>WBZS01000080.1_pt2 | contig 68980 bp, 58 predicted proteins | sample 5204201 | NCBI WGS metagenome assembly WBZS01 (sample SAMN12344357, study PRJNA552823) | activated sludge metagenome | biome: Activated sludge suspended growth; feature: Nitrification reactor; material: Wastewater; isolation source: activated sludge from nitrification reactor of wastewater...
CATCCTTTGGGAATAAATTAATGAGGGAAAGGATTAATTATCTGAGGATCCTTTCGTTGTATCAACTGGGAAAAAAGGAAGAAGTTAAAAGATTGATGGAAGCTTTGTCGGAAGATACGGATGGGAGGTATTTGGGTTTTTATGATAAACTCATTATAAATTAAATTTATAATTTAGTCTATACATTTAAAATAAATACAAAATAAATTTTTTATTTAAAAAAGGGTATAAGTTTGTTACTTATACCCTTTTTTAATTCTATGCTTGTTTTATTGAACGAAGCAAAAAGAAACTTAAAATAATTATAATACCCATTCCAATAATTAAACTCCAATTAAGGTGACCATTACAGAAAAGATAATAAAATGGGCAACCTGATGAACTCACTAAAAAACCACCAGTGCAATCACATTCATAAGTTAAATTTCTTTTCTCGACATCAATAAAAGTTGTTATTGGGTAATCATCACCATCAAAATATGATACTGGACTTGTTGGAAAGAGCAAGGCAGTTTCGCTATAATTTCCTATGCTTGCTTGTTCTTCGGAATCTTTTATTTTAACACAATATTCAACAGCAGCCACACTTGCAAATTCATTTCCAGAGACCCAAGTGGAAAGTCCACTTGGGAAAGTTATAGAGAGTAAATTTCCCAACCTTGAATAACTAACTCCTGGTGCACTTAAAGATAATTCACTACCATTAAAATATAATTTTTTAATATAAACATGGTTTGGGTCACAATTTGATGAGAGAGGCAGGTCTAATTTAACCTCCGCTGTATTAGTACCCGTATTTTGTACTTGTGCATAAAAATGTAAAAAGTAATCCTTGGAACCGTCTGCCATAGTTTTTGCACAAATGGAATCCAATTTAATAAAATTGGGATCATGAGAAAACCGGATAGGAATTTCCAATTTAGCTGGTAATGGGTCTTCACTTATATTGACTTCACAATTAGATATTGGGGCTTTTGTCAAAAATATCCACATTTTTTCATTGGCTTTAACTAATTCCTCCATGTTTGGAGTATTAAAAACTCTAAAATTTATAAATGAACAGCCATTTGAATTAAATTCTAAAATCTTTTCTGTGCCTTCACTTGCTTGAGGTGTGATCAATTTTATCGTAGGATCATACAAGTTACTAGGTATTAAAACATTAGAACAATCTTTTGTTGGACAAGCATTGTAATGAAGTGTGTACCTAAAACACTGATAATCATTCATTTTGACTATTACAATAAAATCTCTGTAAGGTACTATATCATGATTAACATTAAAATAGCTATTTGTTATTGGATCAATATTATTAATTTGTCTGAATGTTGCTCCAATAGTACCATTAGTTTCAACTTTAGCGAGGGATAAATCATCTCCTTCATATCGGTTGGTCCAATATAAAAATTTAATGTCATCTGTGAGTGGAGCGTTCTCAATATAATAACCACTACCATCAAGCCCATTCCAACTTTGTAATGGCAAATCATATGAATTATAAAATTTCCCATTTTCATAAATAATAAAAATATCATTTCTGGCATTCGCAATACCAGACGCAGGATATGAAAAATTATGAAAGTTTAAAAAATTAAAACTAAAGTCTATCGTATTATAATTACCAGAACTGCCACTCCGAGTTATGCCTTCTTTATTTTTAATGACCCATTGTAAATCACCTTGCCCATATGTTATTCCCTGTAACATAGCTATTACCAATAAAATTAAAATCCTGTTTTTCATACGTTTTTTGTTTTGTTTTGAAAAAATAAATATAGTCCTAAAAGCAGCAATACGCCTGCTGCCCAATAATAAATGCTGTTTTTTTCTCCCTCAAAAATAGAAGAGGTGTCACCGGCCACCACAAATGCCGCCCAGTAATAAGGATGTCTCTGTTCCGGACCAGCTGTCATCAGAAAGTCTTTTTTTGCCAGATGAAGTGCTTTGTCTTTGGCTTCGCCTGCGTAAAGATGTTTATAAAATGCAGCCATCAAATCCGCTGTACTTTGATCATCGGCTTTCCAGAGGGAATAAACAATGGATTTAGATCCGCTATGCAGAAATCCGGTTGCCAGACTTTTTACGCCTTCACCGTATTTAAAATCTCCAAGTCCTGTTTCGCAGGCACTCAGCGTCACCAAATCCAGGTTGTTTGTCATTCGATAGATGTCGTTATCGGGCACCTGCACCACATTTTGTTCAGCATCCGTAAGGGCCAGAAAAGCAGAATCAAGCTTCACAATGGCATGACCGGCAAAATGAAATATATCTGCCTTATTTAATTTATCTTTCAATTCAACAATATCAGCAATCTGCCGGACTGAATCATTATCCGTAAAATATGTCCGTATATTATTTACTTCTTTATCAGCAAAAGGCAGAAACGTCAGACTGCCTCTGTCCAGACTGGCATATTCGGGAATGTCCGGTTTTTTATAATCCGGCTTAAGCACATATATTGATGGATCTGATTTTTTGTGTTCAGAATTAACAGGTTGGCGGTGGTGAAACACCTGACTAAGAATGTGATTTTCAAATAAATAACTGCCCTCTTTTCGCAAAATGTCAAATGGGAGATAGGCAAGCTGACCATCTGGGATGATAACTAAATTTGATACACTTTTCAATTCCAAAGGCAATACCCATCTGCACAAAGTGTCAAGAGCAGCAAACAAGGTATCATTCTCTTTTTTTTGCAATAACTGATTGATCTCAGCTATTTTACGGATAATATTGGTCCTGTCACTCAGTCTGTAAAATCTATGATTTCCTATGTTTGTGAGCATATAGTAATTATGATCCGTCTCCACGTACTCTACATATGGTTTGGTTACCGGCACCATTTCGGCTTTTTGAGCCTGGTATTTGGATTCAATTTCCGTAAGTATTTGTGAAAGTCGGTTGATCTCCGGCTCTATGTTGGTAGATTCCTCATTTTCATCCAGCTTATCAATTTAAGATAAAAGCTTTTCTTTTACCCCATCATAATTTATTTTATCCGCTGCACTCATTACAGTTCTGACACTGTTTCTGGATTGATTTTCTAAAAAAATGATGCTTTTGGACAGATCAAAATACGTTCTGGCTTTATCTGTATATTTTTCAGAAGAATAGATTTCAAATCCCTCATAACAGTAAGTAATGGCTTTATTGACCAATGATTTGTTGGTAGCTACAGATACATATTTTGAATTATTGAGCAACAATTTTTTATTGAGTTGCTCATTGGCATTGATAGCAAGATCAAGCGACAAAAGGGCAGAATCTAAAAAAAGATAGTCATTACGATTTTCAAATAACTTATGATAGTAATCGGATTTAACATGCAGTAAGTCAATAAATGTATTTTCACGGTCTATTTCAAGTATGCCCGGTATTTCTTTTTGACCATATCCCGGTAATAGTTTACTAAATCCTTTTTTTATGTAATTATTGGTTTCGGCCAGATTATTATTGTGCAAACTGAGATGCGCCAGTTTATGGTATATCTTGGCTATTTCTCTGGACTTAGGACTTGTGTAAAAAATTTCTGCATTATGTAGTGCCTTGCAAAAATGGTAAGTGCTCAATTCATTTTCGCTTTTTTCGTTATAATACTGTCCTAATAGTACATCTAAACTTTGTTCACGTTCTATATAGTCTTCATCCACCTCAAGATGATTCAGGTAGGATATGGAATTCTGGATATGTTTATACGCCAGAACCAATCTGTTTTCGTCGGTGTTAAAGTTTAAAAAATAATCACCGTAGGCTTCATGAATGGCCTGCAGCCCCTTAAATTCATTCGCCAGTTCACCATAAATAATTCCTTCGTCATAATATCTTTTCATTTCCGGATAGTTTCCTAACCACATGTAGGTTCTGCCTATTTCTTTATACAACCTTGATAAAGTCCCATAAACTTTATTTTCTGTCAGATAGGGTATACATAATTTATAGTAATACAATGTTTTATCATAATCATCCATTCTGGCATAAATACCGCCAATTCTATTTTCTATGTACCACACATTTTTATCTGTATGAAGATCAGAAGCATAGGAAGAGGATAATAAATAAAATTTTAAGGCTTCTTTGTAATCATTTATTTTATTAAATCTTTGGGCATGCCGACAAAGTTGCGCCCTAAAAGCACTACTATCTTCCGGTGTTTTGGGTGAAATCTGATATAATTTTTCCAGCTTGTATAAACTGTCAGTTAAATCATGATCTATGATGTATTCATCAATTTCATTTAATGCTTTAAAGTAAGTCAGCAGTGTATCCTTTGCCTTTGCTTCCATAATTAAGCAATTTAGATCATCTTGTTTTAATTCAACTTCAGGTAAACGGACCTCTTTTTGATGGCAAGAATAAATGAAAATGAAAAGAAGCAGTATGTATGTTTTATTTTGGAAAGTCATAGTTCCGTCGTTTAAATAATCATATAAAGAGTTTAAAGGTAAACAAAATACTAAAATCATTATCTTTAGTGATATAAAATATGTTAGACGAAATCAAAATTTATGAAGACGTTACAATAAATGTCAGCTCAAACATATATAGTTGCTTGCTTTATCATAATTGTTACCCGAAAATGGCATTAAAATTCTGAATTTTAAAAATAAAATATAACGACTGATTTTTAAAGCAAACATGCTCTATACGATTCAGGTAATTATTAGAATAACATTTTTACATCAGCCGGCCAAAAACATATAGCTTTGATAAATTTAAAAAACTATGAAGAGATGTTGCCCGTTCCCCCTTTTTTTAGAATCCACCAGTCGCATATCATAAATATACACTTTATCACAAAAGTACTGAAAGAAGATGGTGGATTTGTAGTTTTAGATAATGGAGCTAAAATTCCCATGGCAAGAAGAAGGAAAGATGAATTTTTGGAATTATTGAAATCAAATATATAATAACCACTGAAAATAACTTTTCAAAATAAATGGCATTTCAGTCTGACATACACTTTATCCTGCGGTATCGTAGTTCAAATAATAACCAACGTTAAAAAGAATAAGAGGAATGTAAATGCCTTTGCTGCTAGTTTTTCCCATGCAATGGAACCGGGCAATGGCATGGGAAAATTATATCCCTCCAGGCAACCCCATTCAACTTTACCTTTAATGGCCAATCACTCCCCCCATAGATTATGTCTATGATTTTATGCCACTTATTTTTACATAGTTTCCGAAGATATGCGATTTGATAATGTTTTAGCGGCATTGCCGAAGACCGGCCGGCGTGCATCTGGATATTTCCTTTATTATGTATTTGTCCACCTTAGGCCAATGGTATCAATACTTCCCATAAAGATGCATCGTTTAATGCTGATTTTGGGTTAATTATATAAAAGTATTATTAAAAGGTTACAGTAATACGATCATAATAGATACCCTTAATTTCAAGAGCACAATCATATTTTCAAATGATGCACATCATGTTTGTTATCAGTGATATTGCCTTAATTTTATAAATCAAATCTATAATAAAAGTTTGAAATTTTAATAATGTAAAAGACTTAAATTTAGACAGATTGATATTTTTTATAAAATATATATATATTATGAAAACTAAAAATATTATAATTAAAAGTTTCATGAGAATTGATTTCAAAAGTACTGCGAAATCTTTACTTTTGATTTCGATATTTTTATGGTTCGGATGTAGTAAAGATACTATTGACCCAGTACCAAGTGATAGAAAAATCGAAATAGGAACCTTTAGCGATTTAACTGGAATAACAATTGGGACAAGTGGTGGTATGGTTTTAGTGAATGGAGGGACACTGGATGGAATGTCTATAGAAGTTCCAAGAGGTGGCTTACCCAAGAGTACCGAATTTAGTGTCTCTATGGCTGAAATAAAAAGCCATAATTACGGTTCTGATTTCAATCCAATTACTCCGCTCATTCGAATCAACAATGGTGGTAATTATGCTGATTCAGTGATGACAATTACGATTCCTTGCGTTGTCCCTAAGGGTCATTTTGCCATGGGTTTTTATTATGACGAAGAGACTGGTGAGTTGGAGGGAATTCCTGTTCTTGCTATCAATGACAATAATATTGTGTTGGCAACAAGACATTTTTCCAATAAGCAGTTGAGTAATGTGGCCGGGGACTTAACTGTTCGTGGTCAGGTATGGGCTGATATATTGGTTAGTTCGATGGAGATGAGTAAGTTATTTAATGAGACTCAGGAATCTGGGTTTCGTCCAGGTGTAGACGATTGGGAATTTCCTAATTACGGCTCATATATTTCACCCGGTGGTCATTGTGCCGGCCAGTCATTAACTGCGATGTGGTATTACAATGCTCGTAAATTACGCCTTAAAGAAGCACCTTTATATGATCGCTTTAGTACTTTACCAAATCCAATCTGGCAAGATAACAGAAATGGGTATCGTTTCGCTTCAGTTGTGCAAAATAAATATGATTTAAATGGTAAGATTGAGTTTTCCAAGGTATTTTCCAAGTCCAACACTTCCAAAATTTCAAGGGATAGTCTCCATTATCTTGGATTTGCTTATTCAATCAGGCTCACTAAAAAGCCTCAATATGTCGCTATAAACAATAACGTTGGTGGTCATGCAATGATTGTTTATCGAACAAATCTTAATGTATTGGTCGTAGCCGATCCCAATTTCCCTGATGAATATGCGCATTTAATCTCATTATCTAATGGGAAGTTTTTGCCTTACGAGTCGAAGGCAAATGCAAATGAACCATCTGTGTTTTATCCTAAAATTTCATATTTCGCCAATTCAGCATTTATATCTTCCCAAGCCATTGGAGAACAATATGATAAAATGTTAAATGGTAATATTGGGAATGGTGAAAATCCTACGGAGAATTTCCCATATGCACAGTTAGTATATTACAACGGTAAAGATTGGATTGAATTATCTGATACTTTAACAACTGACTTGGATACGGTTATTATTGCCGGTCAATGTTCAAAATGTAAATATACTTGGTTCCCGGATCTTACGCTTACTTACTGGTTGAAAAATAATGGTAATGATAGGGTGTGGAGTAAAGACGGTTATTTAAAAATTCCACTGGACCCGGGACTAAATGTTTTGCCGATTACAATCAATGGATATTATGCAGAGAATAAGTATAGTTATTTAGATTTTAAAACCTTGATTGTGAACAAAGAACCATCCAAATTAAGTATTGTTCCCAATCCTATTTTGGGAAGTCAGGATCATGAATTGAGCATTACAGCAGAATTCAAAGGCCAAATTCCTGCACAGGTTAAGTTTATATGGGATTTTGGTGATGGCAGACCTGAGATTATCAAGTATTCCGACAACAATGTTAAGTATACATATCTCACTTTTGGCGAATTTAAAATAAATGTTTCCATGATTGATAACCTTACAGGAAAAAATCTTGGCTCTGCTACTGCCTTAGCGGAGATTTCTAACCCACCTGTAGCATTCAATACTAATTACCGATTATCTGATGCTTTAGGTTTTATGGATGATAAATATTTTTTTGGGTTTGAAGTAGATTTTAATATTTCAGGAACGGCAGAAGCAACGAATGGCAATATTATAAAGAAAGTAGAAAACGAATTTAGCCATGTAACAATATTTGTAACAAAAGCTGATTCCATCAAAGTAAACTTTTTTTGTTCTTTATCTTTCGTTCCTCCATTGCAAAAAACTGACAATTGGGATCCTAAAGTAAATATTACATTTTCAGGTGTGCCACGATTAAGCTTGGAAATTGGTGCTAATCCTGAAATTAGTCTGGCAAATGGTGTTAATGTTTATGAAGGGTCTTGCTGGGATGGTAACATAGATGTAGTAGGATATATGGACTATGTTGTCACATTATATGATGCAAATACTGGGCAATACAAGACTACAAATGGAACCCATAAATGGAAATATTTGGGAGGCATAGAGTTTGATAAGTACTAACTAAAATACTTTTATGTTGTACCCTCTAAGAGGTACCTGGGAATAATGGCTCAAACATTGGCAAATCCCTCATGGTTGCAGTTGGTACCTGCAGTCTTATATTTTTCGAATTTGTAATTCACAAACCACAGCATTTATTTTGTTTTTAATTCGAAGTAGTCTTTAACAGATAGCTTTGGTCTGTAATCAGGCCTATCTTTCCGATACGTTTTATATATTTGCTGATTATTTTTTGCAATTTGTTAAGCTTTAACTCAGAGTTATGAAATGCTTATTTGTGATATTCTTCTATTTATTTCAAACTATTTGCAATAATTTATCGGGGCAAGATCTTGTATTAATTCGAGATACTATAAATAACTTTGTAGTAGGAGTTCCGGAAGGTTGGGTATATGGCGTTCCAAAGGATAAATCAATTGCGTTTGTTGCATTTAGACCAAAACAAAGTGAATTAGATATTCCAAGAGAAAATATCAATATTAATATTTTTAATGATATAGAAATTGATACTGAAAAGTCATTTAACAAATTTTTGAAAGTTATTTGCAGGGCAAATGAATTTAAACTTTTGGATCAAGGAGAAAAAATTATTAATAATAGAAAATTTAACTACTTAGTAGAAACTCATAAAAATACGTTGAGTCAGGACGATATGACTAACTATGTCTTTTTTTCTAATAACAATGGAAAAATATTGGTTTTGACAATGGTTACATTTACTGTAAACTTTGATAAATATAAAGATCTTTTTGATGCTATTTCTCTAAGCTTAAAGATTTAGAAGTCCGTTTAAGTGAATTTAAGGTTTTGATTTATGTCTGTTAATTCACCTGCCCCCCAAAAAAACCAAACCACCATCCGACCACCAACCCAGCCAAACAACCCCAAACGCTGTTTCTAAATCATCATCCGACTCAGAATCGATTTTTTTCTGCCTCCCTTTTGGCAGGGCAGGAATGGGAACTTCACCACGCCAAAACGCACCACCGCACCTACTATGCTGGAATACAGCTTTGAAGTTTGGTGTGCCCACAAACGCCGCAGACTTTTAAGAATGAATACCTCGGTTTATTTCTACAATTATATTCTCTTCCACAATTTTTCCTTTTCTCTGCTTGTGATCCTTTTATTTTTTCCCCGGGCTTAATTTGCGCTTAAACGGAATAACGTGATGCCCCGTAAATTATATTCCGCTCAAAAATCAGAGCATTCTGCTTTTTTTTATACTTTTGACGACGGTATCGATGTTACAACCCTTTAGGTTTTTTTTCCCTCCAATGCCCAAAAAACCATAAACGCCGGCTGTCCAAAGACCCGCATAGCACAGTTTTTTGAAACGAAATAATACAAAATAGCTATGAGGCACGGAGTTTTTCTCCCGCAGTCGTAGTAACCACTACGGCGAGGATAGAAAAATGAGTACAGAAATAGCTATGCAGTAGTATTTTGTTGCAGTAGATTCCTGTTGTTTGCTCCGGGTTAACGCCGCTTCAGTTCGGGGATTGGTGCGGGCTGGTTAAAATCAGGAAGGCGCGAAGAACGCAAGAAGCAGCATGCCAGATTAAATCACCACTGTGTAAGCGAGTTTTTCGGATTACGAGCTTTTTTGTTTACTTTTTTTGTGTAACTGAACGATTCAGCCTTTGGCTGATGACGCATGACAATGCGTCAAGTGAAGGCACCGCGTCTGCGGATGGGATGCTAAAAAGTATAACTGAGCGACCCTGAAAGGTGAACGGAGTGAAGTACGAAGTACCAAAGGCAATCGCCTTTGACGTAGAGAACCGTGAAACGGGTAGGTGGGTTGACAATGCATCAAGCGAAGGCACCTGATAAGGGCGGGCAGGTAGAAGCGGCTCGAGCGGACAATAACATTAAGTTAGAATGATGAAAAATCACGTAAATTGTTAATGTCAAATCAAAAATATGCAACCCAAAGGATCAATTATTGCATGATTGATGACCCCCAAAGAGGGGGTTGTCCCGACGTTGTGCCGAGGTTGTCCCGACCATACCTTATGGATAAGCCAAGGATAATCCATAGATACCCTATGGACACCTTATGAATAATCCGTATATACAGTGGGTAAGGTACAACCATGTAAGCACCACCAAAATAGTGCAATTTCCAAATTTTAATCCGTATTACATGTTGAATGTAGACGCCGCAATTATCTAATGTGTATTTTGCATCTAACAAACATCAGCCTTTATTTACCTGAAATACAAATGCCAAACAAGAAATTGATCTGGTTTGGCATTTTGTTTTGGGTGGTCCCGTCAATCTGTATTATAATTCGCCACACGCTTTTAACAAGCGGTAAAAAATATAAGTGTCCTTCCAGATCTGGGGATTTATTTTTACATCATCATAAGCTTCGTCTCCATACTTTCTTATTTTAACTTCCTGTGATTCATCTATCGTTTTAAGCTGGCTAGTGTCAAAGTGATTTTTGTTACTGTTATCTGCTTTGCCGGATGAAGTATGGAGTGTACAGTCTTCATTGTCGGCACTAAAGGATATAACTTCGTCGCCTATTTTTAAGTCCGTATTGATGTGGAATGACCAACCGGCGTCAAAATATACCGATTTCATTTTTAAATTGTCGTGGTTGTATATCGCAGGATATATACCGGATTTTTCAGCCATTTCAGGGCCAAAGAAAGCGTCATGCATATCTTTATGTATATAATGGTCGTTATCCGGGAAAAGCGCATTCTTCACCAGTTCAAACTTTTGCCTGTACACCTTAAGCAACTGGTTTTGTTCTTGCGTCGGCTGGGCATAAGCCGTCAGCACCAGGCTAAGCAGGCTCCAAATGATCGTGATTTTTTTTAAGTTATTCATATGCTGTTTTTATTTTTCATATTTATTGTGCAATGTTAATACCGGCTCCACTATACCCTTAAGGACTTCAGTAACAGACGTTGCGTTAAATTGAATCCCGGTCTTTTGACATTATGCTGAATCAAGTTTTTTTATAGGCCTTTAGATTTACGATGATTTGAACGTCAACTGGAGAAGATCCGTATGATTTTTTTTTGTGCTTAGCAAATACGATTGTAGCAGTCATCTTTACACCGGCATTAATTCAGTGTAAATATAGTGTAAGCTTTTTATATAAACGAATATTAACGTAATTAATATTGAGCGGCATAAAACCAATAAAAAAGCCGCTAAACATCAGTAAATCATGGATTATTTGATATTAGCGGCTATATTGAAGTGATCCCGACAGGATTCGAACCTGTGACCCACAGATTAGAAATCTGTTGCTCTATCCAGCTGAGCTACGGAACCGAATAAAATTCGATTTCTGCAAATCGGGTGCAAATGTAAAATTTATTTTAATATTAGTGAAAATTCATTCCTGTTTTTTTACATTTATTCAGGGTGTTTTTTCGGATCACCGGTTAAACAGCAGCCGCTCACCCAAACCCTGAACAAAGCTGCCCCGATGATGGTACACTTCCGCACCACCCACATACGTGGCCATCACTTTGCCCTGAAATGTTTTTCCTTCCAGCGGTGACCAGCCACATTTATAGTAAATATTGTCCTTCGACACCGTCCAGGAGTGGCTTGGATCGACAAGCACAAGATCCGCATACATACCTTCGTCAAGGTATCCCCGGTTGTCGATGTTAAAACAGATTGCCGGAGCATGACACATCTTTTCTACTATTTTTTCCATAGTGATCATGCCCTTTTGATGAAATTCCAGCATGAGGTTCAGACTGTGCTGCACCAGCGGAAGCCCGGCAGGTGCATTTTCATAGGGCTGTGATTTTTCCTCAAAGGTGTGGGGTGCATGGTCTGTGGCTATAATGTCCAGCCTGTTGTCCAGTAACGCCGGGAAAAGGGCATCGCGGTTTTGAGAAGATTTAATAGCGGGATTACATTTGATTTTATTTCCAAGGGCGGCATAGTCATCAGCACTAAAATGCAGATGATGCACGCACACTTCCGAAGTAATCTTTTTATCGGCAAGCGGTACATGATTGTCAAACAAATCGAGTTCGATGGCAGTGGAAATATGCAGGACATGCAGTCGCGTCTGGTGTTTTTTGGCCAGCGATACCGCCATGGACGATGACAGATAACACCCTTCCTCATTTCGGATCAACGGGTGCATGGCTGGGGTCAGATTAGACCCGTATTTTTCTTTAAAAACAGCCAAATTGTGTTTTATCGTAGTTTCATCTTCACAATGGGTAGCAATCAGCAAGCCACTGTTGGCAAAAATCCGCTCCAGTATATCCCGGTTATCCACCAGCATGTCCCCGGTACTCGAGCCCATAAATATTTTGATACCGCATACATTTTTTGGGTTGGTTCGCATCACTTCGTCATAATTGTGATTGGACGTGCCCATAAAAAAGGAGTAATTGGCATAGGAATTTTTTGAGGCTATATCGTATTTGTCCTGTAACAGTTGTTGTGTGATGGCCTCGGGTCGCGTATTGGGCATCTCCATAAAGGAGGTTATACCACCGGCTACAGCGGCACGCGATTCGGAAGCAATATCCGCTTTATGGGTAAGCCCCGGCTCCCTGAAGTGCACCTGGTCGTCGATGATACCCGGCATCAGCCACATATTTTCGGCATTAATTTCTTCAGCCCGGCCGGCAACTTGTATATGGGTATCCACTTTTTCTATGCGATTACCCACAATAAGTAAATCGGTATAACGGCTCTCGCCCCGGTTAAATAGTTTTGCACCACGAATGACCTTTTTTTCCATCTGTTTGTGTTTTAGCACAAATTTAATTCGTTTGCTGCGATTTATCTTTGGGTTTTTAAAAAAGCGTACAATTTTAATTTGTTTGTTTTTTTAAATGCGCTATAGCACCATATTTTTGAATTGGGTTTGTTGCACTTTTCCAAAGGTAAATTATCTCGTCTCCGAATCCCCCGTACCTCGAAATACCATCATTTTTACCACACGTATCTTATTTGCGGTGTAGCTTTGAATAGAGGAACACACTAGCCACACCATTAAAAAATCAGAACAATGGAATACATCGCCGCACTCGCTTTCCCCGATATCTGAATACCGGTTATTAGGTTAGACCTATTTTTTATACTTTTGCTTTAAATAAATAGTAATACAAACAAACAATATGGCACTACTGCGGGTCAGGATGCGGTTTATAGCAAGCTTATTGCTGCCTTTGATGGCGGTATATACGTTGTGCCGGCTATTGTTTGTATTCTATAATGCACACGAGTTTGACCTCTCCGGCAACCACTTTTGGAGCGGCATCTTATGGAATGGTTTGCGTTTTGATCTGTCCGCCATCCTCTTTTCCAATGCCATGCTGATCTTGTATATTCTAATGCCCTTCAGGGCGATAACGCGATCTGCTTCCCTTACCCTGATTCGTTATGTCTATGGCGGGGTCAATGGCCTTTTTATTTTGTTGAACGGCATCGATATGGTCTACTTCCCTTTTGTCCAGAAACGCATGCAATCGGATGTGTTTTTGTTTGCAACAGGAGATAAAGGCAGCGAAGCTTTACACATGATCCCCGCTTTTTTATGGCAATACGCCTGGTTGTGGTTGCTGTCCGGCGCATTGATTTATTTGTTGAACCGCGCGTATACTAAAACCGCCGCGCAGCTGCGGGAGAATACATCAGATGCCCGTTTTGGCTTCCTCTATTTTTTATCCATCCCGCTTTGGATAGCTTTGGTTGTGATCGGAATCCGTGGTGGCCTGCAACTGCGCCCCATTGCCGTGATTAATGCCTCCGAAGCGGATGGCGTTAAAAATGCACCGGCGGTGCTGAATTCGACGTTTTCCCTGATACGGACCTGGAATAAAAAATCAATCCAACCACGCCACGATTTTCCGGAAACAGAATTTTCCACTTGCGAAAACGGGGTGCATACTGCCGAAGGCCTCTCTGCAAAATCGGAAACGCCCAATGTGGTTATTATTTTGGTGGAAAGTTTATCCAGACAATACCTCAGCTATTTTAACGGTCATTCTAAAACACCCTTTCTGGATTCGCTGATGAAGGAAAGCCTGGTGTTTACACAGGCCTTTGCCAATGCCAGAGAATCCGTCCAGGGCATTCCCGCAGTACTGTCATCCATTCCTTCCTTAATGGATGAACCGTTTATATTTTCGAGATACGCTTCCAATCAGATTAATTCTGTGGCTTCATTGCTAAAAAAGAAGAACTACACATCCTGCTTTTTTCATGGAGCATCGACAGGTACCATGGGCTTTAGCTCATTTTGCCACCATGCCGGCTTCGACCACTATTATGGCAGGGAGAATTACAACAACAACACAGATTTTGATGGCTCCTGGGGCATATGGGATCATAAATTTCTGGATTATATGGCCGGTAAACTTTCCGAAGTCAAACCGCCTTTTGTAGCGGCAGTGCTGACCCTCAATTCACACCATCCCTTTAAATTACCCGCCGGATTTGAAAAGGACTTTTTTATGGAAGGTCATCCGATTTTGTCATCCATCCGCTATACCGACTATTCGTTATCCTTATTTTTTAACAAAATTAAAAAGGAGCCCTGGTTCAAAAACACCTTATTTGTCATCACAGCCGACCATACCGGCCCGAATGTAGGGGGAAACAACGCCGCATGGGAAGATTTTAGCGTTCCGATAATATTTTACCGGCAGGGCAGCACCCTCAAAGGGCAAAACGACCGCATAGCCAACCAGATCGATATTATGCCAACCGTTTTGAATTATTTGAAAGCAGACACGACTTATTTTTCAATGGGACAAAACCTGTTGTCAGAGGCCTGCCCGGCAGGGGCGGTCAACTATCAGATGGGTATTTACCAGTATATAGACAGGGATTTTTGTTTAATGCACAATGGCGAAAAGTCGTTGAGCCTGTATAAGTGGAAGGAAGATGCTAAAATGCAAAACAACCTGATAAGCGATAAATCCTTTGAAGGACAACGTAAAACCATGGAAAAACAACTCCTCAAACGCATCCAGCTGTTTAACAATTCGATGTTGAATGACCAAATGACGATTTCACATGATTAAAGCCCGCCATACGAATCCGGTATTCTTTTTCCCATTCAGGTTAATCGTATTTTATGTACTCGCACTGAATGTGTGGCGCCTGTTTTTTATATGGTTTAATGAAGCACCCGATCATTTTTACCCGATGATTGCCGCGCTGCGACTGGATTTTTCTATGATATGTGGTGTTTTTCTGTTTGGCTTTTTCCCATGGTTGCTGTATCTGATTTCTGGTTATGCGTGGATGAAAAAGCTAAACCAGATAATGCATGCCTTACTTTGGCTGGTCATTTCCATATCCGAATTGGCTTCTGTCATCATTTACAAAGAATGGGGAACCACCCTGGACGGCAGGGCCATCGCCTACATCAGCCACCCGCACGAAGCATGGGCTTCCACCAAAGATTTTGTGCCGTTGTGGATCCTGTTTTTATTTCTCCTGGTCACCATATCCGGAATAAAAATATTAGTACGTTTTATGGACGACTGGCAGCCCGTAAGGTCCCGGTATGGGCAGGCTGTAGTATGGGTTGTATTGTTTTTGGTATGTGGCGTTTTGGGTTTAAGGGGAGGTTGGCAAAAGCTGCCGATTGTGCCTTCGGACGCTTTTTATTCTTCAGATATGCGCAACAACTTTGCTGCAGTGAATAAAACATGGTACCTCATCTATTCACTCACAAAAAAAACGGATGTCCGCCTTTTTAATTCGGATGCACAAATTACAGCGTATGAACAGAAGTATCGTGAAAAGAAGTGTTCCGATCTTCCGGAGGAGTTCAGCTGGAAAGATAAAAATGTGGTCTACCTGGTAGCCGAAGGTTGGTCAGCAGATATGGTGGCATACCTGGGCGGTAAGGAACGCGTTACCCCGTTTATCGATTCCCTGAGTGAGCACAGCTTGCGTTTTACCAACATTTTCAGCACAGGGTTCAGAACGGATCAGGGTTTGATGAGTCTGATGAGCGGCGTTCCGTCCATCGGCAGCATTAATATGCCCAATGTCCTGGATAAAGTCAGACATTACCCGGCCCTGCCCGCTAAAATGAAACAAGCGGGCTGGAATACCGCTTTTGTTTACGGTGGCGATCTGAACTTCTCCAACCTGTATAACTACCTGACAGTCATGGGTTTTGATACCATCATCAGCGATAAGGATTACAGCAGGAGTGACAATATAACAGAGTGGGGCGTGCCCGACCACATCATGCTGAATAAGGCCATTGAAGTGTTGGATGCTGAACAGGGTAAATTTTTTGCTACAGTATTGTTGCTGAGTTCCCACGCGCCGTTTGATGTGCCATGGAAAAATGTTTTTTCCGGAGAACAGGAGATTGCCGGTAAATACAAAGAGTCGGTACAGTACAGCGACCAAAGCCTCAGGCAGTTCTTTAATATGGCTAAAAACAAGCCATGGTTTTCCAACACCATATTTATATTTACATCCGACCACGGAAGCACCCATTCAGGTTTTGCAGGCATGGAAGACCACAACAGGTTCCTCATTCCGTTTTTGGTGTATTCCCCGGATGGGCAAAGTACCGTTTATAAAGGAGAAAGAACCGAACCGGGAAACCATTTTGATTTGCCCGCAACCACAACGGCTTTGGCCGGTGTGCCGTCAGATGATTTTATTTTTGGTAGAAACTTATTTTGTGATGATAAAAACAGAAAAGCATACTGGAATACCGATGTAGCAGCAGGCTGTTACGGTATTCAGGAACAGGTCATTTCAAATACCTCAGACAGTAAGACTGAATCTTTCCTCTTTCTGGATATGGTCAAAAAGTGGTTTGTCGGAATTTAAATCATTTTGAAAGAGGTCGGTCACAACCCGCTGAGTGATAACGTATATCAAATGGATTTTTAAGCCGATGCCGTACAAAAGATAAGGGTAGTTATAAATGTTGTATTCCATCTGTTCATATCATGCAAAATTATATATGTATGAAATATCCACAATGCAGCTGTCCTTTTTTTTAGGTTGGAATGAAGTGGCATTTTAAATCGCGCAGGTTAAATTTTGATCTGTACATTTTATTACATATGGTGAGTTATTATATATGAAGGACATCCGGTTTGCATTCTGTTTCGTTTCAATACATTATGAAAGAAGTCAATATTAGAAAAGCAAACTGCAGGCTCATATTTAAATTTTTTCGGATATATCTGGAATTATTTTATAAATATTATTGTTAGGTTATCCACATGGATGGGGGTGTTGTTCACAAGTTATGCACATGAACAATAAATGATAAAATTTTTATATTTAAAACTTATATTACCTTTGCACCATCGTGAAATGATACCGAATTCTTAATCCGGATGACATCTGGACAACATACTTTTAAAACTTCGTAACAATTTATATGGCTGATTATCCGAATACGCTAAAAGCAATCAGTGGAAAACTCTCTGCAAAAAAAGGGGAGGCTGATTTGATTTATGGCAGGGTACAACCGCAGGCCATTCCATTGGAAGAAGCAGTACTGGGTGCCATCATGATTGATAAAGATGGTTTCCCGTCCATCATCGAAATATTGCGGAAAGAGAGTTTTTACCTGGATAAAAACCAGACCATTTTTCAGGTCATGTCAGATTTATTTGGCAAATCTCAGCCCATTGACTTACTGACAGTCCATGAGTCCTTAAAAAAAGCAGGTTTGCTGGATAGTGTGGGGGGCATTAGCTACCTCATGGAATTGACCAATAAAGTGGGATCTGCCGCCAATATTGAATTCCACGCCAGAATTATTGCCCAGAAGTATATCCAGAGGGAACTAATACGAGTCAGCACCCAAATCATCCACGATTCGTTTGAAGATACCAAAGACGTCCTCGAAATGCTCGATGAAGCCGAAAGAGGACTGTACGATATCACAGATCAAAACTTGAATACGGGCTATGAATCTCTGGCATCACTGGCTTTGAAAGCACAAAAGGAAATTGAAGCCGTTAGCCAGAAAGGTTCTGAAATGACCGGTGTAACGACTGGTTTTCTTGAACTGGACAAAATGACCAATGGATGGCAACCTTCTGACCTGATTATTATGGCAGCCCGTCCCGGTATGGGTAAAACCGCTTTTACCCTTTCGCTCGCAAAAAATGCAGCCGAAGCAGGTAGGGGCATCGCTTTTTTTTCACTGGAAATGGCCAGTGTGCAGTTGGTACAAAGGCTTATATCCATGGAAGCAGAGATCAACTCCAGCAAATTGCGAAATGGCCAGCTGGAAGAATACGAATGGCGAAAACTGCACGCCGCTGTGGATAAACTGGCACAGATTCCAATTTATATTGACGATACCCCGGGTATAAATATCTTTGAATTGCGGGCCAAATGCCGGAGGTTGAAACAAAATCACAACATCAGTATGATTGTGATTGACTACCTCCAGTTGATGGCTGGCCCACCGAATGAAAAGCGGGGAAACAGAGAGCAGGAAATTTCATCGATCTCCCGGGCTTTAAAGGGTTTGGCAAAAGAGTTACACGTTCCGGTAATTGCACTGTCCCAGCTATCCAGAGCGGTAGAGAGCAGAGGAGGCGAAAAAAGACCCCAGCTTTCCGACCTGAGAGAATCAGGAGCCATCGAGCAGGATGCGGATATTGTAACCTTTATCTACCGTCCGGGCTACTACGGCGTGGGCGAAGGCGAATTGGATACACCCAACGATTTAACGGAAATCATCCTGGCAAAACACAGAAACGGTGGTTTGGGTACCGTTAATCTGAGATTTGTTCCCCATTTTGTAAAATTTGAAGATCCCGGTGAAGGGGGTTTCAATAACGACCTGAATGACGTCTTCAACGTAAATCCTTTTGGTGCAGGTGGTATTATCACCCGGCCTTCAAAAATGAACAGCGACGCTTCAGATATAGCTTCATCGCCTGGCCTCACCGCGGATGATCTGGATATACCTTTTTAATAGTTTTAATATTCATTAAAAAGGATGGATACCAATAAACCGCATATGGCAGTAAGACTCAATAAATATATGGCACATGCCGGCGTTTGCAACCGGAATAAGGCGGTCGACATAGTCAAAAAAGGGGAAGTAATGGTCAATGGCATGCCGGAACTAAATCCGTTTTATGAGGTTAAAGAAGGAGATTTGGTGACCTACAAAGGAAAAACCCTTATCATCGAAGAAAAAAAGGTGTACCTGCTCATCAATAAACCCAAAGACATGCCGCTGTTTTCTGATCCGGCATACTCAAAACCAACAGTGCAGGACCTGCTCAAAAAAAACAGCGATACCGCGTTATCTCCGGTATACCCGTTGCCCGACGACGCCTGTGGTCTGATGGTCTGGACCAATGACAAAGAGGTTCTGGAAAAAGCAAACCGGTCCGATAAAAAAATGAAGGCGGTCTATCAGCTGCAGTTAGAAACTGAAATAGCACCGGCAGACCTGATTTCATTCAGAACGGACTTTAAAACTGACTCCCCGTACATCGCTGGTATTGACGTGCTCACAGACGAGGATAATAAAACCATTGGCATAGAATTATTGCTGGGAACCGTAGAGGATCTGAAAAAAATATTCAAAGACAAAGGATATCAGGTAAAAAAAATAGACCGCACATTTATTGCCGGCTTAACCAAAAAAGACCTTAAAAGAGGTTGGTCAAGGCACCTCACCGAAAAAGAAGTGATTTTCCTGAAATATTTTTAACCCAAAGATATCTGCTTTCTTGTTATCTGAATGATATTAACAAGATCAGGATATTAACGAACCTTCAGCGGATATGCTCCACGAAATAAAATGAACATGGACGCACCTTGATTGTATTTGGCTTCCAAATTGGGATAAGTACCACATGGCTGCCTGAACTGAATCGATGTTGGAATGTCAGGGATAAAACAGGAACTGGACTGTTGGTATATGCACGCTGACCCTGAATGAATAGAATCCGGCTTTATGTAATTTTAAATACGGTATTCAGTTTTTTAATCTGGTGTTTATTACCCAAAACGATTATCCGTCCTTTGGCATCAACCGAATGACTGATGTCTGGATTTATAATATAATCCCCGTGTTTCGTTTTATATCCGATAACAGTGCATCCAGTTTTTTCTTTTATTTGAAGGTCTTCGATGGTATTTACTTCAGGCAAATGGGACAGTACCAATTCCTGCACATTCATGTTACCCGTGGCCGTAGAAGATAAATTGTCCAGAAATTCAACCAGATCGGGAGCTACGATCAGTGAAGCCATGTGGTCTCCGCCTATTTTATCCGGCATGATGATGTTGTCAGCGCCCGCTATCTTCAGTTTTTTTATACTGGATTCTTCACTGGCCCGACTTACAATTTTTATGTTATCATTGAGCTGTTTGGATGTTAAAACGATAAAAACATTATCTGAATCTGAAGGCAACGTGGTGATCAAATGCCCCGCTCGTTTTATTCCGGCTTTGATTAGACTTTCATCATCAGTAGCATTGCCTTCTATAAATAATATGCCGGCCTCCAGGAGTTCAGATAAAATGTCCTTATTGTTTTCAATGACCACAAACTTGTTTTTAAAATTCATTAATTTTAAAGCAGCCTGTTTTCCGTTTCGGCCATATCCGCATATGATCACATGATCCGTTAATTGTTGAATTTGCTGTTCCATTTTTTTCTGTTTAAAGTTTAATACGGTATTGACGGTAACCAGATAGGCTGAAATAGTTGTAACGGCATAAGCAAAAATGAAAACACTAAACAGGATCAAAAAAGAAGTGAATATTTTTCCGGCATTGTCCAGCGGCATCACTTCTCCAAAACCGACCGTGCCTATCGTTATTACCGTCATATAAAAGGCGTCCACCGGTTCGTATCCAAAGTAAAAATAATACGTGGCGAATCCGGTACATATCAGGAAAAATACCAGTGTCAATGCAATCCAGAGCTGAGACGCAAGGTATTCATTCATTTTATTTTTTTGATTCAGCATGCCGGCTATTTTTAGGGGGCCAGTCTTTCAAGTATCCAGTTATTATCTTTTTGATTTCTGAAAATGAGTCGGTCATGAAGTCGGTTAGGCCTCCCTTGCCAGAACTCAATTTCCAATGGCGTCAGCAGAAAACCACCCCAGTGTTCTGGAATTGGAATGAGTTCATGATCTTTAAATTTTTCCTGCATAAACTTAAGATTTTCTTCGATCACATTCCTGGATTCAATAACCTGGCTTTGTGGCGATACCCACGCCCCAATCTGACTTTCCCGGGGGCGTGAATGAAAATAAACTTCCGATTCAGTTCGGCTTACTTTAGTTACTGTTCCGGTGATACGTACCTGTCGCTCCAGCTCGTGCCATAAAAAGACCATGGCTGCTGCCGGATTACCCTGTAAATCCCTGGCTTTATCGCTGTTGTAATTGGTGTAAAAGACAAAACCACCATGTTCAACACCTTTTAACAGCAGGATACGAGCCGACGGTTTTCCATTTTCATCAACAGTGGCTAAAGTAAAAGCATTGGGTTCACTTACTCCCGCAGTAATGGCTTCATGAAACCAAAGGTCAAACTGTTCTAAAGGGTCAGAAGATACATTTGATTCAGACAAAGTATGTTTGATATAATCTTTTCTAAGTTCTGAAAATTTATTCATAAACAAATATTTTATATATTTCTATCGGCTTTTATGGCTTGTTTTGCACACATCCATGGAAGGAAAATTGTTTTATGGGAAAATTATATTCAAATTCCATTTCAAAAATACAGCGTCGCAATGTGAATTGTAAACCCTGACGATATTTTGAACTTTTTTTTAACCCGACAAAAATACGATAAATCAGCTACTTTTAAACTATAGTATCCCACCAATCTAACCATAAACATCGCGTAGAAAATGTTTCTGTTTCATATGGCTTTTAACCGGCCATAGTTTCTCCGAAACATTATTCGATATAAAGATAAATGTTTCACTACCTCTTTTTAATGATAAAAATCAGATAAAAGCAAAATATCTGTCACCGGCACGCCTTTGGATTTATCCCATCGCAGGTATAAGAAATGGTAAAGTACTCACTTGAATGGTATTGACTCAAATAACTTTTTATTAATTTTTGTTGGAATGTATTCGTCGCAACGTCCCAAAGCAATCATTTTTTTACCAAAAGTAAAAACCAAATGTGCAGGCATAGCTAAATAGGTATCACGATACCAGTATTATTGCAGACCAGTGTTGTAACACAATTTAAAATTAATCCGGTACATACCGTGTTTAGCTGAGCTGTTGCTGATGTCTCGTTATAATTTTGTCCGTCATTTGCTGAAGAAACAACACACTGGATTTAATGGATTTAATATCAGGCGTTTTATAGTTTGACATTGTCTTTATGTATTATTTTTTAAAAGAGAGTAGATTTGTATTCCGATAAAATTGATAGCATGAATAATAAAATATTTTGTATCGCCTTATTAGTCAGTGATTATGATGAAGCCATCGCTTATTATACCAAAGTTTTGAATTTTTTACTGATTGAAGACACGCAATTAACACCTTCCAAAAGATGGGTAGTAGTGGCACCGGGTAAAGATGCCGGCTGTCAATTGTTATTAGCTAAGGCAGCAGATGAAATGCAGCGAAGCAGGGTAGGGAACCAGACAGGAGGTAGAGTGTTTTTATTTTTACAAACAGATGATTTTTATAGCGAATATAACCGGATGCTGCAATGCGGCGTGGACTTCGTTCGGCCACCTGCTCATGAAGAGTACGGCATTGTGGCTGTGTTTAAAGATGTATACGGTAATCTTTGGGACCTGATTCAGCCAAACAACAAGTCTTAGTAAGATTTTTACCTGCCACGGCACTATTTTATTATAACATGATCCATCTATATTTAATAGGAAAATAAGGAACTGTACTGTATGATATAAACTATATTAATATAATAAAAATAAAAATATAAAAAAATATACATATTATGTTTTTTTATAATATGTTTTGTATTATGTTTGCATCGTCTTACGACAAATAAATAGAAGTTTTTTATTTTGAGATCCTAGTTTTTTATAGGACTGTAAACCTGAACCACAAGCAAATAAGAATCCCCATCGAGGTCATCCCAATAACCGAAGATTGATGGTGACTAGGATATTTGCCGCTTGTACTCAGTATCATAAACACATCATGAAAAATGAGTAGGGTTTGCAGTCCTTTTTTATCATTTTAATTACTTCTTTAGAAACAAAAATTCCCTTTTTTTCTTTCATTTTCCTTTTATGTATTAATATTACATAAAATTTTTACATTGGAAAATATCCATTTCGACGGCTTGAAGGGTCAGGAAGTTTTAGAAAACAGAAAGCGATTTGGCACCAATCAGCTTAAAATTAGTGATAAAAATAGCCTTTGGCACACCCTTTCGGAAATCATATTCGAGCCGCTCTTTATTCTATTGGTATGCACGGCATTGATCTATTTTGGTCTGGGCGAAACCCAGGAAGGCATCATTATCATTTGCGCTTTGTTTTTTGTCTCGGGTATCTCACTATTTCAGGAACATAGAAGTCGGAATGCCGTGGAGTCCCTCAAAAAAATTGCCTCTTCTAAAGTAAAGGTATTCAGGGATGGTGCTCTGGTTGAGATTTTAACAGAAGAAATTGTAATGGAAGATATTATCTATCTGGAAGATGGAAATATTATTCCTGCTGATGCAGAGGTAATCTATCATCATGATCTCGCTGTCGATGAAAGTATTTTGACCGGGGAATCGTTGCCCGTATATAAGTCGCAAAATGGAGAAAACGCTAAAATATTCAGAGGTTGTCATTTGGTTTCAGGGGCTTGTGCTGCAAAAGTATTTGCAGTAGGTCTGGAAACATCCATTGGAAAGATAGGGCTCAGCATGGAGCAGATAGTGCCTGAAAAAACACCATTACAGCTTCAGATCAGAAATTTTACAGGAAAAATGGTAGTGTTCGGTACGCTGGCCTTTTTAGTAGTTTGTGTAATGAACTATACAAAAACACAACTGATTATAGATAGCCTGCTCAAAGGATTAACGCTGGCCATGTCGGTGTTGCCTGAAGAGATACCGGTGGCTTTTAGCACATTTATGGCGCTTGGGGCATACCATTTGTTTAAAAAAGGATTGATAACCAAAGTACCTTCTACGGTGGAAACCTTAGGAGCAGCCACCGTCATTTGTACCGACAAAACGGGGACACTCACGCGCAATATGATGCATTTATCGGCAATCTATGACTTTAAATTGGCAAAGTTGTATGATTACACTTCAGAACCCTTCAACGCAACAGAGGTACTGGAATGGGCAATGTGGGCTTCTGAACCGGAGCCGTATGATAAAATGGAAATAACGATACACCAGGTATATAAACAGGTTTGTGAAAAGGATGAGAGGGAATCGGCAACGATGATTGCGGAATACCCGTTAAGCGGTCAGCCGCCATTTATGACCCACGTCTATAGCCATGAAACAAAGGGAAGAATAATTGCTGTCAAAGGTGGCGTTGAAGCGGTGTTAAAACAATCAACCCTGACGGAGGCTGACAAAATGGTGGTGTTGTCCCAAATGAATGCTTTGGCGTCCAAAGGATTTCGTGTTTTAGGTGTTGGAAGGGGCATTTTAGACAGTCCGGACTTACCTGAAAAACAAACCGGTTTTGAATATGATTTTATTGGATTAATATCGTTCTATGACCCACCGAAAGATAATACCCACAAAACCCTGGCATCCTTTTACAAAGCGGGAATAAATGTGAAAATGATCACAGGCGACCACGCACACACGGCTGTGGCTATTGCAAAACAAATAAAAATGAACAATCCCGACGTCTGCTTGGATGGGGCAGAATTAATGGCCATGTCCATGCCGGAAGTAAGGGAAAAAATAAAAGGGGTTAATGTGTTTACACGTATGTTTCCCGAAGCAAAGTTAAGAGTGATTGAAGCACTTAAATTAAACGGGGAAATTGTAGCAATGACTGGGGATGGTGTAAATGATGGACCGGCATTGAAAGCAGCACATATAGGAGTAGCCATGGGCAATTCGGGTAGCGAAGTAGCTAAAAATGCAGCATCCCTGATATTAATGGATGATGATTTAAAATGGATGGTAGATGCAGTGGCATTGGGAAGACGGATATATGAAAACCTGAAAAAAGCGATCCGCTATATCATCTCTATCCATATTCCGGTTATGCTCATAGTGTCACTGCCGGTTTTGTTTTCATGGAGATTTACCGACATTTTTACACCCGTCCACGTTGTATTTCTGGAACTGATTATGGGACCAACCTGCTCTATTGTTTTTGAAAATGAACCCATTGAAAAAAATTCAATGTCAAAGACCCCAAGAAAAAAATCAGATAGTCTTTTTTCTTTAAAAGAGCTGACCATTAGCATTTTACAGGGCTTAATTATTACCCTGTTTTGTTTGGGAATAGGGTATTACTACATGGTAATGGATTACGAAGATACCTTCATTCGCACCATGATTTATTCAATACTGATATTTTCGAATATCTTTTTGACCCTGGTAAACCGATCTTTTTACTATTCCGTGTTCACCACTTTTCGTTACAAAAACAAATTAATGATCGCAGTTTTACTGATATCTTTATCATTTTTAGTAGGCAGCATTTATATAACACCGATAAGACAAATATTCGGATTTTCTGCTATTAGTTTATCGCATTTTTTTATGACCGCGGGGCTGGCTTTATGTGCCGTAGCATGGATTGAAGTATATAAATTTGTGATGCGAATGAAAAGGGCGTGAGTAAGTTGTTCCCCGGATAGATTTAAATCTTAACAGCATTGAAGACAGTTTCAGCATAAACAAAAAAAAAGTGCAGACCACCACAGTCTGCACTTAATCGTCAATTTTTGATATGAAAAGTTTACATTGTTTTAGTCAGAAATTCAAAGTACTCGGTTTTTAATTCTGAATAAATTTTTCGTTGTGTGTCAATTTTATCTCTAAGTGTGGTATGATCATCAAATCGAACATGGTCAATTGCTACAGGGTTGTTTTCAGCATATCCGGCAATCAATTGTTCATGTTTTTTAACATCTTTTTTAAGAACACTGATAACTTCTTTATGAAGTACAAATTGATTTTGGAAATGCTCAATCTTTGCCCTGATGTCGTTGGAGGTGTACCTGACCACAACCTCTTCTAATCTTTTAGTAAAAGACTGAATTTCCTGCTCCCAGAATTTGAGCTCATTAATCCATTGATTGTGTTCAAAGTGAAGATCGGACAGGTACACCATACACTGTTTTGTCATAATTTATTATTTTTATATTTTATAAATTTAATGAATTCTTATGACGCAAATTTATCGGCATTAATAGCACCTGAATGATGATTATTATTATTTGAATGAATGAGATAAATCATTTTGTCATTTTAAGTTTGCCAATCCGGTATAATCTGTATTAGTATCTCGTTTCAATTTATCTCCGGTAACTTGAGTTTGGTAAGTTATCTTTTTATGCTTTTTAATGCTTTGTATTAAGGAAAGCAGTAGTAAAAGCAGCCCGGGCGACATTGCACCAAATTTCTGATAGGCATGTTTGGTGTGATAAAGATGTAATTGATTTTATCCTTCAGTTACTTTTGTTTACCTTCGCATCAGAAACCAAATGATTTAATGTATGCTGAATGTAAACTCGGAGATAGGAACGTTAAGGAAGGTGATTATTCATAGGCCAGACGATGGCATAGCAAGAATTTCACCTAAAAAGGCGGAAGAACTGTTGTTTGATGATATCGTACATCTTCCTCAAATGAGAGAAGAACACGATGTCTTTCGTCGTATTCTGCAACATATAGTAGGAAAAGAAAATGTACTGGACACACAGAGGCTCATAGAAGAAGGCTTTGTTGCCAGTCCGGATATAAAAGAAGAGTTAATTGATAAAATTGTGGACTATGAAGAATTGCCTGTTTCGGATAAGGCTTTTTTAATGAGTCTGGAACCCAAAAGCCTAACAAAACTGTTGATTACTGGGTATCACCAGGACGAAGATCATATCTATTTTGACCCAATTCCAAATTTTATTTTTACCAGGGATATTGCGGTAGTCATTAAAGACCATATTATTATAACTAAGGCAGCAAAATCAGCCCGATACAGAGAAAACCTGTTGACACGGTTCATCTTTTACGCGCATCCCTTCTTTAAAGATTTGGATAAACAGGGCAAAATTATAAACCTGAATCATCTGGACAAGTTTCCCCCTTCAAAAAGAGGAGAAGTTGTTTCTATGGAAGGAGGCGATGTAATGATGCTGAATGATGATTTTGTATTGATCGGATGCTCCGAAAGAACAACAGACTATGCAATTCGGTGTGTAAAAGATGTGTTGTTTTCTAAAGGACTGATTTCTAATGTGGCTCAAATCAACATTCCGGCTGACAGAACCTGTATGCACATTGATACATTATTTACAATCATTGACAAAAACGATATCATCTGTTACAAACCTACCGTCTTTGATGGAGTAAGTTCAAATGTCAGAGTGTTTCGTAAAAACGGAGCAGAAATTGTTTATGATTCCGTAAAGAACTTTTTTATTCATGAAATTAACCCAAACGTCAATTTTATTTTTAGCGGAGAGGGAGTTACACCTTACCAGGAAAGAGAGCAATGGACCGATGGCTGCAATCTGGTAGCCCTTAAACCGGGGGTCGCTCTTACATACGACAGAAACCCCAAAACGGAACTGGCACTCAGAAAAGCCGGTTACGACATCATTCATGCCAGAGATTTGCTCGAAAAGATAAATGATAATTTGATTGATCCGGATACGATATCTAAAACGATCATTACTTTGCCTTCGAATGAACTTTCAAGAGCAAGAGGGGGTTCTCATTGTATGACTTGTCCTTTACAGAGAGATATGATGTAGTGGATATAAATCTGTAGTGATGTATAGTTTTGATTTCAAAAAGAGGGTGAGATATGGAGAAACAGACATGATGGGGTATCTATATTATGGAAACTACGCGCAACTCTATGAAATAGGTAGGGTAGAAACGATGAGAAGTCTCGGCCTGTCCTACCGCTTATTGGAAGAGCAGTATAAAATTATGATGCCCGTGGTACACGTCAGCGCCAGATACATCTTACCTGCTAAATACGACGAAGAGTTGACAATCAGAACTATTTTAAGAGAATTGCCGGGCAGGATAATTGCATTTGAAAACGAAATTTATAACGATAACCTGACTTTAATCCATAAAGCTGAAGTGAAGTTGTTTTTTGTAGATATGGAAACATTGAAAAAGGTTACTTGCCCGGAATATTTATTGCAAAAATTAAGGCCATTATTTTGAAAAGGCTTAATTTTAATATTGAAAAAAGAGTGCTTTCAATACCTTTTGTGAAAAAAGTATTGGAATGGTCAAGAAGTTATAGCCCTCCCGGTTTTTCAGGTATTTCTCTTTATGAGGTAATTTCTTTTGTAATCAAAGAAACGCAAAAGGACAACCTGACCACCAGAGCAAATTCCATTTCTTTTAGTTTGTTTTTATCTATTTTTCCTGCTATCATTTTTATGTTCACCTTACTGCCTTTGTTTACAGTCGTAAAGGATTACACTTCCATGATGAGCGAACAATTGCAAGGGGTAATCCCTCAAAGCGCCCACGATTATATATTTTCGATTATCAACGACATTACCTCAATCAAACGCGATGGATTATTGTCCCTTGGTGCTATACTGGCCTTGTTTTTTTCGTCCAATGGTATGTTGACATTGATGTCAGGATTTGACAAAGCATATAATCATACGTTTAAACCCCGCTCCTGGCTGTATAGTCGGTTGATTGCCATTTCCCTCACCGTCGTACTTACTTTCCTTTTGATCATCTCTTTGGTAATGATGGTAGTCGAAAATAAGGTAATGGACTATTTGAAAGAAATTTACCATATATCCGATGGCCTGTTGTTTTCATTCAGTCTGCTAAATTGGATATTCGCTATTTTTATGGTTTATACAGGCATCAGTCTGATCTACACTTTTGGCCCCTCTATGCACCGGCGTATTCCCTTTATTAATGTGGGGTCAGTAATTGCTACGGTTTTTTCACTTTTGACCTCTTTAGGCTTTAGTTATTTTATTAATAATTTCGGAAGATATAACGAAATTTATGGTTCTATTGGCGCCCTGATGGTAATGATGGTGTGGATTCAGTTTAATTCATTTATCCTTTTGGTCGGTTTTGAACTGAATGCCAGTATTTCTGTTCACAGAACCATCAGATATAAAAAACTAAAAGAAACCAATAAAAATGTAGTCACGTAATTCCCATTGTGGTAGACACACTTTTCTTTTGAATTACTCCATTGGAATTTATAGAAGCATAAAGGTCTAAAAGACAGAATAACAAAGAATTAAATACATTCACTTACTTTTTATATATAATTCCTATTTCAACAGTGCAGCGGTAGATAAGAAGTAAAATAATTGGGTAATACGGAATATTTTGTATTAAATTTTTGATCCCGGATGCGCATTTAATTATAAATACACATCAGAGAGGCACAAATTGGTACAAAATTGATAGTAAACTAAAGGTAGGCCGGTATTTAAGGGCAGAGTTAAATCTAATTCTGAGCAGCCGGGGAAATTAAATTTTTATAATTCCTTGATAAACCATTTTTGCCGGCCCTGTTAAAAATACATCCGTAAAAACATCGTTTTCACTTCGTTTAAAAGAAACAGTCAGGTCACCGCCTTTGGTTTTTACATTAATTTCTATTTTACCGTATAAATGATCATGAATAGCTGTTGCCATGGCTGATGCCGTCACGCCTGTACCACATGATAGTGTTTCGTCCTCAACCCCGCGTTCATAGGTAGCTACTTCTATGTAATCCTCTTGTGGTAACAGAAAATTTACATTAATGCCTTCTTTTCTATAGGGAACTGAATATCTGATGGCAGCCCCTGCCTCCCGAATATTGTCAGGCAGCTGATCGCAAATCGAAATATAATGGGGTGAACCGGTATTTATTTCAAAGGTATCGGGATTCAACTGTACACTTTTAGGTACATCCGACATCTGTAATTCTACATTTCCATCATTTAATACCGTCGCAGTATGGATCCCGTCTATGGCTTCAAATCTTGTCTTTTTTTGAAATACGCCAAGTGACCACGCAAAGTGAACAAGACACCTGCCACCGTTTCCGCACATTGTACTAGGCTTTCCATCCGCATTAAAGTAAATCATTTTGAAATCTGCTTCGGAGGAATTTGCGAGAAGAATTAAGCCATCTGCTCCTATTCCAAATTTTCGATCACACAAGGATGCAATTAAATTAGAGTCACTGGGGTCAAAATAAGAGTGCGATCTTTCATCGATCATCACAAAATCATTACCCGTGCCTTGATACTTATAAAAAGGTATTTCCATTTTATTTTAATTATACTACCTTCTGAAATCTTGTTTACCTGAAGGCAATATCAAGGACTTTCAGAAAGTTCAAAAGTAAATGTTTTTGAATGAATAATTCATAAATATGAGCTATATTTGCAAATATTTACATTAATCTTAATACGTAAATTGAAGATAGATAAATTACAGCTTGTATGGGTTGTAGGTATTGCTTTGGCTTCCTCATTTTTTTCCATACTGATATATGACAGGTATTTAATGGATTTTTCCAACCTGTATGCGCTCGAAAAACAACGCGCTGTAGCAGTTGCTGAAAAGGAATTACTTTTTTCAGATCGTTTCAGTAAGACCTTTACAACAGCGGTGCCATCAGATTTTATTAAAGCGGCAGATATAAGCAGAAAGGCAGTTGTAAGTATCAGATCTAATGCACAAACCAATCATGCAACGCAATCAGATTATAATCCAAACATAAATTCCGGCTCAGGAGTCATTCTGACTGAGGATGGATATATAGTCACAAATAATCATGTAGTAAACGGATCTACTAAAATTGAAGTCACACTGAATGACAACAGGGTATTTGACGCCAAATTAATAGGCACAGATCCGAATACGGATATTGCTTTATTGAAAATTGAAGCCCAGCAGTTGGACTTTCTTGTATTTGGCAATTCTGATTCCTTACAAATTGGAGAATGGGTCATGGCAGTGGGAAACCCATTCCGTTTGCAATCTACCGTGACAGCGGGAATTGTAAGCGCGAAGGCCAGAAACATAAACCTCTTTGAAAACCAGGGCATTGAATCGTTTATTCAGACAGATGCAGCCGTCAATCCGGGCAATAGCGGCGGCGCTCTGATTAATACCAAAGGCGACCTGGTTGGCGTGTGTACTGCAATTTTAAGTCAATCCGGAAGATATGAAGGTTTCTCTTTTGCCGTGCCTTCAAACCTTACACGAAAGATTGTGAAGGATTTAAAAGAATATGGTGTGGTTCAAAGAGGTTGGTTGGGCATTGAAATTGAAAATATTAATAACGTCATGGCTGATGAACTTGGTTTGGACGAAGTGAGCGGTATTTTTATCTCATCTGTAACCAAAGGGGGAGGAGCATCGGATGCAGGCATCAGAAGCAATGATGTGGTCGTAAGTGTAAATGCGAACAGGATTTCCAACACAGGCGAGTTTATGGAATTATTAGGCAGGTACAGACCCGGTGATACGATAGATCTGACCTGCATAAGGGAGAAAAAAAAGTTTAATACCAAAGCCATACTTCGTAACCAGTTAAATTCCACTGACCTGATCAGTATCAGAGAAGATGGGGTTTTAAAAAGAATTGGACTGGCATGCAGAGATTTGGATACCTACGAAAAATCAATCGTTGTACCCAATGGTGTCATGGTGGTAAGCGTAAAAATTGGTAGTATTATAAGCCAGACTAAAATGGAACCCGGTTATATAATTACCCGTATTAATAATAAAGACATTCATTCGACAACATTTTTTTTGAAGATGCTCGAAAATTTAAAGGGTAAAACGGTCATACTGGAAGGTTTTTACCCTAAGTATCCCGGTGAATATCCTTACACTTTTGAAATGCCGGAATGAAAATATGACATGTCCATGCTGCTTGATGAATTTACAGATAATCAGCGACCTGCAAATTTTTAAGTAGCCTTTGATTTATTGATTTACCTTTGCACCCACATATATCTATTATGACAAACACAGAAATGGAGTTTAATAAAAATGAAGATGCGTTACTTTTATTGGTGGCAGAATTGCAGCATAAACAGGAGAAAATTGCACTGGGAGGAGGACTGGAAAAAATTGCAAAACAACACGCTGAAGGAAAAATGACAGCCAGAGAGCGCATTAATGCTTTGATAGATCAGGATACATCATTTTTTGAAATAGGAGCTTTTGCCGGTTATGATATGTATAAAGAACACGGCGGCTGCCCATCTGGCGGCGTTGTTGTAGGTTTAGGCAGGGTTTCGGGCAGGTTGGTGATGATCATTGCCAATGACGCTACAGTAAAAGCCGGTGCATGGTTTCCGATCACTGGCAAAAAAAATCTTAGAGCACAGGAAATTGTTATGGAAAACAGAATTCCTGTTATTTATCTTGTAGACAGCGCAGGGGTTTATTTACCAATGCAGGATGAAATATTTCCGGATAAGGAACATTTTGGCAGGATATTTCGAAATAATGCAAAAATGTCTTCGATGGGTATTCCACAAATTGCTGCCATCATGGGAAGCTGCGTTGCGGGTGGAGCATACCTTCCGATTATGTCTGATGAAGCATTGATTGTGGAAGGTACGGGTTCCATTTTTTTAGCAGGGCCATATCTGGTAAAAGCTGCCATTGGTGAAGATGTTGATCAGGAAACTTTAGGTGGCGCCAGAACCCATTGCGAAATTTCCGGAGTGACTGATTACCGCATGCCCGACGATGAAACCTGTCTAAATACAATAAGAAAGCTGATATCTAAAATTGGCAGGCCGGAAAAAGCAGGTTTTGACAGAATTAAGTCACTTCCTCCCAAATTAAATGCCGGCGAAATAACCGGTTTGTTTCCTGAAAACCCTACGAAACCCTATGATGTGGTTCCCATCATCAAAAGAATTGTTGATGATTCTGATTTGGTTCAATACAAAGAAGAATACGGAAAATCAATAGTTTGCGCATACGCCAGAATTGACGGCTGGGCGGTTGGCATAGTGGCAAATCAGAGGTTGGTTGTCAAAAATGCAGCAGGGGAAATGCAATTTGGCGGAGTGATTTATTCTGATTCTGCCGATAAAGCCACCAGATTTATAATGAATTGTAACCAGAAGAAAATACCCCTGCTATTCATTCACGATGTTACCGGCTTTATGGTGGGTAAACGCTCTGAACATGGGGGCATCATTAAGGATGGGGCTAAAATGGTGAATGCGGTTGCCAATAGTACAGTGCCTAAGTTTTCAGTGATTATAGGAAATTCTTTTGGTGCAGGTAATTATGCCATGTGCGGCAAAGCATACGACCCAAGGCTGATTGTGGCTTGGCCAACGGCCAAAATAGCCGTCATGGGAGGAACACAAGCAGCAAAAGTACTGACTCAGATACAAGTAGCTACACTTAAGAAAAAAGGAGCTGCTCCTGATCCTGTCGGAGAACAGGCATTATTTGATGAAATTAAAGCCAGGTATGACAATCAGACTTCACCGTATTATGCAGCTGCACGACTGTGGGTAGATGCCATTATTGATCCGAGAAAAACGCGTGATTTTGTGTCTTTAGGCATAGAAATGGCAGATCACGGAATAATAGAAAAATTTAATCCGGGCATTCTGCAAACCTGATTTATCGCTTTAGCCAAGATTGTCTTAACTTTCTTTTTGTCTTTACTTCAAATAAAACGGCTCTTTTATATTACACCTAGTTTTTTACCGACTTTGGTAAATGCTTCTACAGCAGTTAACAGATGTTCCGTTTCATGGCCTGCACTGATTTGCACGCGAATTCTGGCTTTTTCTTTGGGAACAACAGGGAAAAAGAAGCCAATAACATATATACCTTCCGTAAGAAGATCCGCTGCAAATTTTTGCGCCAAAGGAGCATCGTACAACATGACAGGTGTAATTGGGTGGGTTCCTGGTATAATATCAAATCCGGCATTAACCATTTCGTGCCGGAACAACTTAGTGTTTTGTTCAAGTTTATCTCGTAAAGTTGTACTTTGACTGAGCAGATCAAGGACAGCGATGGAAGCGCCTACAATGGAAGGGGCAAGTGTATTTGAAAATAGATAGGGCCTCGATTTTTGTCTTAACAATTCAATAATTTCTTTTTTTGCTGCAGTAAATCCACCTGAAGCACCTCCTAATGCTTTCCCAAAAGTTCCTGTTATAATGTCAACCCTTCCAAAAGCACCTGAATGTTCAGCAGACCCCCTGCCTGTCTTTCCGACAAAACCCGTCGCATGACAATCGTCGACCATCACCATAGCGCCATATTTATCTGAAAGGTCACAAATTTTATCTACCTGCGCAATGATACCATCCATGGAGAAAACACCGTCAGTGGCAATCAGAATTCTTCTGCATCCTGCTTCACGTGCTTCCTTCAACCTGTTTTCCAGGTCGTCCATATTGTTATTTTCATATCGGTATCGTTTTGCTTTACATAGTCGGATACCATCAATGATGGAAGCATGATTGAGTGCATCGGAAATTATAGCATCTTCTTCATTAAGCAAAGGCTCAAAAAGTCCTCCGTTGGCATCAAATGCTGCAGCATACAGAATGGCATCCTCCTGCCCGACAAATGCCGCTATTTTTTGCTCCAGCTCTTTATGTATGTCTTGTGTGCCACATATAAATCGGACAGATGACATGCCAAATCCATGGGTGTCTATCGCATGTTTTCCGGCAGCAACAACATCAGGATGTGACGACAATCCTAAGTAATTATTTGCACAAAAATTAAGTACTTCTCCGCCGGCAGTGGTTTTGATTCGAGCACTCTGCGGCGTAGTGATTATCCGCTCTGATTTAAACAATCCGGCTGATTTGAGATCATTGAGTTCATTTGATATATCTTCTATGATTTTATTTCGGTCGCGATGCATGGATTCAATTTTTATAAAATTTAAATAAGGCTATGTTTAAGTTGCTTCAGCATATCTTCCGTCATATGGGTTAAGTCATAACCCGGTTTCCAGCTCCAGTCTTTTCTGGCTAAGCTGTCATCTATGGTCTCAGACCAGGTAGAAGCAATATCTTGTCTGAAATCCGGTTTGTAACTGATAGTAAATTCTGGAATATGTTTTTGGATTTCCGCTGCAATCTCAGCAGGTGTAAAACTCATGGCAGCCAGATTATACCCATATCTGCAACTGATGGATTCTTTGGGAGCTTCCATTAATTCGATAGTTGCTTTGATGGCATCATCCATATACATCATGGGTAGTCTGGTGTCTTCTGCCAGAAAACATGTGTAGTGTTTTTCTTTTAATGCGGCATGAAATATTTCAACTGCATAGTCTGTAGTCCCACCTGCAGGAAGGGATTGCCACCCAATAATGCCTGGATAGCGTAAGGATCGCACATCGACACCATATTTATTGAAATAATAATTACACCATAACTCTCCGGTACACTTACTCATGCCATATACAGTAGAAGGCAATAACGGCACATCCTGTGGTGTATTGATCCTGGGTGTGGTGTTTCCAAAAACAGCAATAGTACTCGGAAAAAATATTTTATCCATATTTTTTTCCCGCGCTAATTCTAATATAGACAACAAACCGTTAAGGTTAATATTCCAGGTTTTTATTGGATTCCACTCTCCGTTTGCAGATAAAATGGCTGCCAGATGATATATCTGTGTTATATTATGATCATAAACAATTTCCTTCAGCCGTTGATGGTTAAGAATGTCCAGAAATTCAAATGGCTCAACAGTGACTGGCAGTTTTGCAATATCAGTCGCCAATACAGCTTCAGTGCCATGCAATTTGCGGAGCTCTTCAGTTAGCACCCGGCCTATCTGTCCGTTGGCTCCTGTAATTAAAATTTTTGTTTGTGGCATATTGAAATGATTTCACTTAATTTGGGCCTCAAATGTAAGTAAGATATAAATATTATAAGCATATTCCACCAATAGTTTTATGAAATTCAGTTAAGTTTTTACCCGCATTTTTAACTTCCTGACTGCATTTTCACCTGTTTTATTATTTTTGCACCTTTATTTTAAAACGAGGATGGGATGATTGCGAATGTGGTGAATTCAAAGTATAGTATTGTTTACAACCTGACGGAAACAGAGGGATTAAACTTAATACTTCCATCAGCTTTGATTTGTAATTCTGATAAAACTGGTTTGCCCGCCTACATACAGGCAGTGGCACTTCCCGACACGCTGGAAAGCTATGGGCTAAACTATAAGAATACCGTTCATCAGGAACTGATAGAAATTTGCAGAAGTCTTAGCTTGCCAAATCTCGAACTTGAACTAAATCGCAATAAAAAGAAGCCGGTCTCCTTATCAGTACTCTTTTCTGATCCCGTTGTGAAAAAAAGTCTTCAGAGTTTGATAGATCGAAAACTGAATGCCTTTTTCGAAAAAGTGAAAATGCATAATCTTGTATTATGTTTTGACTTGAAGAGAAAGATTAAAGCGACGGATTGCCAACTGAATTTTTATTCCGAAACGGCAACCCCTTTAATAAAATTTATTAAAACGCAGACAGGAATCCGATACATACTGAAGCTCTCTATCGGAGAGGAAGTATTAATTCCATGTAAATCTTCCATCCGGATTATTACCAACTTTCCGGCTATGTTGATCATCGGAAGGCAGATGGTGACTTTGGAAAATTTAAATGCTGCAAAACTCAGACCTTTTCTTATTAATGAATCTGTTTTTGTTCCTTCGAAACTCACAAAACAATATTTCGAACAGTTTGTAGCAGATCTTCTGGGAAAAATGGACATTGAGGTCGAAGGTTTTGATATTATTAAACATTCCGAAATTAAAAGTAAAACACTGCAGTTTGTATTTAATATTTTTAAAGGTATCTGGCAATTAGAATTGATCATTCATTATGATAAATATGCTTTTTCGACGACTAATCCGGGTAAAAGGAAAATATTTATCGATTTTGAAAATGAAAATAGCATCGTAGTTTACCAGTGTATTCGTAATTTTGAAGAGGAAAATAAATGTATTGATGCGCTTTTATCTGCAGGTTTAACATTGGATGAATATGGAAGGTTTGTTTACGGAGCCGGTAAGTTTGATACCATTCATTTTTGTATTTCCCGAATAGATTTACTACGAAAGGATTATGATATTGTATTACCCCGGCACGAGGGAAAAGAAATTCAATTGGAATCCATTCAGGTCTCATCCGGTTTTTATCTTGAAAACGACTGGTTTGATTTGCACGGTGTTGTAGAAATTGGGGACCACCAATTTCCATTGGCCAATCTTTTTTCTAATATTAAAAAGAATGATCCTTTTTTTAAATTGCCGGATGGTACTCTCGTTATCATACCGGATTCCTTTTTTTCTGAATATGAAGGAATTGTCAAATTTGCTGTGGAGCAGGATAGGGGCTGGAAACTATCGAAAAAATATTTTAATTTACTCAATAACGCACAGCAGATGACTATCCCCATAAAAAATGGTGTTAATCAGGAAGATAATGTTGACTACTTACATTCAAAGCGTCTTAAAGCCACCTTGCGACCTTACCAGATTCAAGGTGTCAAATGGTTAATAAACCACAGGATAAACAATATGGGTGCCTGCCTTGCGGATGATATGGGGCTGGGGAAAACCCTTCAAACTATTGCAGCACTTGTCGACGCTAAAGACAATCTTTCCACTGACGACGCCCAAACTTTTGCAGGGATACAGCTGGATTTATTTGGGGATCAGATAGCCGTTAAAAGTAAACCACTATGCGCCTTAATTGTCCTTCCGGCTTCTTTGGTTTATAACTGGTATTCCGAATTTAAAAAATATGCACCCTCGCTTCATGTGTTGAATTATTATGGTTCGAACAGATCAAAAGCAAGTAAAACGATGCATACTTTTGATATTGTTATTACCACATATCAGACCGCAGTTTCCGATATCGAAATGCTTCGTAAAATGGAGTTCAGTTATATTGTGCTGGATGAAAGTCAACAGATTCGAAACAGAAACTCAAAAGTTTTTAGTACTTTAAATCTGCTTCACGCACCATTTAAAATTACCTTAAGCGGAACTCCAATCGAAAATTCGCTGTCGGATCTTTGGTCCCAAATGGAATTTATAAATCCTGATATTTTGGGGTCTTTTTCTTTTTTTAAACAAAACTATTTGATGCCAATAGAAAAGGCACAGGATGAAAGTGCACTAAAGGAATTAAAAATGTTAATTGATCCGTTTATTTTGCGAAGGACTAAAGAACAGGTTGCAAAAGATTTACCTCCACTGATGGAAAACACACATTTTTCTACCATGAGTGAAAAACAGACAGAATTGTTTGAAAAAGAAAAATCTGCAGCAAGGAATTATTTGATGTCGTTACAGCTTGGTCATACCCAGTCCAGAATTCATATTTTATCCTCACTCTTAAAGATGCGTCAGATTTCTAATCACCCTGTTTTGGCTAACCCTGATTTTCAAGGGGAATCAGGTAAGTTTGAAGACGTAAAAAATAAAATTGTTGAAATCATTAAATCAGGCCATAAAGTGCTTGTTTTTTCTTCTTTCCTGACACATTTGGATTTAGTAGGTCAATGGCTGGATAGCCTGCAGTGCCAGTATGTTAAGTTAACTGGTGCCATGAAAGGAGAGGACAAAAATAAATCGGTAGTCAGTTTTCAATCTGACAAAACAATCCAGGTTTTTTTATTATCAATTAAAGCGGGAGGAACAGGTCTTAATCTTACAGCTGCAGATTATGTTTTTATTCTGGATCCCTGGTGGAATCCCTTCGTGGAAAAACAAGCTATAGCTCGGGCACATCGCATTGGTAGAATGAATAACGTTGTTGTTACCAGATTCATTAGCAAGGACAGTATTGAAGAAAAAATTATTAAATTACAGGAGAAAAAGAAATCTCTGGCAGAAAATATAATTGACATAGACGATATGATGCACCTTGATGATGACGATCTGATGGAATTGCTGCATTAAAAAATATTGTTCGGGGCAAACATTTGAGTTATTTTATAAAGATAGTTTAATTAAATACTATTTTTGCACTTTCATCGAATTCTTAAAATATCCAAAATGAATAACAGCCTTAAATTGCTCACTTTTATTGCTTTTGTTGGACTTGTTTTTTTAGCTTGTAACAAACCGGCTCAAACAACACCAACTGGTTCAGTTTCAGAATCTGACGGCTCTTCTTTAAAAGTTGTTTATATTAATATTGATACCTTATTAAGTAAATACAATCTTTACCTGGACAAAAAATCTGACTTGGAAGGCCAGTCTAAAACTGCTGAAAAGGCTTTGGCGGGTAAAATTGAAGCTTTTCAGCGACGTCTTGCAAAATTTCAGCAGGAAGTGGTAGACATTCAACAAAAAGCCAATACAATTGCGCCGGTTGAACTTAAAAAAATGGAAGAAAAATATGCCCAACAGCAACAAAATCTTGCCAAAGAAGAAGAATCATTAATGAAACAAAGAGATAATGCTGCCATGGATCTGGACAAGCAATTACAGCTGACTCAAAAAGATTTACAGGATAAAATTGATGATTATCTGGCCAAAATTGCAGAAGAAAAAGGGTATGACCTGGTGCTGATGAAAGGTTCTACAGGAAGTGTAATGTATGGAAGGGCAACATTAGACATTACTGAGGAAACAGTAAAAAGATTAAATGATGAATATGATTCTGCCAAAAAATCGGATAATAAATAGAAGACCTATATTTTTTTGAAATGGCAATATGGAATTTCTGTTTGTTCGTTAATTTCTTCCTGAGATTTATGTAAAATTCCCGCTTTTATCCTGGTAATTTTTATTGCCTCCTCAGAGAGCCTGATTTTGATGAGTATACGACATTCGCTTTCAAAGGTTTTTTCGGTGACATCTGCTGAATTATCCTTCAGAATGGCCAGTATATGGCCCATGTGCTCATATGCAAACTTAAGTTCGTAATAGATATACAAATAATTTTGTACAATTTCCGCATTACTTAATGCGCACTTCGCAGCTTCTCTGTACGCATGAATAAGCCCGGAAGCACCAAGCTTGGTTCCTCCAAAATATCGCGTGACGATGATCAGTGCATTGGTAATTTGAAAACTTTGAATCTGACCTAAAATTGGTTTTCCTGCTGTGCCCGAAGGTTCTCCGTCGTCATTTACCCTAAAACGGTTCATATCCATGCCTATTCGGTAAGCATAACAAAAATGCCTTGCTTTGGGATGCAGTGATCTGACTTGATGTAGCAGAATCTCAAGCATCTCTTCGGTTTCAAAAGGGAATGCAAAAGCCAGAAACTTGCTGCCCTTTTCTTTATATTCACCCTCCGATGGTTTTAGAATAGTACTATATTGATCATTGACCATTTTCAGGCAAATGCGATAAGAATGATAGCAATTAAAGACATCACAAAGCCAGCTATTTTATATGCGTTTAGACTTTCTTTAAAAAAAAGTATACCAAAAAATGCGGCCAGTACCAATACACCAACATTGTTAATGGGAAATACAACAGATCCTTCCCAGCCTTGTTGCAAAGCTAGGAGTAACAGATAAATGGAGAAAAAATTGGGTATGCCTAATATTACCCCGCCAATAATGTTTTTTTGACGAAGCACCAATTCTTTGCGCATCATTTTTATCACAAGGATAATTACACCACAAATTGCTGCAAATAAAAATAAACCGGCTACAAATCCAACGTCACCTTCACTGACCAGATTATTTTTTTCTACTAAAAATAGTGAACTGTCAATCAAACAGGATCCTAAAAATGTCAGTAATGGATATAACCATTTTTTATTCACTTTGCTGGTTTTTGTTTTTTCCTGCTCATTGCTGTAACTGATCATAAAAATGGCTAAAACGGATAGCAGAATCCCCAGCCATTTAAACACACCTGAAGATTCATGATAAATTAGAATAGCCAGTATAGACGGTGCGACAAGCGACATTTTTTGGAAAATTGTTGCGACCATGATTCCTGCATATTGAACCGTCAGTGCAATTAGATTAAAAACTAAAATAAACAATCCGCCAAGCCCCACAGCAGTCCAAAACCAGGGTTGATTGGTTAAACCGTCCGGAAATGGATTGCCTTTGGAAACTACTGCTGCTGTAAGAACACACACGATATAATTCACAACGATAGCTTGAACGTTATCTACCTTAAATTTTTCAAATAATTTAAATATCACGCCAATCAGCGCATTTAAAACGATACAAAATATTAAGGTTAGCATCTTTTATCTTTTGGAAGTAAGCAGGAGTAGTGAAGCCGGAAAAACTTTAAAGTGAATGATGTTTTCACTTTTAAACCCCTCCCCATCCACATGAAAATATCCGGTAGAATCGGGAGATATGGTGATTTCCGATGTTTTAAAATATTCAACTAAAGGACTTTTTTGCACGGTTTTATTCAGCATTCGGGGTACAAGAAAAAAATATTTAAACACGTTGGTTTTTTTTACAAGGACAACGTCAAAAGTGCCGTCATCCAGCAATGCTTCTGGTGCAATGGTAAAGTCATAACCATAGACCGAACCGTTGGCAACTACAGCCATGGCATATTCACCACTCCATTCTTTCTCTTTAGTTTTAATATTTAATTTTAAGTAACGAAAGTGAAAACTTTCTTTTAGTGTATTTATAAAATATGGAATAAAACCTCGTTTCGTATTCAACTTGGTTTTATAGGCAACCCTGGCATCTAAACCAAGTCCGGCAACATTTATGAAAAATAAATCATTTGCCATTCCGGTATCAATTGGCATAGTATGAGCATCATTCAACACCTGAATTGCCTTTACAATATTTCTTCTGATACCTACATGGTATGAAAAACCATTTCCTGACCCAAGTGGCACAATTCCAAGGGCCGTTTTTGATCCTTTTAATATAGAAGCCACTTCGTTTATTGTGCCATCACCACCAACAGCAATGACAGCAAAATACTGTTGCTCTACTGCTTCTTTTGCTAATACCTTGGCATGGCCGGCATATTGAGTATCAATAATTTCGTAATCAAACACGGAAGAATGAATATGAGAAGAAATCAGTTCAATGATATTAATTCCTTTTTTAGGGCCGGAAAAAGGATTGGTTATAAATCTGATTTTTTTATTAGACATCAGTAAGGGTTAGGTTTTGATTGCCGGACTATCAGATAAGGCTATAGCCATTTGTTTTCTTTATACCACGATATGGTTTCCGGAATACCAGTAGTGAGGTCATACGCGGCTTTGAACCCCAAATCATGATAAAGATTACTTACATCACAATTCCAGTTTTTTGCACTTATTTCTTTTACTTTTTCCAGATTAAAAATCGGATAACTGTCCCAAAGACCCGCCATTTTTTGGCTTATATACGCCAGCCCTTTTATAAGAATCAGGGGCATCCGTATTTTAATAGCCCATTTGTTCATGTATTGTTTGACAAAGCCCGAAAAAGCATCGCTGGTATAAACATGCCCATCCGTCGCAAAATAGGCTTTATTTACTTTTTCGCTTAGTGTGGCAAGCAAGATCAGAGTAGCTAAATCCTTAACATAAATAAAAGTCAGTTTCTGTCCCAAAATACCGGGCTGAATGTCGATACCTTTGCTGATCATTTTAAATACATTTAGTAGATCTTTTTCTTTAGGCCCATAGACAGCGGTAGGCCTGATAATTATATATGGAATGTCGGTTTGGTCTTTTAAATAATTTTCAGCAGCAAGCTTACTTACGCCGTAATGGGTGACCGGATTAGGTATAGTCTGTTCAGTCAGCATGCCCCCGGCAACCTGATCAGCTGGTCCTGTTGCAGCCAGACTACTGATATAGGTAAGCTTTTTTAAACGAATGGATGAAGTCCGAATGGCGTTAACAAGAGTAACCAATATGCCTTTATTGACCCGCATCAACTCATCAGCATCAGGAGAACGGGTTAGGCCAGCATTATGAATGATATATTCAAATTGATATTGAACCAGAATAGCTGCAAGTTCATCCGGTCTGGTAAAATCAACCTCCAGAATTTTTACATCCAGCCCTTGCAACGAACTTTTATCACTATTTTTTCTGAGCAGGGCATAAACGTCCAAATCTTTATTTATAGCTTCCTGAACAATAAAACCTCCAATAAAACCATTGGCCCCGGTTATCAAAACCCTTCCTTTCATTAACTATGAATTTCTGTTTTGTACAACCTGTAAGTTTTGTATTTTTCACCGTTTAATTGTTTGGCTGCTGTAACCATAGGGATGTTATTTTCCAAAACCCACGATGCTTCACCGCCAACAATTTTTCTTCTTTTGGCTTCCTGAATATTTTTGGCAAAAAAGATGGCTTCTATACCCATTTTTCTGTATTCCGCTACAACCCCCAAGGCTAATATGCGCACATATTTAGTTTTTCGTTTACCAAATAATAACCTGAATATACCAAAAGGAAATAATTTACCCCTTTTATTTTTTATCAGTATTTCATTGATGTTAGGTAGAGTCAGGAAAAAACCAATAGGTTGACCATCCTTTTCTGCAATATAAGCAAAAGCTGGATCAAGGAGCAACTTTAGATCATTTTTAAGATATTCAAACTCAGCATCGGTAAAGGGAACAAAACCCCAGTTATTTTCCCAGGCATCATTATATATCTTTTGAATCCTTTTACTTTCAGCATCAATATCCTTTAATCGGACATTCCTGATGGTGATACCTTTGTTTTTTAACCTTTCTTCTAATACTTCCGCCAGTCTTAACGACTTTTCGGAAACATTGGAAGTTTTTATCATAAAAGCATACAAGTCCATTTCCTTTTTTAAACCATAACCTTCGAGCAATCTGCCATAATAGGGTTTATTGTATGTCATCATAATTTTAGGGGAATCTTCAAACCCTTCTACTAAAGTACCGGCCGTTTCATTTGTGGTGAAGTTTGTTGGTCCCATGAGGTATTTATACCCATTCTCCAGGGCAAATTGTTTTGCTTGATCCAGAAGTACATTAACTACCTCCTGATCCTCTATAAAATCCATAAATCCAAAAAAACCAACTTCACTTTGGTGATATTTGTTATAGTTTTTATTATCAATGGCTGCAATTCTGCCTGCAATTTTATTATCTTTATATGCAAGATAATACTTTGCTTTCCCGTATTGATGAAATGGAAATTTTTTCGGATCAAGCATATCCTTTTGCCCTATATATATTTCTGGAACATAATACGGGTCGTGCTCATATAAATCATGAGGGAAATTGATGAAATCTGATATTCCTTTTTTATCAGATACTTCCTTAATAGTGACTGCCATAATTGCTGGTATCAGAAGTGATTAATAATGTAAACTAATTTCGAAATACAAATTTACCATGCAGTCAAAAGTCGTAATTTGATCTGTTTCAAACGATGAATTGACAACAATATCCGCCTTTAATACTCTTTTTAAAATGCACTCACCATTTGAGGAGTATCAAAAACACCGATCTCATGGGCAATTTGTGACAAAATTTCAACAGATTGATCTATTTGATCTTTTGTGTGTGTGGCCATTAGAGAGTATCTGATGAGCGAAGAAGTACTTGGCACTGCCGGAGATACAACCGGGTTGACAAAAATACCACGCTCCAAAGCCAGTTTGGTAAGCTGGAAAGTTTTATAGTCATCCCTGATTAATATGGGTATGATTGGCGTCACGGAATGTCCGGTATCAAATCCGGCTGCTTTAAGCGAAGCCATAGCGTAGTGCGTATTATCCCAGAGATTTTTAATTCTCTCGGGTTCCTCTTGTATTAATTCAATAGCTGCAATGACACTCGCCGCATTTGCTGGTGCAATACTTGCACTGAAAATCAAAGATCGGGCATTATGTTTGAGGTAGTTTATAGTGTCTAAATCCGCCGCTATAAAACCACCAATACTTGCAAGTGATTTACTGAATGTCCCCATAATGAGGTCCACTTTATCTGTCAATCCAAAATGATCTGCAGTTCCACAGCCATTTTTTCCTAAAACGCCCAAACCATGGGCATCGTCAACCATGATATTGGCATTGTATTTTTCTGCTAACGCAACAATAGCCGGCAAATTGGCTATATCACCTTCCATGCTGAAAACCCCGTCAATAACAATTAACTTTATTTTATCCGCCTCACAACGCCCTAATGCTTTTTCCAGGGATTCCATATCATTATGGCCGTATTTCATGACTTTTGCAAACGATAGTCTGGCACCGTCAATGATGCAGGCATGATCCAGATCATCCAGAATTACATAATCATGTCTGCCCGGTATAGACGAAATAACACCAAGATTAACCTGATAACCGGTACTGAAGACCAGGGCACCCGGCTTGCCAACATAGGCTGCAAGTTTTTCTTCCAATTCCAGATGAATATCTAGAGTGCCGTTTAGAAACCGTGAGCCCGCACATCCTGAACCATACTTTTCAATTGCTTTTATTGATGCTTCTTTTAGTTTTGGATGGTTGGTAAGACCCAGATAACTGTTAGATCCAAACATTAAAACGTCTTTTCCTCCAATTTTAACAACCGTATCCTGTTCCGATTCAATAGTTCGGAAAAAAGGATACAACCCCATTTGCTGTATTTGTTGAGGTAAATTATAAGACGCCATTTTTTGTTTCAAAGGAGAGATCATGTCTTGATTTTTAACGTTTAAATTCTGATTTAATGAAACATTATACACACAATAAGCCGCAAATATCGAAATATTTTTCAATATTTTGTCCATATTTTGCTAAAATCTTCTTTAACTTTTATAATCTGCCTGACTAATACATATTTCAGCAAATTTTTGCTTTCTTATGAACAATTCTTCCATATAAGAAAAGTCTGTATCTTTGACCGTGTTTGTGAACATGGATAAATTTATTAAATTGAAAAGAGTTTTAATTACCGGAGCAGCTGGCTTCATAGGGTCGCATCTTTGCGATAGATTTATTAATGAAGGATACCATGTCATTGGAATGGATAACCTGATCACCGGAAACTTGAATAACATTGCGCATTTGTTTCCTTTGGAACATTTTGAGTATTACCACCACGATGTTTCTAAATTTGTGCATGTGCCCGGAGATTTGGATTACATCCTTCATTTTGCATCGCCGGCAAGTCCGCTGGATTATCTGAAAATGCCAATCCAGACCCTTAAAGTCGGATCATTGGGTATTCATAACCTCCTTGGTTTGGCCAAATCTAAAAATGCCAGAATTCTTATTGCTTCAACTTCTGAAGTGTATGGCGATCCGCTGGTACATCCGCAGACGGAAGATTATTGGGGCAATGTAAATCCAATAGGCCCGCGTGGCGTATATGATGAAGCAAAAAGATTTCAGGAAGCGATTACAATGGCATATCATACCTTCCATGGTGTGGAAACCAGAATTGTAAGGATTTTTAATACTTACGGCCCAAGAATGAGAGTAGAAGATGGTCGTGTTTTACCTGCTTTTTTTTCACAGGCAATTCGGGGAGAAGGCTTAACTGTATTTGGTCAGGGCGAACAGACACGGTCATTTTGTTATGTTGACGACCTCGTCGAAGGAATTTATAGACTATTATTAAGTGATTATGCCTTGCCTGTTAATATTGGAAATCCGGCAGAAATGACCATCATGGACTTTGCTTTTGAAATTATGGCTCTGGTAAATAATCCCGAAGCCCATATTATTTATAAACCCTTGCCCGTAGATGACCCTAAACAACGCCAGCCTGATATTACAAAAGCTAAAACGATATTAGGTTGGGAACCCAGGGTTGATAGAAAAGAAGGCTTGCTCCGGACGTATGCATATTTTAAGGAAGTGGTTTCTGTTTAGTTATATGGACGGAGTATCCTAAATCAGCCTGTGAGCAAATAAATGACGCATTTATTTTCTAAACTTGTCAGCTTTTCCGTACATGTAGTTTTTTTCAACAGTTTTCATTTGTAACAAACCGTCTAAACCAATATACTTGAAATTACGGTATTATTTTGATGCAATTTGTTAGTCGTTATCGGTTTTCAAATCTTCAATAAATTATTCTCATTTTCCGGTTTCTTAAAAAGAAAAAATAAGTAGACGCTGCACTTGAACAGGACTACATTTTTAATCCATTTGATCTATAAGTAATAAAAGAAAAAATTGTTTTTAGTATTACATGCGATTCAAACTTAGCAAAAACCTTCAATGCAAACCCTGCTCTTTTCGGATCTTGTCAAAATATGCTGCTACTTGATCATTCATTCCTATGATGGAACCTTCTTCGTAGCTGTGACTGCTTTTTTGTTTGAAATTGATAATATTAATGTTGTTTGTAGTTGGGTCAAGTGCTATAAAATATTTATTATCGGTACAAGCGTTTAATTTGCAACCGGTAAAATAAAATATTTCACCATCTGTTTCAATTGGGGATTCTTCATTCCAGTCTGACTTAAAGGTAGCAAATTCTGATCCAAGTAGTTTTTCAAGTCTGGAATATAAATTGTATTCTTCAAAAAGTTTTACTTCTTTGGGCTTTTTACCTTTATATTTTGCAAGGCCATCCAATGATTTTTTTGTATTGCTGGCAGAGCTTATTGCTGCGGAGGTGTCACCCACCGCTTCATTGCTGGTTTGTCCCATATTCTTTTTAGGCTGACAGGCATTAAAATTCAACAGGAGTAGCACTAAAATCAAGAGGAAATATGGTTTATACATGGTTATACAGTTTAGGTTGCAAACATAACCAGAATTTTGAATTTTAAATTGTAAGTTTGCCTTGAATTTTTAATGTTTTCAAAATGGTTCTGGCAAAGGCCTGATTAGTTATAATAACTGTAAGGGTTTCATTTCCGGATTCCCTGACTTATAAATAATATTTTTTGATTTAAACCCATCTTGACATGTTACGTATTAAACTAAACATTTTTATTTGGATTCTAAGCGGGCTGATGCATCTCTGTGCCCAGTCCACTGAGCCTACGGACCCGAAAGCGACAGAATCGTGGTCTTCGAAACCAGTTATCATTAGCGGAGTAAAAACCACTTCTGAAGTACCCGCTGATGCTATTATTTTATTGGGCAATAATACAGCGTCCTGGGTTAAAAAGGACGGCACACCAATTGAATGGACTTTTGAAAAGGGAGTTATGACAGTAAAGCCAGGCACGGGAGATATATTTACTAAAATGGGCTTTGAAGATTGTCAGCTGCATTTGGAATGGCGAAGCCCTGAGGTAGTTAAAGGCGAAGGACAGGGTAGGGGCAACAGCGGAGTTTTTCTTCAATCTAAATACGAAATTCAGATTTTGGATAGCTATAACAACGAAACGTATTTTAATGGACAGGCCGCTGCAATTTATAAACAGCACGCACCATTGGCCAATGCATGCGCTAAAACCGGAGAGTGGAACACATATGACATCATTTATAAAGCACCAGTTTTTGATGTTTTCGGAAAAAAGAAATCTATGGCAAGGGTCACCGTTGTTCACAACGGTATTGTTGTACAGAATAATGCTGAAATTAAAGGAACAACAGAATACATAGGTTTTCCAAAAAACGAAGTACATCATGGAGCCCCGCTAATGTTGCAGGATCATAAGGATTTGGTAAGCTATAGAAACATCTGGATTCGAAGACTTTAACACAGATACACCATTTAAACTTTTATTATTAACATGATAGATACGATCATATTTGATCTGGGTGGCGTCCTGATTGACTGGAATCCAAGATATGTGTATAAACAACTTTACCTGACAGAAGATGCCATGGAGCATTTTTTAAGTGAAATTTGTACTAATTCCTGGAATGAAAAACAGGATGAAGGCCGTTCTTTTCAGGAAGCCACTGAATTATTAATAAGCAAATTTCCCGAATATAAAAATGAGATCATTGCTTATTACAGCCGGTGGAAAGATATGCTGGGCGGTCCGATTCATGCAACAGTTGATATTTTCTCAAAACTTCGGGATTTAAATAAATATAGAATTTTTGCTTTGACCAACTGGTCAGACGAATCTTTTCCGGTAGCATTGGAAATGTTTGATTTCCTGCATTGGTTTGATGGAATTGTAGTTTCCGGTGCTGAAAAATTAAAAAAACCGGACCCGGATATTTTTCGGGTATTATTTGATCGGTATAATATAAATAGTGTAAATGCGGTTTTTATCGATGACAACCATGCTAATATTGTTGCAGCCAGGCAGTTGGGTCTAAATACAATTCACTTTCTTTCTTCTGAACAATGCAAACATGCTTTATCCGAATATAACATTGAGGTTTACTGATGTTTTAAAAGTGATCAGTTTTTAGTTTTTTGAACTAATTTAGTCCTGCCATGTTTTCATTTTAAATCAAAGGACATGGATACTATTTATTTTGGAGCAGGATGTTTTTGGTGTGTCGAGGCTGTGTTTAAAAGAATTAATGGAGTGATTAGCGTAGAATCAGGATACATGGGTGGACATATAAAAAATCCGGCATATAGAGAAGTTTGCGCGGGCACTACAGGTCACGCTGAAGTAATTAAAGTGGATTATGATCCAAGCCAGATTGGTTTAGGTATTTTATTGGAGGTATTCTGGAACACACACGACCCAACCACATTAAATAGACAAGGGGCGGACAGAGGCTCGCAATACCGTTCAGCAATTTTTTATACAAATGACGACCAGAAAGAGTTGGCCATAAGGTCAAAAGCAGAAGAGGCCACGACGATATGGAACGATGCGATTGTAACTGAAATTACGCAGGCAACCACGTTTTATCCGGCAGAAGCTTACCATCAGGATTTTTATGACAATAACCCGGATCAGCCATATTGTTCTATTGTCATTCCTCCGAAATTAAAAAAACTGAATCAGCACTTTAGCTCATTTATAAAATCTGAAACCAATAATGAAAACATGGAATGACTTAACCCCGGAAGAAGCCCGGGTTATATTACATAAAGGTACAGAAATGCCATTTACAGGGGAGTATGACAAACACTTTTACCCGGGAACCTATGTCTGCCGGCAATGCAATACGCCGTTATATGACGCATCATCAAAATTTAATTCAGGATGCGGCTGGCCTGCATTTGATGACGAATTGCCGGGTGCTGTTCAGTCTGTACCAGATGCGGATGGACGACGAACTGAAATCATATGCAGAAATTGTGGAGGCCACTTGGGGCATGTATTTAAAGGGGAAATGCTGACTTCAAAAAATACACGACATTGTGTAAATTCCATATCTATTCGTTTTATACCGGAAAATAAACATTGAAACTTTTTATACTTGCAATTCGTTACAAAAGGGATTGATATTTTTTTTATTAATTTTTATAGATTATCATGTCTTTTGCAGAAACTAAACAAAAAGCCGCTTCATTTTTGAAACGCGTAATTATTGTACTGATACTGGGCTCAGTCGTTTTTTCCGGAGTGTATTATTTTTACAGAACGTATACTGTCAGTGAAGGAACCCGAACTGGAATTCTATATAAAATATCAAAAAAAGGAAAACTATTTAAAACATTTGAAGGTCAGCTCCAGTTGGCAGGCTCTACAATCATGAATAAGGAAAGTACTTTTGAATTTTCAGTCGAAAATGCAGAAGTATACAGCTCTATGCAGTCGTTGGAAGGAAAAAATGTCAGACTGCATTATAGAGAACTTGTGGATGGTTTTCCGTGGCAGGGAGATACAGACTACCTGGTTTTTAAGGTTGAAGAAGTGAAATAATTCCTGTTTTGTACCCATCTGGTATTTTTATTTTTTTGAAAAATTTTGTCTGTTTGGAATAATTTAGATGATTCAATCTAAAGTACTGCTATCATTTATATCTTTGCAGCTTCAATTTCAATTAACAAAAATTATTCAATGGCTTTACAACAGGAATTTGAACAGCAAGGTAATTTTCTATTCAGGTATCGCAGCTACCTTCCTTTGGTTTTATTGCCTGCAGGCTTTTGGGTAATCACGTACATGCTAAAACGCAATCCTGATTTATTTTCGACAGAAGGAATAACAATTTTGGAAATATTGGCTGTTGCTTCCTGCCTGTTTGGTTTGCTCATCCGGATCGTGACTGTGGGATACACACCCGCTAATACTTCCGGCAGAAATACAACTGAAGGACAGGTTGCTGATACAGTAAACACCAACGGAATATACAGCACCGTCAGACACCCTTTGTATCTTGGAAATTATTTTATGTGGCTGGGTATTGCCATTCTGACCGGAGACCTTTGGTTCATGATTTCCTTTACCTTGGCCTATTGGCTCTATTATGAGCGGATAATGTATGCTGAAGAACAGTTTTTAACAAAAAAATTTGGTGAAAAATATAGCATTTGGGCATCTAAAACTCCAGCATTTATTCCGGATCTTTCAAAATGGCAAAATGCCTCTTTGACATTTAGTTGGAAGAAAGTATTGAAAAAAGAAAAAAACGGACTATTTGCCATCTTTTTACTGATATTTATATTTAATTGCTGGACTTCTTGGCATATAACAGGGGCATGGCTGACTTCAAAAACGTGGAGCCTTGTGCTGGTTATAATCACCGGAATATTATATTTTATATTAAAATTTATTAAATCCGGAACCGATTGGCTAAACGAAACTGGACGTTAATTTAATGGCTGGACTACAATCAGTGTAGCATTTCAATAAAACGATTTTATATATTTAAATGTAGCATAAGTATGGGTAAAGTTAAAGTTGGTTTAGTGCAAATGTCTTGTATAGAAGATAAAAAACTAAACATAGATAAAGCGATAACAAACATCAGGAATGCCGCTCATAATGGAGCTCAGATTATTTGTTTGCAGGAGCTGTTTGCATCTTTGTATTTTTGTGATGTGGAAGATTACGATAATTTCCAGCTTGCGGAACCCATCCCCGGGCCTACAACCCTCATTTTATCTGCATTGGCTGCCGAACTGAACGTGGTTATCATCGCTTCACTTTTTGAAAAAAGAACCCAGGGAATCTATCACAATACAACCGCAGTAATTGATGCTGACGGTTCTTATCTCGGGAAATACAGAAAGATGCATATCCCGGATGATCCTTCTTTTTATGAGAAATTCTATTTTACTCCTGGTGATTTGGGATATAAGGTGTTTCAGACAAAATTTGCAAAAGTTGGTGTTCTCATTTGTTGGGACCAGTGGTATCCTGAAGCCAGTAGGATTACAGCCCTTATGGGGGCCGAAATTCTCTTTTACCCTACTGCTATTGGATGGGCCACACATCAGGACGAGGATACCAATATAGACCAGTATAATTCATGGCAAATTATACAAAGGTCACATGCCGTTGCCAATGGTTTACCTGTAGTTAGCGTTAATCGGGTTGGTTTTGAACAGAAAGGAGCAATGAAATTCTGGGGAGGCAGCTTTGTGGCTAATGGACAAGGCAAACTGATTTATCAGGCATCACACGACAATGAAGAAAATGCGGTGATCGGCATTGACCTTGATCAGACGGATGAATTCCGAATTCATTGGCCATTTCTTAGAGACCGCAGAATCGATAGTTATCAACCCATTACCAAACGATTTATTGATGAAGATTAGTTTTACTCCGAGGGAATTGGGTTTTCATTTCCCGGCAGAATTCGAAAAGCAACGGGCTACATGGCTGTCCTGGCCGCACAAAGAGGCATCTTGGCCTGGGAAAATTAATTTAATATATCAACCATACAGCGAATTTATCTTGCGATTGGCTTCACATCAGGAGGTTTGCATTAATGTTGAAGATGATTTCATGCAGAAGCAAGCAATAGATACGCTGGTATCTTCCAATTATGGAGCAAGTTTGACCGACTTGGATACCCTCATGGCACATATTACTTTTTATCACCATCCGACCAATGATGCATGGTGTAGAGATCACGGCCCTGCATTTCTTGTAAATCGGGATTCGAAGGAGAAAGCAATAGTGGACTGGGGTTATAATGCCTGGGGCAATAAATATCCACCATACGATCTGGATGACGTTATTCCCTCTTTGATAGGAGAAAAACTGGGTATCAGAGTTTTTCATCCGGGTATTGTTATGGAAGGGGGAAGTGTGGATTTTAATGGTGCAGGTACTGTTCTAACTACTTCAGCATGCCTGCTTAACAAAAACAGAAATCCGCACCTGACCCGCTATGAAATAGAACAATATTTGATAGAATTTTATGGGGTTGAGCAAATACTATGGCTGGAAGAAGGTATAGTCGGTGATGACACAGATGGACATATTGATGATATTACCCGGTTTATTGATAAAGATACGGTGGTGACAGTGATTGAAAAAGATAGGATGGATGACAACTATGATTTATTGCGTCAAAATCTGAACAACCTGAAAAAGATGAGACTATTGGATGGTTCGCAACTGAATATTGTCGAATTACCAATGCCGGATGCTGTTATTTATGAAGACCAGCGATTGCCGGCTTCGTACGCCAATTTTTATATTTCCAATGAAAACGTTATTGTGCCCACTTTTCGGGACGAAAATAACGATAGGGAAGCACTGGACATCCTGCAGGAATGTTTTCCAACCAGAAAAGTTGTAGGCATTGATTCAGTAGACCTAATTTGGGGTTTAGGTAGTTTCCACTGTTTAAGTCAGCAGGAAGCGGCCTTGTAAATCCGGTTTAATTTCTGAGCTAAAATTTCGATACCCTTTGATCTGTTAGTGTTGTAACAATTCTTTTTCAAATAGTTCCAGAATTCGGCGGTATTCGTCAACCCATGAATACGTTTCTTTGAATCCATGTGATTCCACGGGGTAAACTGCAAGATTCCAGTCTTTTTTTCCAAGTTCTATAAAGCGCTGACTTAAACGGACAACATCCTGAAATTGTACATTGTCATCTACCATGCCATGTAACATCAAAAGATGATCTTGTAGATTTTCTGCAAAGTAAATGGGGGAACTTCTCCTGTATGCAATGGAATCTGTTTCGGGAAAATTCAGTATATTTGAAGTGTAGCCATGATTATAATGTGCCCAGTCAGTAACAGACCGCAAGGCTGCTCCGGACTTAAATGTACCCGGTTTGGTCAACAGAGCCATCAGCGTTATAAAACCACCGTAGGATCCACCATATATGCCAACCCTTTGTTTGTCAATACCCAGCTTCTCAACCAGATATTGTTTTCCGTCCAAATGATCTGCCAGGTCAAGACCACCCATATGCCTGTAAATGCCGGTTCGAACATTTCTGCCATAGCCGTCGCTTCCACGGTAATCAATGTCCAGTACAGTGAACCCCTTTTCTGTAAGCAGATGATGAAACATATATTCCCTGAAATAACTGCTCCAGAAATTATGGGCATTTTGAAGATACCCGGCACCATGCACAAATATTACAGCTGCCTTGTTTTTGTTTTCTGGTTTTGGTTCATATAATCGGGCATATACTTTGCCCCCGTCTGTTGCTTTAAAACTAATTACTTCCGGTGCTTGCCAGTTATAATTTTTGAATGCCACTGTTGTAGAATACGTGATTTGAAATAAGGAAGCTTTCGCTTTGTTTTCACAAATATACAATTCCCACGGCTGGTTTTTGAATGAGTATCGGACTAGTAATTTTTTTTCGTCAGGCGATAACACCACTTCACTTGCACCTTCTTTTTGCAGAATACCAGTCAGTTTTCCGCTGGCAATATCGAGATGATAAAATTCCCGATTTCCTGGATGAGTTTTATTGGCACTGATAAAAAAGGTTTTACCGTCCTTTGACAGGGTAACCTCCCGCACTTCCCATTCTCCGGAAGTTATTTGTTTCTTTATTCCGGAATGTGTATCCATAAGGTAAAGATGGGAATAACCACTTTCTTCAGATTGAAAAAACACAGTGCTATTGTCGTGTAAAAATCCTAATATTCCCGACCCGTATCCGATGCCTGGGCCATGTATCCAGGCTTCATCGTGTTGATGATCAAGTTCTCTGACAGTGCCCGTGGCAAGATCGATGCTGACTATCCATCTGTCCTTATTGTCCTGACTTCGTATGTCAAGCACAGCCATGTTCCCGGTATTGTTGAATACCGGTGTTCCAGGCTCCAGAAGTTTTGCTTTTTTTTCTTTGTTTTTTAATGCTTCATATTCTTTATAATATTCCGGTTCCTCATTTATACCGGTAAGTGAACTAAAGTCAGGAAAATAAAAAGAATCTTTGGATATATGATAGATACCTGTTTTGTTGATGCCCAGATTATTGACAGAAACTTTTGATCGTGCATTGAGGCTATTGGTATAGCCATCAGCCGTTATAAACTGCTCAATTTTTGTGGGTGCTGATTTGGGATAGTCAGAGAGCCCAAAACAAACAAACTGCCCGTTAGGCGACGCAGATAAATAATCCAGTATGAACGGTTCATAAATATATTCTTTTGGAAAAACTACGGCATCCGCTTTTTCAATCGAATCCATCCATTTTTTATTTGCTTCTTTATCTTTTAAATATTGAAAGAGTGCCTTCTCTTGTGTTCTTAAATAATTGGTTTTTGTAGGTTTTTCAGCGTCCTTACTTTTTTTAAAATTGGTGATTTGTACAATAGAGACTTCTTTTACATTTAACCTATATATATTGTCTCCTTGTTGAAAGAACAAAATGTCTGGATCGCTGCCCCTGCTTAGGTTGGTTATCCGGTTACTTGAAAAAAAAACTTTTCTGCTACTGCCGCTCTTTTTATGGAAAGCGTAAATACCACCTTGCCGGATATAATACAGCGTTTCGAATTCTTTTTGCTCTTGCGTAGGCAGCTTACTGATTTCTGTTTGAACGGCATCAGTCACTTTTAATGGTTTTTGCATGCCATTTTTCCAAAGGTATGTGCTATATCCGGGCTCATTTTCAGGATTCCAGTTAAAATAAATGGTGCTCCCATCATACGACCATCGGGGTTGATTAGGTTGAAATCCAATAAATTCTTCGCCCTTCATGATTTCCTCAAGACTTAATTTTTGGCCCTGCGCGGTGACCAGTATAATTAATGAAAACAACAGGATTAAAGCGTACTTCATATAATTTTATGTTTTTAATTTAAATTTTTATAAACAGCTTTTTAAGTAATGACCGGTTTAGCAAAACATTTTTTAAAAACATTTTCGATACTTTGTTTTTCAACCGCTTTCCCAATAAAAACGAGTTTTGATATTCGGGCTTCGCCTTCCGGCCATTTGCTGCCTTCTGTCAGACGGAAGCTTTGATAAACAGATTGTAATACCAAACGGTGTGCATCATCATGTACAGCAATAAAGCCTTTGATTCGATATATCTGTGACCTGTTAATTTGAATGAGTATCGTCAATGTGTGCCTCAAATGTGCCAGATCAAAATCTTCTGTAAAAGTAAGAGTAAATGTTTGTAAGTCATGGTGTTTAAATGCTTGCAAATGAGGTGATTTATTTACCCGATCTTCAACAGAGTTGTTATTGTTAGCCTCAATAGTTAATATTTCATGATATGGGAAATAACCATTACTGCCTTCAAAATGGTTCATGCTCGGATTGAAACCTGCAATCCATTTTTTTACTTCAGCGATTTCGCTGGTACCTGCCAGATCACATTTATTAAAAACGACAATATCAGCAAATGAAATCTGTCTCCTTGCTTCTTCCGTCTCTTCCATACTTCGTCGAATGTGCTTTACATCTGCTACACAAATGGTACTTTTTATTTCATAATGATCACTCATAAAGCCACCTAACCAGAATGTTTCTGCTACAGATGCTGGGTCTGCAATGCCTGTTGTTTCTACAACTAAAATGTCAAATTCACCCCTTCTTTTTTCCAGCTCATACAATAAATCATAGAGTTTTTCATTCAAATTGCAGCACAAACACCCGGCAGTGAGGTCAATAACCGATTCAACTCCGGAAGCAATTAAGGCACCATCTATATTTACAGATCCAATTTCGTTTTCTATCACGATAATTTTTTGTTCAGGAACTGCTTTTATAATCCCGTTTACAAAAGTTGTTTTGCCGGATCCTAAAAAGCCTGTAATAATATATACCGGTATTTTATTGATAGACATGCTGTATGAATCTTAATTTAATTAAATAATAGCAAAAATAGGAAACGGCATGGTATTAATAGCATTATATGGAAGTCGCATTCTTCTATTTTCACTGAAATAAATAAAAAACAAAGACTGAAAGTAAGAACCCGGTGATACCCAATATGCTGGAAGCAATAGTCCATGTCATCAATCCTTCTTTTTCCGACAAGCCGAGATACTGCTTTACCAGCCAAAATCCGCTGTCGTTCAGATGAGATGCTATAGTTGCTCCGGAAGCAATGCTTATGACTAAACTTGCAAGTTGAATTTGGTTTAATGTATAGCTTTGCAACAAGGGGGCAACCAACCCCGCCCCTGTGATCATCGCTACCGTGGCCGAACCCTGAAGAATACGGATCAGGGAAGCAGCTAAAAAGGCAAATAAAATAAGGCTGATTCCGGCTTCTTGCATGGTGGTTGCTATCATTTTGCCGGCACCGGTATCTATCAATATCTGTTTAAACACGCCGCCGGCACCAGTGACGAGTATGATAATGCCTGCAGGATATAACGATTTGGCGGAAATATCTGAAAGGGCGGCCTTGCTAAGCCCGGCACCGCGCCCCAAAACATACCATGCCAGCAAATTGGCGATGATCAGAGCTGAAAAGGGGTGGCAAATCATTATTAGTATATGATCGGTCGGTATATTTCCTGTTTGTACTATGCCACTCTCAATCATTGTATTGACCACAATCATAAATATGGGCAATAGCAGGATTGGCAGTACCTTGTGAATAGTGGGCAAAACAAAATTACTGGAATCCGGTATTGTAGGCATGACGGGTAGCACGATATGTATCTTTTTACCTATATAATTACTGTACAATATTCCACTGACATATGCCGTTGGCAACCCTACGCCTATTCCAACAATGACGATCCAGCCAAGGGAAGCCCCTAATATTTCTGATACGGCAAGTGGACCTGGTGTAGGCGGTATAAATGCATGAGAAACAGCCAGTCCTGCCAACAAGGGCAAGGCATAATGAATGACGGATTTACCAGTTTTATGGTGTAACGCGGCTATCATAGGAAATAAAATAATAAAACCTACGTCAAAAAAAACGGGGATAGAGACCAGAAATCCGGTGATCATCATGGCGATTGGTGCATTTTTTTCCCCTGTCTTATTTAATATCCACGATGCCAAAGCTGTTGCTCCTCCCGTGTGTTCCAGAATTCCTCCAAAAATGGCACCCAATCCCACAATAGTAGCAACAAAACCCAATGTACTGCCCATACCGGACTTAATCGTTTCCATCAAATTTGTAGGATCCATTCCTGCAAGCAACCCGGTCACGATTGATGTTATCAGCAAAGCGATAAAGGCAGGGATCTTCAATTGAAGAATAAGGTATAATAAGATGCCGATACCGGCCAGAACGGCAATGATCAGGTGACTATCCATGTGAATAAAGTACTTTTATTATTGCCATTGGGTGTGATGCGTTTGACCGGAAACGTCATTTTTAATCTGATATCGGTGTGCACCAAAATAATCCCGCTGCGCTTGTATTAAATTGGCATTGGATTCGGCATTGGTCAGATATTTAAAATAATCGAGACTGGCTGAAAGAACAGGATAGGGGAGTTGACTCAGGGCCAGTGTACCGGTTAATTTTTTAATTTCATCCAGATGCTTGTCAATAAACTGGGTAACAAAAGGCATTTTGAGAATGTCGGATGTACCGCCTTTTAAGCCATCCCTGAATATTTCTAATAATTTGGAACGAATAATACATCCACCGGACCAGGTCCTGAGCAAGGCATTCAGATCAATATTCCATTGATACAATTTTGAAGCCTCCTGTATAAGTTGAAGACCCTGATAATGATTTAAAATTCGTGCAAACATAAACAGTGCATAGATAGCTTCTTCATTTGTTGACAACGGTTGGGATGACGGTTGATAAATTGTTTGGTATTTTAACCTTTCCGCTTTATAGGATGAAAGGTATCTGGCAAAAAGTGCAGCCGAAATTAAAGGTACAGCTACACCCAGTTCGCAGGCAGTAATTGTTGTCCAGCTTCCGGTTCCTTTATTACCTGCGGCGTCCTGTATTTTATCAAGTAATAATTCACCATCAGCGTCGTAAAAGTTTAATATGTCGCAGGTTATGCCAAGTAAATAACTGTCTGCTTCATAATTTTGCCAGGATTTGAAGCGTTGCGCGATTTCATTTACGGTTATCCCAAGGTCAAAACGCAAATGACTGTAAACCTCAGCTATGATCTGCATCTCCGCATATTCTATGCCATTGTGCACCATCTTTACAAAATGACCTGCACCTCCGTCTCCAATATAGGCGCAACAAATTTCTTTTTTTTCATTTCTGGCAGCTAAAGCATACAGGATTTCTTTAGTAATTTCGAAGCCGGCTTTGCTTCCACCTGGCATGACCGAGGGGCCGTTTAATGCCCCTTCCTCGCCACCGGAAATCCCACTTCCGATAAAGTGAATGCCATGCGAATGAAGCAATGTCATTCTTACAACCGTGTCTTTGTAAAAGGAATTACCACCATCGATAATTACATCGCCGGCATCCAGTTCAGGAATTAGCTTCTCAATGACTTCGTCAACTGGCTTACCCGCATTGACCATCAGAATTATTTTTCTGGGCTTCTGCAGTGATGCAGCAAATGCTTTTAGGTCTTCAAAGGGCAGTGCATCCGAGAGTTCGGTGTGTTTCTCGACGGCTTTACGCGCAACCTCTTCTTCTTTATCCGATACCCTTCGATTATAAAGTGACAAAGTAAAGCCTTTCCCGGCAATATTCCGGGCCAGGCTGATGCCCATAACCCCAAGTCCGGCAAGCCCGACCTGAGAAATGTTTTTTTCTTCGCTTAAATACGACAATTTAGGCAAATGTGAGCCAGCATTGGAGTTTGAATCAGGATTTATATTGACCATTATATTGGGATATTGCGCATATAGATAGCTTATGATTTGTTTAATTATGTTTCCAGGTTCCTTCTTGACACTTATAAAAAGACCGGTTTTAGGGACTTCGTACAAATCAAACTGAGAACGAAGTAAATCTGGGGACATAAAATGGCCTTCTCGTTGGGCCAGTCTGCGGGCTATGGTTTCAAAATCTCCCTGCAAATGTATCCAGCAAAAGTTGGTACCTTCTAATCCTTCTTCAAGAAAGTTTCTGTACTCCTGTTTTAAGGCAGAACAAGCCAATATGATGTTTTCATGACTCAGTTTCGAATGAATCATGGCCCGCAATGCCTGAAGCCACGGTTTTCTGTCTTCATCATTTAGTGCAGTGCCTATTCTCATTTTTTGAATATTGTCTTCGGAGTGGAAATGATCGGCATCAAAAAAACGAAGACCTGTCTGCCTGGCCAACATTTTTCCAATGGTCGTTTTCCCACTCCCCGAAACTCCGGTTATGATGATGGCTACATGCAGCATATTGAATTACAGATATAGATTGTTGCAGGCAGAAATATAATACTTTTATATTTTTTGCAGTAATATTTAGCGTTTAAAGTTGTTTAATCTCAGAAAATATGTATTGGTCTGAAATCTGGGTTATGGTGTGATTATTACACAGAATCTGGATATGTTATTGCTAATCATATCTCAGAATGAATTACTGTATAAAGTCTGCTTCATTAATTTTGTGTATAAGTAATTAGAAGCTTAACCATTTTGCAACGTCAGATTTGACCTTTAAATCTGGAATGAGTTCGGGGGCATGATGTGGTTTTTTTCTGGCATCAATGATCAGACTACCATGGCATCCCCAGTGTTTGTGTTCAATGAAACTATCAATTCCATAGATATCATGGGATGGATTGGATCTGGTAAATGTGACCCATACAAAATTATTAATATTTTCTGAAATGAATTCGTGGTCATCAGAAACAACTATCAATGGAAAACCGGAGAGGTTAAACTCGGATAATCTTGAAACCAATTGACTTAATTCCGCTTCCGCTTTTTTATAGGATGTGAATGAAACGATAGAAATACCTAAAATTCCGGGGGCAATAATGGAAGTTTGAAAAGTGTCTGCAGATTTTAATTCCGGCGGCAAAATATTGGATAATTTCCTGATTTTTGCTCCCCGGCATGCCATAACGACTTTTGAACCGCTATTCCATGCATCACCCGAATAATCTAAAGTGTCAATAGTAGTATTCGTTTGAAAATGCAAATCTCGGCTCCAGTTCACGCGTTCGAGAAAGTGATGAAAGAAAAGATCTAAATTATGGGTATCAAGTGACGGATTATCCTCTTCTGCAGCGATAAGAACATATTTGGCAAGTGAGGTTTGTCCCGAACCAAGTATCCGGTTGGCAATGGTTAAAATTTCTTCAGGCCTTTTTTCTCTGAATGGCATATATCGTTCTTTACCAATAGCTAATAGAAGCGGATGTACGCCTGCAGCATCTACAGCATGAATGTCTACCAAACCGGGGAATTCTTGCGAGGTTAGATCTTCTACCAGCTTATGGATAAGATAACCAAAACTACTATCCTCTTGTGGCGGACGGCCAACCACAGTAAAATGCCAGATTGGATTTTTTCGGTGATAAACCCGGTCAACCCGCATAACAGGAAAATCGTGTGCCAAACTATAATATCCTAAATGGTCTCCAAACGGTCCTTCCGGAAGCTTTTTATTTTTTAGAATTGTGCCCGTTATAACAAAATCTGAATCAGACGAAATGAAATGACCTGAGTCATCAAAATGATACCGGAATCGCCTTCCGGCTAACATGCCGGCAAAAGTAAGTTCACTTATACCCTCGGGCATGGGCATAATGGCTGAAAAGGCATGGGATGGTACTCCACCCACAAAGATGGAAGCTTTAAATGGCGTATCTACTTGATTATACATTTCATGATGAATGCCGATACCTCGGTGCAACTGGTAATGCAAACCAATTTCCTCGTTTTGTCTGTACTGATTTCCCGACATTTGTATTCGGTACATCCCAATATTTGTATCCATGGGATTTTTTGATCCTGGCGGAAGTGTACATACTTGTGGTAATGTAATAAATGAACCTCCGTCCAAAGGCCATGATTTGATCTGTGGCAACTTATCTATCGTTGTTTGTCCGTACATGGAAGCAGGTTTCCCCCATGTTTTTAAAGGTAAGGCAGTTAATGCAGTAAGTGGAGTAGTTAAATATTTTAAAGGATTTTTTAAAAATCGGGAAGGGTCAGCTTTCAGTTCTATCACCTTTTTTACTTTAGGTAAGGTCTTTCTGAATAAAAATTCAGTCCTTTCTAATGTTCCATAAAGATTCGAAAGGGCAGGGAAGGGGCTGCCCTTTATATTCTCAAATAAAATGGCCGGACCCTGTTTGTCAAATATTTGTTTGTGAATTTCGGCAGCCTCAAGATTTGGGTCTACTTCTTTTTTTATCTTGTATAACATATTGTTTTTTTCAAGGTCATTGACCACATCACTTAAACTATGATACATATGTTATCTTTATTTTTAAAAATTATTTACAATATTTCAAATTATGAAAAAATACTACGGCTTGTCTTGACTTCCCCACCGGTACGACTGTATATCAAGCCCGGCCAAATCCAATATCCTGTCAACCACGGTATCCGCTACTTCATTAATATCTTTTGGTTTACTATAAAAAGAAGGTGTAGCCGGACAAATTATCGCACCCGCTTCTGTAAGTAATGTCATGTTTTTTAAGTGAATTAAGTTATATGGGGTTTCTCTGGGCACCATGATAAGTCTTCTTCTTTCCTTTAACATGACGTCAGCAGCTCGGGTTATCAGGTCATTTGCTACTCCATTTGCTATTCTACCCAGAAGCCCCATCGAACAGGGGCATATGATCATAGCATCATATTTGGAAGATCCCGAAGCGAACGGTGCTTGAAAATCATTTTTATTATAGAAACTAAAAGGCCAATGACTTTCTGAAAAATTTCCAATTTCAATTTGCCAGTTAGCTAAAGCATTTTCTGTAATAACGACACTTAAATTTATTTGGGGCATAAGCTTGATCTTCGCCATTATCCGTTGAGCATAAATTGACCCGCTGGAACCTCCAATAGCTAAGATGATTTTTTTATTTTCCAAAATTTAAAGTTTTGTGTTGAACATCTGGAAATAGGAAAATGTTTTGCTCTATCTCACGATTAAGCGGCTATACTCGTTGGAGTGCGATATGGCAATCTTAATCTTTTAAAAGCCATTGAAACTTGAAACGAAAGGTAGGATCAAACTGCGGATGATTAATAACGTCAAAATTGTGATCCTTTCTAAAATATTGCATAAAGTTTTCCATCATAAACATCGCCCTGAAAGCAGATACTCTGGCTAGAAAAAATAAATTTGCCGCTGGAAAAAAAGGAAGATCAGTTTGGCTTTGAAAGAATTCTCCATATAACGGTTGATAAGCTGGACCATTGTAAGATGTAATTAATCTCGAATCGAGACCTATTTTAACATCCATAACTTTTTTGAACCAATTTCCGGAATAATATATTTGATGCGTTGAGTAAAAACGGGGTATAGGGTAAATGTCAGAATTTAAAATTTGAAAATGAGCCTGATTATCGAGTTGAATGGGTCCCATTTTTATATTTTGTTTTACCCTTAGTTCGGTAGAGGAATAAAGACCGTTAAATTGCTTAGGTAAACCGGAAATATCCCAGTAAATTGGATTGTTTACCAGGGATTGTGTGATGCCGGCACTAAATCGGATACCGGGTATTTGTAATTCTGCATTGATCACTGATCCAACTGGGCTGACAAAACTGGTATCATAAATTACTTCCTCATTTAAAACCAATTGTTTTGATTTGTTTGAATTTTCAGATCTGAAAAAACTAATGCTGCCCGATAAAGATACATTTTTTGAAATTAGTACTTTAAGTTGACCGTTAAGGTCAAAAGTCCCCGCATTGGCCAGTAGTCCGACCCGGGCATTTGTTTGAATTTCAAGCTTTTTTAAAAAAGGTATTTTCCCGTTAAATACGGCTGTAAGGTCCGATCTTCTTTTGTTTAAAGGATTATTGCTAATATTAAATAAATCATAGATCAATCCAATTCGACCCTGAATTCCTTTACTTCTTTCTCCATTAATAAAAATGGATTCTGTAAATTGATCCACACTTAAAAATCTACGAAGACCTCTTCTTTCTACAGGAATACCAATATAGAAGGTACTGTCATTATTATCGTTTATATTAATATCAGCGTATTTATAATAGGAAGGAGAATACTTGATATCATTTTTTACGTAGATATTCCAGATTTTATTTTTAGTTTTATTTAACCTGTAATATTGAATGAATGCGATATTATTTTCTTGATTTCTGGTTGTAGCTTCTTTTAGGATTACAGGAATGTCCTTTTTAAATTGAGCATTGAGATCATCCATATTTAATATACCCCCTGTATGGGCTTCTTCATTGGCGTTGTGGATGAAAATTAAAAATGCATTGTATTTGGCACGAACACTTTGATATCGTAATCCGATTCCAAATGTAGTCGCTTTAGTGTCTTGACTATTATAAAATCCCTTTTGACTGATTCTGTGGTAATTCAAACTGACTGAAATTCCATCACTAAAATTTCTTGAAAAATTAGCACCCACAAGTATGTTTTCCTGATTACCAAGCTGTGAGAAATAAACATCCGCAATAGGACGGTTTTGCTCATAAAATTTAAATTTATCTAGCGAAAGGTTATACAATGAATATTGATTAAATCCACTGTTAAATCCGGTATTTACTTCAGGCCTGTATCTCAAAGGATAAGAAGAGGATCCAAGGTTTCCGGTGTTAACATAGTCATTTTCAGTGGCTAATATGGCAGTTCGGTGTAAAAAGGAAATGTCTGCCATAGAATCTGAAATATCATTTTTTTGATAAATGTTATCAGTAAAAACATAATGGTAAAGGGTTGAATCCGAAGTTTCTCCCAAGTCTGCCCCTGCTTTTGATGTTCCCGAATTAAAATTTCTACCTGTATTTCCAGGGTTTTGTGAAACTAAATGGAGGTTTGGGAATAAAATCAAAACAGGTATAGTCAAAACAATCCAACGTATAGAAGAAAAGAAAGTAGGAATTAATCTAAAGTTGAATTTCCGCATTGTCGAAATGAATAATTTATTTCTTAAATTGGTATAACGAAGCCGGAAGGCTGCTCGTTGTTCAGATGAATAAATATTATATCAATTGAATAAAGATTCAACAAAGGCTCTTTTATTGAATACCTGCAATTGTTCTAACCCTTCTCCTACACCGATATATTTAATTGGAATTTTAAATTGATCTGAAATACCCAGAACAACCCCTCCCTTTGCACTGCCGTCAAGTTTTGTCAGGGCTATTGCCGTCACCTCAGTGGCAGCAGTAAAATGTTTTGCTTGCTCTATGGCATTCTGTCCTGTGGTTGCATCAAGTACAAGTAAAACTTCATGTGGGGCACCGGGACACTTTTTTTCTATAGATCGTTTAATTTTGGTAAGTTCCTCCATTAATTGCTTTTTTGTATGAAGTCTTCCGGCAGTGTCTATAATTGCTACCTGTAAATTATTATTTATGGCATATTGTGTGGTTTCATAGGCTACTGCTGCGGGATCGGTATTCATTCCTTTCGAATAGAAATGAACTTTGCTTCTGTCTGACCAAATTTTAAGTTGATCAACAGCGGCCGCTCTGAATGTATCTCCGGCTCCTAAAACCACCTCAAGCCCTTTCTTTTTGAGTTGATATGCCAGCTTTCCTATAGTTGTGGTTTTTCCAACGCCATTAACACCAACAACCATGATGATGTAAGGGGTAAGATTTGTCGGAATACCAAAATCCTCTAAATCAGTGGTGTTGTTTTCAGTTAAAATTTCGGTAATGATGTTCTTTAAAATAAGATTGAGCTCTTCCGTATGAAGATATTTATCTTCCGAAACCTTTTTTTCAAGCCTTTCAATGATTTTCATTGTTGTCTCAAGACCAACATCAGACGATATCAGGATATTTTCAAGTTCGTCCAGAAAATCTATATCTACTTTTGACTTGCCTGCTACCGCTTTGGTTATTTGTGAAAAAAAACTTTGTTTTGTTTTTTCAAGTCCTTTATTAAGGTCTTCTTCTTTATCCTTAGAAAAAAATTTTTTAAAGAAACTCATGCAACATAAATTTTTTAAATTAAACAATCTTTAAAGCAACCAAACTTATAAACCATGGCAGGTTTCGAAGTTTTTTAAAAACGCAACGGATCCAAATACCTAAATTTAATATTTAAACAGCTTCGTGTTCTGGACTTTGTTCCTTAATAAATTTTAGCACAAACGATGTAGACCAAAATATAATTTACCTCCTGGGCTTGCATGCCTTGCATTGAGGAAAAAAAATGAGCACTAAAAAACTAAAGTCAGAATTTGTCGCAAAAAATCCCAATGCGTCAGATCTATAGAAGCAAATCTTTGTAAAAATACAACAGGGTTTTCCTTTAGATTAAAGAAAAACCCTGTTATATTAGATCCAAAATCTGTTTACTTATTCTCTTCAAAAAATTCTTTAACCTTATCTTTATGGATAATTGATTCTTTGTAAGAATATTTACCGGTAATAGGGTCCTTAATTGACTTAACCACTTTTACATGATCTCTACCTGAACCGGCATTAGCCGCTCTTTGAGCTACTCTCGCGTTTTTAGATACTTTAGCCATTGTTATTTAATTTCTTTATGAAGGGTATATTTTTTTAATACTGGATTAAATTTTTTAATCTCCAGTCTGTCCGGATTATTTTTTCTGTTTTTTTCAGTAACATATCTAGACATGCCAGGCATACCACTGGCTTTGTGCTCAGTACATTCAAGTATGATCTGGATTCTGTTACCTTTTGCTTTTTTTGCCATGGCTATCCTTTTATTTACTTTTACTAATTTATAATTTAACGCCGGTATTAATTCCGGAGTACTTTAACTCTTTTAGGTAAGCGTGTAATCCTTTTTTGTCTATGGTTCTTAGTGCACTGGATGAAATTTTTAAAGTAACCCACTCTCCTGTTTCAGGCATAAAGAACTTTTTTGTGAACAGATTCGGTAAAAACCTTCTGTTGGTTTTTACATTGGAATGCGATACTTTATGACCTTTCATAGGCCTCTTACCTGTTAATTGGCAAACTCTTGACATTTTACTCCTATTTATATTACAATGACTAATTAAATTATTTCATAAAATTTTTGTGACTCCGGAAGGATTCGAACCTTCAACCGCCTGATCCGTAGTCAGGTACTCTATCCAGTTAAGCTACGGAGCCTGTTTGAGTCTAAATTTTATTATGCTATTAATCAACACGTTAACCGTATTTTTTAAACAAAACTTTAATGTTTTTAATAACAGGCTGCAAAGATAATTGTTTTATTTGTTTTTGCAAAAGTTTTTTTAAAAATAAATATATAAATAAAACTAATATAAGTTATTTCAAAACCAGCCTTTGCGCTTAAACCAATACAATAAAAAAATAACAATGGATATCATTATCGCCCATACCATATAATAACCATATTCCCAGCGGAGCTCAGGCATCCGGTCAAAATTCATTCCATACACTCCAACAATAAAAGTAAGTGGAATAAAAAAAGTAGAAATTATAGTCAGTATTTTCATTATTCGGTTCATTTCATGACTGACCGCATTTAAGTATACGTCTTTTAAACTCATGTTTAAATCCCTGTAAGTTTCTACAGTGTCCAGAATCTGTATAGTATGATCTAAAATATCCTTAAAGTATTTTTTCGTTTTTTCATCGATCATTTCATGTTCTGACATGATCATCTTATTTAACATATCACGCATCGGGTATATATTTTTTCTTACCTGCATGATGTCTTTTTTATTGTTTTGTATTTTTATTAAAAGTTCACCATCAGGAAGCGCTAAAACCTCATTTTCAATTTTTTCAAGGTAATCACCCATTTTTTCTAGTATATCAAAATAGGTATCCACAGTGATGTCTAAAATCCGGTAAAACAAATAGTCTACTTGCCTTTCCCTTAAGATAGAGTTTTCTGCTTTTAACTTGTCCCTTAAAATATCATAACTATCACCGGGTTTCTCCTGAAATGTGATTACAGTCGATTCGGAAAGAATGACTGATATCTGTTCTTCTTCCAGTTCATTGGCAGTCTCATTCCATTCCAACGATTTAAAGGTGGCATATATGTAATTGTTTTCTTCTTCTACTTTAGGTCGCTGGAAAACATTGAGTATATCTTCCTGATATAAATAATGGACTCCAAATTTATCGCATATGCTTCTTATCGTTTCGATATTGCTGATGCCATTAATATTTATCCACATACTTTTTGTGGTATCAAGTTCGAGCAATTCTTTTAATGTCGGCTGAAAATGGGTGCACGCCTCCGGTGAATAGACATATACTTCAAGCTCCGAAATCGGCGACAGGTTTCTGCCCGTATAAACATGTGTTCCGGGCGGAAGACCAGTTTTACTTGGTCTTCTTTTGTCTTTTTTATGGTAAATTTTTTTTGTGCTCATTTTCTAAGGTACAATTGTATAATTTGGGTTGACCTTTTTAATTGGATTTGAACACAAATTTATTTTTATACCTGCTTTGGCATACAACGGAAAGCCCACATTGCCCAAATTATAAGTACTGGTAAGATCACTGCTGATATCAAAATCCATCAAATGACGGTCTACATAGGCATCAACTACTGTCAGTAAATGGCCGGCAATGATCCATATCCACGCATATTCACTCCACTTTCTGTAATAATCGCGCTGTTGCTTCAGTAAGCCAAGATTCGACGGCACTGGTTGTTTATTTAACGCTGCAACATACTCATTTTGTGATTCTTTGTAGCTCTTACGGTTCGTGATCAGCACATAGGCTAATCCCCCGTCTATCCCAAGTGCCAGAGGTACTTTCCACCATTTTTTATTATAAATTTGCCCTCC
>WBZS01000338.1_pt1 | contig 68223 bp, 62 predicted proteins | sample 5204201 | NCBI WGS metagenome assembly WBZS01 (sample SAMN12344357, study PRJNA552823) | activated sludge metagenome | biome: Activated sludge suspended growth; feature: Nitrification reactor; material: Wastewater; isolation source: activated sludge from nitrification reactor of wastewater...
CTTGACTCCTGACCTGCGGCCACTGCCCCGATCCGCACCGCACCACCCTGTCAGGGGGCGGCGGCATACTGGCGCGATGGCGACGGACGACGACCTGGCGCGCATCGCGATGGCCCTGCCCGAGGTGCAGCTCGGCACGTTCTGGGGCGGGCCGGCATACGTCGTCGCGGGCAAGGCGATCGCCAACCGCCGCCCACCCCGCCGCGACGAAGGCACCGTCAACCCGGTCAGTGGCGAGCCCTACGAAGACCTCATCGTCGTCCACCTGGGCACCCGCGAGGCGAAGGAGGAGGCGCTGGGCACGTTCGACCCAGACGTCGTCTTCACGATCCCGCACTTCGCCCGTTCGTATGCCGTGCTCGCCCACCTCGACCGCATCGACGTCGCCGACCTCGAAGACCTCATTGATCTCGCCTGGACCACTCGGGCACCCAAACGCCTTGTCGCGGAACGCACGTTGGGAATCTGAGAACCCATGACCGAGAACGCCCCGCCGACGGACCCCGTCATCGCCTGGCTCCTGGACGGTGACCCCGCAATCCGCTGGCAGGTCATGCGCGACCTGCTCGACGAGCCGGAGCACGTCTGGCAGGCCGAACGCGCCAAGGTCGAGACCCACGGCTGGGGCGCCGAGCTGCTCGCCCGGCAGGGCGAGGACGGTCTCTGGGACGGAGGCGTGTTCGTCCCCGCTGGCTTCACCCGCGAGCTGTGGCAGCAGGAAGGACAGCCCTGGACGGGCGCGGCATACGCGCTCAACGACCTGCGCGAATGGGGGCTGGACCCGCGCTCGGCGGCCGCCCGCCGGGTCGTCCGGGTGGTCGGCGAAAACGGGCGCTGGGACGAAGGCGACCAGCCGTTCTGGGAGGGCGAGGTCGAGGAGTGCATCAACGGGCGCTTGCTTGCTGACGGCGCCTACTTCGGCGTCCACATGGGCGCACTCGCCGCGCGACTGGTGAGCGAGCGCCAGCCCGACGGCGGCTGGAACTGCGAGCGCGCCAACGGGTCGGTCCGCTCCTCGTTCGACTCGACGATCAACGTCCTCGAGGGGCTGCTCGAGTTCGAGCGCGCCACGGGTGGGACGCCCGAGTCGCGGGCGGCTCGGCAGGCGGGGGAGGAGTTCCTTCTCGAACGAAACTTGTTCCGCCGCAAGTCGACCGGCGAGCCGGCCGACGCGGACTACCTCATGCTCGGGCACCCGCACCGCTGGGTCTATAGCGTCCTGCGCGCCCTCGACTACCTGCGCGCCTGCGCGTCACTCACCGGCGCCCCCGCCGACCCGCGCCTTACCGAAGCCCTCGATCACCTTCGAACTCGCCGTATGCCGGACGGCCGGTGGCCGCTGGATGTGCGCCACGGCGGACGCCAGTGGTTCGAGGTCGACGAGGGACCCGGTATGCCGTCCCGCTGGGTCACCCTCTCCGCCCTCCGAGTGCTGCGTTGGGCTGAGCGCTGAAAGGTCTGCCGGAACCAGGGCGCTACCTGGCACAGTCGACCCATGACTGTTTCCTCGTCGCAGGTGCCCGAGACATTGGCCGGTCGGACCGTCACCAATCGCACGCTGCGGGGCGCCCGGTTCATCGGCTGCGACCTAGGGGATGTCGTCGTCCGCGGCAGCGATGTCGGCGGAATGGAGATCGACTCGCCGTGGCTCATGGAGGGGGAGGGTCGGCTCGTTGTCAACGGAGTCGATGTCGTTCCCTTGGTCGATGCCGAACTGAACCGACGATTCCCCGGGCGTGAGCTGCGTGCGGCCACCGAACCCGACGGTCTCCGAACCGCGTGGGCCGCGCTCGAGTCGGCCTGGTCCGACCTGCTCGAGCGGGCAGCGGCGATGGCGCCGGGCACGGTCGATGCGTCCGTCGCGGGTGAGTGGTCGTTCGCCCAGACACTGCGCCACCTGGTGATGGCCACAGACACCTGGCTCGGCAAGGCCGTCCTCGAACGCTCCCACCCATATCACCCAGCCGGCCTGCCCAACGACGACGACGGCGCGGGCAGCGCGGCATACGACGGCAGCGAATTCTCCACGCAGGAGCCGAGTTTCCAGGACGTCCTGGCGGCACGCGGCGAACGTCAGGCCATGGTCCGGGGCTACCTTGCCGAGGTGACCTCGGACGAACTCACCACTGCGCGCGCGAATCCCCACGCGCCTGCGCACGCGGAATCGGTCCTGTCCTGCCTGCGCACCATCCTCGATGAGGAGTGGGAACACCTCCGGTATGCCGTCCGCGACCTCGAAGTGCTTAACGAGTCAGGAACTCACGAGTGACCGATTTGGGATGAATAGAATGGCCGGATGTCCTCCAACGCATCAAGACGGCAACTTCTGACCTGGGCGTCGCTGGGAGTCGGGACTGCGGTGGCCGCTGCATGCAGTGGGCCAGCGCCCGGCGGGAGCGGGACGTTTGTGGGACCGGAGACGGCATACCCCGTGGGGACTGGACCAAGCGCTCAGGCGAGCGCCATGACGGGCGCAGGCACCGCAGCCGTTCCCCCGCGAGTTCTCATTGTGGGCGCCGGAGCGGCCGGGATCGCGGCCGCGCGAGACCTGCGCGCTGCTGGCGTGTCCGTGGAGATCCTCGAAGCGCGCGACCGGATCGGCGGCCGAGTCCACACGACGTCAACCTGGCCCGACCTGCCCGTCGACATTGGCGCGTCGTGGATCCACGGACACCAAGGCAACCCGGTCACCGAGTGGGCAACTGCCGCTGGGGCGCGCACCCTGGCAACCAGCTACGACTCGGGGGAGGTGTATGTCGCCTCGACGCTGCGCGCGGCCGGCCTGCAGGCGCATGGCGCGGACCGCTGGGAGAGGTATGCCGCTCGCGCACTTCGCGCCGCGGGCCAGAAGGACTCCGACAGGTCGATCGAGGACGCGATCCGGGCGTTGCCCGAGTTCGCCGGCTTCTCGACGACCGAACGAGCCGACCTGGCGTTCTATCTCACTGGGCGGTTCGAGAGCGAATGGGGCGCCGACATCGGGGCTCTGTCGGCCTGGACGGTCGATGACGGGAAGGAGTTCGCTGGTGAGGATCGACTCTTCCCCGGGGGTTTCTCGGCGGTCCTCGCCCACGCGGCGCGCGGCTTGTCCGTCACCCTGAGCACGCCGGTGCGGCAGATTCGGGTCGACGGTTCGGTCGTGCGAATAGCGACCGACGCCGGGGAGCGAACCGCAGAGGCGGTCGTCCTCACCGTGCCGCTCGGCGTGCTCCAAGCCGGGTCGATGCGGATCGAACCGGGCTGGTCGGCCTCGGCGGCGCGCGCGTTGGACAGACTCGCGATGGGGGTGCTGAGCAAGACGTTCGTGCGGTTCGACTCGGCGTTCTGGCCCACCGATATCGACTGGCACGAATACCTCGGCCCGAAGGCTGGGCATTGGGCGGAGTGGGTGAGCTTCGCCAAGGCCGGAGTCCCGGTCATCCTCGGTTTCAACGCGGGGTCGGGCGGTCGGCGCGTCGAGGCAGCGAGCCCTGCCGTGGTGGCCAACGAGGCCCATGAAGTGCTGCGGGACATGTTCGGCAACGGCGTCCCGGTTCCGCGCGCAGTCCTCACCTCGACGTGGTCGACGGACGAATGGTCCCGAGGGAGCTACTCAGTCAACGCGGTTGGCAGCACCCCGGCGGACCGCACCGCACTGGGTCGGCCGGTCGGCGATCGGATCTTCGTGGCCGGCGAGGCGACCGAGCCCGACTATCACAGCACCGTGCATGGGGCGGTGCTGTCGGGGCAGCGGGCCGCCAAGCAGGTCCTGGACATCCTGCGCTGAGCGGTCCGTGCCGACGCGCGCCGCGACACGCCGACGCGTCTGGACCCGCCCCGTGCACCTCACCCGGCGACGTATGCCGCCAAGTGCTCCCCGGTGAGGGTGGACCGGGCCGCGACGAGCGCGGCCGGCGTCCCCTCGAAGACGACCCTGCCGCCGTCGTGCCCGGCGCCGGGGCCGAGGTCGATGATCCAGTCGGCATGCGCCATGACCGCCTGGTGGTGCTCGACCACGATGACCGACTTTCCCGAGTCGACGAGCCGGTCGAGCAGCCCGAGCATTTGCTCGACATCGGCCAGATGCAGCCCGGAGGTGGGCTCGTCGAGCACGTAGATCGAGCCCTTCTCGCCCATGTGGGTCGCCAGTTTGAGCCGCTGCCGCTCTCCGCCGGACAGCGTCGTCAACGGCTGCCCCAACCGCACGTAGCCCAGCCCCACGTCGGCCAGCCGGGCCAGGATCGCGTATGCCGCCGGCGTCGCCGCCGCTTCCCCCGGCCCGAAGAACGTCGCCGCCTCCGCGACCGGCAGATCGAGCACCTCGGCGATGTTGAGCCCGCCGAAGCGGTAGTCCAACACCGCTGCCTGAAACCGACGGCCCTCGCACTCTTCGCAGGTGGTGGACACCCCAGCCATCATCGCGAGGTCCGTGAAGATCACCCCAGCGCCGTTACAGGCCGGGCACGCACCCTCCGAATTCGAGCTGAACAGAGCAGGTTTCACTCCGTTGGCCTTGGCGAACGCCTTACGGATCGGTTCCAGCATCCCGGTATAGGTCGCCGGATTGCTGCGCCTCGAGCCGCGGATCGGCGTCTGGTCGATGGATACAACGCCATCGAGGCCCGCGACCGAACCGTCCAGGAGCGAGCTCTTCCCCGATCCGGCCACTCCCGTGACAGCGACCAGCACCCCGAGCGGGATATCGACGTCAACTTCCTGCAGATTGTTCGCCGAGGCGCCGCGGACCGGGAGCGAGCCGGACGGCATACGGACCGAGTCTTTGAGCCGGGCACGATCGTCGAGGTGACGTCCGGTCACCGTGTCGCTGGCCCGCAACGCCGCGACGGACCCCTCGAAGACAACCTCGCCTCCCGCGGTCCCAGCTCCCGGACCGAGGTCCACGACATGGTCGGCGACCTCGATGACCTCCGGCTTGTGCTCCACGACGAGGACGGTGTTCCCCTTGTCCCGCAGGCGAATCAGCAGCTCGTTCATCCGCTGGATGTCGTGCGGGTGCAGGCCGGCGGTCGGTTCGTCGAAGACGTAGGTGACGTCGGTGAGCGCCGACCCGAGGTGGCGGATCATCTTGGTCCGTTGCGCCTCGCCGCCGGACAGGGTGCCCGCGGGACGGCTGAGACTGAGGTAGCCCAGCCCGATCTCGACAAAGGAGTCGAGGGTATGCCGCAGGGTCACCAGCAGCGGCGCCACGCTCGGTTCGTCGAGTCCCGCCACCCAATCGGCCAGGTCGCTGATCTGCATGGCGCAGGCATCGGCGATGTTGATGCCCCGGATCTTGGAGGATCGGGCGCCCTCGTTGAGCCGGGTGCCAGCGCAGTCCGGGCAGGTCTGGAAGGTGATCGCCCGTTCGACAAAGGCCCGGATGTGCGGCTGCATGGCCTCGACATCCTTGGCGAGGAACGACTTCTGGATCTTGGGGATGAGGCCCTCGTAGGTGAGGTTGATCCCCTCGACCTTGATCTTCGTCGGCTCCTTGTGCAGCAGGTCGGCCAGCTCGCGTTTCGTGTAGTCCCGGATCGGCTTGTCCATGTCGAAGAAGCCGCTGCCGGCGAAGATCCGGCCATACCAGCCGTCCATGCTGTAGCCGGGGATCGTCAGCGCGCCCTCGCGCAGCGACTTGGTGTCGTCATAGAGCGCGGTGACGTCGAAGTCGCTCACTGACCCGCGTCCCTCGCACCGCGGGCACATGCCGCCCGTGATCGAGAACTCGCGCCGTTCCTTGACCGTCTCGCTGCCACGCTGGATCTTCACCGCGCCCGCCCCGCTGATCGAGGCGACGTTGAACGAAAAAGCCTGCGCCGAGCCGATATGCGGTTGTCCGAGCCGGCTGAAGAGGATCCGCAAGAGGGCCAGCGCGTCGGTCGCCGTGCCCACCGTCGAGCGCGGGTCGGCGCCCATCCGCTGCTGGTCGACGATGATCGCCGTCGTCAACCCGTCGAGCACATCGACGTCAGGCCGGGCCAACGTCGGCATGAACCCCTGCACGAACGCGCTGTACGTCTCGTTGATCATCCGTTGCGACTCGGCCGCGATGGTGTTGAAGACCAGCGAACTCTTGCCCGACCCGGACACTCCGGTAAAGACGGTCAACCGCCGTTTGGGGATCTCGACGTCGACGTTCTTGAGGTTGTTCTCCCGTGCGCCGTGAACCCGGATCAGGTCGTGGCTGTCGGCGGGGTGGGATCCCGGCTGTATGGGCATGGGTGCCTTCCCGTGGGGTTGCCTGAGGCGAACACCCTAGCTGCGGTGAGCACACGGCATACCGAGCGTCGGGAGCGCTACAGCCGCGGCGGGTAGCCCTGTCCGAGGAGCATTACCCCACCTGGCCCGACGAGCAACACCGCGCCCAGGGGGTCTTGCAGGAAACCCCCGATGATCGGGCCACCACCAGGCGTGGGGTCGACACACGGCATCGGCGGGGAGCCCGGGGGAGTGGGGAAGCACACGGTGTCATCTTCGCCCGCGACCACATCCGGCTCGTCGGGGCATCCGCCGTAGGCGATCGTCGGGTCGCACTCGCCGCGAATTTCCGGCGACCCCTCGACGACTGTCGCGCAGGGGTCCGCCCCTGGCATCGGGTGGCCGACGAGCAACCCGCAGGCTGCATCGCGAGCCCGCACGAGCTCCTCCGTTGAGACAGTAGGCAATCCGCACACCGCTGAGTCGCCGTCGACGAGCGCGACGGTCATGTCCATCCGGCAGCCCTGCAGCATCCGGGCCAGTTCCTGGCAGGAGAAGCTCTTCCAGCCGCCCTGCTCGCACTCCCACACCTGCCGACGCATCTTCTCGCAGGTGCTCTCAGCGGACTGGCCCGCGGGAGTGGTGGTGGTGCCGCCGGTTCCGGAACCCGTGCCGCCCGTCGGCGCGGGGGTGGACCCCGGCGTGCCAGCGGCGCTGGCCTTCTTCTGGGCCTCCTCGCGCGCCTTGGCGGCTTCTTCGGCCTTCTTCTTCGCCTCCGCGTCGGCCTTCTTCGCTGCGTCGTATGCCGCGGCCACCTCTGCGCGAGTCTTGGCGGCTGCGGCCTGCTCGGCCGCCTTCCTGGCGGCAGCGGCTGCCTTGGCTGCTGCATCTGCTGCTGCTCGGGCCTGGTCGGCTGCGGCTTGGGCACCCGCACTTCCAGATGCGGAGGGGGCCTGCGCAGCGGCCTGAGCGTTGGCCTCGGCAGCGAGCGCGAAGTGATCGGCGTCCTTGGCCAAGCTCTCGGCAGCGTCCCGGTATCGGCCGTCCGTGAGGTTCCCCAGGACGTTGGCCGCAGTGGTGCCCCAGGCGACGACACCCACCGTGCCAGCCCCAGCCGCCAGGCCGCTCCCGGCGACGGTCGGGGCTGCGCCAGCGCCCTTGGCGGTCCCGTAGATCACGGCGACGCCCGTCAACCACGACCCGATAAGGCCCGTGGCGATGTCGCCATCGGACACTCGGGGCTCCTTCGGGGCCTCTTGCGCGTAGGGGTTTGCCGCACCCTGGGCGCTGCAGGAGATCGACTCAGAGGACGGCATACGAGACGACGTGCCCAGCAACCCGGGGAGTATGCCGCCCTCCCCGCGGTCGCCGCCCCCGCCCCCACCTGGGACGACGGGCTGGCCGCACGCCTTGCGCGCGTCATCGACGGTGGGCAGCCGACCGCCGGGCGTGGTCATGCCTACCGAGCCGTCGTGGCACAGGATTGCGCCCAGGTGATGTTCGCGCGCCGCTTCGAGGGCGAGCCCGGTGCGGGCCAGGAAGGCGTCGATGATTGCCTGCTCGATGGGGTTGGTGGGCTGCGATTCGGCAGCCAGCCAACAGATGATGCGGCCGTCCAGGCTCAGCACCCCTGCTTCGCTCTTGACGGTCTCCTGCTCGGCCTTGACCTCCTTGTCGGTGTAGACACACACCGACGGCCGCCAGGTCAGTTCCCCGTCCGGGCCTCCGGAGCGTAGCGCGGGGCTGGCGGCGTGGGCCGGGGCACTGGCGACGAGGCTGGTGATGAGCGTGAGCAGCACAGCGACGCCGGGACGGGTGGTTCGCGAGGTGGAGCGTGGCATGGGGGCGCCCTTCGTGAGGATCGGTTCACCCCAAGGAGTCACCCCTCGCCGTGCAGATACGCGGTGGGCGCTCCGCCTGGACAGTCCGGGGCGGCAGCCGGAGACTGAGAGCATGGCGTATGACCCCGAACTGGCCGACCGGCTGCGCGAGATCTTGCAGGACGAACCCGGGCTGACCGAGCAGCGGATGTTCGGCGGGCTGGGCTTCATGCTTGACGGCAATATGGCCGTGGCGGCCAGCAGCGGGGGCGGCATACTCCTGCGGATCGATCCGGCCCTCTGCGGCGAGCTGGCCGACGGGGTCCGCGCGCGGCGGTTCGAAATGCGCGGGCGGGCCATGGATGGGTGGCTGGACGTCGACCCCGCTGCAGCCGAAACGGACGCAGCGCTGCACGAATGGGTCGCGCACGGCGTCGTTTATGCGCGGTCGCTCCCGCCGAAGTAGCTCTCCCGCAAGCTTATTCGCGTGCCGCGAGGTCGCGACCGAGGAAGCTCGCGACCAGCCGACAGAACGCCTCGTGGTGCTCGATCTGGGTCCAGTGACCGCACCGCCCGAACACGTGCAGCTGGCTGTCGTCGATCCACTGGTGCAACGTCGTCGAGGTCGTCAGCGGGATGACCTTGTCGTCCCGTCCGTGGATGATGAGCGTGGGATGCGGTATGCCGCGCACGCTCGCTTCCGGGTGCGCCATTGCGTCGACCCACCGTTGCCGGGGCGCTGGGAACATCCGCGCGAAGGCCTCCTGGACGCCGGGTCGAGTGCTCGCGGCATACCGGAGGCCGACTAACTCCTCGGTGACCAAGGCGGGGTCGTAGGCGAAGGTGTCTCGCATGAGCGAGCGCATGGTGTCGACCGACGGCTCGTACCCCCACACGGCGTCGAGCCCCGCGGTGATCTCGAACGGCACGCCGACGCTGCCCATGAGGACCAGCCGTCGAAGACGCTCCGGGCGGGCGATCGCCAGCGCCAGCGCCATCGAGCCACCGAACGAGTTGCCGACGACATGGACCCGCTCGACCCCGATTGCATCGAGGAAACCGACGATCTGGTCGAGCCACACCGCTCGCGTGTAGTCGATCCCCGCCGGCGCCCGGGTGAACCCGAAACCGACGAGATCCGGCGCGAGCACCCGGTAGCGCGTCGACAGGGCGCCCATGGTTAGTCGCCAGTTCGCGAACGCGCTGACGCCCGGCCCCGACCCGTGCAGCAGCAGCACTGGCTCGCCCGGTCCTTCGCCGACATCGTGGTAGTTCGTCACGATCCCGCCGCCGGTCTCGATGGAGTGCCCGATCTCGGGGTTCTCCGCGCCAGTCACCGTTGCCGCCTCCCAGTTCTTTCCTTGGGTGTGCCGTCCGCGCGCAGCCTAGGCGCGCCCCACCACGCTCACCCCGTATTCCGTCCCGCCCAGTGGACGAGCCCGGAGGTGACCGTCGGTGCAGGCGAGTACTGAGGCGTTGCCTACGCGCAGTGAGCAGTGCCTCGGGTTCTCGCTCGGGGGGGCGCCAGACGTGTCACGAGCGCGGCATACCGGCGAGGGTGGCGACCAGCTCAACGACCCGCAGCTTTTCGGGGGTCTTGATCGTCGGGCTGAACCCCAGCCGGACCACGACGAGGTCGGCGGACGGGACGACGTAGATCCGCTGCCCGTCGTGGCCGTTGGCCGAGTAGGCGTCGGCCGGCAGCGAAGGCTGGGCCAGCGTGCCGTCGGCGAGCTTGTTGGCCCACCAGCCGGCGGCATACCCGGGGTCCTCGGTCGTCGCGACGGCGTCGGAGCGGGTGGTGGCGGCCATCCAGCCCTCGGGGAGCAGCCGCTTGCCCGCCCAGACGCCGTCCTGTAGGGCGAACTGGCCGATCGCGGCCCAGTCTCGCGGCGTGGCCCACAGGTAGGAGCTGCACACCGGCGTCCCCGACGCGTCCGGCTCCCACACCGCCGACGACAGCCCGAGCGGTGCGAAGAGCTCGCTGCGCGGCAGGTCGACGCCGATCCCGGTGCGCTGGCGCAATACCGAGCAGAGCAGGTTGGTCGACCCGCTCGAATACTGCTGATAGGTCCCGGGGGCGTGCGCGAGCGGCTGGCTGGCGACGAACCTGGACATGTCGGGCTCGAGGTAGAGCATCGAGGTGATGGGGGTGCCGAGGTCGTAGTCCTCGTTCCAGGTCAGGCCGCTTGTCATCCGCATGAGCTGGTCGACGGTGATCTTCGCGCGGTCGTCGGTCCACTCGGGGCGCAGGCCGGCGTCGGTGACGGCGAGCTTGCCGCTGTGGGCAACCCGCCCGGCCAGCAGACTCGCCGCGCTCTTGGACATCGACCAGCCCAGTTGTGGCGTGGTCGCGGTAAACCCGGGGGCGTAGCGCTCAGCGATGAGCTTGCCGCCCTGAATGACGAGGACCGCCCGGGTGCCGAGGGCCTTCTGCTCGGAGGCCGGCAGGTCGTCGCCGAACGCCTTGGCCACCGCGGCGGCGATGGCTGTCGACGGCGTGGGCGGGGGAGCGGCGGTGAACGGGTTCGCTCCGGCGGGCACGTCCGTCAGCGGCCCGTATGCCGTGAGCGGACTCCCCAGGGTGCAGCCGGCGTCACCGTTGAAGTAGGCAGTCTGCCCGGCCAAGAGTCCGAAAACCGACGATGAGCTGGAGCTGTTGTCGTGGGCCTGCGAACTGCGCAGGTAGGGGACAAGCGGATTCGGCGGCAGGTCGCTCTCCGGGTCTCGCCGCCCCGCGACACCCTGCACGGCGCAGGCGTTGTGGGCGGCATACCCGGTGCCGGTGAGCAGCAGCGGTTTGGCGTAAAGGTAGCCGCCGACGAGGGCGACGAGGACGAGAGCCAGCAGGGCACCCAGCACCCGGAGCAGGATCCGGCGGCGACGCGAACGCATGGTCGGACGCTACCTCCTTGGCCCGCCGCGTCGGGGGGACCAGCAACACGACGTCGCTGCCAACAGGGCTGGGCCGGTGCCGTCAGTCGACGTCGTCGAGATTCATGAGCCGTGACAAGGTGTGCCACGTTGCGGTGGAGGCTTCGGTCGCTGCGGCGGCGTCACGTCGCTCCAGAGCAGCGATGAGCCGTTCATGCAGGCTCACCGACCGGCGCCCGGAGAGCGAGCCGAAGCGCAACCGCTCGGCCCGGCGCAGCACCGGCATGAACTGGTCGAGCACTGAGCTCAACGCCAGGTTCGCGGCCACCGCGACTGGGACTCCGTGCAGTTCGTCGTCGGCCTGGATGGCTGCCTCGGCATCGCCAGCGGCCAGGGCGACCTCGAACCGGCGGTTGGCCCGCCGCATGACCTCAAGGTCGCTAGGTCGGATGAAGGGGATGGCGGTACGGATGGCTAGCTCGTGCATCATGGCGACGACGTCCTGAGCGTCCTGGATCGTCTGCGGCTCGACACCCGCCACGACGGTCGACCGGCCGGGTATCGACACCACCAGCCCGGTGCGTGCCAACCGGAGCACCGCCTCGCGCACCGGAGTGCGGCTTACTCCCAGCCATTCAGCAATCTCGACATCTCGCAGCTGCTCACCCGGTTGGAACGTCCCGTCGACGATCGCATCGCACAGTCGCGCGTAGACCTCGTCGCGCAAGAGTCCGCGCGTGGTCGTCACGCCGCCATCCGGGATGGGCATACGACACATTCAACACTGGACTGTGCCCGCACGCCTGCCGGACGCGATCAACGGGCCTCAGCCCCGGCGATGGAAGCCTCTCGGCGGGGGGCGGCATGGGTTCCGAGGCGCGCCCGCGAAAGGTGGCGATCGGCAGCTACGACAGGGGTGAAATCCACCGAATCCCACCTTTCGGCGCAAGGCGGGCTAAGGGACGCCTAGGAAGGCCTGGTCGGAAGGGTCACTGTGAACGTCGCGCCGAGCCCAGGCCCGGGTGACTCTGCCGACAGCGTGCCCCCGTGGGCGTGGATGATGCCGCGGGCGATCGTTAGGCCGATGCCGGAGCCACTCTCGTTCTCGACCGACCGCCGGCCGGGCACCCGATAGAACCGCTCGAAAACCCGTTCCAGGTCCTCGGCGGCGAGCCCTTCACCGGTGTCGGTGACGACGATGGCAGCTGCGGGGGGCACCGCCCGCCCCGCACCGGCGGTCGCGCCGGAGAGGCCACACCGCACGGTGACGTGGCCGCCTTCGGGGGTCGCCCGGACGGCGTTGCCGACGAGTTTGGTGACGACCTGACCGATCCGTTCAGGGTCGACACGCACTGGCACCACAAGCGGTCCACAGGCGATGTCCAGGGTCAGCCCGGCATCGAGGGCCTGGGCGACCAACCGGCCCGCAGCCCGCTGCACGACCTCTCGCAGATCGACTTCAGCCAGCACGAGCGACAGCCGGCCCTCATCGGTGCGAGACAGCGCGGACAGGTCGTCGGACAGCCGCCGTAGCCGCCGCACCTCGTCGCTCACGAGCGCCAGGCGCTCCGGCTCGACCGGGAGCACGCCGTCGATCATCGCCTCCACCGTGCCGTCGATGACGGTCAGCGGGGTGCGCATCTCGTGGGCCACTTCACCAAGCAACCGGACCCGCCGGGTCTCGGTCTCCCCCAACTGTTGCCCGAGGTGCTGCACATCGCAGGTGAGCTCGGCCAGCTCGGTGGTCCCCGGGGAGGGGAGTGGCACGGCATACCGGCCCTGGGCCATCGACCGCGTCGCCGCGCGGAGGGCGTCCAGCGGACGGATCAGCCGGTATGCCGCGAACGCCCCGACGAGCGCGGCCGTCACCGCGCCGACGAGCACGCCGACGAGCAACGCCTGGTCGACGGCGTCGCCGAACTGTTGGCGCACGACCATGCCCGCGCCCCCGCCCGTTCCTGGCCCTTGGCCCGTCGAGCCAGGTCCCAAGCGAAGACTGGCATCGAAGAGGGCCGGGGCGAGCTGGCGCACCACGAGGAAGGTCGACAGGGCTGCGACGACGGCGACGAGGACATGCGAGAGGACCAGCCGGACGACGAGCCGGTTCATTGGTCACCACCACCCGCGGGCCTCGCGTCGTCGACCGGGTCGAGGAGAAACTTGTAGCCGACGCTGCGGACCGTGCCGATGATCCTGGGCGAAGTCGCGTCGTCGCCGAGCGCCTTGCGCATGCCACGGATGTGCACGTCGACGACCCGCTCGTCGCCGAAAAAGTCGTAACCCCAGACCTTCTCGAGCAGCTGGGGACGTGAGTAAACCCGCCCCGGGGAGGCAGCGAGCGCGACGAGAAGGTCGAACTCCAGCGCGGTCAGCGTGGCCGGTATGCCGTCCACGCGCACCTCCCGCCGGCCCGTGTCGACGGTGACCCCTTCGAACTGCAGCAGGTCGGGGTTGGCTGCTGCGCCGCCGGCCGTTGACGCAAGTCCCGCTCCCGGGTCGTCCGGCCGGGTCCGGCGCAGCACGGCCTTGACCCGGGCGACGACCTCTCGCGGGCTGAACGGCTTGGTGACGTAGTCATCGGCGCCGACCCCCAGCCCGATGATCTTGTCGAGCTCCTCGGCTCGGGCGGTCACGAGGAAGACGTACACGTCGGAGGTCTTGCGCAGGGTGCGGAGCACCTCGAGCCCGTCAAGATCCGGCAGACCGATGTCGAGCAGCACCAGGTCCGGTGGTTCGGTGGTCAGCAGGTGAAGAGCCTGCGCGCCGGTCGCCGCTTCCTGGACCTGGAAACCCTCCGACGTCAGGTAGGCGCGCAGGATCGCCCGGATCTGCTTTTCGTCGTCGACGACGAGCACTCGCCGCGGCACCGGTGGCCTCCTCGTTGGGTTGGCCTCCAGGGTAGGGACCTGGCCGCCGGGCTGGCGTCCCTCGAGGCGGCCGAACAGGTCGGTGTCGACCTGGACACCCGCGACATCGCCGATCTCAGGGCGGCCCTCGCGGGAGTGACGCAGACCGACATCACCCGGCTGCTCGGGCGGCTCGTCTCCGCCTCGGAGAACCACCTGCGCGCGTTCACCTCTGCCGTCGCCGACACGAGCCCGTCCGGTATGCCGTCCGACGGCGCCTGCCTGCACCCGGACGCCCAGCCCGGTGCCGGACACGGCAACGGCACGGGCCCGGGCGTCGGGATGGGTCAGGGCTACGGCAACGGGATGGGCAAGGGCACCGGCGCGGGGACCGGCCGGGCCGCCGGCAACCCACGGGCGATGAGGTAGGTCGCCAGCGAGATCTCCCAGGCGAAGATGGGGATCACTGCGACCGGGATGACCTGCGTGACGCCGAAAAGGACCCCGATGTTGACCACCCCGACCAGCGGCACGCCGATCAGGCCCAGTGCGGGGATCCATCGAGGGAGCATCCGGTGGCGCCACAACAACCAGGCGATGACGACGGTGTTGATCGGGCTGATGAAGCCTGGGCCGACGGCGAACGTCCAGTCGTGCACGAGGTAGGCCGAGGCGAGCCCGCGGTCGAAGGACCGCAGCAGCGGATAGAGCGCCGCGGCGCTGCCGACGACGGCTGCCGCGAGGATCACCTCGAGCAGTCCACCGGTGAGTACCGAGGTCCGACCGGCGAGGGGGGCCTCGGGATCGAAGGCCGAGCCGCCGTAGAGCGCGACGGCGCCCACCGAGGTCAGATGAGTGACGAAGTAGAGCACGCCCGCGACACGGGCGGTGGTGCGTGGACTGGCCATGGGGTTCCTCCAGATCGATGCAGGTGTACGGCGTACACCTCCCGTGATGGACTGTAGGCTTACGCTGTACACCCAGTCAAACCAGTCTGCACCGTTAGGAGCCGGTATGCCGCCTCCCTCACCTCGCGCCCGCACTGCACCCGGCCGCACGCCTGCGCCCGGCCGCACGCCTGCGCCCGGCCGCGCGCCTGCGCCCCGCACGCCTCTGAACCGCATGGCGGTGCTCGATGCCGCGATCGCGTTGGCCGACGCCGAGGGCATCGACGCGGTGAGCATGCGTCGGCTGGCCGAGCCGCTCGGCGTCGTACCCATGGCGCTCTATAAGCACGTGGCCGACAAGGACGACCTGCTCGATGGGATGGTCGACCGGCTCATCGAGCAGTTCAGCTCCGGCACCGAGGCCGGCGCTGCCGCTACGACTGCCGAGTCGGGGCAGGACTGGGCCGCTGCGGTGCGAGGTTCGGTGTTCTCGGCCCGGGCCGTCATCCACCGGCATCCGTGGGCACGTCGCGTTATCGAGTCGCGCACGCGCCGGACCCCGGCGGTTCTCGGGCACATGGAGCGGGTGACCCAGCACTTCCTCGCCGGAGGGCTGTCGCCCGACCTCACCCACCACGTCATGCATCTGTTGGGCAACCGGATCTGGGGATTCAGTCCGGAACTGTTCAACGATCCGGGCAACGGCTCCCGAGCTGCGGCACAGCGGTCGCGCACGACCCCCGACCCGGACCCGGCGGACTACCCGGGGATCACCGCGATCGCGACTGACGCCCGCGCCCGGCGCCCGGAGGCGGTCGGCTGCGACGAGGAGTTCGAGTTCCGCTTTGCCCTCGATGTCATCCTCGACGGCATCGAGCGCATGCGAGCGACGGGCTGGTCCTCCCCGACCTTGTGACCGGCGAGTAACATCGGCTGTCACGCGGGCGTGCCGACGACGCCGTCCCGTGGCCCGAGCAACCTGACCCACCCCGATCTGCCCCGACCTTCCGACGGAGACTCCCGTGACGGCATACCCCCACCTGCTGGCCCCGCTCGACCTGGGCTTCGTCACCCTCCCCAACCGGACCCTGATGGGCTCCATGCACGTGGGTCTGGAGGAGGTGCCCGGTGGCTTCGAGCGGATGGCTGAGTTCTACGCCGAGCGGGCCCGCGGCGGCGCAGCTCTCATCGTCACCGGTGGTTTCGGTCCTAACGAGGCGGGGGCCCTGCTGCACGGCGCTGCGCTGCTCACGACTTCCGAGGAGGCCGCGCGGCACCGCGTCGTCACCGACGCCGTCCACGCCGCCGGTGGGCGAATCTGCCTGCAGATCCTGCACGCTGGCCGGTATGCCGCCCACCTCGGTGCCGTTGCCCCCAGCCCGATCCAGGCGCCGATCTCGCCGCTCACCCCCCGCGAGCTGACCACCCAGGAAGTTTGGGACACCGTCGCCGACTTCGCTCGGTGCGCCGCCCTCGCCCAGGAGGCGGGCTACGACGGGGTCGAGATCATGGGGTCGGAGGGCTACCTGCTCAACCAGTTCCTCGTCACCCGCACCAACCAGCGCACCGACGAGTGGGGCGGCTCGTATGCCGCGCGGATGCGCTTTCCCGTCGAGATCGTCAAGGCGGTGCGCGCGAAGGTCGGACCGAACTTCATTGTCGTGTACCGGTTGTCGATGCTCGACCTGGTCGAGGACGGCTCGACGCTCGAGGAGGTCATCGAGCTCGCCCGCGCCGTCGAGGCGGCGGGCGCGACGATGCTCAACACGGGTATCGGCTGGCACGAGGCCCGGATCCCGACGATCGCGACCAGCGTCCCGCGGGCCGGGTTTGCCTGGGTCAGCGGCAAGGTCAAGGCCGCCGTCACCATTCCGGTCATCACGACCAACCGGATCAACACCCCGGAGGTGGCCGAGCGAGTGCTTGCTGACGGGCTGGGCGACATGGTGTCGATGGCCCGGCCGTTCCTCGCCGACGCCCAGTTCGTCGCGAAAGCGGCTGCCGGACAGGCCGAGCGGATCAACACCTGCATCGCCTGCAACCAGGCGTGCCTCGACCACACGTTCAGCGGCAAGCTGACCTCCTGCCTGGTCAACCCGCAGGCCTGCCACGAGACCGAGCTGGTCATCACCCCGACCGAGACGCCTCGCCGGGTCGCGGTCGTCGGTGGCGGTCCGGCCGGATTGGCTTGTGCCACAACGGCCGCGCGCCGGGGACACGCGGTGACGCTGTTCGAGGCCGACTCCGACATCGGCGGACAGTTCAACCTGGCCCGACAGATCCCGGGCAAGGAGGAGTTCGCCGAGACATTGCGCTACTTCCGCTCGGAGCTCGCCGCGGCCGGGGTCGACGTGCGGCTTGGGGCGCGGGCCACGGAAGGTGAGCTCACGGCATACGACACCGTGGTGCTGGCCACGGGCGTGACCCCGCGGATCCCCGAGGTGGCTGGTGTCGACCACCCGAAGGTCGTCAGCTATCTGCAGGTGTTGCGCGACCACGTGCCGGTCGGCGACACCGTCGTCATCATGGGCGCCGGCGGGATCGGGTTCGACGTCGCCGAATACCTCACCCAGTCCGGACCGAGCGGGGCGATGGACCCGGCGGCGTTCAATGCCGAGTGGGGCATCGACCCGACCTACGCGAACCGCGGTGGGGTCGTGCCCGCGCACCCGGAGAAGCCCGCACGCAAGGTCTTCCTCTTGCAGCGCAAGGATTCCAAGGTCGGTGCGGGTCTCGGCCGGACGACCGGCTGGATCCACCGGACCCAGCTGGCTGCGCGCGGAGTCGCCTTCGTCGCCGGCGTGCAGTACGACCGGATCGACGACGCTGGCCTGCACGTCACGGTCGGTGAGCGCTCCACGGTCCTGGCCGCCGACACCATCGTCCTGGCCACCGGGCAAGAGCCCAACCGCGACCTGTATGCCGCCCTGCAGGCTCGCGGCGTCGACGTGCGGCTCATTGGCGGGGCTGACGTAGCCGCCGAGCTCGATGCCAAACGGGCCATCAAGCAGGGCACCGAGGTGGCCGCCTCCCTCTGACCGCGCGCAGCCCGGCCAGGTCGCGTGCCCGGCATTCGGACGACCGTTGCGCCCTGTCGTGCCACAGTGGTCTGTTCAGGCCAGATGGCAGTGTTGAACATTGGTCGCCCGTATGCCGGTCAGCCCGCCGACCGGGGGCTCAGCGCCAGGCGCCGGCGACCATCACCCGGGTGACGGCCAGGTCGTCGTCGAGCGCGACGAGGTCGGCTGCCGCCCCCACGACGAGGCGGCCGCGGCGCCACAGCCCGAGCGCGCGCGCAGGCGTCGCCGTCGCGGCGGTGACCGCGTCGACGAGAGGGATGCCCGCGGCATACAGGGTGCGTAGGCCGTGTGCCAACGTCCTTGTGCTCCCCGCCAGGGTCCCGGAGGAAGTCACCCGCGCGACCTCGTCGGTAACGGTGACTGGCGTCGAGCCCAGGACATAGCGGCCGTCGGGCAGTCCACAGGCGGACATGGCGTCGCTGACCAGGCTCAGTCGTCCGGTGGCAGCGCGGGCGGTGAGCGCGAGCGTTGCCGGGGCCACGTGCACACCGTCGGCGATGAGTTCCACGGTGACGGACGGGTCCCCAAGAAGCACCCCGACTGGACCGGGGAAGCGGTGGTGCAGGGGCGGCATCCCGTTGAAGAGATGGGTGGCGATGCGGGCACCCGAGGCGATGGCCTCCTGCGTCGTCGGGGTGTCAGCCGCCGTGTGGCCTACGGCGACAAGGACATCCGCATCGACAAGGGCCTTGATGACCTCGAACCCACCGGGGATCTCCGGGGCCACGGTCGCCATCCGCAGGTGGCCGCGGGCCGCATCAACGAGGCGCTCGACCGCCTGGGCGTCGCCGCGAGCGAGGTGTCGCAGGTCATGCGCGCCGCGTTGGATGGGGCTGAGCCACGGGCCTTCGAGGTGCAGGCCGGCGAGCAGCCCGTCGTCGCACAGGTCGGCCAGACAGGCAAGCTGATCGGCCAGGACGGGGATCGGCGCCGAGACCAGGCTGGCGATGATGCTCGTCGTCCCAGCTCGTTGATGGACAACGGCAGCGAGGGCTGCTTCGTCGGCAGACGTCGTCGAGAACGACGCTCCGCCTCCGCCGTGGATGTGGGTGTCGACCAGGCCCGGCGCGAGAGTCGTTGTGCGCCAGTCGGGTTCGCGACGAGGTTGACCCGAGCCGATGGCCTTGATCGTCGTTCCGTCAACCTCGATCCAGCCGGGTTCGAGCAGCTCTTCCGGGGTGAGGACGCGATCGGCAGCAAGCAGCATGCCCATCGACGCGTCACCCCTTCCCGGCCTTGGCGGCGTGCGGCGCACGGCCCGTCCCGACCGGGCCATTCTCTCGTGTTCAGAGCGCCCGGTCTTCCCAATGTGTGCGGTGCGCCGCGGAATGTGCGTTGCGACAGGGGCGAGAGCGAAATCCCGGTGACGGAGGGGCGGCGCGCTGGGATCCTCTGCACATGACGACCACACCCCCTCCCATCGACCTGCCGGCGGGACTGACCGCCCGAGCACTGGCCCAAGCCGATGCCCGAGCCGTTTTCGAGGTGATGGCGGCGGCCGAGCTCCTCGATGTCGGTGAAGTTGTCATTGAGGAGGCCGACATCATCGGCGACTGGCAACGGCCGAGCTTCGATGTCGGCGCCCAGACGATCGGCGTCTTCGACGGCGACCACCTCGTTGGCTACGGCGAGTTGTCGTGGGCGGACCGGTGCGACGCGGCTGTCCACCCGGCATACCGGGGACGGGGGCTGGGCACCGCTCTGGCGAGGTGGATCCAGGCGACTGCGCGGGCGGCCGGGTCGCGCATCGTCGGTATGCCGGTCCCATCGGGTTCCCCGGGTGAGGTTCTGCTGCGGTCGCTGGGCTACCAGCAGCGCTGGTCGTCGTGGGTGCTTCAGCTCCCGGAGGGGCGCGAGATCGTGAGTCAGCCGCTGCCGCAGGGCTACTCGCTGCGGATCGCGACGAGCGAGCAAGACCGGGTCGCCGCGTGGCAGGTCGTCGAGGATGCCTTCCTCGAGTGGTCGGATCGGGAGCGAACCTCGTATGCCGACTGGGCGGCGATGCTTGTCGACCGACCTGGTTTCGAGCCGTGGAACCTCCGGTTGGCCATCGACCCGGACGGGGCCGTGGTGGGCGTGTCGGTCGTGCTGCTGGCCGACGAGTGCGGCTATGTCGACAAGTTGGCCACACGTAAGGACCAACGCAACCGCGGTCTGGCCCGGGCTTTGCTTGCCGACTCGTTCGCGGCGGCCCGAGCACATGGCGCGACCCGTTCCGAGCTGTCCACCGATTCGCGGACAGGCGCACTCAGCCTCTACGAAAAGGTCGGCATGGTCGTCACCTCGACCTGGGTCAACCTAGCGATCGAGCTCGAGCCCGAGGACTAGCGCCCGGAGGAGAGCCTCGTGTCGCCTCCACCGTCGGGCTCTGGTCCATTCTCGGCAGCGCGATCGGCTCCAGCCTCAAGGTCAAGGAGGTGTCGCTTGGCGGCCAGCCCACCGGCATACCCAGTGAGCGCCCCGGTGGCACCGACAACGCGGTGACACGGGAGAACGATGCACAAGGGGTTGCTCCCGAGGGCGGTGCCCACCGCCCGTGCGGCGCCGGGGCGGCCAGACCAATGGGCGAGCTGCCCGTAGGTGGCCCGCTCGCCATAACCCAACCGCGCCACCAACGCGGACAGCACCAGCTTCTGGAAGGGAGTCGCCAAGGCGAGTTCCCACGCCGGAGCCTGGCGACGCGTCCGCCCAGCTAGATAGTCGTCCAGCCAGCGACGCGCAGCTTCCAGCACGTCAGGGCGGCGCAGCACCCGCGGACTGATCCGGGCGGCGAGGCGCACCAGAGCGGCATCTTCGGCAGCGGCGTCGGCAACGAACAGCGAGGCCACTAGCGCGCCGGATTCATTGCAGGCCAACAGCATTCGGCCCACGGAAGTGTCGTGCACGGCATACGTGACGTCGGCAGTCGGGAACGCGGGGGGGCGGGACGTCGCGACGTCGAAGCCGACCAAGAGCGCTTCCAGGCGGTCGGGGCGCGGGTGTGTCATGCGAGGGCCTTTCGGAGGGCGATGAGAGCGTCGCTGACCAGCCGGCGACTCATCGTCACCGACGTGTTCATGGCCTGGGCGATCCCGGCGTGGTCCAGGTCGGCGACGTAGCGCAGGGTGAGAGCCGCACGTTGGCGCGGGGGAAGTGCGGCGACTGCGCGCCAGATGCCGGACTCGTCTGACGCTTCGGCCGTGGGGTCGGTGCGAGGCTGCGTTGCTGCGGCCAGGGCCGCGTCGGTAATCGGCACTGCACGGCGGGCGCGCCCGCGGTGGGCGTCCGTCGCGCACCGATAGGTGACCGTGAACAACCATCCCCTCAGGTTGCGAGTCGAACCGAGCGACGGGTATGCCGCCCACGCCTGCAGCCACGCCTGCTGAGCAACGTCGTCACCGTCCTCGGGTCCGACGAGCGAATGCGCCAACCTGGCGACGTCCCGCCAGTGGGCGTCGACGAGCAGTTGGAAGGGCGGCAGGCTCACGATGGAACAACGTGAGGGTAGGAGGAGATGTGAGTCACTCCGTCTCGGTCCCGATCCGGCCCCAGCCGGCCGTGACCGAGCCCTCCGACGGGTTGACGAGCCACCGTGTCACGATAGTCGTGCTGCGCCGGTTGCAGGGGCAGGGCCGACGAACGTGAAAGGGCACGGGTGTGACTGACGATGCGAGTCGGCCCTCCGACCCGGAGGCTCCGCGAACGGTCCGTATGCCCTGGAGCGCTCACGTCGCACCCCAGATCCGTCGAACTCTCGTCGAGGATCTGAGCGCCCTGGGTGTGTCAGCCCAAGTCATCGACGAAGCCGAGATCGTTGTGGCCGAGCTGGTTTCGAATGCGCTACGGCACGCTCGGCCGTTGTCCGACGGGACCCTGCGGGTGCGGTGGAAGACCAAGGCCGGAGTCGTGGAGGTCGAGGTCTCCGACGGGGGAGGACCTTCAACGCCACGACCGGCACCCCCCGCGCTCTGGTCGAGTTCGGGCCGCGGGTTGCGGATCGTCCGGAGCTTGGCGCACGAATGGGGCGTCGCTGACGAGAAAGGCGGTCGCACCGTGTGGGCCTGCTTGGGCGGTCCGTCGCGGCGGCGCACTCACTAAGGAGACCCTTAGTCGTGGTCTGGGTGAGGCCAGCATGGAGCGAGTCGACGGATCAACGGATCGGAGTTCATCTCGCGGGGGTGTTATCGCCTCGCTTGGCGCGCTATCTTGTCTGACGGGCAATCATGACTTCTGCGCGCCAGAGGGGTGGACAGGGGACGGGAGGCCCATGGAAGCTACCCGGACTCCGAACAAGGAAGCACCTGATGGCCCGCTCACGCCCTTCAACTGCACGCGTCGCCGCAATGGCCGTGTGGTCCCTCCTTCTGTCGCTGATGTTCCTCGTGGCCGCTCGCACCGCTGAGGCCGCGCCGATCACGGCGAACCTGCCGACGATGCGGATCACGTTGAATGACCCTGACCCGACGCACAACACGCTCTCCTATGTCCACGGCGACAAGGACCGCATCGTGCAGTCCCTGGTCGGCATCGAGGACGGTGCCGGCACGTATAACCTCGCGGCCTCGGCAGCGGAGTTCAAGGGACGTGGGAATTACACCTGGGGCCTGCCAAAGAAGCCCTACCAGATCAAGTTCGCGAGCTCGACGTCCATCCTAGGAATGCCGAAGGCAAAGGCCTGGGTCTTGCTGGCCAACGACGCCGACGGCTCGCTCATGCGCAACAAGTTGGCCTTCGATTACGCGCTGGCCATCGGGTCGAAGTTCGCTCCCGAGAGCCGTTGGGTCGACCTTGTGGTCAACGGTGCATACCTGGGCAACTACCTGGTGGCCGAAAAGGTCGAAGTGAAGTCCAGCCGCGTCGAGCTCTCTGACGCGAACGGCATCCTGGCTGAGTTGGACAACAATTATGGGTACGCCGAGGACTACAACTTCATCTCAACGACCTCAAAGACGACGTTCACGCTCAAGGACGCCCAAGGTTACGTGCCTGACAAGAATGTCGCTCCCCTGCCGCCGACTGTCCAGGTCGGCTGGGACGACATGAAGGCCACCCTCAATACTCTCGATGCGCTGTTGGCGGCCCCAAACCCGGATTGGGCGCAGATCACGTCGATCATCGACATGGAGTCCTTCGTCAAGTTCTACTTCGTTTACGAGTTGACCGAGAACCCGGAAATCGTCGCTTCGAGCATCTTCTTCTACAAGGACGGGGTGGCGAGCAAGCTGTATGCCGGTCCGGTCTGGGACTTTGACAGCTCGTTGGGCACCTACGACCACAACGAGTCCCTGGGCGCCTACACCAACGCCGAGTACGTCAAGAACGCCGACCAACTGCGGTTGGGTCGGAACGGCTGGTACCGGCAGCTGTTCCGCAACCCTGACTTTGTGGCGATGGCCAACACCATGTGGCAGAGCGGCGGCGCTGGGTATGCCGCCTTGCAACTGCCCTCGAAGATCGCCGGGTACAAGGCTCAGATCGCCGCGTCTGCCGCGAACAACTTCGCCAAATGGAAGGTCCTGGGCACCCCCACGCACCTCGTCCCTGGCGAAGGCCGCGCCTACTCCTCGACCTACGACGGTGAAGTCTCCTACCTCAACTCGTGGGTGACCCAGCGGGTCAACCACCTGCGCCGGGCCTACGGTGACGTCCCGCTGCTTCGCTACACCGCCCATTCGGCGTCGTTTGGGTGGTTGCCGACGGTGAACATCGGCCAAATCGGTGGGACGGTCAATGCTGCCAAACAGCTCGAGGCCCTCAACTACACTCTGGCAAGCACCGGATTGACTGGCACGATCGAGTCGAACGCTCACGTCGGCAGCATCGGGTGGATGGGCTGGAAGGGCTCCTCGATGGGGACAACCGGTCGCGGTCTGGCCATGGAGGCATTCCAGATGCGGCTCACCGGCGAGCTAGCGACCAAGTACGACATCTCTTACCGAGGGCATGTTCGAAACGTGGGGTGGCAGCCCTGGGTGATCAACGGCGCGACCGCTGGCACTACCGGTCAGGCCAAACCGCTTGAAGCCGTCATGATTCGTCTGCTGGCGAAGAACCAGGCTGCGCCGACTCCGGCTCCGTTCCAGACGACGTCCACGACGACCACGACTGCGCCGTCGACAACGACGACAACGACGACGACTGCGCCGTCCACAACGACGACAACGACTGCGCCTTCGACATCGACGACGACTGCGCCGTCCACCACCACGACCACTGCGCCGCCGACGACGACGACCACAACGTCAACGACGACCTCCACCACGACATCCACGTCGACCACGACGACCACGGCCCCCACCGTCACCGCATCGACGCTCTACAGCGCCCATGTTGCGACGCTTGGGTGGATGACCGCAGTGACCAACGACGCTGTCGCAGGAACGACCGGCCGCGCATTGCGGATGGAGGCGCTGCGTCTGCAGATTCAGAAGACAGGGATCACGGGCGACATCTCCTACCGCGGGCACGTCTCCAGCATCGGCTGGCAGCCCTATGTGACGTCGTCCACGTTTGTCGGTACCACCGGAAAGGGTCTTGCCCTCGAGGCATTCCAGATCAAGTTGACTGGGGATCTCGCGACGAAGTACCGCATCGAATACCGGGCCCATGTCTCGGGCATCGGATGGCAGCCTTACGTTGCCGACGGAGCGACGGCAGGGACCACCGGCCAGGCCCGCGCGATCGAGGCGGTCCAAATCCGATTGGTGCCCAAGGTCTAGTTCCCCACATAGCGCACGACGGGTGTCCCTGCGGTCATCGCCGCAGGGACACCCGTTCGTCTGTCCTTGTGTTGACCATCGTTGGCGGGTCCGTCGTTGCTACGTGCGTTTCTGGGCGTCCTTCTGGGCGCGCGAGTGGCCGATCGTTCCGAAGTCGACGGCTCTGGCAACCGAAGGAGTCCGCTGGATGTGGTGTGATGTTCCTCTCGAATTCGTCGAACGTGGGTGGAGGCTTCCATGAAGCGGCGTTTCCCGGCTGCAGCGCTCGCCGCGCTGCCCCTCGTGGTGCTCGCCGGTGGCTGCGCCGTCTTCGGCGATGGCGGGCCCAACCCGCCTGACGTTGCCGGCACCCAAGGCGTCCATTCTGCCAGCCGCCCGTCGGCTCGGGCGGCTGGACCAGGAGGTCAGACGACGGTGGCGATCATCTCGGACTTCGGGCAGTGCGATGACGGTGAACGTGCGGTAGCGGAACTAGTTCGCTCTTGGGATCCAGCGCTCATCTTCACCGCTGGGGACAATTCGCAGGGCGTCGACGGCTGCGTACCGTTCACCGAGTCCGTCGATGCCTACTACGGAGACTATGTTCGCTCGCCGCAGGGGCCCAGGCTCTTCCCAGTCCTCGGAAACCACGACTACGACGACGACGGCGCGGGCCTGGCGGCCTACCGAAGCTACTTCACCTACCTGGACACTACGGACGACCCGCTCGGGCGGTGGTACGTCAAGTCGGTGGGCAACATCAACGTCTACGTCCTGGATAGCAACGCACCGGACGATCAAACTCAGCGTCAGCAACAGTTCCTCAAGTCAGCCCTCGGTCAAGCTGACCAAGCGGCGTGGGACATTGTCATCTTCCATCACCCCCCGTTCACGTCGGGCCCCCACGACCCCCGCCTCGACCTGCGGCCGGAGGCCGGCTGGGCCTTCAAGGAGTGGGGGGCCGACGTGGTGATTAACGGTCATCAGCACGTGTTCGAAGACGTGGTCGTCGACGGCTTGCATTACGTCACTGCCGGCGTCGGCGGACAGACTCTCATCCGTAGGTGCGCGACGACCCGGACCCAGGGCAGTCTCACCTGCATCGAGGGAATCGGGGCCTTGAAGGTGGTTGCCACCGACGAGTCCTTGGACGTGAGCTATATCGTGCCTGGATCTGCCTCAGATGTCGCGGCATACAGCGTCGAGGTCGCGAAGAACGTCAAGCCCGGCTAAGCGAACAGCCAATGCCTCATCGTGGGGCAACTCATGGGCCCCGACGCCGCTAGGGTGGTCGGCTATGGGTAAGGCGAGCAAGCGGCGCGAGATGCGGCATACCTCCGAGGCGGAGAGACCACCGGCGGCACCCTTTGCGCGGCGGCCTTTCGAGGGCCTGGCGTCGGAGACCGAGTGGGTCGCGATGCGCGAGATCCTGCCGGCCGCGACGGCGTCGGTACGGCTCGTCGAGGGTGCGGCGACCGCTGAGCTGGTCGCCGACGCACCCCGAGAGGCGACCATGGCCACGGTCCTGCCGATGGCCTGGCCTGGACTGCACCGCGCGGGCGGCGGAGTTTTGGTCGCCACTCAAGCTGGAGCGACGTGCGGCGACGCCAGCCGCGACATCGCCGGTGCTTGGCTGCTCGCGGCGGCTAGCCCCGAGGGGACTCCGGTCACCCAGGTGCCGACCCCGACGGCCGAGACCCCCCGGCTGCAGGACCTCATCGACCTTTCGGCGCCCTTCGAGGTGACCTTGCACGAAGGTTTCGGGTTCTGGGTGGGCGACGCGGAACTCGATGAGGACGGGACCGCATCGCTGGAGCAGGCCAACCAGTCCATCGTGCCCACCACACGGGTCGCGGGTGCGCCGAGTGTGTTCTGGGTGCGGTTCGGCGAGCGGACGTTCATCCGTTGGGTGTTGCCGCAGGCCGAGGACGCCGCGACGGATGGTTTGGCCCGACTGACCGCGGCCGACGCTAACCGGTTGGGCGGGGACGCCCGACTGCTCGGGGCGTTCCGGGCCTGCGGGTTGCTAGTGCCGGTGTGGGAGGTTGACCCGGATGCGGCGGCGGTGTCGTTCGAGGATGCCGTCGTGGCGATGTCGGGGCGCCTTTCCGAGGCGATCGCCGACTCGACACCGCTGAACCCGGATGAGCGTCGGGCCCGGAGCGGCCTGCTGAGCCGTCAAGTCACCCTGCGCTGATTTCCAACCCCCGAGATTGACCTTGGCTGCACGACACGCCGCGCCAACCTCTCTCAAGGTCAATCTCGGCGGAAGAGTTCGAGGACGGCGAGCGCAGTCAGGGCCAGACACACGCCACCGCCGACCCGACGGACCGTCGCCAACGTGACCCAGCGCAGCAACCGGTGCCCCAGCGCCGCGGCCAGCCCGGACACCGTCGCCAACGCGAGGAATGAGCCCACCCCGACCGACAACGGCTCGCCGTAACGGATCACGAGGTTGGCTGTCAGCAACTGCGACAGGTCGCCCCATTCGGCCAGGAACAGCACGAGGAAGCTCGTTGCGACGGCCTTGACCCCGGTGGCCCCGTCCTTGCTCGCGGCCACCTCGGTGAACTCGGCCTCCGCCTCGGCCTCCTCGTCGTCGGCACGGCTCGCCCCGCGGATGAGGATGATGCCGCCGACGAGGAACAGCATGCCGGAAGCCACCTCGACAGGGGTTCGAGGCAGATTCGTGAGCAACTGCCCGGCCACCACCGCCACAACCGTCTGCACGAGGAAGGCGCTGGACACCCCGATCCACACCAACAGCGGACGAAATCGGGTCGCCAACACCAACGTCGCGACGAACGTCTTGTCCGGAAACTCCACCGGAAAGATCAACACGAAAGCGGCAGCGGCCACCGCGATACTGAATGTCATGGTTGGCACCGAGCGTAATACTCTGCCCAGCGTGCGCCACCGCAGCCCCGAATGCCTCCGTCAGCGCCCGAAGGCGTGGTCCTCATGACCCGCTTCGGCTACCTCGGTCCCGAAGGGACGTTCTGCGAGATGGCGTTGCGCCAATGGGCAGCCTCTCATGCGGGCAGCCACCACCCGTTCGGTTCCGTGGGCGCCGCCCTGCGGGCGCTTCGCGACGGCCAGGTCGATGCCGCGATGGTCCCCATCGAGAACTCGGTCGAGGGTGGAGTCAGCGCGACCCTCGACGCGCTGTCCGTAGGCGAGCAATTGCACATCACCGGAGAGGTGCTCGTCCCCATCACCTTCGTGCTGGCTGCCCGACCCGGTATGCCGCTCGCCCAGGTCCGTGCGGTCGGCACCCACTCACACGCCTGGGCCCAGGTCCGCGGCTGGATGGAGGTGAACCTGCCGGACGCGGCATACCTGCCGACGTTGTCCACCGCAGCCTCGGCGCAGACGCTCGCGACCGAGAGCCACCCCCCCTTCGACGCAGCGGTGTGCGCGCCGGGGGCTGCCGCTCGCTTCGGCCTGGACGTCCTCGCCGAGGACATCGGCGACAACGGCGGCGCGGTGACTCGGTTCGTGCTCGTGAGCCGCCCCGGACACATGCCACCTCCGAGCGGTGCCGACAAGACGACCGTCGTCCTCTTCCAGAAGCTGGACCGACCCGGCGGCTTGCTCGAATTGCTGGAGCAGTTCGCCGTGCGTGGCGTCAACATGGTGCGCCTGGAGTCGCGCCCGACCGGTGCGGCGATGGGGTCGTATTGCTTCTCGATCGACTTCGAGGGCCATCTGGCCGAGGAACGGGTCCGCGAGTCGTTGATCGGGCTCAAGCGGGTCTGTGCCGACGTGCGCTTCCTCGGGTCCTACCCGCGAGCGGACGGGCGCCCCGGCGTCATCGACGCAGGCATGCAGGACGCCGACTTCGTCGCTGCCCGGAATTGGATCGATGCGCTGTCCTGATCCAAGGGGTCTCGCCGACCGTTCCGGGGCCTGAGGTCGCCGCTGCCTCGTCGAGCGCCGGTACCCGGGCCACTTCAGCCGGTCGGGCCGCCGACCCGAACGACGAGGGCGCCAGGACGGACCGACGCGGTGACCGAGCGCACTGGGCCGACGGTGTCGCCGTCCAACTGCAACTCCTCCGGTCGGTCGAAGCGCACCCGGATCTCTCGACCCGTGTGGTGATCGACGATCGGGTGACCTTTGCGCTGACGGCTGACGACCCGGGCCAGGACGGCGGTCCAGCCGACGATGCCCTTGGGAGACATGACAACTGAGTCGATCAGTCCATCGTCGACCTTCGCCTCGGGCATGAGCACCAGCCCGCCAAAGATCTTCCCGCAGTTGCCAAGCAGGACGGTGCGGGTGCGTCGGGTGAACTCCATCCCCCCATCGACGCTCATCCGGGCCTTGAACTGTGGCCCCTTCATGTTGCGCAGGCCCGCAAGGATGTATGCCGCGTTGCCCACCTGCCGCTTGAGGTGCTCGGGTGCTCCCGCCATCACCGCCGCGTCGAAACCGATGCCGGCCATGACGAAAAAGGTGTCCTGCTCGGGAGCCGAGCCCTCGCCACGATCAATGATGATCTGACCGACATCGACGCTCTTGTTGTAGCCAGTGAGGGCGACCACCAGGGCCTTTTCGATCGAGTCGATCGGCAGGTCGAGGTTGCGAGCCAGCAGGTTGCCGGTGCCGGCCGGTAGCAGACCCAGCGGGGTGCCCGTGTCGACGAGGGCCTTGGCGACGGCTCGCACGGTTCCGTCACCGCCGAGGGGACAGACCAACGCGGCGCCGTCGGCTAGGGCCTGCCGGGCTTGAGAGGTCCCAGGCTCTCCCGCCGTCGTCTCGGCCCAGATGGGGGCGCCCCACCCGTGTGACGCGCAGACGCCGGCGATCCGAGCTCGCACATCGGGCAGGTCAGTGAGCTTGGTCGGGTTGACGATCACCGCGGCGCGCCGGGGGGGGGTTCCTCCTCGGGCGGGCTCTCTCGAAAGGTGTCGCGGTGCGGTCGACGCCGACGCAAGCGTTGAGACAGAGCGTCATAGTCGCCGGTGCCCCGGGTGGACATGGCCGCGACCGCGCCGATGACGGCACACAGCACCACCGCTCCGACGATCCACCACAGCAGGTTTTCCGGCACCCTCCGACGGTATACGACGGGGCCGACCCGGTGTCGCCGACCCGTTGCCGCCGGACCGTGGCCAAGTCCAGAGTTGGCCCCGGGAGAAGGCAAGCCTGCGGGGCCTGGGAACTGCCTGACGCCCACAGCGCGGGCAGTCCGGAGTGGACGGCATACTTCATTCATGGTCCCGAAACCCGCCGTGCCGCCCGCTGACGACAAGGATTGGACCTGGGTGCTGCGCGAGCCCTGCAAGGAGTGCGGCTTCGACGCGGCGACGATCCGACCCAAGCGCCTCGCCGAGGCGGTGCGCGAGACGGCATCGCGGTGGCCAGCAGTGCTCGTGCAACCAGAGGTCGCCGAGCGTCCCAAGAAGCACGTGTGGTCGCCGTTGGAATACGCCTGCCACGTCCGCGACGTCATGCGGCTGTTCGCGGAGCGGGTCGAGCTCATGCTGACACAGGAAAACCCGGTCTTCGCCAACTGGGACCAGGACGAGACGGCGCTGCAGGACCGCTACTGGGAACAGGATCCGGCAACCGTCGCCAAGCAGATCGGCAAGGCCGGCGAGGCGCTGGCCCAGGTCTTCGAGCGGGTGAGTAAGGAGGATTGGCAACGGCCAGGCACCCGCAGCAACGGGTCGGAGTTCACCATTGCCACGCTGGGCATTTACGCGCTGCACGACCTGCGCCACCACGTGTGGGACGTCCGCGGCTGACACCTGCGTCGCGCAGTCTTCTGCAGCCGTCGAAAACGGTCTAAAGCCACCTTCGGCGGCTCGGTAGGCTGGCGGGCGTGATCGACATCAAGCTCGTCCGTGACCAACCCGACGTCGTTCGGCGCTCGCAGCATGCCCGTGGCGAGGACCCGGGTATCGTCGACGCGATCCTTGCCGCTGACGAAGCCCGTCGATCGTCGCTGGCCCAGTTCGAGGCCGCCCGGGCCGAGCAGAAGTCGTTCGGCAAACAGGTCGCCGCCGCCTCGGCCGCCGACAAGCCCGCCCTGCTGGCCCAGGTCAAGGACCTCGCCGAGCGGGTCAAGAGCCTCGACGCCGCCGCTACCGCCGCCGGCGACGAAGCCGCCCGGCTGCTCGCCAGCGTCTCCAACGTCGTCCTCGAGGGCGTCCCGGCCGGCGGCGAGGAAGACTACGTCGTCCGCGAAACCGTCGGCACACCAAGGGATTTCGCGGCCGAGGGGTTCGAGCCGCTCGACCACATCACGCTCGGCGAGTCGCTGGGTGCCATCGACATGGAGCGCGGCGCCAAGGTGGCCGGCGCCCGGTTCTACTTCCTCACCGGCGTCGGCGCCCGGCTCGAGCTGGCCCTGCTCAACCTCGCCGTCGCCCGCGCCGTCGAGGCCGGCTTCACCCCGATGATCACCCCGACCCTGGTGCGCCCAGAGATCATGCGCGGGGCCGGCTTCCTCGACCACCACTCCGACGAGGTCTACTACCTGCCCGCCGACGACCTCTACCTCACCGGCACCTCCGAGGTCGCGCTTTCGGGCTACCACCGCGACGAGATCATCGACCTCGCCGACGGCCCCAAGCGGTATGCCGGGTGGTCGGCCTGCTACCGCCGCGAGGCCGGCAGTCACGGCAAGGACACCAAGGGGATCATCCGGGTCCACCAGTTCCACAAGGTCGAGATGTTCGTCTACTGCCGGCCCGAGGACGCCGAGGCCGAGCACGAGCGGCTCCTGGCGATGGAGCGGGCGATGCTCGACTCCTGCGAGCTGCCCTACCGCATCATCGACACCGCGGCCGGCGACCTCGGCGACCCGGCGGCCCGCAAGTTCGACTGCGAGGGCTGGGTGCCGACCCAGGGCCGCTACCGCGAGCTGACCTCGACGTCCAACTGCACGACCTTCCAGGCCCGGCGGCTCGGGGTCCGCGAGCGCGACCCGCAGGGCACCGGCGGTGCGACCCGCGTCGTGGCCACCCTCAACGGGACCCTCGCGACGACCCGCTGGATCGTCGCCATCCTCGAGAACCACCAACAGGCCGACGGGACGGTCCGGGTGCCGGACGCTGTTCAGCCCTACCTCGGCGGGCTCTCGGTGCTTGAGCCGGTCCGGTGACTAAGCGCGGGAAGGGGAGTCGCGGGCGCGCAGGTGAGCGAACGGCATACCGGATGACTGAGTCTCCCCGCCGGAGACTGATCGCGCTCGACGTCGACGGCACGATCATCACCCATGGTGGCCATCTCGATCCGCGCGTCCAGACCGCGATCACGGCCTGCGTCAGCAACGGCCACCACGTCGTCATCGCCACCGGCCGATCGGTCGTCGCGACCATGCCGGTCCTCGCGCGGTTGGGCATCGCCCATGGGTATGCCGTGTGCTCCAACGGCGCGGTGACGCTGCGGATCGACCCGCGCCGGACCAAGGGCTACAAGATCCTCGAAAAGGTCACCTTCGACCCGCGGCCGGCCCTCAGCGTGCTGCGCGACGAGCTTCCCGAGGCGCTGGTCGCCGTCGAGGAGCTGGGGCGCGGCTTCATGGTGAGCTCGCCGTTCCCCGATGGTGAGCTCATGGGCAACCAGCGGGTCGTGCCCTGGGACGCGCTCGTCGCCAAGCGGGCCACCCGCGTCACGTTGCGGATGCCTGATGCCGAGCCCGAGGCGTTCATGGCCCACATCGAGCGGATCGGCCTGCACGAGGTTTCGTATGCCGTGGGCTGGACCGCGTGGCTGGACATCAACCCCGAGGGTGTGTCGAAGGGGTCGGCGTTGGAGCAGCTGCGGCGCCGCTTGCGGGTCGAACCCTGCGACACCGTGGCGGTCGGCGACCAGCGCAACGACATCGAGATGCTCCAGTGGGCGGCGCGGGGGGTTGCCATGGGTAATGCCCCTGAGGAGGTCCAGGCGGTCGCCGACGAGGTGACCGGCTCCGTCGAGGAGGCCGGTTTGGCGGCCGTCCTTGAATCCCTTCTCGACTCGATGGCTTGATCGGCCGCCGATGGACCTGCACCTCGCCTCGCCCGCCAATCCGCGGCTCAAGGCGTTGATCGCCTTGCGCCGCCGCCGGGCGCGCGACGAGGCCGGCCTGACCGTTGTCGAGGGCCACGAGGAACTGGCGCTAGCGCTCGCCGCCGGGGTGACGCCGCAGACGCTGTACGTGTGCCCCGAGCTTTACAGCCCCAGTGGGTATGCCGGGTCGCAGGCCATCGGCTCGCAGGCCGAGCTGGTCGCGGCGGCCCGGGCGGCGGGCTCGGAGATCGTCACAGTGTCCCGCGCCGCGTTCGAAAAAGTCGCCTATCGCGAAGGCCCCGACGGGCTGCTCGGGGTCCTCCCCGCGGTCGGCCGCACGCTGTCGGGGCTGCAGCTTCCGGCCGACCCGCTCGTCCTGGTCGTCGAGGGAGTCGAGAAACCCGGCAACCTCGGCGCCATGCTGCGGACCGCCGACGCGGCCGGGGTCCACGCCGTGCTCGCCGCCGACCCGGTCACCGACTGGGGTAACCCCAACGTCGTGCGCGCCTCCAAGGGCACCGTGTATGCCGTGCCCGTCGCGGCGGCCTCGACGGCGGCGACGATCCGCTGGTGCCGAGAGCACGGCATACGCCTCGTCGTGACGACTCCTGAAACGGATGTCCTCTATTCGGACACCCCACTGACCGGGTCCGTGGCGATCGCGGTCGGCGCCGAGAAGCACGGCGCCTCCCCCGAGCTCCTGGAGGCAGCGGACGTGCGGGTGCGAATCCCCCTGTCTGGCAAAGCAAACTCGTTGAATGTTGCAGCGGCTGCGGCAATCGTCCTCTTCGAAGCCGTGCGCCAACGAGGGTCATAACGCTTACACCGCGCAGCTTCTACTCCCATGAGTGGGCCGTGGTCAAGAGCACCCCTCAACCTGTGTCACGATGGGCGGCATGCGCGTTGACCACGTCTCCTACGCAGCGGAGCACGACGGCCTTCATGCCACCGCCGAGCGGTTGGCCAAGCTCATCGGGGTGACGCCGGTCGACGGCGGGGTTCACCCGCGGTTCGGCACTCGCAACGTCATCCTGCCTCTGTCGAACCAGCGCTATGTCGAGGTTGTCGAGGTGCTCGATCACCCCGCTTCCGACAAGGCCCCGTTCGGTCAAGCGGTTCGGGCCCGCTCTGAGAACGGCGGCGGCTGGCTCGGCTGGGCCGTCCAGGTCGACGACATCACCGAGGTTGAGCACCGTCTGTCGCGGCAGTCGGCGGAGGGCTACCGGCATACGCCTGACGGAATGGAGCTGCGCTGGCGGCAGCTAGGCACGAAGGGCCTCATCTGCGACCCGCAGTTGCCGTTCTACATCCAGTGGGCCGAAGGGACTCGGCACCCGTCGACCGACGGCGCGACCGAGGTCGGTCTGTCCGGGCTGACCATCGCTGGCGACCCGTCGCGGGTGCGGGCGTGGTTGGGCCTGCCGGAGGATTACGTCCCCTCGACGCTGGAGTTCACTTTCGTCGCCCCGCACGGGACTCCTGGCGTGCTGGCGGTCACTTTCGACACTCCCGAGGGTCGCGTCACGGTCTGATCGGGCCGGTCGGACCGCGGGAAAACGTCGCTCGCGCGTCCCGGGACTGATTGAATACCGCAATGCCAACCGACGCCTCTGCCGCCGTGTCCGACTCCTTCGCCGAGGAAAGCCGCGACAACCGCGCCCATGACATGGCCCAGGTGGCCGTCTTCGCCGCGTTGATCGCGGCGCTCACTCTCGTCCCTGGAGTTCCCCTCATCGGCTCGTCGGTGCCGTTCACCTTGCAGACGCTGGGGGTCACGCTGGCCGGTGCGGTCCTTGGGCCGCGCAAGGGGGCGTTGGCCGTGTTGGTCTACCTCGCGATGATCGCCGTCGGGCTTCCGGTCGCGAGCGGCTACAAGGGCGGGCTTGGTGTGTTGACTGGTCCGACCGGTGGCTACCTCGTCGGGTTCGTCTTGGCTGCTGCCGTGGTCGGCTTCCTGTCGCGCGTGGTGCTGCGGCGGGCCAGCGGGGCCAAGGCAACGGGGGGTCTGCTGCTCGCGTGCCTGGCCGGCATACCCGTCGTGTATGCCGTCGGAGTTCCGTGGCTGGCTGCCTTCGCCGGAATGCCGTTCAGCCGGGCCCTGCAGGTCGGCGCGTTGGTGTTCCTCATCGGTGACGTCATCAAGGCGGCCATCGCCGCGGTCGTGACGAGCACGGTTGCTCGGGCCTTGCCGCACCTGTTCCGCTGAAGGCGGTTCGCGGCGAGGTGACCGAGCTGGACCGGTGGGGGCGGGCTACCCCTCCGAAGGCGAGCTGACCCTCCGCACCGGTGCGCGCGAGTCGGACGCCTGGTTCGATCCGGTTCGGCGCGAGAGGATGGGCCCGTGCCCCGGGTGACCTTGTCCGACGTCTCGCTAAGTTATGGCGAGCGCGAGGTCCTACGCGGGATCTCGGTTGACCTCACCGAGCATCGGATTGGGATCGTCGGGGCCAACGGATCGGGCAAGTCGACCTTGGTGCGTCTGGTCAACGGCCTGGTGCGGCCGAGCGCGGGGATGGTCTCCGTCGACGGGCTGGACGTGGCACGGCATACCCGCGAGGTGCGGGCCAAGGTCGGTTTCCTCTTCTCCGACGCCGACTCCCAGATCGTGATGCCGACTGTGCGTGAGGACCTGGAGTTTTCGCTGCGCGGGCGCGGACTGGCCGCTGCGGACGTGGCGCAACGGGTGGATCGCGCGCTGGTCGACTTCGGCTTGGCCGATCATCCGGATCACCCGTGCTATCTGCTCTCGGGTGGGCAGAAGCAGCAGTTGGCGCTCGCGGCCGTGTTGTTGCTCGACCCGCAGATCATCGTGGCCGACGAGCCGACGACCTTGCTTGACCTACGCAACCAGCGCCGCTTTGCGCAGTTGCTGGCCGAGCTACCGCAGCAGGTCCTCATGGTCAGCCACCACGTCGAGTTGCTGGCCGGGTTCGACCGGGTGCTCGTCATCGACGAGGGGCGCGTTGTGGTCGACGATGCCCCGGACGTGGCGGTCGCGGCATACCGGCGCCTGATGGGTGAGGTGGTGCGGTGAACCCGGCCGGCGTCTTCGTTCCCGGGACCACGTGGCTGCACCGACTGCCCGCCGGAGTGAAGGTCGGCGGGCTGTTTGCCGCAGTGCTGCTCGTCCTGCTGATCCGGACGCCGCTGTTGGCTGGGGTGGCAGTGCTGGTCGCGGGCGTGGTGCTGGCGTCTGCTCGGATCCCGTGGTCGGTCGTCAGAGGGGGGCTGCGCGGGCTGGTCATCGTTCTGGGGGTGCTGTTCCTCGTCCAGTGGTGGGCCGCGGGGCTGGACGACGCGGCGGTGACGCTCGGGCGGGTGACGGCCAGCATTCTGCTGGCTTGGACGGTCTCGATGACGACTCGGGTGGCAGCGATGCTGCGTGTGTTGGAGGTGGTGTTGCGGCCGGTGCGGTTCGTCGGCGGTTCACCGGAGCGTGCTGCTCTCACCGTGGCCCTGGCGATCCGGTGCGTTCCGATGGTTGTGGATGCCGTGCGACAGGCCAACGAGGCACGGTCGGCGCGGGGCGCTCGGCCGTCGGTGAGCAGTCTTGCGGTGCCGGTCGTGATCCGATCGCTGCGGATGGCCGACGGGCTAGGCGAGGCGCTGGTGGCTCGCGGTCAGCCGCACGACTGAGACCTAGGCGTGGAGGTGCCGGACCAGGTGCTCGGCCAGACCGGTGTAACTCGCAGGTGTCAGCGCGACCAGGCGCTCTTGGACGTCGGCAGGCAGGCCAAGTCCGGCAACAAACTCGCGTAGCTCAGTAGCCCCGATCCGGCGGCCGCGGGTCAGCTCCTTGAGCCGCTCGTAGGGGTTGTCCATGCCCGGAACTCCGCGGGCAGCCAGCGCCCGCATGGCCGACTGGATCGGCTCGGCGAGCACCTCCCAGTTGGCGTCGAGATCCTGCGCCATCCGATCCGGGACGGCGTCAAGGCCGGCGAGGCCACGGCATACATTGTCGATGGCGAGCAGCGAGTGACCGAAGGCGGTCCCGATGTTGCGCTGCATCGACGAGTCGGTGAGGTCGCGTTGCATCCGGCTCTCGACGAGGGTGTTGCTCAGGACATCGAGCAGCGCGCACGAGACCTCGAGGTTGGCCTCGGCGTTCTCGAAACGGATCGGGTTGACCTTGTGCGGCATCGTGGAGCTGCCGACGGTGCCCTGGCCGCGGACCTGGGCGAAGTAGCCCATCGAGATATAGGTCCACATGTCCTGCGCGAGGCCGTGCAAGATCCGGTTGAAGCGGGCGACGTCGGCGTAGAGCTCGGCCTGCCAGTCGTGGCTTTCAATCTGAGTGGTCAGCGGATTCCATTGCAGGCCAAGGCCTTCCACGAAGACGCGCGAGGTCGTCTCCCAGTCGTGGTCGGGCACGGCGGCCAGGTGCGCACCGTAGGTCCCGGTCGCGCCATTGAGCTTGCCCAGGTATGCCGCCCGCCCGATCCGGTCGAGCTGGCGGCGAAGACGGAAGGCAAGGACGGCGAGCTCCTTGCCGAGAGTGGTGGGGGTGGCGGGCTGGCCGTGAGTGTGCGCGAGCATCGGAGTGCCGGCCTGCTCGCGGGCCATGTCCGCGAGCTGGTCCGCCAGGGCCGTGGCGCGGGGGAGCCAAACCTGCTCGACCGCGCCCTGGACCATGAGTGCATAGGCGAGGTTGTTGATGTCCTCGCTGGTGCACGCGAAGTGGATCAGCTCGCCGAGACCGGCGTCCTCGGACGCGGGGGCGATGGTGGCGAGGCGCTCCTTGAGGAAGTACTCAACAGCTTTGACGTCGTGGACCGTGACTCGTTCGATGGCGGCGAGCGCGTCGATGTCGGCGGGGCCGAAGTCGGTGACGATCGCGCGCAGGCTCGCTTGCTCGGCGGCGGTGAGCGAGCGGGTGCCGGGGACGACGGCATACGAGGTGAGGTGGATAAGCCACTCGATCTCGACGCGGACGCGCTCGCGGTTGAGCGCGGCCTCGGAGAGGTGATCGACCAGCGGGGCCACCGTCCCGCGGTAGCGACCGTCCAGCGCGCCGAGGGCGATCGGGGGTTCGACGTCACCGAGGGAGGGCATGTGGTCATCTTCCCAGATCCCGTATGCCGCCCTCCCACCCTCTCGCCCGGCCAGGCTGACCTTCGTCGCTCCCGCGATGGCGCGGTCCGCGAGAGGTGGGATTCGGTGGGTTCCAGGCCCTCCGAACCAGCAGATTCCCACCTTTCGAGAGGGGGTTGGCGAACCCGGGGTTAGCGGACGAGGACGGCTTTGGCGGTGTGGACGGTGACCGTGGTGGTGGGTCCGGTGATGGTGACCGTGTCGGGGATTTGGGTCCACGGGCCACCGTTGACCCGGAAGTCACCGGTGAACGTGGTGTCCACCCGCACCTGGTAGGTGCCGGCAGCCGAGTAGCTGTGGGTGATGTCCCCCGTGGGCCACACCCCACCATCGCTGCGGCTGGGTCCGGTCGTGGTGCCATCGCCCCACACGTACGTGTAATGGTCGACTTTCGGTCTGATCTGCACGGTCAAGCCGAACATGCCGGCGGGGTCCAGGGTGTCGACCTCGCCGGGTTGGTATCCCTGGACGGACCACGAGATCCGGGCGAACACCGGCAGGGTCACCAACGTGGTGTTCCCCTCGGGTTGAGTCACCACGGTCGCGGTCGCCCAAGGGGTGAGGTGGAAGGCGTCGATGATCCGGGCCATCGACAGGGTCGGGCTGGCTCCCGGGACCTGGTCAGCGAAACACGTGGACCCCACGTACTGCCATGCCGCGGTTGAGTCAGCCGGGCGGGTGTAGATCTCGTACAGCAACCCGATCCCGGCTTGTTGACCGTTGCTCAAACACCCCAACGCAGCCTTCTGGCAGGCGCTCGGATTCGGATCTCCCAAGTTAGCCACCTGACACGCGATCCGCACCGAGAACACCATAGGCACCGCAAACGCCCGCCCACTCAAATCCTTCCCCTTGCCCAGGTTCGCCAATTGAGTCTGGGAAGCATGTGTGACAGGTCCGTCCCTCTTGACGGACGCGAAGAAGTCGGTGTTTTCATCCGCGGAGGCGGACGGGGTACCGAGCCACCACAACAAGATCCCCACCACGGCTGAATACGCGGCCAGCGTTCGACGAGTCATTGTCGTACCTGGATCTTCCGCACATACCAACGATCTTCTGACCACCTGAGATTGACCAGGAAGATCCCCTCCTTCTCGCTGAAGGTGTCCTGCGGGCGTCCCGTTGCGTCGAGGAGCGTGGCCTTCTGTTGTCTAGCCACCACGTCGATCAACCGTCCATCAGCGGGTCCGGCGTCGGGTGCGGGTGTTACCTCAAGGACCCTGATGGGCTCCGTCGAGTAGCGCTGGCCCTTTTGGACGTAGACATCGGCGTTCTCGGCAAAGGACGCGCAGCTTAGGCATGTGGGATCGGCAAGCGGTCGAATGAGGCCGGCTTGGGGGGTGGTGTAGGCCTTGTTCACTTGGGCGAAGAAGTACCGAGCGAAGGCCATCGCCCCCGCTGGTGAGTTCACCCGAGCCTCGGCCGGAACATCCGCCGGGTAGACCGCCGACGCGGTTGCCGACGTCGTCCTCGGCGCCGAAGTCGGCGGCGCGGGCGTGATGGTCACGCCGCTCGCTGTGGCGCTAGTAGTCGACACCGGCCCGGCCGGGCTGTTCGTGCACCCGACCACCCCGCCGGCAAGCACACCCAGCATCGCCAGCCAGGCGGCATACTTTCTCCAGCTCTCCACCACGGTCAAGGCCTCCCCCGCGACAGTGTCATGTCCGGCAAGTCTGACATGTCACCCGATCGCTCGCAGAGGCTATCCACAGGGCCTGGAGCGCGCTACGCCAATCCGCGAAGGTGATCGACCAGACCTCGGCACGCAGCTTCCACCTCGCGCAGGCACCGCTCGAAGTCAGCGCTCCCGCCGTACCAGGGGTCATCGACTTCGAGCGCGCCGGATGCTGCGGCGACCGGGTCGAATTCTCGCAGCAGCCGAACCTTGTCAGCATCCTGCGGACGGTGGGCCAGACGCCTCAAGTCGCGCAGGTGGCCCCGATCGGCGGCCAACACCAGGTCCATCGCCCCGAACTCTCGCGCGTCGAACTGGCTTGCCCTATGGGCCGATCCGTCGTACCCGTGCCGTCGCAGCACGGCAATCGTCCGGGGATCGGCGCCCTCCCCGACGTGCCAACCGCCGATCCCCGACGAGCCCACCTCGACGTGCTTCAGGCCGGCCTTGTCGAGCATCGCTCGAAGGATGATCTCGCCCATGGGGGATCGACAGATGTTCCCCGTGCAGACCACCTCGACGCGCATCGACCGAGCGTCGTATGCCGCGGTGTCATCAGCCTTCATGGCGCCAGCCAATCACCCGCCCCGCCGCATCCCCAACCTGATCACGGAAACTACTTGACAATGTGGAAAGTACTGTCCTAACGTCATCCCCGACAGCAGTGCACGGATCCGAGCAGTGGAGGACATCGTGAACCACACAACCAGCCACAACCGCACCCTTGGCCCCCGGCCGGCCAACTCGGTCAAGACGCCCGCAGTTCCGCGGCAACTCTCGCGAGAAGCGCTCGCGGTGATGGTGGCCGGGTTTGGTCTGGGCTGCGCCTCCATGGTCGTGGCTGCCCGAGGCGGCGCCGCCTCGGGTTCGGTAGCCCCCTTCGTCATCACCGGGTCGATGCCTGCAGTGATCCTGGCGACGATGGCCGGGGCCAGCGTCGGTCGATCGCTTGCCGATCACGGGCGTCGGGTCGGCTTGGCCGCCTGGGCGACCCTCGCGTTGTTCGCGGTGGCATTCGGCTGGTTGGCGATGTCGATGGCCGCTCAACAGCTCCCGTCCTGGCCGTTGGTTCTGCTCGTCGCCGGTGTCGTCGCCCTGCCGGGCCTCGTGGCGGCAACCCTGATCGGGCGTGGTGACCGTGCCTGACGCCACCGGCGGCCGGGGCCAAACCCCCGACGACCGGCAGGACTCGTCGGGTTGGGACCGGAGCGGGGACCCGGGATCGCCACGTCCGATCAGTGCAGCACAGGCCAGGGCGGCCTTGGACCAGGCGTCCGGCGCCACCCTGGTCACCGCTCGAGACCTAGGCATGCTCAGCATCTTCGTCGCGGGCGTCGGCGTCATCGTTGGAGCGATCCTCTACCTCAGCTGGGCGACCCTCTCGGTCGGCAACAACGTCGGCTTCATCATCAGCATGTCGTGCTACTGCGCTGCGCTGGCACTCCTGTTCGCGGTCAAGACCCGCGCCCGCGCCATTCCCCGCGGTTTCCAACGCATCTACAACGCCGGCTTCGTCACCACGATGACCATGTATGCCGCCGGCATCGCGTGGATCTTCAGTCACCAGTCCCCGTGGCCGAGTCAGCCGGTGGTCATCGCGATGAGCGTCGTCGTCGCACTGCCCTGCTTGTTCGCAAGCGTCGTGGTCCACCGGAGGGCCCGATGACCGATCACGACGAGCACGCGCAGCACGCCCGCTTTCGCCTCGACGACGTCATCCACTCGCCCATCCGTTTCTCTATCGTGGCCGCCCTGGCCAAGGTCGACACAGCGGAGTTTTCCGCTGTCCGGGACGCGGTCCAGGTGAGTGACTCGGTGCTCTCCAAGCAGGTGACTCTGCTCGAGCAGGCGGGCTATGTGGACGTCAAGAAGGGCCACGTCGGCAAACGCCCCCGCACGTGGCTCAAGCTTTCGACCACGGGTGAGCAAGCGTTCCAGGCCCACCTCGCTGCCTTGCGCGCCATCGCGGGCGGATGAGCTGGCAGCGTTGGCGAGCCACCGTCTGCCGATGGGACGCACGTTGGCAGACCGGCATACCCGCAGGGGCCGCGCGTTGGGAATGGCTGGCGCTCAGGCGGCTTGATGATCGAGCGACTCGCCCATCCCGACAAGCCCGCCGCAGCACAGCCACATCCCGGCGTCTGGCTCGCTATACCTCCACAGCAAGGCTCGGCGAGGTCGACGAGGTCCTGGATCTCAAGCATCGGATGCTCAGGAGCCGGACTGCCGGCTCCACGAGTCCGCGACGACGGCCGCCAGGATGACAAGGCCCTGGATGATCCGCTGGTAGACCGGGTCGACGCCGTTGAGGTTGAAGCCGTTGACCAACAGCGCGATGAAGCCGACCCCCGCGAGGGTCCGCCAGACGGCCCCGGACCCACCCGCTATGGAGGTGCCTCCGACGACGACCCCGGCGATGACCGTGAAGACCAGGCTGAAGTCGTCGCTCGCCTGTGCCGTGAGCGTTCGCGCCGCCTGCAGGCTGCCGGCCAGCGCGGCTGCGCCACCGACCAGCCCGAAGGCGGTCGTGGTGACCAACGCGACCGGGACACCTGCGAGGCGAGCGGCCTCGCTGTTACCGCCGATCGCGAACACGTAGCGGCCCCAACGGGTGCGTTCGAGTAGGACCGTCGCCAGGACGAGGACGACCAGGGCGATCCAGGCGGCGGTGGTGAGCCCGAGAACCTTGGTCGTGGCGACCGCGCGGATGGCGGGATCGCTGGGCCGCAGGATGCTGCCCTGACTCACCAGATAGGCGATGCCGTAGAGAATGAGCGACGTGGCGAGAGTGGCGATGAACGAGTTGACCCTCCCAAAGGCCACGACGAGCCCGTTGACGTGGCCGGCGACCAGTCCGGTGGCGACACCGGCCAGGAGCATCAGCGTCACCGAGCCGGTGGCGTTCTGAACCCGCAAGGCCACGAGCGGGGCGAGCACGAAGATCGCCGACAGCGAGACGTCGAAGCCGCCGGAGATCATGACGATCGTCATGAACGCGGCCGCGATGAGCACGATCGCTTGCTGGTCGAGGATGTTGGCGAGGTTCTCGGCGCGCAGGAAATTTGGTGTTGTGAGCGCCAAATAGGCGAATAGCGCGGCGACCGCCCAGAGTATGCCGTAGGCCCGCATGTAGCGCGGTGCACGCCGCAAGGCCGCCGCCACGGGGCGCCCCATCGATGCGTCGCTGGTCATGGCCGTCCTCCTCGGGCTTGGTCCCTGACGCCGAAGGCAGCGTCCAGAATGGTTCGTTCGGTGACGTCCGCACCCGCCAGCCGAGCCGCGATCCGGCCCGACCGCATGACCAGGACCCGATGGGCGAGTCCGACCACCTCGTCGAGCTCAGATGAGACGAGCAGCACTGCAGTTCCCTGCGCAGCCAGCGATGTGACGATCTCGTAGATGGCGCGCTTGGCGCCGATGGAGACGCCACGGGTCGGTTCGTCCACGATGAGCAGGCGAGGGCGACGCAGGAGGGCTCGAGCGAAGAGCACCTTCTGCTGGTTCCCGCCGGAAAGGACAGTGACCGGACTGGACATCGACGGGCCCTGCACCCCCACCTCTGTTGCTCGTTCGGTCGCCAACTCACGCTCGTGGGCGACCTGCAGCAACCCGACGCGGTTGGAGAACTGCGACAGATAGGGGAGTGTGACGTTGTCGAGCACCGAGCGCCCGAGCAGGAGCCCGTCGTCTTTGCGGGACTCGGGGACGAGCGCGACCCCCCGGCTGATCGCCGCTCGTGGGCGCCGCGCGTCGAGCGGCGCGCCGTCCAGGCGGACCTGCCCGCTCCGGGGCGGCTCCGCACCGTAGATCGCCCGTACGACCTCCGAGCGCCCGGAGCCGACCAACCCGGCCAGCGCCACGACCTCGCCAGCCCGCACGTCGAACGAGATCGCGGCGAACGCCGGCTCGCGACTGAGATCGGTCACCTCGAGCACCGGTATGCCGTCTCCGTTCGACGCGACCGGGGGCGACTTCGGGGGAAAGACGCCGGTGCCGGCATACCCGGTCATGCCCTCCACGAGCGTGTCGTGGGTCTCGGCGGATGCGGGCCCGGTGCGCACGATCCGGCCGTCGCGCATCACCGTCACCGTGGTGGCGAGCTCGAGGACGTGGCCGAGGAAGTGCGACACGTAGACGACGGTGCGGCCGGCTGCGGTGAGGCTGCGCACGTGGCGGTGCAACACCTCAGCCTCCTGCGCGGTGAGGCGGGCCGTCGGCTCGTCCATGACGATGACCTGGGCCTTCCGCGCCACCGCCCTGAGGATCTCGACCTTCTGCTGGTCGCCGGGGCGGAGTGTCCCGACGACTGCATCCGGTGGCACATGGATGCCGGTCTCCCCCGCCAATACCTCGAAGCGCCGCCGAAGGGAGGCCCGTCGCACCCACGGCCCGGCATGGTCCTCGACCCCGAGGTAGACGTTCTCGACGACCGAGCGGCCGGGCACGAGGGCGATCTCTTGGGCGATCATCGACACCCCGTGGGCCAGGGCGCGACGGGGGGAGCCGAGAGTGACCTCGACCCCGTCGAGCAGGACATGGCCGGCGTCGCGGGCGACGACGCCAGCCAGGACCTTGCCCAATGTGGACTTGCCGGCTCCGTTCTCGCCGACCAGGGCATGGACCGTCCCGCGATGGATCGCCAGGTCGACCTCGCGGAGGGCGAAGGTCGCCCCGTAGCGCTTGGTGACGCCGACGAACTCGACGAGAGGTATGCCGTCCATCGCCGTCGGGTCAGCCGTTCCATTCCGGGGTGATCTGCCCGACGTTGTCTTTGGTGATGAGTCCGCCGCCGGGGAAGTCCTTCAACGGGTCGATCCCACCGGAGCTCTTGCCGTTGCGGAGCGCGTCGACCATGGCGGTCATCGCCAGCCGCCCCTCGGTGCCGGGAGCGCCATGGATGTCGCCGAACCACGTGCCGGCCTTGACCGCGGTGATGGCCGGATTGGAGCCGCCGTAGCCGATGAGCCGGACCGAGGACAGCTTTCCGGCGTCCTTGAGCGCGAGCTCGACCCCTTGGATGGCCTGGTCGGACCCGACCACGACATCGAAGTCCGGGGTCTTCTGGAGGATGTCGCGGGTCGCATTCATGGCGGTGTCGGGGCCGAGGTACTTGCCCTCCCCCTCGGCGACCACCTTGATGGTGGGATTCGTTGCGGTGGCCGTGTCGAAGCCTTGCCGTAGCGCCGTGTCGACTGGGATTCCCTTGATTCCGTAGAAGTAGAGGACCCGGCAGGGTGACTTGTCGGCGCACGCCTTGAGTGTGAGCTGTCCGAGCAAGGTGCCCGAGCGCAACGGAGGCACGAGCACCGACGCCGAGGGCCCGGGGAACTGCGGGTCGGCGGTGTCCAACCGCGGGCCGACGACCTGGTTGATCAGGACGACCTTGATGCCCTTGGCCATGGCGGCCTGCAGGTCGGGGATGATGGCGGCGCCGTCCAACGCCGCGATGACGATCCCTTGGTAGGTGCCCGCGGCGATGACGTCCTGGACTTGGCCGGACTGGACTCCTGGCTTGAACTGGGCGTCGAAGTCGGTGATCGTCACCCCGTTGGCCGCAGCGACCTTGCCCATCTGCACCCGGGAGGCCTGCAACCAGGTGTTGGCCGAGCTGGCCGACAGATAGGCGACTTTGGCGTTCAGTGGTGACCCGGCGGCTGCCGGATCGGTGTTCGCTCCGGCCGACGCTCCCCCCGACGGGGCTCCGGACGACGCCGACGAGGGCGCGGGCGCGCTCGAGGAGCAGCCCGCCAGGGCGAGCAGCGTCGAGGCCAGGGCTGCGGTCCAGGCCGCGTATGCCGCGCGGCCAGTCATGGGGTGGGACATGGCGGACTCCTCGCTAGGCGACTCCCGGTCCGTTCCGGGTTCCTGGAACCGTAGGTGTCGCCGTCGCGTTCGGTGAAGGGGCAGATCGCTGCCCCTTCACCCGTCTTTTGGGCAGTCTGCCCAGACGCCGCGATAACGTGCCGGCGTCATGCGTGAGGCCTGCCACGAGAGTGGTCGGTCAGCCGTCTGTCGCCTCACGGTCCAGTTTCAGGACCCGGCAGGCCAGCTGTGTGGCCAGTCGCTCGTCGGGATCGCCCAGGTCCACCGTGACCAGCGACCGAATGCGTTCCAGACGGTTGAGGACCGTGTTGCGGTGAACGTCAAGGTGTGCCGCGGTCTCGGTGGCCGACGACTCGTGGTCCAAGTAGCTCTCCAGGGTGTGCAGGAGCTGGCCGTCGGAGTCTGAGCGCAGCAGGGGCGCCAGCAGGGTGTGGGCGAACTCGCGGAACGCCTCCGACGTGTACCAGCCGAGCAAGATCTTGCGAACGCCCATCTCGTCGACGTGCTGGACGCCGCGTGAACCGCCGGCGGCCTGGGCCACGAGCGCAGAGTCCTTGGCTTCCCCGAGGCTTGTGCGCAGCCCGCCGATCCCGTGGTAGGGGCGACCGATGCCCACATGGAAGCGCAGTTGGGTGTCGCCGGCGGAGAACCGCGACATCGCTCGCCGGATGGCGGCGGTGAGCTCGGGATAGCTCGTGGTGCGAGGTTCGGCTCGGGCGCTGACCCACATCGTCCAACCGTCGGGACGTTCCACGGTGGGCCCGGTGATGCCCTCGTCCGAAAGGCACCGACGCAACTCCCCGGTGAGCATAAGCAACCGGGCCGGGTCGACCGGCCCGCGACGGTCTCCGGCCTGGACGTGCAGAGCTGTGCACCACCCGTCGACCTGCCAGCCGAGCACCCCGAGCTGCTCAGTCAGGGCGGCTTCGGTGCGGTCCTGCCCGGTGATGATCGCGTTGAGCACGCCCAGGCGGAAGCGAGCGTCGCGCTCCCGCTGCAGCCGGTCGGCGACCAACCGCGTCGCCACGAACCACGAGGCGACGCCCAGGACGTCGGCGGCGACGGACTGCCAGCTCGGCGTGGGGGCGGTGAGGCGGCATACCAGCCAGAAGGACGGGGGTTCTCGGGGGGCCAAGTGGAGCGGCTGGCAGACGTGCACGTGTGCGCCACTCGCGACCGTTGTCGGCACGTCGATGAGTTCCAGAGACGCGTCGGCGGCACTGTCCGGGTCGCCGATGACAACCCGACCATCGCGTCCGACCAGCGCCAGCTGTCCGTGCAGGATCTCCCTGAGGATGCGCAAGGACCGCTCCACGCCTTCGGCGTGCTGGGCATGTCGCAGTCGTTCGATGGCGCGGAGCACTGCGTCGCTGCGAGTGATGAAGGGCGTGCGCACCTGCCTGCGTAGTGCGTCGGCAAGGCCGAGGGGGTCCTGCGCGTCGATGACGAGCAAGGGCAGACGCAACTTGTCTGCCAGGCGCATCGTCGCGAGCGGCGCGTGGCCAGTGGGCGAGCACAGCAGGATGGCGCACAGGCCGGCCTCGTGGCCCGTCCGCAGGGCCATATCGAGTTGGAAGTGATCGCTGCGCAGATCGGAGGCGTCGGCGATCAGCAGGACTCCCGCAAGGTCCGCCTCACGGGACCGGATCGCGTCCAGCGGGAGGAGCGCCACGTCGCGAACCGGCGTGTCTAGACCCAGAGCGCCAGCCGCGACTCTTGCCGGCTCCAGCACCGGCGTGCTCAGCAGATGGCGGACCGAGACCGGCGCCGCGTCCGGTCGGGCCGTGGACGACGTCGAGGACGTGTTGGGGCCGCTCACGGCGAGATCATGACAGGAGCGGGTATCTCGCGACCAGGGATCACCCGGTGCCGAGCGGGCCCGCGGCCTTGACTTGGACCCGGCAGGCCTGCCCGGGCAGGTAACTCATCGGGATCTCCTGCAGTGACGTGATCCGCACCCGACGTGGATCGGCGCCGGCTCGCACAGCGGCGTTGCTCGCGAGCTCACGCGCCTCTTCCAGACAGGCCTCCCGCGGACGGCTCTCGTACCGGTAGACGCGATCCACGGCCCCGGAGGCCTCGGCGATTGCGGCGCCGAAGGCATTGGCCACGGCATGGTGCGGCGGTCGCAGCACCTCGCTGACCCCGGCGATGTGGTCCGGGACGAGATGTGAGCCGCCGCCCACGGCGATCAGGGGTACCTCGCTGCGCTTGGCCTTCATCCGGTCGCAGAGGATCCGAAGTTGCTCGTCCACCCAGGCGAGGGCAGCGGAGACGATGTCGTCGGTCACATGGGCCACCGCGCTCGCATCACCGAAGCCGCGCAACCGGCCCGCCGCGGTCGATATGTCCGTAAGCGTGAGGGTCGCACCGCCGCGCACAAGCGACTCGGTAACGACGCGGTAGCCCACCGAGTCGGGCCCGACCACGACCGGCGGTGGACCGCCCGCGGCAGTTGGCCGGACGATCGTTCCGCCGCCGAGGCCGATCGATATGAGGTCGGGCATCCGGAAGTTGGTCCGCACTCCGCCCACCTCGACCGCCGCGGTCGACTCGCGCGGGAAGCCGTCCACGAGGATCCCGACGTCGGCAGACGTTCCTCCGACATCGACAACCAGGGCATCGCTGCGACCAGCCAGGGCACAGGCGCCGCGCATCGAGTTGGTCGGCCCGGAGCCGATGGTGAGGATCGGCAGCCGCACCGCTTCCTCAGCGGTGACCAGGGTGCCGTCGTTCTGGGTGAGGAAGGAATCAATCTCCAGGCCGCGCTCGCGTAATACAGCGTCGAAGCCGTCGACCACACCGCGGGCGACCCCGATGAGGGCTGCGTTGAGGATGGTCGCGTTCTCGCGCTCGAGCAGACCGAGCGCTCCGATCTCGTGGGACAGGGAGAGCTCGAGGGCCTGGCCCACCTCGTCGGCGATGATCGCCGCAGCGCGTTGTTCATGATCGGACACCACGGGGGCGAAGGCGCTCGAGATCGCCACAGCGCGCACCGTCCCCGCGCACTCGCGGGCGAACGCCCGGACCGCATCCTCGTCGAGGGGGGCGATCTCGCTGCCGTCGTATTCGAAGCCCCCACGGACGATCGCCGTAGGGCCGATGACTGCGGTGAGCAGGTCGGACGGCCACGAGGCGCCCGGACGGACAGCGAGAGAGGATGGCGCCGCGATCCGCAGCACACCAACTCGGTCCAACCCGCTGCGTTGGATGATCGCGTTGGCCGGGTGGGTGGTGCCGAGCATGGCCTGACCGATGCGGCTGGTGTCGACCTTGTCCACCACCTGGGCCAACGCCAGGCGTATGCCGTCTGCCGGGTCTGGGGTCGTCGCGGTCTTCGTGCTCGCGACGACGGTGCCGGTCTCGTCAACGACGACGGCGTCCGTGTTGGTCCCTCCGACATCGATCCCGATGCGCATCGTGGTCATCGTGCTCCTCCAGTCGTCGTGACGGGGGCCAGGGGCGAGTAGTCGATGTCGTATCCGAAGGCTCGGGGGCCAACGATGTCGAGAAACCCGGGTTGATTCCATTTGGGCGCGCACGGCATACCGATGACGTCCACGCGCTGTCCGTACGCCAGGGCTTCGGTGGTGATCGGCACGGCATACTCATGGTCGAGCATGCAGATGAGATCCGGGGTGGTGACTACGGGGCGGCCGTCCTCAAAGGCCATCAGTAGCTCGTTCTGGATCTCCACCCGGAGGGTTCGATCCAGGTCGGTTAGGTGCTCAAGGACGACGGTCCCCCGTGCGAAGCCATCGGTGCTTCGGCGGTCGATGTCGATGATCTTGCCCTCGAAGATCAGCCTCCCTTCGGCGACGTCCAGGAACTCCTCATAGGCCCCCGGCACGCCCCGTTGGACGGCGCTGAGCCGGCGGCCCAGTTCCATGCAGAAGGTCAGCGAGCCGAGCACGGCGTGCGCGGCCACCTGTCTCGCCATCATGGGGTAGCACGACACTCCAGCGGTCATGCCCAGTTGGACGACGGCCGCGCGAGCGAGTCGCTCGGCCATCTGGTTCGTTGTCGCCTTGAGGACGACAGCGTTGCCCTTCTCATCAGCCAGACTCATCGGGGTGGCCCCGATCCCGGCGAGGGTGAAGACGGTCATCTCGATCTGGGGGAAGGCCCGTCGCATGGCGTCGGCGTCAACGACCGGCAGACCGAGCTCCGCGGCCACGGCGATTGGGACGAGCGTGTTCATCCCGCCTACCTCCACGGGCAGGATAGCCGCCGGCCGTCCGCCGAGATAGCTCGCCAATGCGCTGACGCTGCCGGCGAATTCCGGCCCCGAGGGAACCTTCTCGAGGAGCACCGTGGGCGCCCCCATCATCGCCGCGGTGAGCACGAGGGCGTCGGGATCCAGGTCGCCAGCGTTGACGAGCGGCACCGGGCCGTGCGTTTCGATAGCCTGCCGGGTCACCAGCGTGGCGATGTAGGGATCGCCGCCGCCGCCGGTTCCCAGCAGAGTCGCGCCGAGCGCCAGATCCGGCAGGTCATCGACGGTTATGGTGCGCATGGAGGGCCTTCCGATCGTGGACTTTGACGGCGTCGAGGCTTCAAGGGCACGGTATGCCGCGCGTCCCGTAGGAAACTTAGGCATTCAGCTCAGCGAAAGCCCCGGCGGTGGACGATCTGCCCAGACCTAGCTCACCACAGCAAGGGCGGAGAGATCGACGCAGCGATCGAAGCCGTCGATCCCGTCCGGGCGGTGACTGACCATGACCACGGTCCGGCCCGCGAAAGCCGCCCGCACATCGGCCAGCACCGCCACCGCCGTCGCATGATCCAGATGCGCGACCGGCTCATCGAGCAGCACCACGGGACGCTGCGACACATGGGCCCGAGCCAACGCCAGCCGAGCCCGCTCGCCGCCGGAGACCCCGCGTCCGCCCGTGCCGAGCATGGTGTCCAGTCCGTCGGCGAGCCCGTCCAGCCAGGCGCCGAGACCAGCCGCCCGCAGGGCCCCCTCGACCGCAGCATCGTCGGCAGCCGGTCGAGCCAGCCGGATGTTCTCACGCAGCGACGATGCAAAGACGTGCGGTTCGTCGTCGACGACGGCGAGGTGTGCGCGGACGGCGGCGAGCGGCATACGGGTCACGTCCACCCCGCCGAGGCGGTAGGAGCCGGTCGCCGGGTCCAGATGCCGCGCCAGCACCGCAAGGAGCGTCGATTTGCCGCTCCCATTGGGGCCTGTCAGGACCAGGTGCTCACCCGCCGGCACGTGCAGGGTCACCGGACAAAGGTCGTATGCCGTCCGCTCACCTCCCGAGGTCGCGGCACGCCGGTCCTCCGGTCGCCAGCGCGCCCCCACCCCGATCACCTCGAGGTCGACGGCAGATGGAGGCAATTGAGGACGCGAAAGCGCACCGCCAATACCTCTACCCGTTGGGGCAGGGTCGGCAACGGCTGGGGGTTGATCCAGGAGAGACCGCAGCCGGACCGAGCTGACCCGAGCCCGCGCCCAAGCGCCCATGGCGTCCGGCAATCCGACGAGCGCATCGCCGACCGCCAACGGAGCCAGCACCACGACGGCGGCCACGGCATCGTTGAGCCCGACGCTCATGGCCCACTGAGCGACCAGCGCTGCCGCGATGGTCCCGAGGGCAGTGACGACGTGGCCGAGGGCCACTCCGGTCGCTCGGGCGCGAGCCAATCGGCGGGTCGCCCGATCCAGCGAACCGTGCGCGTCTCCCACCCAACCCAGCGCCTGCGGACCGGCACCGAGCCCGCGTAACTGCGCGGCATACCCGGTGACCAAAGTGGCGGTTCGCGCCATGTCAGCGCGGGCACGCAGCCAATCCGCTTGTGCGGCGAGCTCCATCCGTCGGCCGAGGGCGCTCACCCCCGCTTGTGCCGTCAGAACACCCAGGAGCACGATCGAGCCGGCCGGCGCGAAGAGCCCTAGCGCGAGGACGGTCAGTGCGGCCGCAAAGGCGAGCCCGAGGACCGGCACCACGACGCGCACCTTCGCGAAGACCAAATCCTCAAGATCCTCGACCGCGGTTGTGAGCACATCAGCGCGGGAGCGTCGGCCCAACCGTGCCGGGGTGAGGGGCACGAGCGCTTGGTATGCCGCGACCCTCCGCCGCGCCAAGAGGTCCAGGGCCGAGTCGTGCGATCGGACTCGCTCAGCGTAGCGCAGCACGGGCCGGGCTATGCCGAAAGTCCGGACCGCGACGATGACCGCGAGCAGGGTGAGGATGACCGGCCGGTGGCTCGCCGCGACGATGAGCCAACCTGACGTCGCGGTGAGCGCGATGCCCGAGGCGGAGGCAAGGCCGCCGATCACTGCCGCTCGCTTGATCCCCGGGGCGGTGGTTGCGAACGCGTCCTCGATGCCGGCCTCGTTGCCATCCGGGGGAGTGAGGCCTGACTCGGGCGGCCGTTCGATCCCGGGCCGAGCGGTGGCGCCGGGCGCTGGGGTGTCGCTCGATGGAACGCTGGGGCTAGGCACGCGCGCCGCCCAACTCAACCCGGGTGTCGGCAAGGTCGACCAGGTCGGGCCGGTGGGTGACCACGACGACGGTCCGGGTTCGCGCGAGTCGACGGATGACGCTGTGCGCCAATGCTGCTGACGGCTCGTCGAGATGTGCCGTTGGCTCGTCGAGCAGGATGAGCGGCGCGTCGGACAAGGTCGCCCGAGCCAATGCCAATCGGGCTCGTTGTCCCGCAGACAGCCCGAAACCATCGTCGCCCAGAGGGGAGTCCAGCCCTTCGGGCAGTCCGCGCAGCTCCGACCCGAGCCCGACTGAGTCAAGCGTCGCCCAGAGTGCACCGTCGTTGGGTGAGTTCGCCACGCCGAGCGTGAGATTGTCCCGGATCGACCCGGTGATGAGCAGCGGGCGTTGGCTGACCAGGTGCGACTCCGCGGCGGTCACCGACCCGGAGGTCGGCTCACGGAGGCCGGCAAGCAACTCCAGCAGCGTCGTCTTGCCGACGCCCGAAGGTCCGGTCACGGTGACCAGGCCGGCCGCTGGCAGGTGTTCGCTCACGTAGTCCAGGACGTCGTGCTCGAACCCGGGGTAGCGGTAGGTCACGCGGTCGAGGACGGTGCGCGGTCCGGGGCGCTCTCCCGGCACGCTCCGGCCCAGCGAGGGCACGGCGCCGTCGACTGTGATCGGGTCATCGGGTCTGTCGAGTTCGTCGAGCACTGCGCTCAGGGCGGCGACGCCGTCAGCCGCCGCATGGTATTCGGTCCCGACCCGTCGGATCGGCCAATAAGCTTCTGGGGCAAGGAGAATGCAGGCCAGACCGGGGGCGAGCTCCATCGTTCCGTAGGTCAATCGCAACCCGACGGTCACCGCGACGATCGCCACCGAGATCGTCGCCAACAACTCCAGCGCAGCCGACGACAGGAACGCCACCCGCAACGTCCGCACGGTCGCCGCACGATGCGCTTCACTCACCGCCCGGATCGACTCGGCCTGCTGATCGGCCCGTCCATAGGTGACCAGAGTCGGCAGCCCGCGGACCACGTCGAGGAAATGCCCCGAGAGCGCGGTGAGGGCTCGCCAGCGTCGCTCGGTCCGATCTTGGGTCGTCTTGCCGATGAGGGCAGCGAAGACCGGCAGCAGGGGAACGGTCAGCACGACGATGACCGCGCTCACCCAATCGAGGACCGCGATCGTCGCGACGACAATCACCGGCAGCACGACGGCCCCGACCATAGCCGGCAGGAACCGGGCCGCATAGGGCTCGACACTTGTGATCCCCTGCGTGGCAAGGGTGCTCGCGATGGCGGGCTGGGGTGTTCGATCGATCGGTTGAGACAGCCACCGTCCGAGCAGGCGTTCCCGCAACGCGGCAGACACCCGTATGCCGGCCCGCGCGGCATACAGCTCAGCGAGGGCTCCCAGAACGGCCCGGACGGCGAACACGGCCCCGAGCGCGAGGAGAGCTGCGAGCAGGTCGGGGGCACCCGGCATACCGGAGCGGACGACGGCGACCACGACGGCCGAGACGGCGAACGCCTGGGCGACCGCGGTGACACCCTGTCCGACGCCCAACGCCCCGAGGCCCGCCATGATGCGGCGGGCCTCGGGGAGGGCCTGGAAGACCCTGGGGTCGATCGGTCGCACGAACTGATGCTAGGTGAGCCGCGCGTCAGACGCTCGCGCGGTCAACCGCCTCACTTGCCGACGGCGACCGGCGCGGGGATGTGGTGGACGGCGATCCGCTTGCGGAACACCCAGTAGGTCCAGCCCTGGTAGATCAGCACGATGGGCGTGAAGACGACCGCGGCCCAGGTCATGATCGTCAGCGTCTTCGGCGTGCTTGACGCGGCGGCGAGGGTAAGGTCGGCGCCGGTCGCGAGCGTGGTGGGCATCGCGTTGGGGAATAGCGCCCCGAAGTAGGCGACCACTGCGAACGCCACCGTGACGAACGTGCCGATGAACGCCCAGCCTTCGCGTCCCTTGCTCGCCATGAGAATGCCGGCAAGCAGGGCCACCGCCGCGATGACGGTGCCGACCCAGCTGACCAGGGAGCCGTGCCGGAGGTTGATGGCGAGCAGGAGCACGACCGCGAGAACCGCGGTGACGAGGCCGATCTTGACCCCCAGCACGCGGGCGTCTTGGCGGATCGGGCCGTCGGTCTTGAGCGCGATGAAGAACGCACCGTGGGTGAGGAAGAGCCCGACGAAGGTCAGCCCGCCGATGAGGGGCACGATGCCCAGCAGGGTGAACAGGTTGCCGTCGAACAGGTAGTCGCCCTTGACCGCCGGGTTGGCTTTGATCGGGGTGCCGTAGACGATGTTGGTCAGACCGACGCCCCACAGCAGAGCAGCGAGGAACGAGCCTCCGGTGATGGCCAGGTCCCAGCGCTTGCGCCAGGTGTCGGAGTCGACCTTGTGCCGGTAGTCCAGGCCCATGCCGCGGACGATGAGCGCGACGAGGATGAGGGCGAGGGCGAGGTAGAAGCCGCTGAACAACGTGGCATACCACTGCGGGAAGGCCGCGAACATCGCACCGCCCGCGGTGAGCACCCACACCTCGTTGCCGTCCCAGACCGGGCCGATGGTGTTGAGCATGACCCGCTTGCGAGCCTCGGCGTCCGCCTGGCCGGCCTGGCCGCTCAGGTCGCTGCGGCCGAGGATCGGCAGCAGCATGCCAACGCCGAAGTCGAAGCCTTCCAGGGCCAGGTAGCCGATCCAGAGAACGGCGATGAGCACGAACCAGACGATCTGGAGTGTGGTGAGTTCCATTGTCAGTCCAAAGTTCTCGTGTGACGTGGGTTTCGTAGGCCGTGTGGATCAGTACGCGAACACGAACGGTTCGTCGTCGGCGCGGTCGGCGGGATCCTTGGGTGCCTGGACCGGCACTGCTCCCGGCTTGATGTAGCGCAGCAGCAGCTTGAGCTCGACGACGGCCAGGACGCCGTAGAGCAGGGTGTAGACGATCATCGAGATCCACACACTTGCGGCGTCAACGGTGGTGGAGACGCCGGCCTCAGTGGTCATCAGGCCGTTGACGAGCCACGGCTGGCGGCCGACCTCGGTGAAGATCCAGCCGAACGAGTTGGCCAGCACCGGCAGCAGCGGGGTCCAGATGGCGATGTGCTTCCACATGCCGCTGGTGACGACGCCCTCGCCGCGGGTCTTCCACAGGGCCATCGCGGCGAACAACATCGTGAGGAAACCCGCGCCCATCATGAGGCGGAAGTTCCAGTAGGTCATCCAGATGACCGGCACGTAGGACGTCGACGCGGTCAGCGGGTTCGCGGCATACTTCGCGGTCTCGGCAGCCTGCACGTCGTTGATGCCCTGGATCTCGCCGTTGAACGACCCGGTGCCGAGGAACGACAGCAGGCCAGGGACCTCGAGGATCGGCTTGGCGTTGGTGCCGTCGAGCGAACCCACGGTGAGGATCGAGAAGGGGGCGTTGGCTCGGGCCTCGTAGAGGCCTTCTGCCGCAGCCATTTTCATGGGCTGGACCTCGGTCATTACCTTGCCCTGCACATCGCCGGACACCAGGACACCGATGCTGGCGATGAGGGCGACGATGGCGCCGAACCGAACGGCCTTGCGATACATGGCAACGTCCGGACCGCGGTCGAGGGCCTGCTTGCGCAGGTGGTAGAGCGCGATGCCCATGACGAACGCGCCGGCGGTCATGTAGGCGCCGAGCACGACGTGCGGGAAAGTCACGAGCTGGATCTTGTTGAAGAGCACGGCGGCAAAGTCGTCAAGCTCGGCGCGGTTGGTCTGCGCGTTGAAGGTGTAGCCGACCGGGTTCTGCATGAACGAGTTTGCGGCCAGGATGAAGAACGCCGAGAACACCGTGCCCAGGTGCACGAGCCAGATCGCGGCCAGGTGCACCTTCTTGGGCAGCCGATCCCAGCCGAAGATCCACAGGCCGAGGAAGGTCGATTCGAGGAAGAAGGCGAGCAGTGCCTCGAACGCCAAAGGCGCACCGAAGATGTCCCCGACGAACCGGCTGTAGAGACTCCAGTTCATGCCGAACTGGAACTCCTGCACGATCCCGGTCACCAACCCCAGCGCGAAGTTGATCATGAAGAGCTTCCCGAAGAACTTCGTCAGCCGCAGCCAACGGTCGTCGCCGGTTCGGTGCCAGAAGGTCTGCATGACGGCGATGAGGGCTGTGACGCCGATGGTGATGGGGACGAAGAGGAAGTGATACACCGTCGTGATGGCGAACTGCCACCGCGCAAGGTCCAGGACATCCATTGGAGGGGCTCCCGCATGAGTGCCAATGAAAGGGCTTACGCCCCTGACGTTACCCGTGGCGCAGCGGCCTCAAGACACCCCGTGGGGCAGATGTGACGAAGTAGACAACAATACCCCCGGGGGTACCTATGGAACGGATGGCCTTCCGTCCGAGGTTCCCCCACGGTCGGAAGGACCGGTGCCGCTCGCCGACGTGGCAGTGCCAGCAGTGGATCGACTGGCAGGCCAAAATCGTTGCTACATCAATTAATCCGGGTAACCGTCCGGATTGGCGCGCTGCCACCGCCAGGTATCGGCGCACATCTGGTCGATGGTTCGTTCCGCGCGCCAGCCCAGTTCCTCATTGGCTCGGCTGGGGTCGGCCCAGTATGCCGCGAGGTCACCTTCACGCCGCCCAACGATGTCGTAGGGGACCGGCATACCACTGGCCTTCTCGAACGCGGCGACGACCTGCAGGACCGACGTCCCACGCCCCCCGCCGAGGTTCCACGTGCTGACCTTGCGGTCGTGCGAGGCGATCCACTGCAGGGCGGCGACGTGACCGGCCGCGAGGTCCTCGACATGGATGTAGTCGCGCTCGGCAGTCCCGTCGGCTGTCGGGTAGTCGCCGCCGAAGATCTGCAGCCGCTCGCGCCGCCCCACGGCCACTTGTGCGACGAAGGGCATGAGGTTGTTGGGGATCCCCTGCGGGTCCTCGCCGATCATGCCGGACGGGTGCGCGCCGACCGGGTTGAAGTAGCGCAACATCGCCACCTTGAGCCGCTCGTCGATGCCGGCGACATCGCGCAGCACGTGTTCGATCATGACCTTTGTCCGCCCATAGGGCGACGACGCCGAGAGCGGCTCGTAGTCCTCCTGGTAAGGCACGGGCGCGATCTCGCCGTAGACCGTCGCCGACGACGAGAACACGAGCAGGTTGCAGCCGTGTCGGCGCATGGCGCGCAGCAGCGAGAAGGTCGACTCGAGGTTGTTGACGTAGTAGTCCAGCGGGATCCGCACACTCTCGCCGACCGCCTTGAGCCCCGCGAAGTGGATGACCGCGTCGAACTTCTCGGTGGCGAAAAGCCGCTCGGTCTTGTCCTTGTCGGTGAGGTCGAAGGCGTGCACCGGCAGTTCGGTCTCCGTGAGCGCCTCTAGGCGCCCAACCACGGTCGGCTTGGCGTTCGCGAACGAGTCGACGATGACGACGTCGTGCCCGGCCGCGACCAACCGCACCACCGTGTGCGACCCGATGTAGCCCGCACCACCACTGACCAAGACGCGCATGACAGACACCGTATGCTGTCCCGCCCGTGTGGATGGGGAGGGTCCGACAGCGCCGCGCGGCGGCATACGGGGAGGATCGCAAGGCGACTCGGCCGGTTCGCGAGGTGCCGATCAACGGGAGGCGCGACGGCGGTAGGCCGCGACGGCTGCCTCATAGTCGGCTGGGGAGATCTCGAACCGCGCCGCGGGACGCGGGATCTTGCGCAGTCGGGGCAGCAGGGACTTCCGCCAACCGAACAGGCCACGCCGCCAATAGTTCTTGATGGCTTGACCGGCCGGCGTCGTGCGGATGCGGTCGCCCCGGACCTCCACCAGTCCTGCCGCCAGCAACGCCCCGAGTCCGTCGGCCAACTCGTCGCGGGTCACGATGGCGTGGTTGATCCCGTCTGCGGTGCGGATCAGGTCGCTCAGCGAGCAGCCAGCCGGGTCACCCGGCGACGCAGCCAGCACCCACGCATCGGACCAGCTCCACTCTCCGCGTGGGTCGGCCTGCATCCTCACACCCTAAGCGGTTGCAGCGGGGCAGGCCATCGGTGAGTGATGGGGCCAAGGGCCACCCGAAACCGCTACCTAGCCCTTCGGGCGAAGGTCGACGATGCGGCGGGCCTTGCCGACAGAGCGCTCAATGCCACCCGGGTCGCGGATCTCGACCTTGGCGGTCGTCCCGATCCGGGCCTTGATCTCGTGCGCGATGTCGGCCGAGATCGAGTTGGCCCGCTCGGCCTCCTCATGCACCAGTGTCTCGACGACGACCGTGAGTTCGACCATGTTGCCGGGTTGGGTCAACACGCACTGGAAGTAGGGCGCCAGCCCCGGCTGCCGCAGGATGATCTCCTCGATCTGGGTGGGAAACACGTTCACCCCGCGGATGATCATCATGTCGTCGGTTCGCCCAGTGACCTTCGCCATCCGCCGCATGGTCGGGTATGCCGTGCCCGGCAGCAACCGGGAAAGGTCCTTCGTGCGGTAGCGGATGACGGGGAATGCCTGCTTGGTCAAACTGGTGAAGACCAGCTCGCCCTCTGCACCGTCCGGAAGCACCTCGTGGGTGACCGGGTCGATGATCTCGGGGTAGAAGCAGTCCTCCCAGATGTTGAGCCCATCCTTGGTCTCGGCTGACTCGCCGGCAACACCGGGGCCGATGACCTCGGACAGGCCGTATTCGTCGATGGCCGAGATGCTGCTACGGGTCTCGACGGCCTCGCGCATCGCCGGCGTCCACGGCTCGGCGCCGAACACGCCAATCCGGAGGCTGGACTCACGCGGGTCCATGCCCTGGCGGTCCATCTCGTCGAGGATGGAGAGGAAATAGCTCGGCGTCACCAGCGTGGCTCGAGGCTGGAAATCACGGATCAGCTGGACCTGACGCTCGGTCATCCCGCCAGCGATCGGCACGACCGTGCAACCCAGCCGCTCGGCGCCATAGTGATAGCCCAGCCCGCCGGTGAACAGGCCGTAGCCGTAGGAGTTGTGCACGACGTCGCCGGTCCGCACGCCCGCGGCATACAGGCAGCGCGCCATGAGGTCCGACCACATGTCGATGTCCGCCGCGGTGTAGCCGACCACGGTCGGTTTGCCGGTCGTCCCGCTGCTTGCGTGGATCCGGGCGACCTGTTCGCGCGGCACAGCGAACAGTCCGAACGGGTAGTTATCCCGCAACGTGTGCTTGTCCGTGAAGGGCAACCGAGCGATGTCGGACAGCTCACGGATGTCGTCGGGGTGCACCCCCGCCTCGTCGAAGGTGCGCTGGTAGTGGGGGACGGCGGCATACACCCGGCGAACGGTGTCTTGCAGTCGCTGGAGTTGTCGCGCGCGCAACTCGTCCAACGACCAGTGCAGGCCGGGGTCGGCCTGCGGGGTATACACGCCGTGGGTCGCCATCGGTGGAAACTCCTCTCGGGCCTCCTCACCTCCCCGGTCTTCACCCCCCGAGATTGACTTTGCGTGCAGGACACGCCGGGGCGGCGGGTCGCAACGTCAATCTCGGCGGGGGGGAAAGGGGGGGTGAGGTATGCCGCGGGGCTGGGTGAACAGGGTCGGGTCAGGTCGGGAGTCAGGTCGGGAGTCAGGTCGGGAACGGGGACTTGCGGGTGTCGACGATCCGGCGGGCCTTGCCGACCGAGCGCTCGATCCCGCCGGGGGCGCGGACCTCGATCTTGGCAGTGGTGCCGATCGTGTCCTTGATCCGCTTGCCGATCCGCTTCTCCAGCTCGAGCCGCTCGGTGTCGCCGAGGGTCTGGTTGCTCTCGGCCAGCACGGTCAGCTCAAGCATGTTGCCTGGCTGGCTCAGCACACACTGGAAGTAGGGCGCCAGGCCCGGCTCGGCGAGGATGATCTCCTCGATCTGGGTCGGGAAGACGTTCACGCCACGAATGATCATCATGTCGTCGGTGCGGCCGGTCACCTTCTCCATCCGGCGCATCGTCGGGTATGCCGTGCCCGGCAGCAAACGGGTGAGGTCCTTCGTGCGGTAGCGGATGACGGGGAAGGCCTGCTTGGTCAGACTGGTGAAGACCAGCTCGCCTTGCTCGCCGTCCGGGAGCACCTCGCCGGTGAGTGGGTCGATGATCTCCGGGTAGAAGTGGTCTTCCCAGATGTGCAGGCCGTCCTTGGTCTCGGCCGCCTCGCAGGAGACGCCGGGGCCGACGACCTCGGACAGGCCGTAGATGTCGACCGCGTCCATGTGACAGCGCGATTCGATCTCGGTGCGCATGGCCGGGGTCCACGGCTCCGCGCCGAAGATGCCGATCCGCAGCGTTGTCGACGCTGGGTCGATGCCCTGGCGTTCGAACTCGTCGAGCACTGAAAGGAAGTAGCTCGGTGTGACCATCATGATCTTGCAGCCGAAGTCCTGGATGAGCTGGACCTGGCGCTCGGTCATGCCACCGGAGATCGGGACGACGGTGCAACCGAGCTTCTCGGCGCCGTAGTGGGCGCCCAGGCCACCGGTGAACAGGCCGTAGCCGTAGGCGACGTGGACGACGTCACCGGGTCGCCCACCGGCTGCGCGGATCGAGCGGGCCATGACGCCGGCCCACATGTCGATGTCCTCGCGCGTGTAGCCGACGACCGTCGGCTTGCCGGTGGTACCGCTGCTCGCGTGCACCCGGACGACCTGCTCGCGCGGCACCGCGAACAGCCCGAAGGGGTAGTTGTCGCGCAACGTCAGCTTGTCGGTGAACGGCAGCTTGGCCAGGTCGGAGAGGGCCCGGATGTCGTCCGGGTGCACCCCCGCCTCGTCCCAGGTCTTCTTGTAGTGCGGGACATTGGCGTGGCAGCGGCGGACAGTGTCCTGGAGGCGTTCCAGCTGGCGGGCTCGAAGCTCATCGAGTGACCAGCGCTCGCCCTCGTCTCTGAGGTCGGTCGTCATGGGGGTGATTCTGGCGACGGGGGCGCGTCGCCACAACCGGTGTTCCTTGTCGATCCGGCCACACCACACCGACCGGGCCACCCGGCAGGCGAGTGGCCACGGAAAGGGGGTGGGCGGCATACCGGAGAGGTATGCCGCCCACCCACCGTCCTGGTGTGGGCCGGGGACTCTCGCTAGAGGATGTCCGCCGCGGTCCCGTCGACCATCGGGGGTGTCTGTGGGATCGGCGTATGCTGCTCGGTCGCCATCCGACGCAGGAACGTCTGGGTCCGCGGGTGTTGCGGGTTATTGATGACGTCCCTGGGGTGGCCCTCCTCGACGACGACACCGCCGTCCATGAAGACGACCCGGTCGGCGACATCGCGGGCGAAGGCCATCTCGTGGGTGACGACGATCATCGTCATGCCGGTCTCGGCGAGCTCCCGCATCGTCGTGAGGACCTCACCGACGAGCTCGGGGTCCAGCGCCGAGGTGGGCTCGTCGAAGAGCATGAGCTTGGGCTGCATGCACAACGCCCGAGCGATCGCCACGCGCTGCTGCTGGCCACCGGAGAGCTGGCCGGGATAGGCCGACGGCTTGTCGGCCAGGCCGACCTTGGCCAGCAGCTCAAGGGCGCGCTTCTCGACCGCGGCCTTGTTCTCGCGCTTGACCTGGATCGGGGCCTCCATGACGTTCTCGAGGACCGTCTTGTGCGGGAAGAGGTTGAACCGCTGGAAGCACATGCCGATGTCGCGGCGCTGCGCGGCGATCCGCTTATTGTTCAGCCGATAGAGGGTGCCGCCCCGGTCGTCGTAGCCCATGAGCTCGCCGTCGACCCAGATCCGGCCGCCGTCGATGGTCTCCAACTGGTTGATGCACCGCAGGAAAGTCGTCTTCCCCGAGCCGGAAGGGCCGAGCAGGCAGACCACCTCGCCGCGGTGGACGTCCATGTCGATGCCTTTAAGGACCTGGTTGCCGTGGAAGGACTTCATGACGTTGACGGCGCGCACCAGGGGTGCTTCCCCGGGCCGGGCAGCCTGAGGGCTGGCCATCAGTGATCCGCCTCGATCTTCATGAGTTTCTCTTTGGTCTTCTTGGGCACGGCACCAAAGCCCCTCCCGAAGTACTTCTCCAGGTAGGACTGGCCGACCATGAGGATCGAGCAGACGATGAGATACCACAACGTGGCGGCGACGAAGGCCGGCATGATCTTGAAGCCCCGCTGACCGAACAGGTAGGCCTGGTAGTAGAGCTCGGTAATGACTGGCACGGCGACGAGCAGCGAGGTGTCCTTGACCATGGCGATGGTCTCGTTGCCCGTCGGCGGGACGATGACCCGCATCGCTTGGGGAAGGACGATCCGGCGCATCGTGAGGCCGCTGCTCATTCCGAGCGCCTGGGCGGCCTCGTTCTGACCTTTGTCAACCGACAGAATCCCTGCGCGAGCGATCTCGGCCATGTATGCCGCCTCGGACAGCCCCAGCCCAATGATGCCGACCCACACGGTGCTGGACACGGCGTTCCAGTCCAGGCCGAAGAAGGTGAGGTCCGAGGACAGTCCCAAAGCGCTGGAGATCTGTTGCCCGAACGGAACACCGAGCCGGATCTCGCTGTAGAGGAAGCCAACCCCGATGCCCAAGATGGCCAACAGCACATACCGCGGCATCGCGCGGAAGAACCAGGTGTAGACGAAGGCCACCGTGCGCAGGACGGGATTGTCAGAAAGGCGCATGACGGCGAGCACGACGCCCAGACCGACGCCCAGGATCATCGAGGCGATGGTCCCGAAGATGGTGCCCTTCCACAGCCCTTCGATGACGGGAGTCTGCTGCATGATCTGGAACGCGAAGCCAAAGTCCCACCGCGGATTGGTGACGAACGAACTCACCATCATCGCGAACAGGACGGCGAGGACGGCAATCGCGACCCAACGCCACGGATGCCGGACCGGCCGGGCGTGAATCACGCCCGGCCGGTCGGAGGTCATCTCAGTCATCAGGGGTTGACCGCGAAGGTGGTGATGCCGCCAGACTCGTTGCCCCACTTGGCCAGAGCCGCCTTGTACTCACCGCTGGCGCCGATCGCTTTCAGAGCTGCGGCGATGGCGTCGGCGAAGTCCTTCTGGTCCTTGGCGACGACGAAGCCGTACGGGGCCGCGTCGTAGATCTGACCGATGGCCTCCAGCTGGCCGTTGGTCTGCTTCACGGCATACAGGCCGATCGGCGAATCGGCGAGCATCGCGTCGGCCTTGCCGGATAGGACCGCGGTCGTCACCTTGCCCTGGTCGCCGTCGACGATGGTGTTGATGGCGGGCTTGCCTGCGTCGGTGCAGGCCTTGCTCTTGGCCGGCAGGTCCTCGTCCGCCTGGACGGTGCCCTTCTGGACGCCGATGTTCAAACCACAGGCGTTGTTGGGGTCGACCTTCTTCGGGTTGCCCTTCTGGGTCACCCACTGAGTGCCGGCGTTGAAGTAGCTGATCATCAGGGCCTCAGCCTTGCGCTTGTCGTTGATCGTGAAGGACGAGACGCCCACGTCGTACTTGCCGCTGCCGACGCCGAGAATGATCGAGTCGAAGCTGGCCGGGACATATTCGACCTTGAGCCCGAACTTCGCCGCCACGGCATTGAAAACGTCCACGTCCATGCCGATGACCGTCTTGCCGTCAGAGTCGAGGAACTCGTTGGGGGCGTAGGTGGCGTCGGTGCCGACGACGATCTTGCCGGCCGTCTTGATCTTGGCCGGGAGCTTGGCGACAAGCGCCGGGTCAACCATGCTGACCGCGCTGGCGGCGGCGGTCCCCGTCGACGCGGCCTTGCTCACGACGGTGGTGGCGGTGGGGGTCAACGAGTTGGAGCCACAGGCCGACAACGCAAGTCCCGCGACTGCGATGCCCGACATGAGGGCGAGGGTGTGACGACGAGCCATGGGTGATTCCTTCCGAGGTGATCCACTGCACGGCATGTCATGCCCTGCATCGGCGAATCCTGCCACTGCACCCACGGATCTGGCTATGGTCAGGTCAGCCTGGGGCATCGGCGTAGCCTGACTGTTATCCATCGGGAGGACTCTCAACGTGAACGTCGAACCATGGTCGGACCTACACGAGGGCGACCCCGTGCCCCATATCGTGACCGGCGTGCAATACCTGCTGCGGGGTCACGGTCACCTCGTGGTTCCCGACGGCGAGTTTGGTCCGGCCACCCGAGCGGCGCTGACCGCGTTCCAGGGGGCGCACGGCATACCGGCGTCGGGAACCGTGGACCTGCCGACCTGGCTGGCGCTCGTGCGGACGACTCGGCTGGGCAGTTCGGGCGAATTCGTCCGCGCGGTGCAGAGCTTCCAGCTGCCCCGATGGGTGGATGACGACCCGCTGCCGGTCGACGGAGCCTTTGGCGCGGCCACCGAGGAGCGGGTGCGGTGGTTCCAGCGGTCCTGGGGGCTCAGCCAAGACGGCGCTGCGGGCCGCGAGACCTGGTCGTTCCTGCAGGCACTGCGTCCAGGGGTGAGAGTGTGGCCGCTGGTCAAGCCCGGCTCCACCCAGTCGACCAACCGTCGGGTGCTCGCCGTGCAGCATCTGCTGCGCCATCACGGGGCGAGCATCACGGCCGACGGGAGCTTTGGGCCGCTGACCGGCGAGGCCGTGCGGCAGTGGCAACTGACCCAACGGGCGACCCACATCAGCACGACGGTCGGCCAGCTGGACTGGCCGGGCCTCATCGTCTCGTGCACCCGCGGCGATCACGGCGAGCACGTCAAGGCGGTCCAGTCGCTGCTCAGCGGGCTCGTCCTCGACGGACACTTCGGGCCGGCGACCGAGGCCGCCGTGCGCGCCTTGCAGGACGTCTTCCTGCCCCCGTCGGACGGGATCGTCGGCGCGGACACTTGGCACGCGCTGGTGGTCCCGCTCTTCGACTGAGCGTTGCGGCGTCAGCCCCGTCAGCCCCGTCAGGCCAGTGCCGTCGGGGTCGCCTTGGGCGGGATCTGCCGGGAGCGGCCGCGGAACTCCGCGACCAGGGCGCCGTCGGACTCGCGGGTCACCTGCACGTCGGTGATCCCGCTCCGACCCCAGTTGGCCCGAACGCGGGCGTCCGCGACGAGGACATCGCCGAGGTATGCCGCCTGCACAAAGGTGATGTCGACGCCGGCTGCCACGGTGGTGAGGCCGCGGGAATTGCAGGCATAAGCGAACGTCGTGTCGGCCAGCGTGAAGATGTAGCCACCGTGGACGATGCCGTGCCCGTTGACGAGGTGCTCGGTGATCTTGAGCGAGAAGACCGCGTGGTCGAGCTCAAGCAGGCGGATCTCGACCCCGATGTGCCGGGAGGCCTGATCGTCGTCCCACTGATCTTCAAGGAAGCCCAGGTTGAAGCCCGGCAGGGGAGCGGGCTCGCGGGCCGGGCGGCCGCTGCGTCCCTCGCCGCCGTGCTCGGCCGCCGTAGCGCTGGGTTTAGAGGGCAGCGTCGCGCCCTCCAGCGGAGAGTTGTCCTGCGGCAACGAGCCATCCAACGCCGACAACCACGGGACCAGTTCACCGGGCGCGAAGTGCGGAGCGGGCATTGACACGGTCGAGCCGGTCTCAGCCTCCTGGGCCGGGGTGTCCGGTCGTTGGGTCGGGCCATTCCGATCGTCGCGAAGGTCGGCGCCGTCGGTGGGGCCGGTCACGAGATCCGCTCCAGAGCGGGGCTGGGCCGGTAGCGCCCACCCGGGAACGCGGCGTCCAACTCGAGGAGCTGATCGCGAACGGTGAGGAAGCCGATCTCCCGCCCCCAGGCGATCGGACCCTTGGGGTAGCCCGTCCCCAAAGTCATGGCCAGGTCGACATCGCCCGGGCCGGCTTCACCGCGGTCGACGAGGTCGACCGCCTCATTGACGAGCATCGCTAGCGTTCGGGCGACCGGGTTTGTGACGACGCCGCTGTCGAGCAACTCGGCGACCTTGGCGTCGTCGGGGACGTTGTCAGTGGCGGTGCCGTCCGCGGCATACGTGTAGACGCCCTGACTGGACTTGCGCCCGAGGTGACCTGCGGCGACGAGCCCCTGCTGGAAGGGGGTGGGGGCATAGCGCGGGTCGCGCGAGGTTTGGTTCCACACGGAGGTGCCGACGGCGAGGTTGACGTCCTGGCCAATGAGGTCGGTGAGCTCTAGCGGGCCCATCCGGAAGCCGGCCGAGCGCAGGCAGGCGTCGATGGTGGCGGCGTCGGCCACACCTTCCTGGAGCATCCGCTGGGCCTCGCCGTAGAACGGTCGGGCCACTCGGTTGACGATGAAACCCGGGGTTGAGGCGCACCGCACCGCGACCTTGCCCCACGAGACAACCAGGGACGTGGCGGCCTCGAGCACGTCTTGGACGGTCGTCTCGCCCCGGATGACCTCGACGAGCTTCATCGCGGGGGGCGGGTTGAAGAAATGCAGGCCGAGCACCCGCGAGGGGTGGGCTGCGGCCGGCGCGATCGCGTCGATCGACAGGCTGGAGGTGTTGGTCGCGAGGATCGTCGAGGCCGGCTGGGTGCGGCCGAGCTCCTCGAAGAGCGCCGACTTGGCGTCAAGGTCCTCGGCGATGGCTTCGATGACGACGACACAGGCGGGCAGGTCGGCGGCTGCAGCGACTGGGGTGATCCGGGCGGCGATGGCCACGGCCTCATCGGCGGGCAGTCGGCCTTGAGCTGCTCGTTTGGCCAGATCAGCAGCTATTCGGGCCTGGGCGCGCTCGGCGGCGCCCTCGAAGGCGTCGCAGAGGAACACGCGGTGACCCGCCGTGGCCGCCACCTGAGCGATCCCCGATCCCATCGCGCCGGCGCCGATGACCCCGACGGCTCCCAGCGCCGTGTTGTCCATCTCAGTAGCTCCTACCTCCGTCGCTCCCAACTGCGTCGTTCCCAACTGCGTCGTTCCCGCTTGCGTGACTCCGTCAGCACCCATGAGGCCCATAGTGCTCCACCCCCCGCGCGGCTGGCGACGCGATCAGGACGTGAGGTTGCCGACGAACATCGGCGGGAAAGCTGCGCATGTCCGCGTGTGCTATCGACGCCGCGCCGTTGGGGGACGTCGCGGGTCTCGTCACACGAACCGACCCACGGTGTGCCCATCCAGATATCATCAAGATTGTGACGACTTTGGCAACGACGCCCGCCCACCCCCTCGTCGAGAAGTACCAGACCGTCCTCGACGAGGCGTGTGAGGCCTTGGCCACGCGCTCCTACTACTCCCGCTACCCGGAGTCCCCCTCGCCGAAGATCTACGGCGAGAACGCCGCGGCCGAGGGGCTCGCGGCATACCAGAAGCACCTCAATGCCCCGTATGCCGCGCTCGCGAGTCAGCCGAGCGACGGCACCGAAGTGGGCAGCGAAGTCTCCCCCTACGGGCCGGTGCTCGGGGTGCGTTATCCCCGGCTCGACCTCGACGCGGCGCTTGCGGCGGCGCAGGCCGCGATCCCGGCATGGCGCGACGCGGGCGCTCGGGTGCGCGCGGCGGTCTGCGTGGAGATCATCGAGCGGATCAACGCGCGGTCTTTCGAGCTGGCCAACGCGGTGATGCACACGTCCGGTCAGCCGTTCGTCATGTCGTTCCAGGCGGGCGGGCCGCACGCGCAGGACCGCGCGCTCGAGGCGGTCGTCGCCGGGTTGGTCGAGATGGAGCGGATCCCGGCGACGGCGATCTGGGAGAAGCCCGGACGCGACGCCCCGCTGCGGATGCAGAAGGACTATCAGGTCGTGCCGCGCGGCGTGGCGATGGTCATCGGATGCAACACCTTCCCGACGTGGAACGGCTACCCGGGCCTGTTCGCCTCGCTCGTCACCGGCAACGCGGTCGTCGTCAAGCCGCACCCGCGGGCGGTGTTGCCGCTGGCGATCACCGTCGAGATTGCTCGGGATGTGTTGACCGAGAACGGTTTTGGCGCGGCGCTCGTGCAGTTGGCCGCCGAGAACGACGGCGACGGGCTGGCCAAAACCCTGGCCGAGCGGCCCGAGGTGGCGATCATCGACTACACCGGCGGGCCGTTCTTCGGGGCCTGGCTGGAGCAGCACGGCGCGGCCAGCGGCCAGTTGGTCTTCACTGAAAAGGCCGGTGTCAACGCGGTCGTCATCGACTCGACCGACAACCTCAAGGGGATGCTGGGCAACCTGGCGTTCTCGTTCACGCTCTACTCGGGGCAGATGTGCACGACGCCCCAGAACGTCTATGTCCAGGCGCAGGTGCCGACCGACGAGGGCGTGCTGAGTTTCGACGAGGTGGCCGACCGGCTCGGCGCCGCCGTGTCGCGGCTGACAGGCGACGACGCCAAGGCGGTCGAGCTGCTCGGCGCGACGGTCAACCCGCAGGTGCGCTCGAACGCCGCCGCCCACGCGACCATCGCGTCGGAGGCGGACGGCCGGGTCGTCCTCGCGTCTCGCGAAATCGTCCACCCGGCATACCCCGATGCCGTATGCCGTGCGCCCGGCTTGGTGGCGCTGGACGCCTCCGCGGAGGCGGTCTATACCAAAGAGTGGTTCGGTCCGGTCGCCTTCCTCATCAAGACGGCCTCGACGGATGCCTCCCTGGAGCGGCTCGTGTCGACGGTGCGCGAGCACGGCGCGATGACGGCAGCGGTCTATTCCTCGGACGAGGCGGTGCTGGCGCAGGCCCGCGAGGCGGCGACCGCGGCCGGGGTCGCGCTGTCGGAGAACCTCACCAGTCAGGTCTTCGTCAACCAGACCGCGGCGTTCTCGGACTACCACGGCACCGGGGCCAACCCGGCGGCGAACGCGTCCTACACGGACGCGGCGTTCGTGGCGAACCGGTTCCGGGTCATCACCAGCCGCCGACACATCTGAGCCGAGGAGGCTTGGCGTTCGGTCATCCCCGGCTCCACGGATCAGTCCTTGGGGTCGGGGATGACTGCGTGCAGCACCATCGACACGAAGGTGACGATGACGGCGCCGAGCACGGCGTCCCAGAAAAACTCCTGGACGTGGAAGGCCAAGGTCAGCTTGT
>WBZS01000339.1_pt1 | contig 67992 bp, 68 predicted proteins | sample 5204201 | NCBI WGS metagenome assembly WBZS01 (sample SAMN12344357, study PRJNA552823) | activated sludge metagenome | biome: Activated sludge suspended growth; feature: Nitrification reactor; material: Wastewater; isolation source: activated sludge from nitrification reactor of wastewater...
TTTCGAGCGAGTGTTGGAGGCGATGACCGCCGATGCCGCGCAGCGACTTTCGGCCATCGACGTGCTCGATGCCGCCGAGCGCGGCCGGCTCGACGGGTGGGGCAACGCTGCGGTGCTGCGGGCGAGCGAGCCGACGCCGCTGTCGATCCCGGAGGTGTTCGCCGCGCAGGTCGCGCGCAACCCCGACGCCCCGGCGGTGACGTTCGAGGGCCGCACGATGAGTTACCGCGAGTTGGACGAGGCCTCGAACCGGTTGGCGCATCAGCTCGTCGACCACGGCGCCGGCCCGGGTCAATACGTGGCGCTGTTGTTGCCACGCTCGGCGCACGCCATCGTGGCGATGCTGGCCGTCCTCAAGTCCGGGGCGGCCTACCTGGCGATGGATCCGGTTGTGCCGGAAGCGCGGCTGGAGTTCATGCTCGGCGATGTCGCCCCGGTCGCGGTGGTCACCACGGCCGGGCTGCGGGCGCGGGTGGCCGACTCGAGGGTTGCGGTGGTTCAGGTCGACGGCCCGGCGCTGGCCGCGCAGCCCGCCACGGCGCTGCCGACTCCGGCCGCCGACGACATCGCGTACCTGATCTACACCTCGGGCACCACCGGTACCCCCAAGGGCGTGGTGATCAGTCACCGCAACCTGACCCAGCTGGTCGAGTCGGCACCGTCGGACCTGCCGTCCGGGCCGGGGCAGACCTGGTCGCAGTGGCACTCGCTGGTCTTCGACGTCTCGGTGTGGGAGATCTTCGGGTCGCTGCTGTCCGGCTCCCGGTTGGTGATCGTGCCCGAGGCGGCCGCCGGCTCGCCCACGGATCTGCACGATCTGCTGGTGGCTGAGAAGGTCGACGTCATCTGCCACACCCCGTCGGCGGCGGGCATGCTGGATCCGGCCGGCCTGGAGCGCGCGACGGTGGTGCTGGGCGGCGAGGCCGTGCCCGCCGAGCAGGTGGAGCGCTGGGCCGCCGGGCGGCGGGTGCTGGTCAACGGTTACGGCCCCTCGGAGTGCACGATCTACTCGACGACGGGCCGCCTGGTGCCGGGGGAGTCGGCGGTGCCGATCGGCGTGCCGGTGCCCGGCGCTGCCGGTTTCGTGCTCGATGAGTGGCTGCGCCCGGTGCCCGCCGGGGTGGTCGGCGAGCTGTACATGGCCGGCCGCGGCGTGGGCGTCGGCTATCTGAACCGCCCGGGGTTGAGCGCCTCGCGGTTCGTGCCGTGCCCGTTCGGTCCGGCCGGGTCGCGGATGTATCGCACCGGGGACCTGGTGCGGTGGCGGGCCGACGGACAGCTGGAGTATCTGGGCCGCGCCGATGAGCAGGTCAAGATCCGCGGCTACCGCATCGAGCTCGGTGAGATCCAGACCGTGCTGGCCGGTCTCGACGGTGTCGAGCAGGCCGCGGTGATCGCCCGCGAGGACCGCCCCGGCGACAAGCGCCTCGTCGGCTACGTCACCGGATCGGCCGATCCCACCGAGATCCGCACCCGACTCGGTGAGCGGCTACCCGCCTATATGGTGCCGGCGGCGATCGTGGTCATGGACGCCTTGCCGTTGACGGTCAACGGCAAGCTGGACCGGCGTGCGCTACCCGCCCCGGAGTACCAGAACGCCGCGAAGTACCGGGCCCCGCAGAGCGCGGTCGAGCAGGTGATCGCCGACATCTACGCCCAGGTGCTGGGCTTGGCGCAGGTGGGTGCCGACGATTCGTTCTTCGAGATCGGTGGGGATTCGATCTCGGCGATGCGGTTGATCGCCGCGGTGAACACGGCGCTGGATGTCGAGTTGGGGGTACGGGCGGTCTTCGAGACCCCGACCGTGGCCGGGTTGAGCCGCCAGATCGATGCCGGGGCCGGCGAATCCGGACCCACGCACGGGCCCACCTTCACCGAGGTCCACGGCCTGGCGCCCAGCGAGGTGCACGCCGGTGACCTGACGCTGGAGAAGTTCATCGACGCCCCGACCCTGCTGGCCGCCCCGAACCTGCCGCGGCCCACCGGAGCGATCTCCAAGGTGCTGTTGACCGGGGCGACCGGCTTCCTCGGGCGTTACCTCGTGCTGGACTGGCTGGCCCGCTTCCAGCGCGGCGGCGGGACGCTGATCTGCCTGGTCCGCGGCGACTCCGACGAGGCCGCCCGCCAGCGGCTGGAGCGCATCTTCGACACCGGTGACCGCGAGCTGCTGGCCCACTTCCGGGCGCTCGCGGGCGGGGGCCGGTTGCAGGTCATCGCCGGGGACAAGGGTGAGGAGAACCTCGGTCTCGACGAGGCGCGCTGGACCGAGTTGGCAGAATCCGTGGACCTGATCGTCGATTCCGCCGCCCTGGTCAACGCGGTCCTGCCCTACAGCGAGCTGTTCGGCCCGAACGTGGTGGGCACCGCCGAGTTGATCCGGTTGGCGATCACCAGCCGGCTGAAGAGCTTCACCTACGTCTCCACCGCCGATGTGGGCCGCCAGGTCGAGCCGGGGCTGTTCACCGAGGACGCCGACATCCGCGAGATCAGCGCCACCCGGGTGGTCGACGGCGGCTACGCCAACGGCTACGGCAACAGCAAGTGGGCCGGTGAGGTACTGCTGCGCGAGGCCCACGACCTGTGCGGGCTGCCGGTGTCGGTGTTCCGCTCCGGGATGATCCTGACCGACCCGCGCTTCGCCGGGCAGCTCAACCTGACCGACACCGTGACCCGGATGATCTACAGCGTCATGCTGACCGGGGTGGCGCCGGGCTCGTTCTACCGCCTCGGCGCGAACGGCAAGCGCCAGCGCGCCCACTTCGACGGGCTGCCGGTCGATTTCGTCGCCGACGCCATCACCACGCTGGGCGCCAACGTCAAGGACGGCTTCGTCACCTACCACGTGATGAACCCGCACGACGACGGCATCGGCATCGACGAGTACGTGGACTGGCTGATCGAGGCCGGCTACCCGATCACCCGCATCGACGACTTCGGACAGTGGGTGCAGCGCTTCCACCTCGGGCTGACCATGCTGCCGGAGGACAAGCGGCACAACACCGTGCTGCAGATGCTGCTCATCCTGCTGCACACCACGCCCGACCTGCACGCCCCGGAGCCCACGACCGGAGCCTCCGCGCCCACCGACCGGTTCCGGGGTGCGGTCCAGGCCGCCGGGATCGGCCCCGACGGCGACATCCCGCACGTCACCCCGGAGGTCATCACCAAATACGTCACCGACCTCAAGCTCCTGGGACTGCTCTAGTAACCCGGCCGGCTCGACGGGCAGTCGTCAACCCTCGTCGGTCGGCATCACCGACGTGACGCGATGCACGGCGAACTCCCGCGGGCGGCCCTGGGCCGGATCCCACGCCATCAACTGGCCGCCGTGCACGGCCAGCGGCCGCACCAACCGCTGGGTCGCGACACCGGCGGCGTCGACGTAGCCGATCACCACGTCACGCTGCAGATGCGCCGCCTGCTGTAGCAGTGCCATCGCCACCGCGGGATCCAGCCGGGCGCCGGCGAACGGTGACGAGTCGATCCTGCGCAACGTGGCGACCAGGGCGGTCAACGTCTCGCGACTCGGCCTGGTCAGCGATCGCAGCAGCCGCCGGTGCGCCGGGGCGGGCACGCGGGCCCACCGCTGCCGGATGTCGACGATCGCGCCCGTCGAATCCTCGGCGGCCGGGGCGAAACCGGCCGTCCGCAGCGCGGCCAGGACCTCGCCGATCGGCGCCTGCGACACCGCGACGGTGGGCGCCAGCAGGCGCATGTCGAGCGCGTCGAGTGCGGGCGCGGCGACGGCGTGCGCCAGCAGGGTGACGTCCTCACAGCGGACGAAGCTGCTCGCCATACCCACCCGCAGTTGGCCGTGCCGGCGTGCGACATCGTCGATGAGGTAGCTCAAGCCTTGCGGCACCGGCGTTTTGGAGTGCTTCGCGAAGAATGCGTGCAATGCGTCCGCGGTTCGACCGGTGTCGAGGGCGTGCCTGATGGACGCCTCGCTGACCCGGTAGACCATGGCGGCCCCGGCCGATTCGACGTCGGCGACGACCGCGAGTTGTCCGGCCAGGTCGCGTTCCAGCGGGCCGGGCACCACGACGGTCAGATCCGCCTGCACCAGGAAGTAGTCGATCGGTGCGGGCAGGATCTTGGCCATCGTGTCCACGGCGGCCTCCTCGCCGTCGCGGAGCAGGGCCAGGGCCGCGGCGCTCAGCGCGCCGCGGCCGACCAACCCCAGGGCATGGGCCTCGTCGAGCAGGTGGGCGACGGGTTCGGGTTGCAGCCGTGCCGCCCAGCGGGGCCGCCGCCAGATCAACGCCCGGGAAGCGTGTTCGGCGTCGGTCCCCGCTCCTGCGGGCAGGTCGGACAACAGGTTCAGCAGCAACCGGCGATCCAGCGGCGCCGCGGTGGAGTACAGCGAATCCGACAGTGCCGCATACGGTTTGCCGTCCGGGCCGCGACTGCCGATGAGGCTGGGACGCGACGGCAGATCCAGCCAGGTGGAGGCCAGCAGGTACCAGCGGGCCGTCGTCGACGATTCCAGGAACCGGTCGGCGGCGACCGTCGGCGTCCAGCACGGACCCGGGCTGTCCGGGGGTTCCGGATCGGGGATACCGCTGGCGATCAGGCCTGCCGCCGCGGCGACCTCCAGGACGAAACCGAGTCGCTGCTCGTCCACTCCGGTGAGCTTGCTCAGCCGCTTGGCCTCCCGGACGCCGAGCCCGCCGCTGCGCAACTCGGGAACCGGTGCCGCGGAAAGGGTTTCGAGCACCACCTCGGTCTCGCGCATCAAATCGATCACCGCGCCCGCGGCCGCGGCGTCGACATCCTTGGCGGTGGTGCCGGACACCACCGGGTCGGGCGGGACCAGGTGGGTGGGGCCCGGATCCTCGCCGCGCAGCACCTGGCCGACCCGGCGCGGCAGGATCACCGTGTCGGCGTCGATCTGTCGCAGCAGGCCGGCGGCCAGCAGCCTGGGAACCGGCCGATCGGGCGGGGTGCCCGGCGCCGCGTCGCGGGTGCGGCCCATCGGCGAGCCGACGAGCAGTCGCTCCAGCAGTTCGCGCTGGGGTTCGTCGAGCTCCTCGACGGCGGCGGCGATCTCCGATGCGGGCCGGTCGGCGTCCTCGAGGATGACCTGGCCGGGATACCAGGGCAGCGCGGAGGACGCCTCGGCGGGCACCCGCACCGCGGTGTCGCCCCACACCAGCGCCCGCTCCCGCAGATCCTCGAGCGCGCCGAGCACCGCATCCCGCGGCGCCCGGTCGCCGATCAGGGCGACGAGCTTGGTGACCGGCACCCCCGTGGCGTCGGCCTGCAGGACCAGCAGCGCGTCGATCACGGCCAGCCGCAGGAAGTCCAGTTCGTCGGTGGCGGCCTTGACCGACTGCCGTGCCACCGCCCGGGCGGCCAGGGCCGCGATGCTGCCCGGCGCCGGTTGGGCCAGGTCGGGCCGCAGTTCCAGCAGGTGGATGAGGCGGTCGTCAGGCAATTCCGCCAGCCAGGCACCCAACGGGACCGGTGCCGGTTCCCCGGCCGCGCCGCCGCTGCGGTTCGGGTGAACGTTCTCGGTCATTGCTGACCAGCGTAAAACAGCGAACCATGCGCGCGAGTCGGCCCGTGAGGTGTCAGAATGGTCCGGTGGCAGACAAGACGCATAAAGCCAGGTATGTCGACAACGGCTGGCCGACCAGGGACCCCGAAGATCATGCGGTGAGCGAGCTGGCCGCCGACCGGGTGGGCGCACTGTCCCCGTTCGGCGATCTCGAGTTCCCGTTGCCCGCCGCCGACCTGCCCTACCTGCACCCGGTCACCGTCGTAAACAGATAACGGTGACCAGCGGGCCGCAGCGCCGTCTTTCGCACCTCGACGAACACGGCGCCGCGCACATGGTCGACGTCACCGACAAGGCCGCCACCTCGCGCACCGCGGTGGCGGCCGGCACCGTGCACTCCACCGCCGAGGTCGTCGCGCTGATCGCCGCTGGCGGCCTGCCCAAGGGCGATGCGCTCGCGACCGCCCGGGTGGCCGGAATCCTGGCCGCAAAACGCACCAGCGACCTCATCCCGCTGTGCCACCACCTCGCCCTGACCGGCGTGGACGTCGACTTCGCGGTCGGCGAGACCGAAGTGCAGATCACCGCCTCGGTCCGCACCACCGACCGGACCGGGGTGGAGATGGAAGCGCTCACCGCCGTCAGCGTCGCGGCGCTGACGCTCTACGACATGATCAAGGCGGTCGACCCGGCCGCGAGCCTCGACGGGATCCGGGTACTGCGCAAAGAGGGCGGCAAGACCGGGCTGTGGACGCGCCGGCCGTGAGCCGCTCGGCCCGGGTCGTCATCGCCTCCACCCGCGCCGCCACCGGTGTCTACGAGGACCGGTGCGGCCCGATCATCGTGGACTGGCTGGCCGGGCGGGGCCTGACGGTTCCCCCACCGGTGGTGGTCGTCGACGGCAGCGCCGTCGGTGACGCCCTGCGCGACGCGGTCGCCGACGGCGTCGACGTCGTCATCACCTCCGGCGGGACCGGGATATCGCCGACCGACGCCACCCCGGAGGCCACCCTCGGCGTGCTCGACTATCAGGTTCCTGGGCTCGCCGACGCCATTCGGCGTTCCGGGCTGCCGACGGTGCCGACCTCGGTGTTGTCCCGCGGGGTCGCCGGGGTGGCCGGGCGCACGCTGATCGTGAACCTGCCGGGGTCGCCCGGCGGGGTGCGGGACGGCCTGGGCGTGCTGGCCGACGTCCTCGAGCACGCATTGGACCAACTGGCCGGAGGAGACCACCGCCGATGACACGGATCCTGCGGGCGGCGCTGACCGAAGGCCCGCTCTCGCTGCACGAGCACGAGGAGTTGGTCGCCAACGAGGCGGCCGGCGCGGTCGTCGGCTTCGCCGGCGTGGTGCGTAACCACGACGGTGGTCGCGAGGTGGTGCGGCTCGAGTATTCGGCGCACCCGCTGGCCGAGGAGACCCTGTTCGAGGTGCTCGCCGAGGTGGCGGGATCGTGCACCGGGGTGCGCGCGCTGGCGGCCAGCCACCGCATCGGCAAGCTGCGCATCGGCGACGCCGCCCTGGTGGCCGCGGTCGCGGCGGACCACCGGGGGGCGGCCTTCGAGACGTGTGCCCGGCTGGTCGACACCATCAAGGAGCGACTACCGGTGTGGAAGCACCAGTTCTTCGCCGATGGCTCCGACGAGTGGGTGAATTCGGCCTGAGCCGACCGGCTACTGAGCCGGCGGCGCGTCGGCCGGAACCGGAACCTCAGGCGCGGCCGGATCGGCCGGAGCAGCCGGAACGCTGCCCATCCGCGGGTCGTTGGTGACCGGCGTGGTCATCGGCCGCTGGGCCAGGGCCATCAGCGCGTCGTTCTTGCTGATCTCCTGGGTCTGGACGGCGTGCCAGAGCTCCTTGAGGTAGCTCACGTTCGGACCCGACTGCGGTCCGACCGGCTCGGTGCTGGTTCCCGGCGGCGGGTTGTCCGGGCTCGTCAGGTGCGGGATCCCGTCGGGCTGCTGGCCCGCCGCGACCGTGGTGGTCCCATCGGCGCCCGGCGCCGGGGCCGGCGCGGTGGTCTGCACCGGCGGAACGGCGGGATCGGTGGCCGGGGCCAGGGGCGCCCCATGCAGGGACCAGACCTCGGCCTGATCGGCGGCCGGCTGGTCGGCGTGCGTCCAGTCCGCCTCGACGGTGACGACCTTGTCGGCCGGGGCCGGGGGCGCATCGGGAGCCGAGGCCTGCACCGCGGTGTTCACCACCGGCTCGGCGGCCGGGGCGACGACCTCGGTGGAGACGTCCTCGGAAACCGAGACGACCTGAAGCTCCGGAGCGGGCGCCTCGGGGGCGGGGGCCGGCGCGTCCTGCGGGGCCGCGGCGGGGGCGTCCGGAACCGGGTTGTCCAGCGGCACGGCGTCGGTGGCAGGCGCGTCGGCCGGGGCCTGAGCCGGCGCGGCCGGAGCCGGCTCGTTGACGACGTTGCGCGGTGTGGCACCGGACAGGCCGCGGCCGCACACCGGCCACGCGCCCTTACCCTGGGTGGCCAGCACGTGCTCGGCGATGGCGATCTGCTGCTCCTTGGTGGCCATGTTCGCGGCCGAGGCGTACTTGGTGCCGCCGTGCGCGGCCCAGGTGCCGGGGGAGAACTGCAGTCCGCCCTGGTAGCCGTTACCGGTGTTGATCGCCCAGTTGCCGCCGGACTCGCAGCGCGCTACCTGATCCCATTCGGAATCGGGGGCTGCCTGAGCCTGGCCGGCGAGCCCGAGTCCGCCGCCGCCGATGACGGCACCGGTGACGGCGATCTTCGCGACGCTGACGGACGAGGAGGTGGGCTTGCGATGCCGTCCACTCATGAGTTCGGGGTGTTCCTCTCTTTATCGCGCCTGCGAGGTCAGCTGTCGGGTTCGAGCTGGAGAGGCTGCCCGGCCTGGTCGTCTCGATGAAAACGACGTCGGCTTCACCCCTAGGAGCCGCGTGCGGCTCCAGGTCCGATATTCGGTGGACCGGTTGGGTCCCCCGCCTCCATCCACGGTTTCTCGTTGGTCTCTCCGCTCCACGGATGGAGCTAGGCGCTAGGAGCGGAAAGGGTCTGCCTCGGGTGAGGAGGCGGACCTCGCAGAGACGCTAACGGGATCGAAGAGCGCCGTCACCTTTTGGGTTCCGCGGCGTTTCCCTTACTGGCAAATCTTAAAAGAGGTCTAAAGGCCCACGAAAAAAGGACGTCCGCCCAGGTAAGTCAGAGGCCCTGGTGCGCGTGGGCCACTTTGAGACCTGATCGTGATGTGACGTAAATCACGATCATCCGCCCGCAAACGGGGGTAACACATCCACCATCTGGCCGGCGCTCAGCGCAATTCCGCGATCGCGCACCGCGATTCCGTCGCACAAGAACGAGCACATCTGTAACACGCGTGCCAATTCGTCACTGCGGCAACATAGTTCATTCACGATGTCGTCGAGGGTCGTGTCGGCGTCCAACGGCACCGACTCCGCGTCCGTACCCGCCGCCGCCCGGGCAGCGGCAAAGAACCGAACCGTCACCTCGGGCCCGGCGGACGGCGCCACCGGATCAGCCACCGATCGCACTCATCGGTCGTTGCGGCTGGATGAAGTCCGGGTCGTTGATCCCGTGCCCGGCGGCCTTGCGCCACATCGCGGCGCGCCACGCCGTCGCCAGCGCATCGTCGTCGGCGCCACCCCGCAGCAGCGCCCGCAGGTCGGTCTCCTCGGTGGCGAACAGGCAGCTGCGGACCTGACCGTCCGCGGTCAACCGGGTGCGGTCGCACGCCGCGCAGAACGCGTGCGACACCGAGGCGATGATGCCGACGGTGGCCGGTCCGCCGTCCACCTGCCACAACTGTGCCGGCGCCGACCCCCGCGGCGCCGGATCGGCACGGAGGGTGAAGTGCTCGCCCAAGGCGGTGAGGATGTCGTCGGCGCGCAGCGCCGCGTCGCGACGCCACTGATGGCCGGCGTCCAGCGGCATCTGCTCGATGATCCGCAGCTGGTAGCCGTACCGCAGGCAGAACCGCAGCAGTTCGACGGCATCGGCGAGGCCGCTGCCCGGGTCCAGCACCGCGTTGACCTTCACCGGTCCCAGTCCCGCCGAGCCCGCGGCGGCCAGCCCCGCCAGCACCTCGTCGAGCCGGTCCCGGCGGGTGATGGCCGCGAACCGTTCGGGGTCGACGGTGTCCAGCGAGACGTTCACCCGGTCCAGCCCGGCCGCGGCGAGCCCCGCCGCGCGGCGCGCCAGCCCCACGCCGTTGGTGGTCAGCGCGATCTCGGGACGTGGAAGCAGTGCCGCGGTGGCGGCGACGACCTCTTCGAGCCTGCGGTAGAGCAGCGGCTCGCCGCCGGTGAAGCGGACGCTGGTGATGCCGAGACGGGTGACGGCCACCGTGAGCAATCGGGTGAGCTCGTCGAGGGTCAGCAGGTCGTCGCCGGGCAGCCAGTCCAGGCCTTCGGCCGGCATGCAGTAGGTACACCGCAGATTGCAGCGGTCGGTGAGCGACACCCGCAGATCGGTGGCGACCCGGCCGAAGGTGTCGACCATCGGCCCGCCGAGCGGCATCCCGTCCGGATGGGCCGCAGCGTCCTGCCGCACCGCGGGCAGCCCCAGCGACGTCACCGTCATACCGGCACCCGCGTTCGGTCGGCCGGGCCGTCGACCGGAACGATGTCCTTGCCCAACGGCATCAGCGAGACCGGGATGAGCTTGAGGTTGGCCAGCGCGAGCGGAATGCCGACGATCGTGATGGCCATCGCCACGGCGGTGATCACATGGCCGATGGCCAGCCAGATCCCGCACAGCAGCACCCAGATCACGTTGCCGATCAGCGCCCCGGGATGCGTGCCGGGCTTGTCGACCACGGTGCGCCCGAACGGCCAGAACGCGTACGCCGCGATCCGCAGGGCGGCGAAGCCGAACGGGATGGTGATGATGAGGACGAAACAGATCAGCGCCGCCACCAGATAGCCGAGCGCCAGCCACAGGCCGCCGAACAGCAGCCAGATGATGTTCAGGATCAGGCGCATGTCTCCTCCAGCGGTTAGGCCAGCCTACCGAACCAATCGGGGGTGCTTCGCCCGTAGTCGTCCGAGTAGGATCGCTTCACGCGTCCTGCACAGGCGGGGCGCGTCGTCATGTTGTCACGGACCCGTTAGACAAGCAGGTGAGACCAGTGCCGACCGGCAAGGTGAAGTGGTACGACGCCGAGAAGGGCTTCGGCTTCCTGTCCCAGGAGGAGGGCGAGGACGTCTACGTGCGTGCCTCCGCGCTGCCCGCGGGCGTCGAGGGTCTCAAGGCCGGTCAGCGGGTCGAGTTCGGGCTGGCCTCGGGACGGCGCGGGCCGCAGGCGCTCAGCGTCAAGCTGATCGACCCACCGCCGAGCCTGAGCCGCACCCGCCGGGAGGCGGCCGCCGCCGAACACAAGCACTCGCCCGATGAGCTGCACGGCATGGTCGAGGACATGATCACCCTGCTGGAGAGCGCCGTGCAGCCCGAGCTGCGCAAGGGCCGCTACCCCGACAAGAAGGTGGCGCGCCGGGTCTCCGAGGTGGTTCGCGCTGTCGCCAGCGAGCTCGACGCCTAAGTGTCTGCACCGCCGCCGACGGGGAACACTTGGGTCCATGGGTTCCTACGTGGCCGCCGCAGGCGAGTTCGATCGCGACACCGACTACATCACCACCCGCATCACCGCGGACGGCCGGGACGGCTATCCCGTCGAGCCCGGCCGGTACCGGCTGATCGTCGCGCGGGCCTGCCCGTGGGCGAACCGCGCGATCATCGTGCGGCGGCTGCTAGGCCTGGAGGACGTCCTGTCCATCGGCTTCTGCGGACCCACTCACGACGAGCGCAGCTGGACGTTCGACCTGGATCCGGGCGGCGTGGACCCGGTGCTGAAGATCCCGCGCCTGCAGGACGCCTACTTCAAGCGCGACCCGCACTACCCCAAGGGCATCACCGTGCCCGCCATCGTCGAGGTGCCCACCGGCCAGGTGGTGACCAACGACTTCGCCCAGCTGACGCTCGACTTCTCCACCGAGTGGGCGGCGCATCATCGCGACGGTGCGCCGCAGCTGTATCCCGAGCACCTGCGTGACGAGATCGATGAGGCGGCCCAGCGGATCTACACCGAGATCAACAACGGGGTGTATCGCTGCGGCTTCGCCGGCTCACAGGGCGCCTACGAGCGGGCCTACGACCGGTTGTTCACCGCGCTGGACTGGCTCTCCGAACGGCTGGCCGGCCGGCGCTACCTGGTGGGCGACACCATCACCGAGGCCGACGTGCGACTGTTCACCACGCTGGTCCGCTTCGACCCGGTCTATCACGGCCACTTCAAGTGCAACCGCGCCAAACTGGCCGAGCTGCCGGTGCTGTGGGCGTACGCCCGCGACCTGTTCCAGACCCCGGGTTTCGGCGACACCGTCGACTTCGTCCAGATCAAGCAGCACTACTACATCGTGCATGCCGACATCAACCCCACCCGGATCGTCCCCAAGGGCCCGGATCTGGCCAACTGGCTGACCCCGCATGGCCGGGAAGCTCTGGGCGGCAAGCCATTCGGCGATGCAACGCCGCCGGGGCTGACCCGCGAGGATGAGCGGGTGCCCGCCGGGCACAATCCGCTCTAGTTCCAGAGCGCCCGCACCGACCATTCGGCGTGCGCGGCCTCGCGCAACTCGCCCTTCGGGTCGCGCACCATCGTGAGCAGTTGGACCACGATCCCGGTCAGGCGGCCCCGCTTGGCGTCCACCGTCGGAATCGTCATCGCCAGAAGGGTATTGGGCCGGATGATGGTGTCGGTGGAGTCGTTCTCGTTCTCGTACACCTGCAGCAGTCGCCAGGGTGCGCGGCCGATCGAGGTCGGCACCGAGAGCTGCACGGGATACCTCTTGTCCACCGGCAGCTCGCCCTGGGTCTGTGGATTCTGGCAGTCGTCGAGGTTGATGACGTTGCAGTAGAAGTAGGGGCCAACCCGGATCGAATGGCCATGCGAGTACACGCTGATCTGCGGCAGTCCCTCGTCGGTTCCGCGGGTCAGCAGCCAGGCGCCCACACCCGCACCCGCCGAGGCCAGCACCACCGCGATGACCAGGAGCCAGCGAACCGTCCGGGTCACCGGTTGGTCACCGCCGCCGCCTCCTCCTGCTCGGCCACCACCGGCCGGTTGCCGCCGAACCCGGGGATCAGGGAATCGCCGCGATAGCTCACCACGGTCTGCGCCAGACCGAGGATCAGCACCGCCGTGATCGCGGTGAACCCCACCCACAACTCGGTGTAGACCAGCACCCCGATCGCGCCGCCGAGCACCCACGCCAACTGCAGCACCGACTCGGATCGGCCGAAGGCCGATGCCCGCGACTCCTCGGGCAGGTCGTCCTGCAGCGAGGCGTCCAGCGACGCCTTCGCGATCGCACTGCAGGCGGAGGTGATCAGGGTGGCGACCGCGGCGACGATCAGGTTGCCGGTCACCGCGGCGGCCAGCGCCGCGACGGTGACGGCGACGGCGGCCCGAACCACCAGCACTGCCGGCCGGCCCAGCCGCAGCCGCGCCGCGGCGAAGTTGCCGCCGAAGTTGCCGATGCCTGCCGCGGCGCCGATGGTGCCCAGCATGCCCAGCTGCACCCAACCGCTGGCCTGGTGTGCCTTGGCGACGAACGCCGGATACAGGAACAGGAAGCCGACCATCGCCTTGATGGTGCAGTTGCCCCACAACGAGGTGATGATGTTGCGGCCCAACGGTTGACGCGGTGACCGGATCGGTGCGGTCGCCGCATCGTCCGGCCATCCGCCCAGTGGGCCGCTGTGGCCGTGGTAGGTCAGCGTCGCGGGCACCTCACCCTCGGTGACCTCCACCCAGCGCGGTATCCGCATCGACAGCGAGGCCCCGGCCAGTGTGACGAACACGACCAGGAACAGCGCCCCCGGCAACTCGAACAGGGTGGTGAAGACGTACTCGACGCCGGCCGCGATGCCGCCGCCGACGATGGTGCCGCCGATCAGCCCGAACACCGTCAGCCGTGAGTTGACCCGGACCAGGTCGATCGTGGGCGGCATGACCCGCGGGGTCACGGCACTGCGCAGCACGCTGAACGACTTCGAGAACACCATCATCCCGAGCGCGCACGGGTAGAGCACCCAGGACGGGTAGCTGCCGGTGGCGCCGTCGTAGTTCATGATCAGCACCACTGCCAGCGCGGTGCGTAGCAGGAACGACATCGCCAGCGCCGCGCGCCGGCCGTGCTGCACCCGGTCGAGGGCCGGGCCGATCAGCGGCGCGATCACCGCGAACGGCGCGATCGTGATGAGCAGGTAGAGGGCCACCTTGCCCTTGCTCTCGCCGGTGGCCGCCGCGAAGAACAGCGTGTTGGCCAGGGCCACCGCCATTGCCGAGTCGACGGCGAAGTTGGCCATCACCGGCCAGGTCAGCGCGGTCAGGCCGGACTTGTCGGCGCCGTCCGCGGTCGCGGCGCGTTGCACCATCGAGTACATCCGCTCGCCCATTTCGCGGCTGCGCATCGCGGCCGCGCGGGTGACCGTGATGCGCTCACCGGCGCTGTCGCCGACGCGTCGCGGCTCCGACCGGTAGTCGGAGTGTGGGCCGCCGTGGCCACGCTCGGAGTCCAGTGGCGGCAGGTAGCGGTTGGCGCTGGGTGTCGGGTTCGAGCGCGGGCCGCCACCGGTGCGGGCATGGCCGCCGGCGTCGCTGGGATAGTTCGCCATCCCGGGATGCTCACCGCGCGGGCCGGGCGGATGGCGATGACCCGACCCGGACCTCGGTTCCGGGCCCGGGTCGCCGGGCCGCCTCACAGACACTGTTCGATTGTCCCCCATCCCGCCATGCCGGGGCGTGCACGTGACCGGTGTGGCTGCCACGACGGAGCGTGAGGCAAGATTGGGGGCGATGAACAGCCAGATCGAATCCCCGCATCCGCCGGCGGAGGCCGCCCCGGCCCGGCCGTCGGAGGCGGTGGCCGCCATTCTCACCGATGCGAGTGAGCTGGCTCGGCAGGCCATCCTGGAGTACAGCGGCGACACGGTCGGGGAGTACCTCGGTGTCAGTTTCGAGGATGAGACCGCGGCCACCCATCGCTTCCTGGCCAAGCTGCCCGGCTATCAGGGCTGGCAGTGGGCGGCCGTGGTGGCCGCCCACCCGGGTGCCGACCACGCCACCATCAGCGAGGTGGTGCTGGTCCCGGGGCCGACGGCGCTGCTGGCTCCGAGCTGGGTGCCGTGGGAGAACCGGGTCCGCGCCGGTGACCTCGGTCCGGGCGATCTGCTGGCGCCGCCACCGGATGATCCCCGGCTGGTGCCCGGATACACCGCAAGCGGCGACGCCGCGTTCGACGACCTCGCCGTCGAGATCGGCCTAGGCCGCAGGCAGGTACTGGGCCCGTGGGGCCGGGACGACACCGCCGAGCGCTGGCATGACGGCGATCACGGTCCCGGTGCGCCGATGGCGCGGGCGACCAAGCGGGCCTGCCGCGACTGTGGCTTCATGGTTCCGCTGGCCGGGGTGCTGGGCACCATGTTCGGGGTGTGCTGCAACGAGTTGTCCGCCGACGGGCACGTCGTGGACTTCGAATACGGTTGCGGGGCGCACTCCGACACCCCGGCGCCCGCCGGGGCAGGATCGCCGATGTACGAGCCCTATGACGACGGCGTGGTCGAGATCCTCGCCGCCGCCGACCTGGTCGCGGCGGCTACCGCTGAGGTCGAGGCGGCCGAGGTCGAGGCGGTCGAGGTGGCGCCCGAAGAGGTAGAGGTGGCGGCTGACGTCGCCCCGCCGGCGGAGACCGTCGAGACCGCGCCGGCCGACCCGGTCGAGCCCTAACTTCCCTCGGCGGCCGCCTTGATGCGGGCCAGCGACGTGTTCATCCCGTCGACGAGTTCCTGCTCGAAGCTGGACACGCCACCGAGCACCGCGTTGACCGTCATGGTCGACACCGCCTTCACACCGTTCTCGGCGTGGCGGGTCTCCACCACCCGGGTTCCGGTCGGCGTCGGCTCGAGTTCGTAGCTCCACACCGTGTTGTTGGCGTTGACCCGGAAGGCGAGCTTGCGCTCCGGGATCACCTCGGTGATCGTCGACGTCGTCGGCCAGAACAGGTTGTTGCGGCGGTTGAGATTGACGGTGCGGGTGCCCGGGCGCACCGGACCGAGTGCCTTCATCAGCCGGCACTGCGGGCTCCACTGCGGCATCCGGCTCAGGTCGGAGACCAGGCTCCACACCTTGGTCACCGGCGCGTTGATCTCGATCTCTGCCTGCAGTAGCGGTGCCGCCATGGGTTTCTCCTTCGTTCAGTGCTGGTTGCGGTCTGGTTCGGCGCGTTGTTGCAGCCCGGTCTGGGCGCCCCGCACGCCGCGCCGGGCGGCGGCGCGTTGCCACAGGAAGATCGACGTGCCGAGCACCCCGACGCCGAGTCCGGCCACCGCGATGGGACGCCACCCTTCCAGGGCGGGAACCGCGAACGCGGCGATCGTGGCCAGCGCCCACAGCGCCGCGCCGGCGGCGATCACCGGCCACGGTTCCAGCAGCGCCGCGGGCAGCGCCGGCGGTTGTGGTTCGGGTGCGTCGGAAGGCATTGCCGTCCAACCTAACCCATGGGTGCCGCGGCGGGACCGGGTACGTTGACTGTTGCCGTCGGCAACGGCCGCGTCGGGACGGACGGCGGCGCACTGGTGAAGGAAGGTCCGATGACCCCGATCATCGACGAAAAATCATGAGCCGCAACACTTCCGGTGGTTCCGATGGCATCGAGGTCATCGACGTCACCGACCCCGGCGACCCGCGGGTCGACGACTTCCGTGATCTGAACAGCGTCGACCGCAGACCCGACCTGCCCACGGGCAAGGGTCTGGTGATCGCCGAGGGTGTGCTGGTGGCGCAGCGGATGCTGGCGTCGCGGTTCGCCCCGCACGCCTTTCTGGGTACCGAGCGCCGGCTGGGGGAACTCGCCGTGGACCTCACCGGGGTGGGCGTCCCGTTCTACCGGGCCTCCGCGGAGGTGATGGCGCAGGTCGTCGGGTTCCACCTGAATCGCGGGGTGTTGGGCGCGGCGCGCCGGGCGCCGGAGTTGTCCGTGCCGCAGGTGCTCGACGGCGCGCGCACGGTGGCGGTTCTCGAAGGGGTCAACGACCACGAGAACCTCGGTTCGATCTTCCGCAACGCCGCCGGCCTCGGTGTCGACGCGGTGGTCTTCGGCGCCGGGTGTGCCGATCCGCTCTACCGCCGCGCCGTGCGGGTGTCGATGGGCCACGCCCTGCTGGTGCCCTTCGCGTGGGCCGGGCATTGGCCGGCCGATCTGACCGACTTGCGTCAGCACGGCTTTCGCCTGCTGGCCATGACACCGAACCCCCGGGCGGGCACGCTCGCCGAGGTGATGGGCGGGCTCGCCGACCACAAGGTGGCCGTGCTGCTCGGTGCGGAGGGGCCGGGCCTGACCGAGACCGCGATGCGGGCCTGCGATGTGCGGGTGCGCGTCCCGATGTCGCGCGGCACCGACTCGCTCAATGTCGCCACCGCCGCGGCCCTCGCCTTCTACGAGCGGGTCAGGTCGGCTCGATAGGCTGCTCGTGTGACGGAGGAACCGACACCGTGGGGGACGGGCCTGACGGTCGCCGGATTTGTCGCGGCCGTCACCGGTGCCGCCATCGTTGTGTTGAGCCTCGGCATGATCCGGGTGCACCCGCTGGTGGCGGTCGGCCTCAACCTGGTGGCCGTCGGCGGTCTGGCGCCCACCCTGTGGGGCTGGCGTCAGATACCGGTTCGGCGATGGTTCGTGCTCGGGGCCGGCATCGGAGTGGCCGGCGGCTGGCTCACGCTGCTGGCCCTCGCCGTCAACGGCTGACGGTCAGCGCTCGCCGCTGGAGCGCACCCCGAGCAGGACGTCCTCCCAGGCCGGGACCGGGGGCTTGCCCTTGCCGCGCTTGGTGCGGGCGGGGGCTTCGGGCTCGGGCTCGGCGTCCGGCAGCTCCGGCGCGGCGGGCACCTCGAGTTCCAGCTGCGCGATCGGGGCGACCGGACGCAGCGGCCGTTCGAAGTTCGGGTTGATCAACTCGCTGGCGCTGTCGTCGACCGCGGTGACCGTGCCGCCGTGGGCGCCCGGGGTGAACCGGAAGTGGGCGACATTGTCGGACCGGCCGGCCTGCCACGACATCTGCACCGTCCAGCGACCGTCCTCGTTGCGCCACGCGTCCCACGTCGTCGCGTCCGGGTCGAGGCCGCGGGCGACCAGCGCGGTGGTGATGGTCTCCAACAGCGTCAGGACCGCCGGGCCGTCGGGCAGCACGGGATGTGCGGCGGTGGCCAGTTCGGCGGCGCGCTGGCGTTCCAGCAGAACCGGATGGGCGAAACGTTCGATCTTGGAGATGTCGGTGCCGGAGGACTCGGCGATCTGCTCGACGGATGCGCCGGCCCGGATCCGGGCCTGGATGTCTCTGGGCCGCAACACCGTCTTGACCTCGTTGTCCTTGGGGTTCTGGCCCGACCGGGGCCGATCGCCGCGCACTGCCGCACGGAGCCGGTCGTCTACGGGCACGCCGAACTTGTCGGCCGGGTCGAGGCCTTCGCAGATGACGTATTTTCCGTCGACATCGAGCCCGATCACCGTGAGTTCCCGCATGTCGACCTCCTTCGTCGGGACTTTAACTCAGCCCGGGAAAGATAACGGGGAGGACACGCTGGCCCGGCGAGACGGTTACAGGCGTTCGACCACCCAGTCCACGCACCGGGTCAGCGCGGAGACGTCGTCCGGCTCGATCGCCGGGAACATGGCCACCCGCAGCTGGTTGCGGCCGAGCTTGCGGTACGGCTCGGTGTCGACGATTCCGTTGCTCCGCAAAGTCGCGGCGACAGCGCTTGCATCGACGTCGTCGGTGAAGTCGATGGTGCCGACCACCTGCGAACGCAGCTGGGGATCGGCGACGAACGGGGTGGCGAACGGGGCCGCCTCCGCCCAGGAGTACAGCCGGCTCGAGGAGTCCGCGGTGCGCTTGACCGCCCAGTCCAGACCGCCGTTGCCGAGCATCCAGTCCACCTGCTCGGCCATCAGGACCAGCGTGCCGATGGCCGGGGTGTTGTACGTCTGGTTCTTCAGGCTGTTGTCGACCGCGATCGGCAGCGACAGGAAGTCGGGGACCCAGCGCCCGGATGCGGCGATCTGCTCCACCCGCGACAGCGCCGCCGGCGACATGATCGCGAGCCACAGGCCGCCGTCGCTGGCGAAGTTCTTCTGCGGCGCGAAGTAGTAGGCGTCGACCTCGGTGATGTCGACCGGCAGCCCGCCGGCGCCGGAGGTGGCGTCGATGAGGACCAGGGCCTCGCCCGAGCCCGTCGGCCGGTGCACCGGCACCGACACCCCGGTCGACGTCTCGTTGTGCGCCCAGGCGATGGCGTCGACGGACGGGTCGGAGGTCGGCTCGGGCGCGCTGCCCGCGTCGGCCTTGACGACGATCGGGTCGCCGACGAACGGGTTGGCGGCGACGGCCGAGGCGAACTTGGAGCTGAACTCGCCGTAGGTGAGGTGCAGCGACTTCTTGTCGATCAGCCCGAACGCCGCGGCGTCCCAGAACGCGGTGGCCCCACCGTTGCCCAGGATCACCTCGTAGCCGTCGGGCAGCGAGAACAGCTCGCGCAGGCCGTCGCGCACCCGGCCCACCAGGTTCTTCACCGGGGCCTGGCGGTGCGACGTGCCGAACAGGGCCGCAGCGGTGGTGCTCAGCGCGCTCAGCTGTTCGGGACGCACCTTCGACGGTCCGCAGCCGAAGCGGCCGTCGCCGGGCTTGAGGGACTCGGGGATCACCAGATCAGGCATCCCGCAAGCCTAGGAGCAGCATGCTGAGAGCCGAAATCGAGGTTCGGCAGGCGAATGATCGGGGTATGGACAGTTAGGTGATACCTGCGGTACCGTTGTACATCAACCGCCCGAATGTAAACCTCACAGGAGGCGTGTCAATGGCGAGGACCAAGCTCATCAAGCGCTGGCGGCGCAACATGGAGGTTCGCGACGACGCCGCCTACGTGGACATGCTCGAGACCCTGTCCGACGGCTCGGTGCGGAGAAACTTCAACCCGTACACCGACATCGACTGGAAGTCGCCGGAGTTCGCGGTCGTCGACGACGACGAGCGCTGGATTCTGCCCGACAGCGACCCACTGGGCCACCACGAGTGGTACCGGTCGCAATCGGTGGAACGGCAGATCGAGATCGGCAAGTGGCGCCAGGCCAACGTCGCCAAGGTAGGTCTGCACTTCGAATCGATCCTGATCCGCGGTCTGATGAACTACTCGTTCTGGGTGCCCAACGGCTCGCCGGAATACCGGTACTGCCTGCACGAGTCGGTCGAAGAGTGCAACCACACCATGATGTTCCAGGAGATGGTGAACCACATCGGCGCCGACGTGCCGGGCATGCCGCGCCTGCTGCGCTGGCTCTCCCCGTTCATCCCGCTGATCGCCGGGCCGCTGCCGGTGCCCTTCTTCTTCGGGGTGCTCGCCGGCGAGGAGCCCATCGATCACACCCAGAAGAACGTGCTGCGCGAGGGCAAGAACCTGCACCCCATCATGGAGCGGGTGATGGCCATCCACGTCGCCGAGGAAGCCCGCCACATCTCGTTCGCGCACGAGTACCTGCGCAAGCGCCTGCCCTACATGCGGGCCCGCAAGCGGTTCTGGCTCTCGCTGCACGTGCCGATCATCATGCGGGTGTTGTGCCAGGCGATCATCGTGCCGCCGCGCAGCTTCTTCCGGCGGTTCGACATCCCGCGCGAGGTCCGCAAGGAACTGTTCTTCCGCGCGCCGGAATCCCGGCAGCTGCTGCGCGACATGTTCGCCGACGTCCGGATGCTCTGCTACGACACCAAACTCATGAACCCGGCCGCGAAGATCATGTGGCGGATCTGCAAGATCGACGGGCCTCCCAGTCGTTACCGCAGCGAGCCGCAGCGCCGGCACGTCGTCAGCGCCGCCTAGCGTCCGGCGCCCCACGCCTATGCCACATGTCATCACCCAGTCGTGCTGCAGCGACGGGTCATGTGTCTACGCCTGCCCGGTCAACTGCATCCACCCGTCTCCGGACGAGCCCGGGTTCGCCACGGCGGAGATGCTCTACATCGACCCGGTGGCGTGTGTCGACTGTGGTGCCTGCGTCAGCGCCTGCCCGGTCGGCGCGATCGCACCGGAAACAAGACTGACCCCGCACCAGCGGCCGTTCATCGCCGTCAACTCCGCCTACTATGCCGCCCGCTACCCCGACCGGCCCGACGACGTGAAGCTGCCGCCGACCTCCAAGCTCGCGCCGGTGCTCCCCGCGCCGAAGCCGCGCCGCGGAGCCGCGCCGCTGACGGTGGCGGTCGTGGGTTCGGGACCTGCGGCGATGTACGCCGCCGACGAGCTGCTGACCCAAAAGGGAGTGCGGGTCAACGTTTTCGAGAAACTGCCGACCCCGTACGGCCTGGTCCGGGCCGGTGTCGCGCCGGACCATCAGAACACCAAGGGCGTCATCCGGTTGTTCGACCGGATCAGCCGCCGCCGGGGATTCACCTTCTACCTCAACGTCGAGGTCGGTACCCACGTGATGCACGCCGAGTTACTGGCCCACCACCACGCGGTGCTGTATGCGGTCGGCGCGCCGGATGATCGCCGGCTCGACATCGAGGGTATGACGCTGCCCGGTGCCGGCACCGCGACCGAGACCGTCGCATGGATCAACGGCCATCCCGACTTCGCGCAGTTGCCCGTCGACCTCGGCCACCCGCGGGTGGTGGTGATCGGCAACGGCAACGTCGCACTCGACGTCGCCCGGATCCTCACCACCGATCCCGATGACCTTGCGCGCACCGACATCTCGTCGGCCGCCCTGACGGCCCTGCGCGACTCGTCGGTCCGCGAGGTCGTCATCGCCGCCCGCCGCGGCCCGGCCGCCTCCGCGTTCACCCTGCCCGAGCTGATCGGCCTGACCGCGACCGCCACAGTGGTGCTCGACGCCGCCGATCGGGAGCGGGTCCAGCGCGACCGCGAAGTCGTCGACGACGCCGCTACGCGGGCCAAGCTGGAGATCCTGGCCAAACTCCCCGACTCCGGCGAACCGTCCCCGCGTCCGCGAATTCGGTTGGCCTACTTGCTGACACCGCACCGCGTCCTCGGTGCCGACCGGGTGCAAGGCATTGAGTTCCGGCGTACCGGAACCGGCGAACCGGTGCACCTGGACACCGGGATGGTGCTCACCTCCATCGGCTACCGCGGTAAGCCGGTCCCCGGCCTTCCGTTCGACGACGACGCGAACGTCGTTCCCAACACCGGCGGCCGTGTGATCGACCCCGGCACTGGCCGGCCGGTGCCCGGTGTGTACGTAGCCGGCTGGATCAAGCGCGGCCCCACCGGGTTCATCGGCACCAACAAATCCTGTGCGATGCAGACGGTTTCGGCGCTGGTCGACGACTTCAACGCGGATCGGCTCGGCGATCCGGTCGCCGGCCCGGCCGCGTTGAACAAGTTGATCCGGGGGCGCCGCCCGGACGCGGTGGACGCGGCCGGCTGGCGCGCCATCGACGCCGCCGAACGCCTCCGCGGTGAGGCCGCCGGGCGGCCCCGAACCAAGTTCACCACGGTGCCCGACATGGTCGCCGCCGCGGCAACGGCCGAACCCTCGATCGCCACCCGACTGCGGGCAGGCCTTCGCCGGTAGGACCGTCGGCTGACCATCACATCCGGCTGACGGCCTGCCGGAGTTCCTCGGTGCTGACCTCGCGTACCGGCTGGCCCAGTGACCACTGATGTCCGAACGGGTCGCGCACCACGCCGTAGCGATCACCCCAGAACTGATCCTCCAACGGCATCACCACCGTGGCGCCGGCGTCGACCGCCCGCCGGAAGCGGCTGTCGACGTCGGTCACGGTGAGGTGAATCGTGACCGGCGTTCCGCCAAGGGCTTTCGGTGTCATCGACTTGCCGTCGCTCATCTCCGGGAAGTCGTCGGCGAGCATCACGAGCGAGCCGTCGATCTGCACGGCGCCGTGGATCAGCTTGCCGTCCTGGCGTGGGACCCGGCCCATCTCGACGGCGCCGAACGCCTTGACATAGAAGTCGATCGCCGCGTTGGCGTCATCGACGACGAGGTGGGGTGACAGTGCGGGCTGGACATCGATCGCCATCTGAGCCTCCTCGGGTTGGGTAGCGGCCCACCACGGGCCGTTACCCGTATTGACCGACCCGGGAGAAAGGAATCATCGGTCCCGGCGGGCCGGGGCAGAATCAGACGCCGACATGCGCGATCCGGTTCCAGCCCTCCACCGACTCCGGTGCGCGCGGCGCCGGCCCCACGTAGACGGCCGCCGGGCGCACGAGTTTGCCCAGCCGCTTCTGCTCGAGGATGTGCGCACACCAGCCCGCCGTGCGGCCGCAGGTGAACATCGCCGGCATCATCGAGGCGGGCACCTGGGCGAAGTCCAGGATCACCGCGGCCCAGAATTCGACGTTGGTCTCGATGGCCCGATCCGGGCGGCGCTCCCGCAGTTCGGCCAGCGCCGCCTGCTCCAACTGGGCGGCCACCTCGTAGCGAGGGGCTTCGAGGCGCCTGGCGGTCGCGCGCAACACCCGCGCCCGCGGGTCCTCGGCCCGGTACACCCGGTGGCCGAAGCCCATCAGCTTCTCCTTGCGGTCCAGGATGCCCCGCACCACGGTGCGGGCGTCACCGGAACGCTCGACCTCCTCGATCATCGGCAGCACCCGGGCCGGGGCGCCGCCGTGCAGGGGGCCGCTCATCGCGCCGACGGCACCGGACAGCGCCGCGGCCACGTCGGCCCCGGTGGAGGCGATCACCCGCGCCGTGAAGGTCGACGCGTTCATGCCGTGCTCGGCTGCCGACACCCAGTAGGCGTCGATCGCTTCCACATGCCGCGGATCCGGATCGCCCTGCCAGCGGGTCATGAAACGTTCTGTGACCGTGGCACATTCGTCGATGACGCGCTGCGGCACCGCGGGCTGGTAGATGCCGCGCGCCGACTGGGCGACATAGGACAGCGCCATCACCGACGCGCGCGCCAGCTGCTCGCGGGCGGTCTCGTCGTCGATGTCGAGCAGTGGCGCATAGCCCCAGATGGGTGCCAGCATCGCCAGCCCGGCCTGCACGTCGACCCGGACATCGCCGGTGTGGATGGGCAGGGGAAAGGGCTCGGCCGGTGGCAGACCCTCGCCGAACCGCCCGTCGACCAGCAGCGACCACACATCGCCGAAGGTGACCCGATCCCGGACCAGGTCTTCGATGTCGACGCCGCGATACCGCAGCGCCCCACCGTCCTTGTCCGGCTCGGCGATCTCGGTGGTGAACGCGACCACGCCCTCCAGGCCGGGGACGAAGTCTTCCGGTACCGCAGTCATGAAGCGATTCTCGCACCCGCCGCCCGGCCGGTTGCTACCGGTCGGTAACCAACGGGCTCGCCGCCGCGGCGTACCGTTGGCCCGTGGACTTTCCAGCGGGTGATCGCCTGGCGGCGATGCGAGTGGAGTACGGCTCCGTCGAGAAGGACGGCAGCAGCGACCTCGATGCGGACTGGCTGGCCGACGGCTGGCTTGCGTTGTTGCACAGATGGATTACCGACGCCGAAGAGGCCGGCGTGGCCGAGCCGAACGCCATGGTTCTGGCGACCGTCGAGGACGGCAAACCGGTGAGCCGGGCGGTGCTGTGCAAGAGCGTCGACGAGACCGGCGTCACGTTCTACACCAACTACGACTCCGCCAAGGGCGCCGACCTGGCCGCGACGCCCTATGCCGCGGTGACCTTTCCCTGGTTCGCGCTGGGCAGGCAGGTGCACATCCGCGGCGCGGTCACCAAGGTCAGCGCGCAGGAGACCGCCGAATACTGGTCCAAGCGGCCGCGCGGATCCCAGCTGGGCGCCTGGGCGTCGTCGCAGTCCCAGCCCATCGGGTCACGCGCCGATCTGCTGGCCCGTCTCGCCGAGTTGACGGAACGATTCGCCGGCGACGAGCAGGTGCCGGTGCCGCCGCACTGGGGTGGCTACCGGATCGCGCCGGAGGTCATCGAGTTCTGGCAGGGCCGGGAGAACCGGATCCACAACCGCATCCGGGTCACTCCGGCAAAGAACCTGATCGAGCGGCTGCAGCCCTAGTCGTGGTGCGCCATCCGACGTCGCCGGCCCGGCGGCTCCGGGTGTTCGCCGACACCACGCCGCTGCGCACCCCGGACTTCCGCCGGCTGTGGCTGGCCGGCGTCGTCACGGTCATCGGCGGCAACCTGACGATCTTCGCGGTGCCGGTGCAGCTGTACGCGCTGACGCAGAACTCGGCCTACGTGGGGCTCTCCGGATTGTTCGCGTTGGTTCCGCTGATCGTGTTCGGGCTGCTCGGCGGCGCCTGGGCCGACGCGATGGACCGCAGGCTGCTGCTCATCATCACCTCGTGTGGTCTGGCCGTGGCCTCGGTGCTGTTGTGGGTGCAGGCCGCCGCCGGATTCGACAACGTCTGGGTGGTCCTGCTGCTGCTGTCGGTGCAGCAGGCCTTCTACGCGATCAACGCGCCGACGCGGGCCGCGGCCATCCCGCGCATGCTGCCCATCGCGCAACTCCCGGCCGCCAACTCGCTCAACATGACCGTGCAACAGTTCGGCGCGATCGTCGGTCCGCTGCTGGCCGGGGTGCTGCTGCGCTGGATCGACCTGTCCACGCTGTATCTGCTCGACGCGATCACCTGCCTGGCCCCGATCTGGGTGACCTTCCGGCTGGCCCGGATGCCGGTGACCGAATCGAGCGCGGCGGAGGGCTCCTCGCGCTGGGGGGTGGGGGCGGTGCTGGCGGGCTTCCGCTATCTGGCCGGCAATCAGGTGGTGCTGATGTCGTTCGTCGTCGACCTCATCGCGATGATCTTCGGCATGCCGCGGGCCCTGTTCCCGCAGATGGCCCACGAGAGCTTCGGCGGCCCGGTGACCGGCGGCACCACCATGGCGCTGCTCGCCGCGGCGATGTCGGTCGGGGCGGTGGCCGGTGGCGTGCTCTCCGGCTGGTTCCCACGCATCCGCCGCCAGGGACTGGCCGTCATCGCCGCCATTGTGGTCTGGGGCCTGGCGATGGTGGGTTTCGGCGTGGCCGGCGGTGCGGCGGACGGCCGGGCCGGCCCGATGCTGTGGGTTGCGCTCGGGTTCCTCGCCGCAGGCGGTGGCGCCGACATGGTCTCCGCGGCGTTCCGGTCGACGATCCTGCAGGAGGTCGCCTCCGACGATCTGCGCGGCCGTTTGCAGGGGGTCTTCCTGGTGGTCGTCGCGGGCGGTCCCCGGCTGGCCGACACCGTGCACGGCGCCGCGGCCGCGGTGATCGGCACCACCGTGGCCGCCGCAGGCGGGGGAGCCCTGGTCGTAGTCGGGGTGCTCGTCGCCGCCCTGCTGGCGCCGGCGCTCGTGCGCTACCGCGTCCCGGCTGCGGCGCCGCAGCACGACCGCAGTGATCACCCGGAGAAGTAGCCGTCCGGACCGGCCGCCGCCGCTACCATCACCTGTTGTGAGTCAGGGGGAGGCCGCTCTCGGACTGCGAGAGCGCAAGAAGCAGCGGACCCGCGCCTCGCTGATCGATGCCGCGGTAGGGCTTTCGCTCGAACGGGGCTACAACGACACCACCGTCGAGCAGATCGCCGCGGTCGCGGACGTCTCACCGCGAACCTTCAGCCGATACTTCGCCACCAAGGACGCGCTCGCCCAGCCGATGATCGAGGACCTCCTCGCCGCGGCAAGCGCCGAACTCGCCACCATCGCGCCGTCGGTTCCGGCTCTGCTGGCCCTGGCCCGGGCGCATGTGGACATGCTGCGCCGGGTCGCGTCCGGCGTGGTGCCCGGGCTGACCCCGGGCCGGGTGGCGCTGATGCTGAACGTCCTGAACTCCTCGGACGCCCTGCGCGCGGCGGCGCTGGAGTCCCGGCCGCCGGTCATCGTCGCCGACGTGGCCCGGCGCCTCGGCGTCCCGCCCGGTGACAAGCGGGTCGAGGTCACCACCGGCACCTGGTCGGCGCTGATCCTGGCCGCCTGCGCCGACCTGCGGTTCGCCCCCGACGAGGTGCACACCGCCGCCGACATGATGGCCGACGCGATCGAGCGGACGGTCGAGGCGTTCATCGAGATCTCGGCCGAGGTGGTGCGCTCGGCGGCGCCGTCGCCATAGGCGACGCGGGTCGGCCGGGCCGCCGGGAGCGGCCCCCCGCGGGCGCTCCGGAACGACAGCGACTACCTTTCCCTGATAGGACTGCCGTGTCAGGCGTCGAACTGCGCAGAAGGGGTTCATGTGGCCGCAACCGACGACACCGCCAGCCTCCAGTACCCGGGCGGCGAGTTGGATCTGGAGATCGTCCACGCGACCGAGGGCGCCGACGGCATCGCACTGGGGCCGCTGCTGGCGAAGACCGGCTACACGACGTTCGACCAGGGCTTCGTCAACACCGCATCGACGAAGAGCGCCATCACCTATATCGACGGGGATGCCGGCATCCTGCGCTATCGCGGCTACCCGATCGAGCAGCTGGCCGAGAAGTCGACGTTCATCGAGGTGAGCTACCTGCTGATCTACGGTGAGCTGCCCAGTCCCGAGCAGCTGGAGGCGTTCACCACCCAGATCCAGCGCCACACCCTGCTGCACGAAGACCTCAAGCGGTTCTTCGACGGTTTTCCGCGCAACGCCCACCCGATGCCGGTGCTCTCCAGCGCCGTCAACGCGCTGAGCGCGTACTACCAGGACTCGCTGGACCCGCTGGACAACAAGCAGGTCGAACTGTCCACGATCCGGCTACTGGCCAAGCTGCCCACCATCGCGGCCTATGCCTACAAGAAGTCGGTCGGCCAGCCGTTCCTGTACCCGGACAACTCGCTGACCCTGGTGGAGAACTTCCTGCGGATGACGTTCGGCTTCCCGGCCGAGCCCTACGAGGTCGACCCGGAGATCGTCCGCGCCCTGGACATGCTGCTGATCCTGCACGCCGATCACGAGCAGAACTGTTCGACGTCGACGGTGCGGCTGGTCGGCTCCTCGCAGGCCAACCTGTTCACCTCCATCTCCGGCGGCATCAACGCCCTGTGGGGTCCGCTGCACGGCGGCGCCAACCAGGCGGTGCTGGAGATGCTGGAGAAGATTCGCGTCGGCCAAGACGACGTGCAGACCTTCGTGAAGAAGGTCAAGAACAAAGAAGACGGCGTGAAGCTGATGGGCTTCGGCCACCGGGTCTACAAGAACTACGACCCGCGGGCGCGGATCGTCAAGGAGCAGGCCGACAAGATCCTCGGCAAGCTCGGCGGCGACGACGAGTTGCTCGATATCGCCAAGGCACTCGAGGAGATCGCCCTCACCGACGACTTCTTCATCGAGCGCAAGCTGTATCCCAACGTCGACTACTACACCGGGGTGATCTACCGGGCGATGGGCTTCCCGACCCGGATGTTCACCGTGCTGTTCGCCCTGGGCCGGCTGCCCGGCTGGATCGCGCACTGGCGGGAGATGCACGAGGAGCCGAACAAGATCGGCCGGCCCCGGCAGATCTACACCGGTTACACCGAGCGCGACTACACCACCATCGACGCGCGCTGAGCCGTCGACCGCGCCGAACGTCACGCCAGAGTGACGCCGGGCGCCCAAAGTCCCACCAGCGTGACGTTCGCCGGGGTTGACCGCAAGACGTTTGTAGTTTAACAATAGTTGTGTGATTACAACTGTTGGCGAGCTGAGTGCCCGGCGCAAGACCATCATCTTGGCGTCGTGCTGCCTGAGCCTGCTGATCGTCTCGATGGACGCGACCATCGTCAACGTCGCGATCCCGTCGATCCGCGCCGATCTGCACGCCTCGGGACCGCAGATGCAATGGGTGGTCGACATCTACACCCTGGTGCTGGCGTCGCTGCTGATGCTCTCGGGTGCCACCGGCGACCGGTTCGGCCGCCGCCGGGTGTTCCAGATCGGCCTGACGATCTTCGCGGCCGGCTCGCTGCTGTGCAGCGTGGCCCCCGACATCCACACCCTGATCGGTGCCAGGCTCATCCAGGGCATCGGCGGGTCCATGCTGAATCCCGTTGCGCTGTCGATCATTTCGCAGATCTTCGTCGGCCGGGTGGAACGGGCCAGGGCGTTGGGCTTCTGGGGCGCCGTCGTCGGTATCTCGATGGCGCTGGGCCCCATCGTCGGCGGCTTCCTGATCGCGGCGATCAGCTGGCGGGCGGTGTTCTGGATCAACCTGCCGATCTGCGCGGTGGCCGTCGTGCTCACCGCGATCTACGTGCCGGAGAGCAAGTCGGCCACCATGCGCGACATCGACCCGATCGGTCAGCTGCTGGCGGTGCTGAGCCTGTTCGGGCTGGTGTACGTCCTCATCGAGGGTCCGGCACTGGGGTGGACGCATCCGCGCATCATGGTGACCGCCGTGATCGCCGCGACGGCGTTCGGTGCCTTCCTGCGCTACGAGTCCCGACGGCACGACCCGTTCATCGACCTGCGTTTCTTCCGCAGCATCCCGTTCGCATCGGCCACCGTCACCGCGGTGTGCGTGTTCGCCGCCTGGGGTGCGTTCCTGTTCATGATGTCGCTGTACCTGCAGGGCCAGCGCGGCTACTCCGCCGCGCAGACCGGCCTGATCTACCTGCCGATCGCGATCGGCGCGCTGTTCTTCTCACCACTGTCGGGCCGGATGGTCGGCCGGTTCGGGGCCCGCCCGTCGTTACTGGTGTCGGGGCTGTTGATCGCGGGGGCCTCGGCGATGCTGGCATTCCTGACGCCGACCACCCCGGTGTGGGCGCTGCTGGCGATCTTCACCGTGTACGGGATCGGGTTCGGCATGGTCAACGCGCCGATCACCAACGCGGCGGTCAGCGGCATGCCCCGCGACCGCGCCGGCGCCGCGTCCGCGGTGACCTCCACCAGCAGGCAGGTCGGCGTGAGTATCGGTGTGGCGCTGTGCGGTTCGGTCGCCGGTGCGGCCCTGGCGAGCGTCGGGGCCGACTTCCTGGACGCAACCAGGCCGCTGTGGTTCATCGGGGTGGCACTGGGCCTGGTCGTCGCCGGGCTGGCGGTGTTCTCCACATCGGAGCGGGCGCGGCGATCCGCCGAGCACCTGGCGCCGCTCATCGAGGATCGACGGATCGAGGACGCCCATGTCGCGTGAGCCGGTGGCCGATCAGGTCTGGCGGATGATGTCCGCCGTGGTGATCGACAACAAGGACGCCTGGCGGCGGGCGGCGGTGAACCGAACCGGTTTGCCGTTCAGCAGGATTCGCATCCTGCGCCGGCTCTCACGGCACCCGATGACGGTCAAGCAGGTCGCCGAGGCGGCCACCCTCGACGCGCCGGCCGCGACGGTCGCGGTCAACGACCTGGAATCGCGCGGGCTGGTGAGCCGAGCGATCGATCCGGAGAACCGGCGGTGCAAGCTGGTGTCGCTGACCGGCGCCGGGCGCAAGGTCGTCGCCATTCTCGACGAGATCGAGGATCCCGCCCCGCCGGCGCTGGCCGCGCTCGGTAGCCAGGACCTGGCCGCGCTGCACCGGATCCTGGCCAAGCTCGGCCGGTAGGCGGGTCAGCTCAGATAGCCCTCGACCTCGCCGGCCGGTCGCACCTGGGCCTCCCGCGGGTCGCCGCCGGTCTCCCGCAGCGCCCGCCGCTGACGCAGCAGGTCCCAGCACTGATCCAGCTCGGCCTCGACGAGGCGCAGCCGCTGGTGTTCCTCGGCCGGGTCGAGATCCCCGTGCTGCACCCGTTCGCGCAGTTCACGCTCCTCGGCGACGAGGTCGTGGATGCGCGCGAGCGTGTCGCGATCGTCGGGCTTGCGTTGTTCTGCCACTTCACCAGTGTGCCCGACCCGGGCCGGTCATGACGTGGCCGTCAGCGCGGCCTCCAGTTCGGTGCAGAACCAGTCGGTATCGGCCGGGGAGAACACCAGCGGCGGGCGAATCTTCAGCACGTTGCCGTCGTGCCCACACACCGACAGCAGCACTCGGCGCTCGCGCATGGCGTTGACCACTGCGCGGGCCCCCGCACGGTCGGCGCCGCCGGTTTCGGTGACGATCTCCACCCCGACGTACAGGCCGGCCCCGCGAACGTCACCGAGCCGTGGATGGCGCCGGGCGATCGCCGAGAGCTCGGCCCGCAACTCACCCCCAACCGCCGCCGCGTTGGCCATCAGCTTCTCGTCCTCGATGACGTCCAGCACCGCGGCGGCCGCCGCCACCGTCACCGGGTTGCCGCCGAAGGTGTTGAAGTAGGGCACCCCGCGGGCGAAGTCGTCCAGCACCGCGGCGCGGGCGGCCATCGCCGCGATCGGCAGCCCGTTGCCCATCGGCTTGCCCATCGTGACGATGTCGGGCACGACGCCGTGCCGCAGGAAGCCCCACATCGCGTCACCGGTGCGGGCGAAGCCGGGCTGCACCTCGTCGGTGATCACCACCCCGCCGGCCCGGCGCACCGCCGCGCACGCCGGCGCGAGCACCGAGGGGTCCGGATAGATCCCGTCGGAGGAGAAGATGGTGTCCACGATCATCGCGCTCAGGCCGAAGCCGGCGGCCCGTAGATCGGCCGCGGCCGCGGCCACCTCGGCTTCGAAGCGGGCCGCCAGGTCGTCGGCGGGAACGCGGTGGCTGTCCGGCGCGGCGACGGTACGCACATGCGGGCCGATGTGGGTGGCCCCGCCGATCGACGGCGAGATCGCAGTGACCGCGGCGGTGTTGCCGTGGTAGGCGTCGGCGGTGATGATCACACCGGTTGCGCCGGTGTGCATTTCGGCAACCCGCAGGGCCAGGTCGTTGACCTCCGATCCGGTGCAGGCGTACATCACCCGGTCGATCGGTTCCGGCATGGTGGCCAACAGGCGTTCGCTGTAGGCGACTATGCCCTCGTGCAGATAGCGGGTGTGGGTGTTGAGGGTGGCCAGCTGCCGGCTGGTCGCCTCGACAACGTGGGGGTGGCAGTGCCCCACGCAGGCGACGTTGTTGTAGGCGTCCAGATAGCAGTCGCCGTCGGCGTCGTAGAGCCGGGTTCCCAAACCTCGGACCAGGTGCACCGGGCGCTCGTAGAACAGCCGGTACGACGGGCCCAGCGTGCGGTCGCGGGCGGCGATCAGCGACTCGGTCGCGGAATCCAGCGGCTGGTCGGGGGAGTAGCTGTTGGAGTCCATGATGTTGGAGAACCCCATCGCGCCACTCCCGTCAGCGTTCGTGCGCTTCCTCCAGCACCGTGCGGCCCAGCTCCGAATAACGCTCCGGAGCCTTGTACTTGAGGAACACCGCGAGCAGGATTCCGCCGATCCCGACCGCGCCAACCACGTACGGGATCAGGGTGAAGACCCAGTCGGTGGCCGCCGTTCCGGCCGCGAACGAGGCGTTCTCACCCAGCAGGTAGATGACGTAGAGCATCCCGATGCCGCCGAGCAGCGGCGCCAGGAACGTCCGGAACCAGTTGGCCGTCTCGGGATGGTGCTTGCCGACGTGGAAGTAGGCGATCACCGCGAAGGCGGCCAGGGCCTGCACGATCAGGATCGCGGTGGTGCCGAGCAAGGCCATCAGCCCGTACAGCCCGGTGTAGGGGTCGCGACCGGTGAGGGCGAAGAACAGCACCACCACGGTGGCGAAGATGGTCTGCACCAGTCCGGCGACGTGCGGCGAGCCGTGCGTCGGGTGGGTGGCGCCCAACGTCTTTCGCATCCCCGGGATCACGTTCTCCCGCCCGATCGCGTAGATGTAGCGGGCGGCGCAGTTGTGGAACGCCATGCCGCAGGCGAACGAGCCAGTCATCAGCAGGATCTTGAACATGTCGACGGCCCAGGTGCCCAGGTGGGCATCCACCGGGCCGAAGAAGATGTCGCCCGCCGTCGACGAATCCTGTGCCAGGGCAATGGCGTTCTGCGGACCGGTGCCCACGATCGCCAGCCACGAGATGATGATGTAGAAGACGCCGATCCCGATGACCGAGCTGACCACCGCGACCGGGATGATCTTCTTCGGGTTCTTGGATTCCTCGCCGTACATGGCGCTGGACTCGAAGCCGACCCAGGACCAGAACGCGAAGAACAACCCGATCCCGGCCGAGCCGGCCACCGCGATCGGGCTGCCGCCGGCACCGGCCACCGTGCCCGACAGGTTTTGGAAGGCGTTGAGCGGGTTGAGCGATCCCCACGACCAGCCTTCGGGGCCACCGCCGGTGAACAACACCGAGAGCGCCATCAGCGAGAGCATCACGATCTCGGTGATCAGGAACACCCCGAGAACCCGAGCTGCCACGTTGATGTCGAAGTAGGTCAGGATCAGATTGATGGCCAGCATGGCGATCGCGAACACGATCCACGGCACGTTCACACCGAACAGCGTGTTGAACGTGTCGTTGCCGAAGAACGCGAAGATCCCGATCAGCGACGCTTCGAACACCATGTACGCCATCGCGGTCAGGAAGCCGGCGCCCAGGCCGGTGATCCGGCCGAGTCCGTGCGAGATATAGCCGTAGAACGCCCCGGTGGCGGTGATGTGCCTGCTCATCGCGGCGTAACCGGTGGCGAACAGGGTCAGCACGATGGTGGCCACGAAGTAGCCGGCCGGTGCGTACGCGCCGTTGCCGAAGCCCACGGCGATCGGCACGTTGCCGACCATGGCGGTGATCGGGGCGGCGGTGGCCACCGCCATGAACAGCACACCGATCAGGCCGACGGCGTTCGGTTTGAGGCGCTGGACGGAGTCGGCCGCGACGGGAGGATCGATGATCTCGCTCATGGTGGGTTCCGATCTGGATGGACGGCGAGGAAGCGCTGCCATATTTGGTCTGGTCTGGCTTGATGTGGGCTCTGCCTCGCCGGAACGATGCCGATGTCGACGCCGTCGGTGTGGTTCGACGCGGTCATTGTTACCCCGGCCAGATCCCCTGGTCAACCGGAGGAATCAAGCTCTTTATCCCGGCGTTTCGGCGGTGTTTCGCAACTCGGCCGTCGCGCTACGGCGGTGTTAAATGTGCCGATTTGGTCTGCTCGGTAGGCGGCTGTGGTTCACACTGGGCGAATGCCGGGACTGCCGCCGACCCATGAATTGTTCGGGCGGGCGGCCCTTCCGGCCTACGGTCGCCCCGCCGACACGCCGCTGCGGCTGCTCAGCCTGTCGGAGAACGCCACCTACCTCGTCGAGGACGACGACCCGATCGTGCTTCGGGTGCACCGGCCCGGCTATCACTCACTGGCTGCGATTCGCTCCGAGCTGGCCTGGATGCGGGCGCTGCGAACCGAAACCCCGGTCACGACACCGGAGTTGATCCCGGCGCGGAACGGTGCCGAGGTGGTGGCCGCCGAGGTGGACGGTGACACGCTGCACGTCGACGCGGTCAGCTTCGTTCCCGGCTGCACCGGCGAACAGGATCCGGACGCGGTCGGCTTCGACGAGCTCGGCCGCATCACCGCGACCATGCACGACCATGCGCGCCGGTGGGCGACCCCGGCCGGCTTCACCCGGTTCCGCTGGGACCTGGACACCGTCCTCGGGCCGCAGGCCCGCTGGGGGAACTGGCGGCTGGCGCCGGGCCTCACCGAGAGCGACCACACCTGGATCGAGAGGGCGGCCGCGGACATCACGGCCAAACTCACCGAATTCGGTTGCGCACCAGACCGCTTCGGCCTGGTGCACGCCGACCTGCGGCTGGCCAACCTCATGGTCGACCCGGCCGACATCGGTGCCGGTATCACCGTGATCGACTTCGACGATTGCGGCTGGTCCTGGTACCTGGCCGATCTCGGCGCCGCGGTGTCGTTCATCGAGGACACCCCGGCGGGTGAGCGCATCATCGCCGACTGGCTCACCGGCTATCGCGAGATCGGAGCCATTCCGGCCGCACACCTGGAACTCGTCCCGTCCTTCGTGATGATGCGCCGCATCATGCTCACCGCCTGGATCGCCTCACACCACGACGCCGACGCCGCCATCGGCGTCGGCGGGCAGTTCGCGCCGGGCACCGCCCGGCTGGCCGAGCGCTATCTCGAGGACCGGACCTGGTTACGGGAAGCCATCTTCGGATCGAGGGTCTGACGAACGGTAGGGGAGTTCACATGTTCGATCTGACCGGGACGGCGGTCCTGGTGACCGGCGGCAGCAAGGGCATCGGCCGCGGGATCGCCTCGGTGTTCGCCGCCGCGGGCGCCGACGTGGCGATCGCCGCCAGGTCCCAAGCGGACCTCGACACCGTCGTCGCAGACCTCGGCCCCCTAGGTGCCGGAACCGTTCTCGGGGTGCGGGCCGACGTGAGCGACCCGGCATCGTGCGCGAATGCCGCTGCGGCGGTGCGGGACTCGTTCGGCGGGATCGACGTGGTGTGCGCGAACGCCGGGATCTTCCCGGACGCCCCGCTGGCCACCATGACGCCGGAACAACTGGGTGAGGTGCTCGACGTCAACGTGAAGGGCACCGTCTACATCGTGCAGGCCTGCCTGGATGCGCTGATCGCCTCGGGCCGCGGACGGGTGATCCTGACCTCGTCGATCACCGGGCCGATCACCGGCTTTCCGGGCTGGTCACACTACGGCGCCTCCAAGGCCGCCCAGCTTGGTTTCATGCGCACGGCCGCAATCGAATTGGCGCCCCACCACATCACCGTCAACGCGGTGCTGCCCGGCAACATCTACACCGAGGGCCTGGCCGACATGGGCGAGGAGTACATCGCCGGGATGACGCGGGCCATCCCCGCGGGCACCCTCGGCAAGCCGGAGGACATCGGCCACCTGGCCGCCTTCCTGGCCACCAGCGAGGCCGGCTACATCACCGGCCAGGCCATCGCCGTCGACGGCGGCCAGGTGCTACCCGAGTCACCGGACGCGGTGCGCCCGTAGCCCATGGCGGAGTCGCAGGGCGGACCGATCGCCGAGGACGTGCGGCGGCGGATCCTGTCCATGCTGGCCCAGGGGACGTTGCGGCCCGGATCCCGGCTGGGCACCGAACGTGAGATGGCCGAGCGATTCGCGGTGTCGCGGTCGACGCTGCGCAGCGCGCTGCTGCCGCTGGGCCGGGCCGGCGTGCTGGAGCGGCGCACCGGCCGCAACGGTGGCACGTTCGTGCGGGCGGACGTGGTGCAGCGGCACGCCGCGGAGCTGGCCGGACTGCCCGCGCGGCTGCGCAGCGGCGGGCATACCAGCGCCACCCGGGTCTTGGCGACCGATCGCAGGCCCGCCACCCCGGCCGAAGCGACCGCACTCGAGATCGACAGCGGTGCCGAGGTTTTCGCGATCCGGCGGCTCCGGTTCGCCGACGGGGTTCCGTTGTCGGTGGATCACGCCTGCTTCCCGGTCGAGCAGGTGCCCGATCTGCTCGAGCAGCCGCTCGGCGGCTCCCTGTACGAGTTGTTCGCGGTCCGCTACCGGCTGGTGCCAGTGTCGTCGACCGAGACCATCGAGGTGGTCAGCGCCAGCCCCCGCGAGGCGCACTGGCTGGGCATCCCCAACCGCAGGCCGCTGCTGGCCATCACCCGCATCACCCGCGACGGCGCCGACCGGCCCTTCGAGTACGCCTACGACCTGTTCCGGGCCGATCGGGTGCGGCTGACGGCGACGACCTCGAGCGTGGCCGCCCGCGAACGGCCGGGTGCCGACGGCCGGGTGGAGCGTTCCGTGAGCAGCGGTTGATCGGCCGACTAGCGTGGGACCGGTGACGACGAAACCTGAAATCGAGTTCCCCGACGGTCCCGCGCCCGCCGAACTGGTCATCGAGGACCTGGTGGTCGGCGAGGGTGACGAGGCCAAGCCTGGCGCCACGGTGGAGGTGCACTACGTCGGAGTCGAGTACGACACCGGCGACGAGTTCGACAGCTCCTGGAACCGCGGCGAGTCCATCTCCTTCCCGCTGCGCGGCCTGATCCAGGGCTGGCAGGACGGCATCCCCGGCATGCGGGTCGGCGGCCGCCGCCAGTTGACCATCCCGCCCGAGCAGGCCTACGGCCCGGCCGGCTCGGGCCACCGGCTCTCGGGCAAGACGCTCATCTTCGTCATCGACCTGCTGGGCACCCGATGACCTGATCCGCCTGTCACCGGGTGAACGCCGGGTGACCGCTGGGCACCCTCAGTGAAGAATCGGTGGTTCGCTGGCGACAGCGTTTGCTGATTTCATCAGAATCCGGCGATACGTTTGTGTTGCCGCGTTCCCCGTCGTATCGTTCATCGGTTCGAGTAATTGACGCGCCGGTCAGACGGTGGAGGAGGGAACCGATGACGGGTTCCGATGATGCGCGGGTGAGTGCCACGGCAACGGAGTGGCGTACCGAATCGAGGTACTACCGCCGTCCACCGGGGTGGGGCTGGCTGCTGGGTCTGCTGCTCATCCCACTCCTGCTCGGCCTGATCGGCTGGGGCACGCTGAGCAAGCCCAAGGTCAGTGTGAGCACGCCGAGCATCGGCATCACCGCGCCGAGCATCTCGGTGCCCTCGCTGCCGTCGCTGAACTTCGCGCCGCTGTCGATCCTGCGCAATGGCAACGACTTCACCCTCACCGGTGACCTGCCCGACCTGAACGTCAAGACCGCCCTGCTCAACGCGCTCAAGGCGGCCTTCGGTTCCGGCGTAAACCTGATCGACAAGCTGAACATCAAGGCCGGTGTCAGCAGTCCCGACTTCTCCGGACTCGGCGGGCTGTTCAAGGCCGCCGTCGACGTTCCGGACTTCAACTTCAACATCGAGGGCGGCACGCTGACCCTCACCGGCACCGCGCCGTCCGAGGAGATCAAGGCCGGTGTCGAGGCCGCCGCGAAGGCGGCGTGGCCGAACGTCACGATCGTCAACAACATCGTCGTCAAGGGTGCGGCGCCCAGTGGGACGGGGAACTGCGGTGATCTGCAGACCGACGTCACCGCCGCGCTCAAGACGCCGATCACCTTCGAGACCGACGGCTTCACCCTGACGGCGGCGACCAGGCAGGAACTCTCCGCTGTCGCCGAGAAGCTGAAGGCCTGCCCGGACGCCAAGGTCGCGATCGTCGGGCACACCGACAACACCGGCAACGACGCCATCAACAACCCGTTGAGCGCGAATCGGGCCAAGTCGGTCGGCGATTACCTGGTCTCCCAGGGTGTTTCGGCGGGACAGGTCACCACGAAGGGTGTCGGCTCCAGCCAGCCGGTCGCCGGTAACGACACCGATGCCGGGCGGGCCCAGAACCGCCGCACCGACATCACAGTGAGCTAGGGAGTATCGACATGGGATTCGTCATTCAGTGGTTGTGGTATCTGCTGGCCTTCGCGGTCGGGTCGGCGGTCGCCTGGGTGCTCACGGTGCTGACCATCCGGCATACCAGCAGGGAAGAGGCCATCGCGGACCTGCCCGGCTCGCGTGAGATTGGAGCACGGTGATGCAGAACCTCAATTGGTGGCTGATGGCGCTGGCCTTCATCCTCGGCTTCGTCGCCTTCCTGCTGCTGACCGTCCGCAAGGTCACCCGTGAGGTGCCGGTGAGTCGCACGGTGTCGGCGGCTGTCGGCGGCGGCGCCAAGGTCGCCGCTGCCGCGGCGGCGGGCGCAACCGCGGCGAAGCTGACCGGCGGTGGCGAGGAGCCCTACGGCAGCGGGTCGCTGCGGTTGGCCGCGGGCGCGGTCGTCCCGTCGGGATACACCATCAAGGGCAACGAGGACTCGATGCTCTACCACACGACCGAGAGCCCCTGGTACAAGCAGACCATCGCCGAGGTGTGGTTCAACGCCGAATCTGCCGCTCAGCGTGCGGGTTTCACGCGCTGGGACGCCAAGGACAAGGGCGCTTCCGGAGTCGCCAAGCTCGCCGACGTGCCTGCCGGCCCGTACGGCAAGGGTTCGGCCAAGGCCGGCGCCGGCGGCAGCGGCCCGGAGGGCTGGACCATCAAGGGCAACGAGGACTCGATGCTCTACCACACCCTCGAAAGTCCTTGGTACAAGCAGACGATCGCCGAGGTGTGGTTCAACGAGGAGACGACCGCCAAGGCCGCGGGCTTCACCCGTTGGGACGACAAGGGCAAGGGTATCAAGGTCGCCGCGCTCGCCGACGTGCCCGCGGGCCCGTACGGCAAGGGTTCGGCCAAGCCCGGCGCCGGTGGCAGTGGCCCGGCCGGCTGGCTGATCAAGGGCAACGAGGACTCGATGCTCTACCATCCGCCGGACAGCCCGGCCTACAACGAGACGATCGCCGAGGTGTGGTTCTTCGACGAGGAGACCGCCAAGGCGGCCGGTTTCGACAAGTGGGACAAGAACTTCAAATAGCCCCGGGGGCATAGCCGGTGCCCACCTCCGCGCGACTCCGCACCCCTGTCGCCCGGAGGTGGGCACTATCCATATCGGCGGGGTGTCCGCGCTACTGCGGCGCGGGCAGCCGCAGCATCAGCCGGGTGCCACCGAGCGGGCTGTCCTCCAATGCCGCTGTGCCGCCGTGGATCTCGGCCTGCTGCGCCACCAGCGCCAGCCCGAGGCCCGACCCGGAACGTGAAGCCGTCGACCCGCGGGCGAACCGCTCGAACACGGCCTCCCGCTCGTCCTCGGGCACCCCGGTGCCGTTGTCGTCGACCGCGATCTCGACACCGTCGCGGGAGCTGACCGCCGAGAGTTGCACCCGGGTGGCCCCGCCGTGCTTCACCGCGTTGGCGATCGCGTTGTCCACGGTCAGCCGGAGCCCGGCGGGCAGCCCGATGATGATGCACGTCGGCGAGGGCACCAGGGACACCTCGAGGTCCGGATACACCCGCATCGCGTCATGGGCGGCCCGGTCGAGCAATTCGGTGATGTCGACCGGCACCTGATCGGCCTCCGTCGAGAGCTCGCCCTGCGCCAGTCGTTCCAGGGCGCCCAGCGTGGCCTCGATCCGGCTCTGGGTGCGGATGACGTCGCCGAGCACCTCGCTGCGCTGGTCGTCGGGCAGGTCCAGGGTGGTCAGCACCTCGAGGTTGGTGCGCATCGCCGTGAGCGGGGTGCGCAGTTCGTGGGCCGAGACCGCCGCGAAGTCACGCGCCGACGCCAGCGCCGCCTTGGTGCGGTCCTGCTCCTTCCAGATCCGCTCGAGCAGACCCTTGAGCGCCTCGCCGATCTCGACGGCCTCGGTGGCACCGCCCACCTCGACGTCGGGGGCTTCGTCGCCGGCCTCGATCTGCCGGGTCTGCTGGGCCAGCCTGCGGAACGGCCGGACCGCGAACGCCGCGAGCAGCCAGCCGAGCAGGCCGGCGGCGCCGACCGCGAACACGCAGATCACCAGCACCCGGCGGTGCAGACTTTTGGTGTCGGCGATGGTGTCGTCGTAGGTGGCGCCCACCGCCAGGGTCGTCGGCTCCGTGGCGTACGGGATCTCGACCGTGCGCACCCGGTAGCGCACACCGTCGACGTCGGTGGTGGCGTAGTCGGCGTCCAGCTTGGGCAGCACGACGGGGGAGTTGGACCGAACCTGATCGCCGCGGCGGACCGTGATCACCACGTTCTGGTCGTTGGGTGACGGCGGGATCTGGTCCAGCCCGCGCGGCACGAACGGCACCGCGAATCCGGCGGCCTCGTCGAGCCGGCGGTCGAGGCGCTCGAGGCGGTCGTTGGTGATGCCGATCCAGACGATGGTCCCGACGATCGTGACGACGATCGCCGCCCCGATGGCCGTCGCGAACGCCACCCGGGTCCGCAGCGACGGTGTGCGGCGGAAGATCCGCGACAACGTCATCTCATTGCGTGCGCAGTACGAAGCCAACACCCCGCACCGTGTGCAGCAGGCGCGGCGCCCCGCCGGCCTCCAGCTTGCGGCGCAGATAGCCGATGAACACGTCGACGACGTTGGTGTCGGCGGCGAAGTCGTAGCCCCACACCAGTTCCAGCAGCTGGGCGCGGCTCAGCACCGCGGTCTTGTGCTCGGCGAGCACCGCCAGCAGGTCGAACTCGCGTTTGGTCAGGTCGACATCGACGCCGTTGACCCGGGCACGCCGGCCCGGGATGTCGACCTCGAGCGGCCCGACCTGGATGGTCTCCGAGGAGAACGTGGCGGTCGAGCCGCGCCTGCGCAGCAGGGCCTTCACCCGCGCCACCAACTCGGCCAGGTTGAAGGGTTTCACCAGGTAGTCGTCGGCGCCGGCCTCCAGGCCAGCCACCCGGTCGTCGACCGAGCTGCGGGCCGACAGCACGCAGACCGGCACGTCGTTGTCCATGGCGCGCAGCGCGGTCACGACGCTGACACCGTCCAGCACCGGCATGTTGATGTCGAGCACGATCGCGTCGGGCCGGGTCTCGGTGGCGCTGCGCAGGGCCTCGGCGCCGTCGACGGCGGTGGACACCTCGAACCCGGAGAGCCGCAGCCCCCGCTCCAGGGACGCCAGGACGTCGGGGTCGTCGTCGACCACGAGCACCCGCGGGGAGGCCGAAGAACTGTCCATGCGCCTATCTTGCCCGATCGCCAGCCGCACCCGTGGGAGGTGGGGGGAACGATTTGACCTCACGCTTTGTTGAGGTTCTACCGTGGTGCCGTCGCGGCGAAGCGCCGGTGTGTCGGGCGTGCGTGACATGATCGAGGCCGGGGGTCGGCCGCCGTGACAAGTCGCACGTGAGGTGTAGCTGACAGGGAGACGATCCGTCGTGGAGGAGCTGACAACGGAACCGGTGGCACCGGTCGGCCTGCGGTCGCAGCCCGCCATCGCCCCGGCTCCCGTGCGCCCGCGCGCCGTGTCGGATCTGTTGCGGTTGCTGCCCTACCTGCTGCCGTATCGGGCGCGCTGGATCGCCATGCTCGCCGTCGCGATCACCAGCCTGGTCGCCACGGTGGCCATCCCGCTGATGACCAGGGCGGTGATCGACGGCCCCGTCCGGCACCACGACCAGCACGGGCTGTGGCTGGTCGGCGCGGCCGCGATCGCCGTGGGTGTCTCCGAGGCGGTGCTGTGGTTCATCCGGCGCTGGCTGGTGGCCCGGGCGACCATGGGTGTGGAGGCCGACGTGCGCAAGGACCTCTATGCGCGCCTGCAGATCCTGCCGATGTCGTTTCACGGGCGCTGGCAGTCGGGTCAGCTGCTGTCCCGGATCATGAACGATCTCAACACCATTCGGCGGTTCCTGTCCTTCGGACTGGTGTTCCTGTTGTTGAACGTGCTGCAGATCACCGTGGTGACCGCCATCCTGCTCGCCATGTACTGGCCGCTGGGCGTGGTGGTGCTGGCATCGATAGTGCCGGTCACCCTGATCGTGTTGCACTTCGAGCGCGAATTCACCCGGCTGTCGCGCCAGGCGCAGGATCAGGCCGGGCACGTCGCCACCCACGTCGAGGAGTCCGCACTCGGGCTGCGTGCGGTCAAGTCGTTCGGCCGGGAGGACCTGGTCTATCAGCGGTTCGACGAGCAGGCGAGCACGCTGTACGAGACGCAGATCCGCAAGGTCGCGGTCTCGGCGAAGTTCTGGACGCTGCTGGAGATCATCCCCAGCGTCACCCTGATCATCGTGCTGGGCTTCGGCGCGTTCGCCGCCGGGCACGGCCTGATCACGCTCGGCACGCTGGTCGCGTTCATCACGATGATGCTCTCGCTGGTGTGGCCGATCGCCTCGTTGGGCTTCCTGCTGTCGATGACCCAGGAGTCGATGACCGCCGCGAACCGCATCGCCGAGATCTTCGACGCGCCACGCGAGATCACGGACGGAACCCGCACCGTCGTCCCGCGCGGTGGCCGGCTGGAGTTGGTCGACGTCGGCTTCCGCTTCCCCGAGGGGGACGGTTGGGCGCTGCGCCACGTCAACCTCACCGTCGAACCCGGCGAGACGCTGGCACTGGTGGGTGCCACCGGATCGGGAAAGTCGGTACTGGCCGCGCTGTTGCCCCGGCTCTACGACGTCACCGAGGGCCGAATCCTGATCGACGGCAACGATATCCGTGATCTGAGCCTGCCCACCCTGCGCCGGCTGGTGGCCACCGCGTTCGAGGATCCGACGCTGTTCTCCATGTCGGTGGCCGAGAACCTCCGGCTCGGCCGCCCGGAGGCGACGGATGACGATCTGTTCCAGGCCATCGAGATCGCCGCGGCGGGATTCGTCTACGACCTGCCCTTCGGCCTGCAGACGCGCATCGGCGAGCAGGGCATGAGCCTGTCCGGCGGCCAGCGCCAACGGCTCTCGCTGGCACGGGCGATCCTGGCCGCGCCGAGGATCCTGGTACTCGACGACACCCTCTCGGCCCTGGACGTGCACACCGAGGCCGCGGTCACCGACGCGCTGGGCCGGGTGCTGGAGGCGGTCACCGGCGTGGTCGTCGCGCACCGGGCCTCGACGGTGCTGCTGGCCGACAAGGTCGCACTGCTCGACACCGTCGACGGCGCGGGCACCGTCACCCACGTCGGCACCCACGCCGAACTGCTGGCCACGGTGCCCCGCTACCGCTACCTGCTGGCCGCCGACGACGAACTCGACGACGGCTGCCCGCCGCGGCCGGACTGGGAGGACGACGACGACCGCGAGCGCCTGGACCGCGCCTACGAGGAGGCCTGCGGGCAGCGGGCCGCGAGCGCCAGGCCGGCCGATTACGCCGCATCGGAGGGCCGCAACCGATGACGGCCACCGAATGGCGGGGACGCCTCGACGAGGTCGACGACGATCTGCCGATCGACGAGGCGGTGCCGCGACGTCGGGAGGCGCGGGCGTTGCTGGGTTCGCTGCTGCGGCCGTACCGGCTGACGGTGGGGTTGCTGGCGGTCGTGGTGATCGCGGAAAACGCTGCGCGGCTTTCGGTTCCGCTGCTGGTGCAGCGCGGTATCGATCACGGTGTGCCGCCGCTGCTGGCCGGCGGCTCGGCGCGCGAGTTGATCGTCATCGTGGCGATGCTGGCCGGGGTGGCCGCGGTGCAGGCCGGCAGCCGGCTGTTCTTCCTCAACCGGTCGGGGCGCGTCGGCCAGCGGGTGCTGCTGGACTTGCGCCGTCGGGTGTTCCGGCATTTCCAGCGGCTCGACGTCGCCTTCCACGACCGCTACACCTCGGGCCGGGTGGTCAGCCGTTCCACGAACGACGTCGAAGCCATCCAGGACATGCTCGAGACCGGATTCGACAGCCTGATCACCGCGGTGCTCACGTTGTTCGGCACCGCGGTCCTGTTGGTGGCACTCGACGTCCGGCTCGGACTGATGTGCCTGGCGGCGTTTCCCGCGCTGGTGGCGCTGGTGTGGTGGTTCCGCAACGAGTCGGCGAAGACCTATCGCAAGGTGCGCGAGAGCGCGGCGTTGGTGATCGTGCAGTTCGTCGAGACGATGACGGGCATCAAGGCGGTGCAGGCCTACCGCCGCGAACCCCGCAACCAGGAGATCTTCGAAGGCATCGCCGACGACTACCGGGAGATCAACGAGCGGACCTTCCGGCTGCTGGCCATCTTCATGCCCGGGGTCAAGCTGGTCGGCAACCTGACCACCGGCGTGGTGCTGCTCTACGGCGGCTACCGGGTTCTGCACGGGGACATGACGATCGGCACCCTGACCGCCTTTCTGCTCTACCTGCGGATGTTCTTCGAACCGATGCAGGAGATCTCGCAGTTCTTCAACACCTTCCAGTCCGCCTCGTCGGCGCTGGAGAAACTCGCCGGGGTGCTGGCCGAGAAGCCGGGCATCGCCGACCCGGCCCACCCGGTTCGGTTGGGAGAGGTGCGGGGCGAGATCGCCTTCCACGATGTGCGATTCAGCTACGTGCCGGATCGCCCGGTGCTGCCCGGGCTGTCGCTGACCGTTCCGCCCGGGCAGACCGTCGCCCTGGTCGGCACCACCGGCGCGGGCAAGACCACCATCGCCAAACTGATCGCCCGCTTCTACGACCCGGACTCCGGGTCGGTGACCCTCGACGGCATCGACCTGCGCTCCCTCGCGCAGAGCGGGCTGCGCCGGCACGTCGTGATGGTGACCCAGGAGAACTTCCTGTTCTCCGGCACCGTCGCCGACAACATCCGGTTCGGCAGGCCGACGGCCTCCGACGCCGAGGTGGGGGCGGCCGCGGCCGCGGTGGGTGCCGACGAGTTCATCGCGACGCTGCCGGACGGCTACGACACCGATGTGGCCAAGCGTGGTGGCCGGTTGTCCGCCGGGCAGCGCCAGCTGGTCGCGTTCGCCCGGGCGTTCCTCGCCGATCCCGCCGTGCTGATCCTCGACGAGGCCACCTCGTCACTGGACATTCCGAGCGAACGGCTGGTGCAGCGGGCGCTTCGCACCGTGCTGGCCGGCCGGACGGCGCTGATCATCGCCCATCGGCTCTCCACGGTGGAGGTCGCCGACCGGGTGCTCGTCCTCGAACACGGCCGCGTCGTCGAGGACGGTCCTCCCACACAGCTGATCGGATCGGGTGGACACTATGCCGGGTTGCACCGCGCCTGGGTCGAGTCCCTGGCCTAGGTCGGTTCGACACATTTCGACACAGGGGAGAGCGCCGTGGATGCGACGAGGGTGTGCTCGGTGCTGGCAGTGCTGCTGGCGGTCGTGCTTGGGTTGCTCATCGCACCCGTCGGGGCGGCCCGCGCCGACGACCTGCCCGGGGTCGGGCTGACCGGCACCTCGGGCGCTCCGTTGCGCGACGGCGCGACCTACGGCGTCGGGATGGTCATCGTCGCCCATTTCGACGGTCCGGTCGGTGATTTCGGCGCGGCCGAACAGCAGCTGACGGTGTCGACCGAGCCGCCGGTCGCCGGCGCCTGGCACTGGGTCGACGACCACACCGCACACTGGCGTCCGCCGCAGTACTACCAGCCGGGCACCGTCGTCACCGTCGCCCCCGGCGGGGCGCCGCCGGTGACGTTCACCATCGGCGCCTCGCACGTGTCGGTCGCCGACGATGCGACCAAGCAGGTCAGCGTTTTCGACGGCGGCAAGCTGGTGCGCACCATGCCGACCTCGATGGGCCGCGGCGGCACCGAGAAGGTGGGCAACACGACGCTGAGCTTCTGGACTCAGCCCGGGGTCTACACCGTGCTGGACAAGAGCAACCCGGTGGTGATGGACTCCTCGACCTACGGGCTGCCGATCAACTCCCACCTCGGCTACAAGGAGTCGATCAACTACGCGGTTCGCATCAGCACCGATGGTGTGTACCTCCACGAGCTCGACGAGACGGTGTGGGCGCAGGGCAACACCGACACCAGCCACGGCTGTCTGAACCTCAACCGCGACAACGCGGCGTGGTTCTACAACTTCTCGGTCCCCGGCGACGTCGTCGAGGTGCGCAACACCGGCGGCAAGCCGCTGCAGTTGTGGCAGAACGGCGACTGGAGTATGCCGTGGGACCAGTGGGCCCCGGCCTGAGGGGCTTCGCTGATCGGGCCGACGCGGGTCGGCGGTTGGCCGGGGGGCTGAAGGCCTATCGCGACCGCGACGTGCTGGTGCTGGCCCTGCCGCGCGGCGGTGTCCCGGTGGCGTTCGAGGTGGCCGCGGCCCTCGACGCGCCGCTGGACGTGTTGGTGGTGCGCAAGCTCGGTGTGCCGCATCAGCCCGAACTCGCGTTCGGGGCGATCGGCGAGGACGGGGTGCGGGTGCTCAACGACGAGGTGCTGCGGCACGTGCTGCTGACCGATGCCGAGATGGCCGCGGTGGAGACCGCCCAGCGCGCCGAGCTGCAGCGCCGGGTCGAACGTTATCGAGCTGGCCGGGAACGGGTTTCGCTGCGCGGCCGGGTGGTCCTGATCGTCGACGACGGCTTCGCGACGGGTGCCACCGCGCGGGCGGCCTGCCTGGTGGCCCGCGCCCAGGGCGCCGCCGAGGTGGTGCTGGCCGCGCCCATCGGCTCGGCCGACACCGTCGCCGCATTGCGGGGGGTCGCCGACGACGTGGTGTGCCTGGGAGCCCCGCGGTACTTCCACGCCGTCGGCCAGGGTTACCGCGACTTCAGCCAGACCTCCGACGAGGAGGTGTGCGAATTGCTGGAGCGCCCCCGAAACCGCTAGCCGGGCAGGCCGATCCGGCGGTAGCGGGCCAGCCGCGCCGCGTACCGCTCGCCGGCCGGGACCGCGCGCAGCTCGTACAGTTCGCGCGCGATCGCGGTCGAGAGCCGGCGGGCGAACTCCACGGGTTCGTCGGCGGCGTCGGGATGCTCGGGCACGATCGCGTCGACGATCCCGTCACGCAGCAGGTCCGTCGACCGGATGCCCTGGGCCGCGGCCAGTTCCGCGGCGTGGTCGGTATCCCGGAAGACGATCGCGCTGGCGCCCTCCGGCGGCAGGGGCGCCAGCCAGCCGTGCCGGGCGGCCAGCACCCGGTCGGCGGGCACCATCGCCAGTGCGGGCCCGCCGCTGCCCTGACCGAGCAGCACCGAGACGGTCGGGGTGCTCAGGGTGACCAGTTCGGAGAGGCAGCGCGCGATCTCCCCGGCCAGCCCGTTCTGTTCGGCGTCGGCCGACAGCGCCGGACCCGCCGTGTCGATCACCAGGACCAGCGGCAGCCGCAGCCCGGCGGCCAGCGCCATCCCCCGCCGCGCCTCCCGTAGGGCGGCGGGGCCCACCACGGCGCCGACGACGCGTTGCTGCCCGACCACGACGGCGGGCCGGCCGCCGAAGCGGGCCAGTGCCAGCACGGTCGCGGCCGCCTCGCCGTGCGTGCCGGACAGCAGCACCCGGTCGGTGGCGCCCTCCCGCAGCAGCCAGCCGACCCCCGGGCGGTCCGGGCGGCGCGAGGCCATCACCGACTCCCACGCCGGCACCTCCGGTATCGGCTCCGCCGGATCGGCGGCCGGCGGTTCGGCGGGCGGGTCGACGAGCACCCGCAATGTCCGGTCCAGGGTGGGTCGGAGGCTTTCGAGCGGCACCACACCGTCGATGACACCGTGGGCGAGCAGGTTCTCGGCGGTCTGCACCCCGGTCGGAAACGGCTCGCCGTACAGCTGCTCGTAGACCCGCGGCCCGAGGAAACCGATGAGCGCCCCGGGCTGGGCCACGGTGACGTGGCCGAGCGATCCCCACGACGCGAACACCCCGCCGGTCGTGGGGTTGCGCAGGTACACCAGGTAGGGCACGTGGGCCTGCTTGTGCACGGTGACGGCGGCGGCGATCTTGACCATCTGCAGGAAGGCCACGGTGCCCTCCTGCATCCGGGTGCCGCCGGAACTGGGCGAGGCCAGCAGGGGTAGCCGCTCGGCCGTGGCCCGCTCCACCGCCGCGGTGATGCGTTCGGCGGCGGCCACCCCGATCGAGCCGGCCAGGAAGCCGAACTCGCACGCCACCACGGCGACCCGGCGCCCGAACACCGTGCCCTCGCCGGTCAGCACCGCCTCGTCGAGCCCGGTCGCGGCGCGGGCCCGCGCCAGTTCGGCGGCGTACTCGGCGTCGGCGGTCACGGCCGGGGGCGGGCTGTCCCAGCTGCGGAACGAACCGGGGTCCAGCACGGCGTCGCGCAGTTCGGTAGCCCCGATGCGGCTCACGGGTCGAGGTTATCCGGCCAGTAGGCTGGGCTCCATGATCGGTATCAGCCGCGTCGGCGACGTGACCACCATCGAGCTGCAGCGCCCGGAGCGCCGCAACGCGCTCAACTCCGAACTGGTCGACACCCTGCGGGAGGCCGTGGAGAAGGCGGCCGCCGACGACGTCCGCGCCGTCGTGCTCACCGGCCAGGGGACGGTGTTCTGCGCCGGCGCCGACCTCTCCGGTGACGTGTTCGCGGCCGACTTCCCGGACAAGGCGATCGCACTGAACAAGGCCATCGACGCGGTGCCGGTTCCGGTGATCGGGGCGATCAACGGCCCGGCGATCGGCGCCGGTGTGCAGCTGGCGATGATCTGCGACCTGCGGGTGGTGGCGCCGGGCGCCTATTTCCAGTTCCCGATCGCCAAATACGGCCTCGCGCTTGACAACTGGAGCGTTCGGCGGCTTTCCTCGCTGGCCGGTTACGGCCGCGCCCGGGGCATGCTGCTGGCCGCGGAGAAACTGGATGCGCAGACCGCGTTGATGACCGGCATGGCCAACCGGATCGGGGACCTCGCCGACGCGCAGGCGTGGGCGGCCGAGATCGCCGGACTGGCGCCGCTGTCGCTGCAGTCCTCCAAGCGGGTGCTCAACGACGACGGCGCCTACGAGGAGCAGGGCGCCACCCACAAGGAACTCTTCGACAAGGCCTGGGGCAGCCAGGACGTGATCGAGGCGCAGGTCGCGCGCATCGAGAAGCGGGCGCCGAGGTTCCAGGGCGCCTAAATTGTTGCGCACCGCCCTTCGCCTGGCCGCCGGCACGGGATCGCTGGCCGCCGGCGGCTGGGTCCTGCGGGCGCTGAACGACGCACCCGCGTCGTTGGGCGCCGGGCCGGGCGCCATCCGCACCGTCGCCGACGGCTCGCCCAACTACCGCGACGGGGTGTTCCACAACCTCGAACCCGCATCGGCGCTCAAGCTCGACGCCGAGGAGAACCGGCTGATCCTGTTCGACATGATCTCCAGCCGGTCGGCCAGCCGCCCCGGCGGCGCCGTACCCCTCGCCGCACCCCCCGTCGACGCGAGACCCGAGCCGCTGGCGGTGAACTGGCTCGGCCATTCCACGACGCTGCTGGAGATCGACGGCTACCGGGTGCTCACCGACCCGGTCTGGAGCAACCGCTGCTCGCCGTCGCGCACGGTCGGTCCCCAGCGGCTGCACCCGGTCCCGCTGCCGCTGGAGACCCTGCCCGAACTCGACGCCGTGGTGATCAGCCACGACCACTACGACCACCTCGACATGGACACCGTGCTGGACTTGGTACGCACCCAGCGGGCGCCGTTCGTGGTTCCCCTCGGTGTCGGCGCGCACCTGCGGCAGTGGAACGTCCCCACCGAGCGGATCGTCGAACTGGACTGGAACGCCGAGACCCGCATCGGCGAGCTGAGGCTGGTCTGCACCCCGGCGCGGCACTTCTCCGGCCGCTTCCTGTCGCGCAACACCACGCTGTGGGCCTCGTGGGCGATCCTCGGGCCGCGGCACCGCGCGTACTTCGGCGGCGACACCGGATACACCAACAGCTTCGCCCGGATCGGCGCCGACCACGGGCCCTTCGACCTCACCCTGATGCCGATCGGCGCCTACAACACCGCCTGGCCCGATATCCACATGAACCCGGAGGAGGCGGTGCGCGCCCACCGCGACGTCACCGATGCCGGCCTGCTGGTGCCGATCCACTGGGCCACCTTCCGGCTGGCTCCCCATCCGTGGTCGGAGCCGGTGGAACGGCTGCTGGCCGCGGCCGGCGAGGCCGGGGTCGATGTGGCCGTTCCCAAGCCGGGCGGACGGGTGAGCACACCGGCGTCGACGGCAACAGAACGGGAGGCGGCCATAGAGCGGACCGCCGCGGAGGCGGCAATAGAACAGTGGTGGCGGCTGTGACGCACTACCGTGCAAGCCATGACCGCTCTGGCGAGGCGTGCCGCGATCATCGCGCTGTTGGCCGCCCTGACCGCATGTAGCAGCACCCCCGAGCCGGATAGCGCCAAGACCCTTTCGACGCTGCCGCCGCCGCTCGTGCCCGCGATGGCGCTGCCGGACAACGCCGTTGACAACGCGGTGGCCAAACTGGACGGCATCGCCGACGAACTGCTGAAGTCCTCCGGCATCCCGGGGATGGCCGTCGCCGTCGTGCACGGCGGAAAGACGCTCTACGCCAAGGGCTTCGGCGTCAAGGATGCGACGAAGCCGGCCGATGACCCGAACAACAGGGTCGGCCCCGACACGGTGTTCCAGCTGGCCTCGCTGTCCAAACCGCTCGGCTCCACCGTGATCGCCCACCAGGTCGGCCGCAAGGCGGTCGACTGGAGGACCCCCGTGGTGGACAAGCTGCCGTGGTTCGCCCTGTCCGATCCGGCCGTGACCAGGATGCTGACCATCGGCGATCTCTACTCGCACCGGTCCGGGCTGCCCGACCACGCTGGTGACAAGCTGGAGGATCTGGGCTACGACCGCCGCTTCATCCTGGAGCGGCTGCGCCAACTCCCGCTCGCACCGTTCCGAATCTCTTACGCCTACACCAATTTCGGTGTCACCGCCGCGGCCGAGGCGGTCGCCACGGCGGCGGGCACCTCCTGGGAGGACCTCAGCGAGCAGGTGCTCTACCGCCCGCTGGGTATGGCGTCCACCAGCTCCCGGTTCGCCGACTACGAAGCCCGCGCCGACAAGGCGCTCGGTCACATCCGCACCGGCGACGGTTACCGGCCGCTGTTCCACCGCGACGCCGACGCGCAGTCACCCGCCGGGGGAGTGAGCTCCTCGGTCAACGACCTCACGCACTGGCTGGCCATGGTGCTGGCCAACGGCACCTACAACGGGACCCGGGTCGTCGAGCCGGACGCGCTGCTGCCGGCGGTGACACCGCAGATCGTCTCCAGCCCGGCGAAGGAGCCGGCGATGCGGTCCGGGTTCTACGGCTACGGGTTCAACGTCGGAACCTCCTCGGCCGCCCGGATGGAGCTCAGCCACTCCGGGGCGTTCCAGCTGGGGGCGGGCACCAACTTCGTCATCATCCCCTCCGCTGATGTCGCGATCGTCGCGCTGAGCAACGCCACCCCGGCAGGCATCCCCGAGACGCTGACCGCCGAGTTCGCCGACCTGGTCCAGTTCGGTGAGGTCCGCGAGGACTGGCGCAAGCTCTACGGCGACGCGTTCGCCGGCATGAGCGACCCGGAGGGTGCACTCGTCGGCAAGAGCCCCCCGACCGATCCCGCGCCCGCCCAACCGCTGAGCGCCTACGTCGGGACCTACCGCAATGACTACTGGGGTCCCGCCACCGTTGCCGAGAAGGACGGCAGGCTCACCGTGACACTGGGGCCCCGGCCGGACACCCTCGAGCTCACGCACCGCGACGGTGACGTCTTCACATTCGGCTTCCAGACCGAGAACGCCCCGCCCGGAACGGTTTCCGCCGCGACGTTCGACGGTGACAAGCTGACGCTCGAGTACTTCGACGACGACAAGATGGGAACGTTCACCAAATGACCGTCAGCATCGCCGCGGGCCTGTCCGACGCCGACGTCGCCGCCCGGATCGCCGAGGGCAAGACCAACGACGTGCCCGCGCGGGCCTCGCGCAGCGTCTCCGACATCGTCCGGTCCAACGTCTTCACCCGCATCAACGCCATCCTCGGGGTGCTGTTCATGCTGGTGCTGGCCACCGGGTCATTGATCAACGGGCTGTTCGGCCTGCTGATCATCGCCAACAGCGGCATCGGCATCATCCAGGAGCTGCGGGCGAAGAAGACCCTGGACAACCTCGCGATCGTCGGGCAGGCCAAACCAACGGTGCGCAGGCAGTCCGGCACCACGCAGGTGGCGCCCAACGAGGTGGTGCTCGACGACGTGATCGAGCTGGGTCCGGGTGACCAGATCGTCGTCGACGGCGAGATGCTGGAGGCCTCGAACCTGGAGGTCGACGAGTCGCTGCTGACCGGTGAGGCCGACCCGATCGGCAAAGCCGCTGGCGACGCGGTGATGTCGGGCAGTTTCGTGGTCGCCGGGGCCGGTGCGTACCGGGCCACCAAGGTCGGCCGCGAGGCCTATGCGGCCCGGCTGGCCGAGGAGGCCAGCCGGTTCACCCTGGTCAAGTCCGAATTGCGCAGCGGCATCAACAAGATCCTGCAGTTCATCACCTACCTGCTCTGGCCCACCGGGCTGCTGATCATCTACACCCAGTTGTTCACCACCAACGTGGGCTGGCGCGAGTCGGTGCTGCGGATGGTCGGCGCGCTGGTGCCGATGGTGCCCGAGGGGCTGGTGCTGATGACGTCGATCGCCTTCGCCGTTGGGGTGATCCGGCTGGGTCGCAGGCAGTGCCTGGTGCAGGAACTGCCCGCGATCGAGGGGCTGGCCCGGGTCGACGTGGTCTGCGCCGACAAGACCGGCACCCTCACCGAGAACGGCATGCGGCTGTCCGAGGTCGCGCCGGTGAGCCGCGACGATACCGCCGACCGGGTGGCCGACGTGCTGGCGTCCCTGGCCGCCGATGACCCGAAACCCAACGCCAGCATGACCGCCATCGGTGAGGCCTATCCCGACCCGCCGGGTTGGACCGCCACCGCGACCGCACCGTTCAAGTCTGCGACCAAGTGGAGCGGGGTGTCCTACGGCGAGCACGGCAACTGGCTGATCGGCGCGCCCGATGTGCTGCTCGACCCGGCCTCACCGGTCGCCGCGCAGGCCGAGGAGATCGGCTCGCGCGGTCTGCGGGTGCTGCTGCTTGGCTGCTGCGATCGCAGCGTCGACAGCCCGGACGCGCCCGGCCAGGTCACGCCGGTCGCGCTGGTCGTCCTCGAGCAGCGGGTCCGGCCCGACGCCCGGGACACGCTGGAATACTTTGCCTCCCAACACGTCACGGTGAAGGTCATCTCGGGCGACAACGCCGTCTCGGTCGGGGCGGTGGCCGGTTCGCTGGGCCTGGAGGGCGAGACCATGGACGCCCGCCAGTTGCCCTCGGAGCCCGAGGAACTCGCCGACACCATGGCCGAGTACACCACCTTCGGCCGGGTGCGCCCCGACCAGAAGCGGGCGATGGTGCACGCGCTACAGTCCCGCGACCACACCGTGGCGATGACCGGTGACGGGGTCAACGACGTGCTGGCGCTCAAGGACGCCGACATCGGGGTGGCGATGGGTTCCGGCAGCCCGGCGTCGCGCGCGGTGGCCCAGATCGTGTTGCTGGACAACAAGTTCGCGACGCTACCCTACGTCGTCGGCGAGGGCCGCCGGGTGATCGGCAACATCGAACGGGTGTCGAACCTGTTCCTGACCAAGACCGTCTACTCGGTGCTGCTCGCCCTGCTGGTCGGCCTGGCGGGCCTGAGTTCCAAGTGGTTCGGCACCGAACCGCTGCTGTATCCGTTCCAGCCGATCCACGTCACCATCGCGGCCTGGTTCACCATCGGCATCCCGGCGTTCATCCTGTCGCTGGCGCCCAACAACGAACGCGCCCACACCGGGTTCGTGCGCCGCGTGATGACCTCCGCGCTGCCATCGGGCGTGGTCGTCGGCCTGGCCACGTTCATCTCCTATCTGGTCGCCTACCACGGCCACGGCGCCACGCTCGTCGAGCAGGCCCAGGCCTCCACCGCGGCGCTGATCACCCTGCTGATCGGCGCGGTGTGGGTGCTCGCGGTGGTGGCCCGGCCCTACCAGTGGTGGCGGGTGGCGCTGGTGTCGGTTTCCGGCGTGGCCTACGTTGTGATCTTCGCCATCCCGCTGGCCCGGGAGAAGTTCATGCTGGACCCATCGAACCTGGTCGTGACCGCAACCGGGATGGGGATCGGCCTGGTCGCTGCGGCGTTGATCGAGGCCATCTGGTGGATTCAGGGCCGAGTGCTCGGCGAACCTCGGATTTTGTGGCGGACGGAGCCTACCGTGCAAGATTGACCGGGGGCATGCCCCGGCGATCGAACGGGAAGGGTCGGATCATGGGGTTCCTGGACAAGGCCAAGGAAGTCATCACCGAGAACGTCGACAAGGCCAAGGACGTCATCACCGAGAACGTCGACAAGGTCGAGCAGGCCATCGACAAGGCCGGTGACCTCATCGACGAGAAGACGCAGGGCAAGTTCTCCGAGACCGTCGACAAGGTGCAGGACGCGGCCAAGAGCGCCGTCGAGAAGGGCACCGAGGCCGTCAAGAACGTCACCGACAAGGGCGGCGACCAACCACCACAGACCTAAGGGCGTATGGCGAAACTCTCCGTATCCGTAGACGTTCCACTACCGCCGGACCAGGCGTGGCAGCACGCCTCGGATCTCTCCCGGTACAAGGAATGGTTGACCGTGCACCGGGTGTGGCGCTCGAAGCTGCCCGAGACCCTGGACAAGGGCACGGTCGTGGAGTCCATCCTCGAGGTCATGGGCATGCCGAACCGGATTCGGTGGACGATCGTCCATTTCAAGCCCCCGGAGGCGATGACGCTCAACGGCGTCGGCGTCGGCGGGGTCAAGGTCAAACTGCTGGGCAAGGTGCGGCCGCAGGACGCCGACCCCGGTGCCTCGGTGGTCACCCTCGACGTCCACCTCGGCGGGCCCGCGTTGTTCGGGCCGATCGGGATGCTCGTCGCAGGCGCACTGCGCGGCGACATCAAGGAGTCGCTGGACCGGTTCGTGACGGTGTTCGCGGCCGGTTGAGGCCGGTCGGGCCGGCGTCGGCGCGCTGCCCGGGATGGGCCCCGAACCGAACCCCCAGCCCTTGCGCAATTGACCGTCCACATTCGATGATGACCGGCGTGCACCATGCCGAAGAACAGCGCCACATCGACCGGGTGGTCGACCGCCTCGTGCAGGCGTTTCCGCTGGTGCCGGACGAGGTGATCAGCGAAGCCGTGGCCGAGGCCCACCGCGGTTTCGACTCGGCGCGGATCCGGGAGTTCGTGCCGATGCTCGTCGAGCGGCAGTGCCGGGCCCACTTCGAGCGGCATCCCGCCGTGGTGATCTCCGCCTGACCCCCTAGGGCAGCGGCGCCGACCAACGCAGGCGTGTGCCGCCGCCGGGGGCCGGGGCGATGCTGAACTGCCCGGCGCACTCCTCGGCGCGGGCGGCCAGGTTGGCCAGCCCACTGCGGGTGACGTCCCCGCCGATGCCCACGCCGTCATCGGTCACCCCGATGGTGAGGTCGTCGTCGACGGTGACCGAGACGCTGACCGTGCGCGCGCCGGCGTGGCGCACCACATTGCTGATCGCCTCCCGGACCACCGCCTCGGCGTGGTCGGCTAAAGCGGCATCGACCACCGAGAGCGGTCCGCTGATGTGCACCGTGGGCCGCACCGGGGAATCGGCGGTCATCCGGGTGACCGCCTGCTCGATGCGCTGGCGCAGCCGGGTGACCGTCCCGCCGTGCAGGTCGAAGATCGCGGTTCTGATCTCCTGCACCACCTCCTGCAGGTCGTCGAGGGCGCCGGTGATCCGGCGGGTGCCCTCGGGCCCGTCGGCGCCCAGCGCGCCCTGCAGTGACAGCCCGACCGCGAACAACCGCTGGATGACATGGTCATGCAGGTCGCGGGCGATCCGGTCGCGGTCGGTGAGCACATCGAGTTCGCGCATCCGGCGCTGCGCGGTCGCCAGGTGCAGCACCAGGCCGGCCTGCATGGCGAACGCGGCGGCCATCTCCAGCTGGTTCTCACTGAACCGGCTGCCCGGCTTGGCCACACACACCAGCACCCCGGTCACCGTCTTGGGTTCACAGACCGGCAACACCAGCGTCACCAGCGGATCACCGCCCAGATCGTGAAAGTCGTTGACCTGCAACGGCACCCGATCGGCGAACGCCAGACCGCAGGTGGTTCCTGCGGTCGGCACCCGGCGCCCTTGCAGTTCGTCGCGGGTGGATGTGGTGACCACCAGGTCGCCGGAGCCGTCCGGGGTGAGCAGGAACGCGAAGTCGCTGTCGGTCAACGCCGCCACCTTGGCGGCGATCTCCAGGTGCACCACCGCCGGATCGTCACCGGCAAGCAGGTTGGTGCTGATGTCCCGGGTGGCCTCGATCCACAGCTGGCGCGAGCGCGCGGCCTGGTAGAGCCGGGCGTTGTCGATCGCGATCCCGGCCGCGCCGGCGAGGCCCTGCACCAGCGCCTCGTCGTCGTCGGTGAAGACCGCGCCGCCGGCCTTCTCGGTCAGGTACAGGTTGCCGTACACCTGGTCGCGAATCCGGATCGGCACGCCCAGAAACGTGCGCATCGGCGGATGGTGCGGCGGAAGGCCGACCGACGCAGGGTGTCGCGAGATGTCTTCGACCCGAATGGCTTTGGGCGTGTTCAGCAGAACGCCCAGCATCCCGTGCCCCGTCGGCAGCGGGCCGATCAGCTCGGCCGTCGGCGCGTCGACCCCCTCGTAGACGAACCGTTCCAGCGCGGGGTGCGGCTCGGTCCCGATCACACCCAGCGCACCGTAGCGGGCGTCCACCAGATCCATTGCCGTGCGCACGATCGTGCGCAGCGTCCGCTCCAGGTCCAGGCCGGCCGTGACGGCCAGCATCGCGTCGAGCAGGCCGTCGCGGACCGCGACGTCAACCATCGGACCGGCGCATGGTTTCGGCGGCGAACAACGCCGCCTGGGTGCGCCCGGAGAGCCCGAGCTTGGTCAGCAGCCGGGACACGTAGTTCTTGACCGTTTTCTCCGCCAGAAACATCCGCTGGCCGATCTCGCGGTTGGTCAGTCCCTCGCCGAGCAGCTGCAGCAGGGTGCGTTCGGTCGGCGACAGGTCCCGCAGGCGCTCGTCCTGCTCGGTGTCTCGTCGCAGCCTGGACATCAGGACCTCGGCGGCGCGGTTGTCCAGCAACGACTTTCCGGAGCCGACCGCCTTGATCGCCTCGGCGAGCTCCATTCCACGGATGTCCTTGACGACGTATCCGCTGGCGCCGGCGACGATGGCGTCGAGCATCGACTGTTCGTCGGTGAACGAGGTGAGGATCAGGCAGCGCAACTCGTCGTTGGTGGCGAGCAGTTCGCGGCAGAGGTCGATGCCGCTGCCGTCGGGCAGCCGGATGTCGAGCACGGCGACGTCCGGGCGGGCCGCGGGAATACGGGCGAGGGCCTCGGTGAAGGTGCCCGCCTCGCCCACGACCTGGAGGTCGGGGTCACTGGTCAGGAGTTCGGCGAGACCCCGCCGAACCACCTCGTGGTCGTCGACCAGGAACACCTTGATCACACCGCAATACAGCCCTGGAACAGGCGCGCCAACTAGGGACTTTGGTCCCGAAAAGACCTGACCAACGCCTTGTGTCAAGGGGTCCAACATTACTGGCGCGCGGCCGTCGCGGCGGGGATTGTCGTAGGCGGTATCGCGAGACGAGCGGTGGGGATATGGAGGTGACGATGACGGACGCATCCGCGCCCGAGATCGTCGTTGGCTGCGACGGCTCGGCCTCTTCCCACTCGGCGATCCGCTGGGCCGCCCACGAGGCCGGTATGCGCAACGTGGCGTTGCGCCTGGTTCACGTCGGTGCCGCGCCCGCCGTCATCAACGTCATGCGGCCCGTTCCCGTCGAGTTCGAGGAGTGGCAGGACAAGCAGGCCCGCCAGGTCCTGGCCGAGGCGACGGCTCTGGTGGCCGAGATCGGCGCCGAGACGGGCGTGCCGGTGCGCATCGCCGACGCCGACATCTACCACGCGGCCCCGGTCCCCACGCTGATCGACCTGTCCAAGGACGCCGAGATGGTGGTGGTGGGCAGCCGGGGCATGGGCGCGTTCCGCCGTGGTCTGCTCGGCTCGATCAGCACCGGTCTGGTGCACCACGCCCACTGCCCGGTCGCGGTCATCCACGACGGACCGGTTCCGCCCGCCCACCTGCCGGTGGTCGTCGGCATCGATGGGTCGCCGGCCTCGGTCGGGGCCACCGAGATCGCGTTCGAGGAGGCCTCCCGGCGCGGCGTCGACCTGGTCGCCGTGCACGCCTGGAGCGACGACAGCCTGTTCACCGTGCCCGGTGTCGATTGGTCGAGCGTGGCCACCGGTGAGGAGGAACTCCTGGCGGAGCGGTTGGCGGGCACCGCCGCCGACTATCCGGACGTCACGGTGCATCGCGTGGTGGTGCGCGATCAGCCGGCCCGGTACCTGGCCGAGCAGGCCCAGAACGCCCAGCTGCTGGTGGTCGGCAGCCACGGCCGGGGCGGGTTCGCCGGACTGCTGCTCGGTTCGGTCAGCACCGCATTGGTACACACCGTCACCATCCCCATGATTGTCGCGCGCCGGCACTAGCACCCCACGGCGCGCGTCACCGAGCCGGCGGACGGAGTTCTCCCCCGTCCGCCGGCTCACTCTCGTTCAGCGGGTCCGCGCCCGCGGTCTGATCCGACCGGGCTGGGCGGCTCGCTGACCCCTGCGCAGCGTGTCGATCAGCTCCCGGTAGGGCCCGACGAGATAGGCGGTGTCGTCCGCGGCCAGCTGGGTCTCGCGGCGGGGATGCAGCCGCACGGGCGAACCGTCCCGCTCGATGGCGATCACCCGGGTCTGGGTCGACAATTCGAACATCCGCAGGCCGTCGAGCTCGCTGCCCCGGCGTACCTTGACGCCGCCGACCATGAACGAGCGCTGGCCCACCGAGAAGGTGCCCAGCACGTCGAGTCCCATGGCGGCGCCGATGAACCAGGGGGTGGCGAGGTCGACGGTGGAGCGCACGAACTCGAAGCCGAACCGGTGCCCGACGGCGTGGCCGAGCTGCTGGTCGTAGATCCGCAGCACGACCGGCACGTGCGGGCGATGCAACTCCGGCACCACCTGTGGGTTGCCGACCATCTCGCGGATCACGATGCCGGTCTCGATGTTGACCATGTCGTCCTGGGTGAGCACCGCGATCGCCCGCGCGCGGTCCACCCGGGCGGCCTCCAGTGTCTGGCGCAGCGTGGCGTCGCCGAAGATGACCGGCACGTCCAGCTCTTTGGCCCCGGACAGGTAGCGGTTGTCCTCGTTGCGCTCGATGACCGCGACCTGCTGGCCGGCCGCCTTGAGCATGCTCGCAACCCGGATGCCGAACGAACCGAGCCCCACCACCACGATGTGGCGGCGCAGGTGGCGGATCTTCTGCCGGTTGGTCGCCTGGGAGATGCGCTGGGAGAGCAGCACGTCGGCCACGAACGCCACCAGGATCGCCATTGTCGCGACGCCGGCCAGCATCATCATCACGCCCCATAGCCGCAGCCAGGTCGGCTGGTCGGAGAAGTTGAAGTCGCCGTAGCCCACGGTCGCGATGGTCTCGGTGGAGAAGTAGAGGGCGTCCACCCAGGTCATGCCCGGATGGTCGTAGCTGAATCGCAGAATTACTGTCGATCCCAGCAGCAGTGCGGTCGCGGCCGCGAGCGCGCGGTAGAACATCGGGTTCATGTCGTCGCGGAAGGCCCGCATGGTGTCGGAGATGCGGGCGAACAGCGGGCGCTCCCGCGGGGCGACCGGAATCGGCTTGGCGATCTTGATGCCCCGCTCGGCCAGCTCGTCGGCGGTGCCGATCATGGCGGTCCAGTCACCCGGGTGCACCGGCACGTCCCGGCCGGGGCAGGCGATCACCTCACCCGGGTTGTGCGCGGCCTCCGAGCGGATGATGGCGACCGGCGCCAGGTCACCGTACATTTCCCGCAGCGTCGACTCCTCGGTGGCGAACGCGCCGGAGACGACGAAGTCGATGCCGGCCACCGTGATGGTGTGGGTGGTCAGCTCCAGCAGCGCCTCGACCACCGACGGCGCCGCCAGATCGGCGACGTCGAGGATGGCCCCGGGCCCGTTTCCGCCTGCCATCGCCTCGCGCAGCACCGTGTTGGCGAGCCGGGCGACCACCCGCACCCGGGGGTTGGCCTGCCGGGCCAGCAGCGCGATCTCGAGGTTCAGCGCGTCGTCGTCGGCGACGCAGATAACCGCGTCGGCCACCGCGATACCGGCGGCCTCCAGGCCCTCGGGGGACTGCAGGGGGACCACGCTGAGCTCGGCATTGTTCAGCTCGTCGATGATGCGGACCGCGAGCGCGTCGTCACCGCAGACGATGGTGTGGCCGTGCATGGGGAAACGCTACTGCGGAATCCGTCGCGGCGACGGGTGACCACGAAGTATGTCGGGCACGGCGCCGGTCCGGCTCATCGCTGTGCCCCGGGCGGCACCGGATCCGCGTCGTCGCCGCTGGCCCCGAGGGTGAAGTCGGCGAAGTCGAAGCCGGGCACCACGACACAGCTCACCAGTGCGGGCTCGGCATCGCGCGGCCGCGCCCGCTGCCAGTAGCCGGGCGGCACCACCAGCTGGGGGTGCTGACCGGCCAGCACGTCCGGGCCCAGGACATAGGTTGTGGCGCTGTCCTTCTCGCGCCCGAACTCGAGCAGCAGCGGGCTGCCCCGATGGTGCAGCCACAATTCCGCGCTGCGCACGGTGTGCCAGGCCGACTGCTGGTCGCCCATCAGGACGAACAGGATCGCGGTGCCCGCGCTGCGCGGCCCGGTGTAGTCGGGCGGCAGCACCGACTCGGCCAGCGCCAGGTCGCTGCGCCAGGTCTCCCGGAACCAGCCGCCCTCGGGATGCGGAGCCAGGTCGAGCCGGCGCACCCAGTCGGGGAGTTGTGTCATCTGCCGTCCTCGGGTTTGGTTCCGACCAGCCTAGAGCCACCGGACCCCGGCGATGCGGCTCCCCGGCGTACTGACCGAGGCGGGTTAGGGTCGGACCATGACACGCCTGCGTCCGGGTTGGTTCGTCGCGTTGTGCGCCGCGCTGCTCGGCGGCAGCGCGTGGCTGCCGTGGTTGACCACCTCGGCCCACGGTGGTGGCCGCGCCAGTGCGATCGGGGGGACCGTCGGCAGCATTGTGCTGCCCTCCCGATTCGGCGCCGGACAGCTGATCGTGCTGTTGTCCGCGGTGCTGATCGTCACCGGGGCGATGGCGGCCCGGGACCTCTCGCCCCGGCTGGCTTCCGCTGCGGCCCTGGTGATTTCGCTGCTCATCGCATTTCTGACTTGGTTCTACTACCACCTCAACGTCAGTCCGCCGGTGGTGGCCGGGTACGGCCTCTACGTCGGCACCGCCTGCGCACTGGCTGCGCTGGCGTGTTCGGTGTGGGCATTGGCGGCCGCCCTGCTCGGCGCGCGCACGGCGCGGTGAACCGCCTTTTCCGGCTCAGCCGCGATCGCGACTGAGCCGGAAAACGGTTGCGGCTATTCGGCTTCGACGGTCGTCGGCTGGATGGACTTGGCGGCACCGCCGTGGGTGACCTCGACCCGCCGTGGCTTGGCGCGCTCGGCGAGCGGGATCGTCACCGTCAGCACGCCGTTCTCGTAGGTCGCGGAGATCTTCGTCGAGTCGATGCCTTCGCCGAGGGCGAGCTGGCGCCGATAGGTGCCGAAGAATCTCTCACTCGCCAGCCATTGCACGGAGTCCTCCGATCGGGCCGACCGATGGGCGGTCAGCGTCAGCGTGCCGTTGTCGACACTGACGTCGACCGAACCCGGATCCACCCCGGGCAGGTCCGCGGTCAGGACGTAGTGGTCGTCGACCTTGTAGAGGTCCATCGGCATGAATCGGGGACTGCGGCTTGTTCCGGATTGGGTGCTCAGCAAGCCGCGGGCCATGGCGTCGATATCACTGAACGGATCAAAACGGAGCACAGCAACCCACCTCCTGTCGTTCCCGGCGCCCGCCACCCTGGCGGGCAGCAATCACTGTGCATCGCCAAGATTAGCACTCACCATCAGAGAGTGCTAACACTTTTCGGTGGCGGTTCGGGCGGCCGCCGGTACGCTGATCGCGGTTTCGGAGGGAAGCACATTGCACAGAGTGAACGCACCGATCTCGGCCCTGATCGCGGCCGCGCTGGCGGTGACGATGGTGGGCTGTTCCGGCACTGCCGACACCGCGGCCCCCGCCGCCAAGTGCGAGGAGGTCTCGGTGCCGCTGACCGACATTCCCGCCCGCTCCGATCAGGAGCCGGTGCTACGGCTGCCGCAGCCGCAGGGGTGGGAGCGCACCACCAAGCTGGACTCCGACTCCATCCGGTTCGCGATCCGCGACTCCGCGCTGGCCGCAGACGGATTCACCCCGAACGCGGTGGTGACCCTGCAGAAGGTCGGCGCCGATGCCCGCACGCCGCAGCAGATCCTCGATGCCCAGAGCCAGCAGCTGGTGAAGAAGCTGAAGGTCACCGACATGAAGGCGACCCCGGGGCAGGTGTGCGGATCGCCGGCCCAGGCCATCACCTACACCGCGCCGAAGATGGGCAAGATCCCGCCCCGCCGGGCCACCTCGCTGGCGACGGTCTACCAGGCCGGCGACATGAACTACGTCGCCACCGTCACCGTGCAGACCGTCAAGCCCGACGACCCGAACTACGCCAGGGATTCCGCGGTGATCATCCAGGGCTTCCAGATCCTGCCACCCAAGAAGTGAGCCCCGCTAGCGCGCCACCACGCTGATCTGCGCCCCGGCCAATAGCTCGGTGCACCGGTCGCAGGCGAGTTCGCCGGTGAAGCCCGCGCCGCAGCCGCGATGGGTCAATTCGATGGCCGGTCCCTCCGGGGCCCGGAACCACTGCTGCGCCCACTGCAGGGCGGCCACCAGAACCGGAAACAGTGCAAGGCCCTTGTCGGTCAGCAGATAGGTGCTGCGCTCCGAGCCGCTGCGCTCCGCCGGCGAGGTGCTCAGCACGCCGATGGTGCAGAACGTCTGTAGTCGTTCCGCCAGCAGGCTGGGCGGGGCGCCCAGCTGGGTCTGGAAGTCGGTGAACCGGGTGGTCTCCAGGAATGCCGCCACCAGAAGCGCTGCCGCCCAACGGTTACCGAAGACGCTCATCGTTTCGGGGAACATTCCGGCCTGTCGGCCGACGGCGTCGGAGTCCGACCGGCGCCGGGTCGCTGCGGCCGGGGCGCAGCGCGACCACGCCCCGCTGGGCCCCAGCGCCAGGCTCACATCGGCGTGCGCCACCGCGGCATGACAGTCCGCGCAGCGCAGGAGCGGGGTGAACTGCTGCCCGCACGACTCGTGCCGCATCGCGGGCAGTTGTGCGCGGTGTTCGGCGACCCAGTTGCGTTCCCACTCCCAGATCGACAAGAGCGCCGGCCACAGCGAGGCGCTTCGCGGGGTGACCAGGTACTCGGTCCGGGCGCGGGTGGAGGTGTGCACCTGGCGCGCCAGCAGTCCATCACGAACCAGGGTGTCCAGCCGGTTGGTGAGCACCGAGTTCGAGATGGGCAGCCGGGCCATGAACTGGCTGTAGCGGGTCGCCCCCAGCAGCGCCTGCTGGATGATCAGCAGGTTCCACTCGTCACCGAGCAGGCCCAGCATCCGGCCGATCGCGTTGGTGCCGCCCGGCGTCAGCTCGGTCGGCGCACCGGTCTCGACCGCCCCCGGCACTAGAGCCCTATCGACTCGGCTGCCGACTCGGTGGTGTGCCAGCGGCGCAGCGCCGAGCCTGCGACCCACGTCGAGTGGGTGCCGCTGCAGATGCGTTCCGGCAGTTGCAGTTTGCACACCGGACCGTCCTCGAGCCGGGCGGCGTCGAACACCAGGCAGTAGGAGGCGTCGGCGTTCATGTCGGTGGTCAGCGTCACCAGATAGCCGTCGTCCTCGTCGGTGCTGCCCACCCGGGGCGCCATCGCCGTCTCGCTGCCGTAGACACCCTCGCCGAACGAGATGTGTTGCTCCGCACCGGTCACCACGTCATGGCGGACCAGACCGTCGAACAGGAACCAGCCCGGCTTCCCGGTGGCGGCGTAGGTGTAGCGATAGGGCTCGCCGCCGTGGTCGGCGTTGATCATCCCGAACTCGGTGATGCGTTCGGACAGCGGTTCCTCGGTGAGCCCGCCGGTGACCAGGTTGAGCCGCCAGCGGTGCAGGCGGGTCTGCATGGCGTCGAGTGCCAGGAACCGGAACGCCCGCTGCCACTTGGTGCCGGTGCCATTGTCGGCCGGTTCCGGTTCGCCCTGGAAGAAGCCGTCCAGCACGATCTCGTCGCCGTCCTCGTAGGCGTTGACGAAGTGCAGCACGTAGGTGGGAGCGGCCTCGAACCACTGAATCTCGCCCCCGCCGCGGCGGGGGAGCACCCCGAACCGGGACGGGATGTCGCGGTGGAAGCGGGCCATGTGGATGTCGCGCTCAAGCATCTCGGGCTCCCAGAACAGCGGGAAGTCGTTGAGAATGGCGTAGTTTCGGGTGAACGCCATATCGTGCGGCAGCCGCGGCCCGGGCAACGGGACGTCGACGTAGTGCACCAGGTCGTTGTTCGCGTCCACCACCCCGTAGTGCATGTAGGGCGCCGACTTGGAGTAGTTGAAGAACAGCAACTCGTCGGTGCGTTCGTCGACCTTGGGGTGGGCCGACACCCCCCAGTCGAACGGGAAGCGGCCGTTCCAGTCCTCCTTGCCCAGCGTCTCCGCGGTGAGCGGATCGATGCGGTACAGGTCCCCGCACTGGTAGAAGCTGCTCAGGGCGGTCCCGCGGTGTACCACCACATCGGTGCTGGAGGAGTCCTTGAGCAGGGTGCGCGCGCCCCAGCCGTGATCGACCTTCGCCAGCGAGAGCGGCTCGGCCAGGCCGGGCCAGAGTGGACCACCCGCGGCGTTCTCGGCCTCGAAGCCGTCGGTGCGTACGAACCTGTTGCGGTAGAACGCCTTTCCGTCGCGGAACCCGACGACGTGCAGCATGCCGTCCCCGTCGAAGGGGTGGTAGGACTTCAGTGCGGGGTGCAACGGGTTCTCGGTGTTGCGCAGATACACCCCGTCCAGGTCGGCGGGGATCTCGCCCTCGACGGCGGTCAGGTCGTCGGCGCGCCACTCGGTGGCCTGCGGGCGCCACGGCCCGGTGCGGTAAGGATGATCGTCGTCATCCGGCAGTGTGGACAGAAACTTGCCGACAACCTCGACATGCATCAGGCGGCCTCTCCGGGTCCGATCACGAAACTGACAGCGGTGGCGGTGCTGCCGCCCACGTTGAGCGTGCCGAACCGGCGCGCTCCTTCGACCTGATATTCACCGGCAAGCCCGCTGACCTGTTTGGCCCCGTCGAGCACCATCCGGATGCCGGTGGCCCCGACCGGGTGGCCGCCGCCGATCAGGCCTCCACTCGGGTTGATCGGCAACCGGCCGCCGATCTCGATCTCGCCGTTCTCGATGGCCTTCCACGATTCCCCGGGCCCGGTGAGGCCGATGTGGTCGATGGCGAGGTACTCGGTGGGGGTGAAGCAGTCGTGTACCTCGAACCCGTCGACACCGTCGAGGTCGACCTGGGCGCGGTCGAGTGCGTCGCGCACGGTGGCGCGCAGGTGCGGCATGACGTAGGGGTTACCGGCGTCGCGGTCGAGTTTCTGGCGCAGGCCGAGGCCGACGGTGTGGTGTCCCCAGCCCTCGATCCGGCCGATCGGGCGGACCCCCGGGTGCTCGCGCAGAAAGTCGTCGTTGACCAGGACCACACCCGAGCCGCCATCGGTCATCTGGCTGCAGTCGTAGCGGCGGATCCGCCCCTCGGTGCGCGGGTTGATCTCGTCGTCGCCGCCCAGGGCCTTCAGGTCGGGCACGTCCCAGTCCCGGGTCTGCGCATTGGGGTTGCGGCGGGCGTTGGCGAAATTCAGCGCGGCGATCGCATGCAGGTGGGCTTCATCGATGCCGAACCGGCGGTCGTACTCGTCGGCGATTTCGGAGAACATCGACGGCCACAGGAACTTTGCCTCGGCACCCTCGTGGCCGGTCCAGGCCGCCGCACCGAGGTACGCAGCCCCGGTGTCGCCGGGCACCGTCTTCTCCAACTCGAGCCCGACCACAAGTGCGGTGTCGTAATTGCCTGCCCGCAGGTCGGCCATTGCCGCGATGATCGCGACACTGCCCGATGCGCACGCTGCCTCGTGCCGGCTGGACGGCTTGTCCCACAGTCCCTCGTGCACGGTTGCCGGCATCGCCCCGAGGTGGCCCTGGCGGGCGAACAGTTCCCCGAATGCGTTGGCGACGTGCACCACCTCGATATCGGTGGCGTCGATCATCGACTCGGCGAGGGTGAGGTCGACCACTTCGGTGGTGAGGGCGGCGAAGTCGGAACCCTCGCGAGTGAGGTTGCGTGCGAAGTCGCTCTGATAGCCGCCGAGAATCCAGACGTTTCCAGCCACGAACCCGAAGTTACTACAGCTAAGAGAGTAAGCGGGCCGGAATTGTCCGAGTGGGCTATTTACGGGTAGGGCATTATGTACACCGGGGGCGGTCCCGTCGGCTCTTGGTCTGAACCGATGGGACCTGGGCAAGCGTGATTGTCGACAATCACGCTGGCTTGGACCGGAGCATTGCCCGGCCCGGGGGTCTGCAAACACACGTTGTCTCGCGCTCGGTCATGACGGCGGCCGGTGGCGGAGACCCGTCGGCAGCAGGTGAGGAACAGGTCTCATGCCTTCCAATCACGAACGGCCCAACCACGAACTCGCGATGCGGATGGCCGAACTGGCCCGGGCTACCGCTCCACCGCGCAGTATCGACGAGGTCCTGACCGGGGTCACCGCCGCCGCCGTCGAGATGATTCCCGGGACCGACACCTGCGGGGTCCTGCTGATCGGCAAGGGCGGCAAGTTCGAATCGCTCTTCGGCACTTCGGATTTGATCTACAAGCTCGACGAACTCCAGGAGCAGTGCAACGAGGGTCCATGCGTCACCGCGGCCGTCGACGAACTGATCGTGCGCACCGACGACTTCACCCACGAGCGGCGCTGGCCCAAGTACAGCGCGGCGATCGCCGATCTCGGTGTGCGCAGCGGGCTGTCGTTCAAGCTGTACACCGGAGCGCAGACCGCCGGTGCGCTCAACCTGTTCGGCCTGCAGCCGCACGCGTTCAACGGTGAGTCCGAGGCCATCGGCTCGGTGCTGGCCGCCCACGCCGCGTCGGCGATTCTGGCCAGCCGCCACGGCGAGCAGCTCGAGTCGGCGCTGAACACCCGTGACACGATCGGGCAGGCCAAGGGCGTGATCATGGAGCGCTACGACGTCGATGCGATGCGCGCCTTCGAGATGCTGCGCGAGCTGTCCCAGACCAGCAACACCCGGCTGGTGGACATCGCCGACCGGGTCATCGCGACCAGGGGCGCCTAGCCAGGCGCTACTCCTGGTTGAGCAGCGGCGGTCCGCACCGTTCCCGCATGTCGGCCAGGGGTTGACGGATGCTCTGGACTTCGGCCTTGATCTGAGGGTTCGCGTTCAGGTAGTCCTGCACGACGGCAGGCACCTCGTCCACCGGCTGACCGGCGAGGCCGGTCATGAACTCGTTGACATCGGGATGGGCGAACAGATAGGCCGAGGTCGCCGCCTGCACACCGGCGGAGATGCCGGCCCGGTCGGCGGCCGTGCAATTGGGCGCGGGATCGGCGAGCGCGGCGGGCGAAGCGCCAAGGGCTCCTACGACACCGCCCAGCGCGAGAATTCGGACGAGCGTGCGATTGGTGACACGAATCACGTTGAGACTCCTCGAAAGTAGTTGGGGGAGCGGGGATCGGAGGCGGCTAGTTTCTGCCGCCGCCGATGCTGATCCCGCCGCCACGACCGAAGTCGAGATAAAGGCCCGGATCGTAGTTGTCGTAATAGCTGCACGTGTAGCCGTTGCACGGGTACGGGTTGTAGGTGGGGCGCGGGGGCGCGGAGCCGCCCCGCACGGTGCCGGTACTGGAGCACAGCGTGGATCCGCCGCTGTAGTTGCAGTCGGCCGCGGCGGGCGCGGCCACCCCGATCCCGACGGTGGCCGCGATCAGTGCGAAAACCGGCATCAGGTGTCGTCGTAGGCGCATCGTCGGATTTTACGGTTCCGACATCGAGTTCCGTGCCGTTTACCGTTGCTCGAGCACGTCGGCTGGTGCCCCCGGCAGTGTCTGATTTCAGGACATAGTTGGCAGCTGTCTCGGGACATAGTTGACACCTCGATGTTTCGGGAGGTCAGCCCATGTCCAAGGCTCAGCTCGTCATCACCGCCGTCGTCATCGAAGGCCGCAGCAAAAGCGACGTCGCCCGCGACTACGGCCTGTCCCGCTACTGGGTCCACCAACTGGTCAAACGCTACGAAACCGAAGGCGCGGCCGCCTTCAGCCCACACTCCCGACGGCCCCACACCAACCCCCACGCCGTCGCCCCCGACGTCGATGAACCGCACTGGAAATGTTGGAGGCTCCTGACCTTGGAAACGAGGATGGGGTCATGCCGAAGGAACAGTCAGCGGGGAAGCCCACGACACGTAGGTACAGCGCTGAGGAGAAGGCCGCCGCGGTG
>WBZS01000340.1_pt1 | contig 67952 bp, 65 predicted proteins | sample 5204201 | NCBI WGS metagenome assembly WBZS01 (sample SAMN12344357, study PRJNA552823) | activated sludge metagenome | biome: Activated sludge suspended growth; feature: Nitrification reactor; material: Wastewater; isolation source: activated sludge from nitrification reactor of wastewater...
ATCCCCTCCAACGCGTCCTGAACCACAACCCCAACACTACCAGATCTTATCGGATTTCCGACGCGAATCGGCAAACAAAACGCCCTGCTCACAGGGCAGATCAGTCAGCTACTTCCGGAGGTCTGAGTCTGGATCGCTCAGTTCCCGGAGGGCTGTGGCGAACTGGGCGGCGTCTTCGGGGTCGACCAGGCGAGCGGCTCCCCCGCAAGCCTCCGGGAGGCCTCCCCGGTCGGACGCCACAACGACCGCCCCGCACGCCATCGCCTCCAGTGCCGCCATGCCGAAGGGCTCTGGCCACACGGAGGGGACGCACACGATGTCCGAGTCCCGCAGGTGGCCGGCCACCTCTCCTTGAGCGCAGAACGGGATGAACCGGACCACCAAACCAAGATCGTGGGCCATCGTCCTGAGGCCCTGTTCATAGTCGCTGAGCGGGAGCCCGGGGCGATGGGCACTGCTGCCCACGACCTTCACCTCGGCGTCCGAGCCCAGTCCGGCGTCCGCGATCGCCCGCAACATGAGGTGGGCGCCCTTGTAGTCGGACACCTGGCCCGCGAACGTGATGCGGAGCGGTCCGCGCGGCCCGTCCAGCCGGTCTCGGGCGTGGAAGACCTGCGCATCGACGCCGTTGTGGACGACCGCCGACGGCGGCAATCCCCCGGCCCGCCGGCGCAGTCGCCGGCGGGCGTCCTCGCTGACGAAGATGATCCCGTCAAGGTGCGCCAAGAGTCGGCGTAGCTCACGCCGTCCATAACTGCGAGAGACGGGGTTGTGCACGTAAAGCACCCGCGGCGTCCCGGGTAGCGAGCGCTTCCAGGCCGGGACGGACGCGAGTGCGTAGTGCCCCTCATGGATCAGGACCACCTCGGGCCGAACCTCCCGCACGGCGTCGATGGCTGGGTCCTGCATCCGTCCCCAGTGCTGCCGTGTGAAGCCGAGGCCGCCGGCTGCGAAGTCCGCCAAGGTCTCCCGGCGGGTGAACCACCCCCGGGGGCAGACGCTCGAGAAGTCGACGAGCCGATTCTCCGCCCCGTCGACCCGCAGGTCCCGGTCGACGGCGCTGACGACGGTCGTCCGGCCACCGTGGCGCGCGTGCTCCTTCGTCAACTCCCGGATGACCGTCGCAATGGAACTGCCCGAACTCGACAGCGGGATCGGGACGTGCGCCAGATGGAGGGGGGTCATCGCAGTGCCCTCGGCAATGCGCTCTCGATCATCTCCCGCATGGCGAGCGCCGTGTCGGCCCAGCGGCGTCCGTGGTGGGAACCCCGGTGGGCTGAAAGCCCGCGCGCGAGGGCCTCGGCCAGGGCCTGCGGGGTCGGTGCGGCGTCGATGACCCGGTCACCATGGATCTCAGCTAACCCGCTGTCCGTGGTGGTCACCACCGGGATGCCGAACCAGTTGGCCTCGACCACCGGCAGCCCGAAGCCCTCGTCCGTGGAGGCGAGGACGACCAGGGCGGCCCCTGCGACGAGCCGCCGGTACTCGGCCTCGGGCACGAAGCCGGGCAGGTCGACCTGGTCGGCGACACCCAAGCGCCGGGCATCGGCGAGCAGGACCGCGGCCTGTCCGCCGCGCGCGCCCAGTACGACCAGTCGCGTCCCCGCCCGGACGTCGGCAGGCAGCAGCCCGAATGCCTCCAATACGAGCCCCGGCCGCTTGTTCGGGTGATGTCCGTAGGTGACGATCGTGCGCCCCTCGGACGGCCGCTCCACCGACTGCACGGCCCAACGCCGCGGGTGATCGGTGCCGTTCGGGATCGTCACCACCCGGGCACGGGGAACCTGGGCAAGGGTCTCGGAGCGGGTCTTCTCCGAGATCGCGACGACCGCCTGCGCGCCAGCGATCGACGGCAGCCAGACCCGGCGGTACCAGCGCGTCGCCCGGCCGAACTCCTCGGGACGCCGCACGTGCCGCCAGTCATGGACGACGCAGAACCGGCGCGACCGCGGGACAAGCCCGGTCACGACGGGCCCCAGGGCCACGACGGCGTCCGCACGCTCTCGGCGCCACAGCCACGCCGTTCCGAACCACTGCAGCGCGAGCCGCTTGAGGCGATGAGGGTTGCGGACCACGACGGTCCGGACCTGTGGCACATCCGCGAAGGCGTCGGCCACCCATGGCTCGCCGTGCACGACCAATTCATCGGCTGCGCCGTCAGCCGTCTCGAACCACGCGTGGATCAGTTCGTCCGCGTAGCTGCGCATGCCGCCCGACTCGCTCGGCGCGCTGAGGACGTCCACGACGAGCCGCAGCGCACGCCCACCCGGCGACGCACGCCCGGCCTCGACCCGAGCCAGCACGCCCGCCATCTCCGCCACCCGCACACCCCAGTCGGGCACCGGGCCGTCCGCTCCGGAGGGGAACTCGGACGCCGCGGGCACCGCCGCCCGCACGGCGGCGGCGAAGGCGTCCCCGCTCACGACGCTCACCCTCGGGTCGTCGGCGTCCACGAAGCCTGTCACGGGCGTGCTGACGACGGGACGTCCGACCGCGGCGTACTCGTAGCGCTTGATCGGGTCGAGGCTCAGCGTGAACGGCGTCACCACGTGCGGCACGACCAACACGTCGGCGTGCTGCAGGTAGCCGGGCACCTCGGCGGACGGCCGAGGCCCGAGCAGCACGACCCCCGCCGCGCGCAGACGGTCGAGGTCCTCGTGCGACAGCGGGTGGGGACCCACCAGGACCAACGTGCCCGCCTCCCCCAAGGCGCCCGCGGTGGCCATGCACAGGCCGACGTCGATGCGGTCGGTGTGGACGGTGCCGACGTAGACCGCGACCGGGCCACCCGGCAGGTCGGCCGGCCTGGGCTGCGGGCGGCGGTAGAAGTCGACGTCCACGGCATTGGGGATCAGGACCACCGGCCGCACGCGGCCCTTCGCCTCGGCCAGCGTCGGGCTGCACACCACCACCTCGGCGCAGCGTTCCATCAGCAGCGTCTCGTCGCGCACGAGGCGGGCATGCTCGGTGGGCGTCCGATCGGCTTCGAGCCAGTCGTCGGTGATGTCGTACAGCGCCGGCCAGCCGGTCCGCCGGACGATCTCCGCGGCGGACGGATCGTTGATCCACAGGAGGGGCGCCGCGAACCCGACGCGCCGGACGGCCCGCACGGTGGCGGCCGCGAGGCGGGCGTCCGCGTGGCGATCGAGGCGGCGGGGCAGCGCCTTGGCGGGACGATACGTCCACAGGCGACCCTCGGCGCCACTCAACACCATCGGCCGGACGCCGTGGCCGCGCCTGGGCGCGTGCCCCGTCAGGACGTCGTGCAGCGGGTCGACGGGCGGCTCGACGAACAGGACGCGCAGGCCGGGGTCCCGTCGGAGCAGCCCGGCGACCAGGTGCTGATTGCGCCGCCAGACGTCGTCCCAAGGCTCCAGGGACAGCACCACCAGGTCGGTCACAGCACCCCCCGGTAGACGGCCTCGACGGCGTCGGCCTGGCGCGCCACGGTGAACAGCCGCCGCTGCAGGGCACGCAGGCGTTCACCGTAGTCGCGCCTCAGGTCGGCGTCGAGCGCGAGCCGCCGCAACTGGCCCGCCGCGGTCGCCGCGTCGCCGGGCGCGTACAGCGCGGCATCGGCCACCTGGCCGACGGTCTCGAGGTGGCCGCCACCCCCTGCGGCGACGACCGGAAGCCCCGCCGCCATGGCCTCCAAAGTGGTGAGTCCGAGGCCCTCGATCGGGCAGGGGGCCAAGAGCAGCCCCGCGCGCAGCATCAAGTCGCCGACGTCCCGGCGCTGCCCCAGAAAGCGGACGGCGCGCGCCATCCCGAGGTCGGCTACCAACCGTTCCAGCGCACGCCGCTCGGAACCGTCTCCGGCGATCTGCAGCGACCACCCCGCCGCAGCGAGCCCGCTGAGCGCGAAGGCCCGGACGGCGTCCACCGCGCCCTTCTCCGGCTCGAGTCGCTGGGCCAGCAGGATCGTGCGTTCCCGCTCGATCGGGACGTCCTCGACCGTCGGCACGCCGCTGTGGATCACCACGCTGGGCCCGTCGATGCGCTCGGCCACGTAGGCGCTGATCGCGATCTGGGCGGCCGTCCGGCGCCGGATCAGGGGCGCGACCGCCCGGCCCCAGGGCCCGCTGCCGCGCGCAGCGGCGAAATGCCGGGTCGTGACCACCGGCACGGCCCGCGCTCGGAGCGCGAGGACGGCCGCAGCTTCGGCGGCCGTCATGTGGACGTGCAGCACGTCGGCGTCCGCGTAGGCATCGAGGCGCCGCGCGACCGCGCGGGTCGTGACCGCCTCTCGGCACTGGACGCCGCTGCCGGCGACCGCGCCACGCATCGCCGCCTGGTCGCCCCCGATCGCCACCACCCGGTGGCCACGGCGCGCCTGCTCGGACGCCAGGACCGCGATGTAGCGCTCGACGCCCGCGAAGCCATCCGAGCGCACTGCATGCACGATCCGCAGCGGCTCAGCGGCGCTCACGCAATACCTCCTCGAAGAGCGAGAGATACTCCCGGGCGACACGGCGCCACGAACGGGTCTCGGCGGACGCCCATGCAGCCTCCGACCACGAGCCGGCCTCGCGCTCGATGACGCGGCGCAATGCGTCCCGCAGTTCGACAGGCTCCGGGGCCACGACGTAGCCGTTGACAGCATCCTCGATCACCTCGGGGACGCACCCCACCGGAGTCGCCACCACCGGTACCCCTGACGCGAGGGCCTCCAGAATGACGAGGCCGTACGACTCGTAGGTGCTGGGAAAGGCGAACACGTCGGCGGCGTGGAAGTAGGGACGGGGGTCCTCCTGGCGGCCCACGTAGTGGACTCGGCCCCCCAAGCCCCGCGCCTCGGCGTCCCTGCGGCCCGCGGCGACCATGTCCGGGGTGCCGCCCACCACCAGCAGGTGGGCGTCCGGCAGCCCGGCGACGGCGTCCAGCACCAGCGGCAGCCCCTTGCGTTCGTACTCGTGGCCGACGAAGAGAACGACGGGGGCGTCGCCGAGCCGCAGCCTGGCGCGGGTGTCGGCCCGGGACGCGGCGTCCGGGCGGAACCGCTCCACGTCTACGCCGTTGCCGATGACGACGGTGCGCGGGGCGAAGCCGGGGTAGGTGCGCCGCAGGTCGGCGTCCTCCTGCCGGGTGAGGTTGACGACGACCCGGTGGAGGTGGCTGCGGTAGCGGACGCCGTCACGCCCCCAGGTGAACAGGTGGAGCGGGTTGCGCGCCATCCGCCAGGCGAAGCCGCCACGGCGGCGCATCGATTCGACGAGGTTGCCATGGTTGACGTAGACATCGCCGACGAGCGCGTCGTTGTGGCAGATGACCACCGTGTCGGGTGGGAGGCGGCGGATCGTGCGGCGCGCCAGCGCCGTCCCCACTGTGGAGAACCACACGACGCGGCCCAGCAGGCCGAGTTTGCGCACTGCGAGGGGACCGCGCTCGGGGATCCACTGCCCGTGGGCCTCACCCAGCGTGAACCTGGACGTCTCCACGCCCAGAGCACGCCATTCCTGCTCCAAGTGGAACGCCACCGCTTCCACGCCGCTGCCCGTGTGCACCGCCGGCACCACTTGGAGCACTCTCACAGCCCCCTCCTTGCCAAGGTTGGCTCCGCTTTCTGCGCCACAAGCGCGACGCCGTGCCACGGGGACGACTCGGCCTCATCGCGGGCCAGCGCGCCGATCGCCACACCGGCCAGGGCGAACGGCACCGACACCTGGATGGAGATCCAGAACAGGTCCAGCTGCGACTGAACGATCCGCGACAGCACGGCGGCGAACGCCAACATGCCGTAGGCCACGGGCAACGCCCACAACCGCCGCAGCGTCCCGATCATGAACAACAGGAAGGCCGCCAGTCCGATGACGCCGGCGGACGCCAGCACCTCCAGTTCGGCGTTCGGGGGCTGGAAGCCCACCGCGGTGCGGCCCGTCGTCCAGAACCGGAGCCCCTGGCCGACCCACGGCGACTGGGCCCAGACACCGAGCGTGTCGTCGAACCAGGACAGCCGCTGGAAGACGCTGTTGAACTGGTTGCCGGACTGCACCTGGTCGCGCACGAGCGTGGCCACCAACACCAACGCCGGCACCACGCCGAGCAGCACCAGCGTCCAGCGGCGCCGGCCCCGGCGGTCGCGGAAGGCGAGGACGACGAGCGCGACCCCCAGCCCGATGATCGCCTGGCGCGACTGGCTCAGCAGGATGGCCGCCGCGAACAGGGCCAGCGCCGTCCGCGCCCAGCCGCGGGACCACCCCAACCAGTCCGGGCGGGCGTACACGACCACGGCCGCGATGCCCAGGACCGTCCCCACGAAGTTCTTGTGCATGCCGTAGGGCCAGGACACGTAGACCGGCCCGAAATCGCCCCCCAGCCACTGCAGGCCCCCCTGGACGACGGTGACCCCGGCGATCCCGAGGCAAGCCAGCAGGAACAACGTGAGCGCGGGCCGCGCGAAGCCCTGCCGCGCCACCGTCCAACCGACGATCAGCGCCCCCGAGACCAGCATCCAGGCGTGGAACCACTCGACGACGTTGGCCTGGTACGGGTTGACCACCACCGTGAACAGCGTGGCGAACTGATACAGGGCATTCAGCCACAGCAGGTTCCGCAGGGCCGGGTGGAACGGACGCGGCGCGAACACCAGGGCGGTGAGGGTGGCGACTGCGAGCGCCAGATCAGAGACCGTGAGGTCGACACCGCCGAGATCGGCTCGAGCCACGACCACCAGCGCCGGGAACGCGATCAGCGGGATCGCCGCGGGCTCCGCGGCGGTGATCCCCAGGATCAGGACGACCGCGGCCGCCCCGACGGCGAGTTCCGGGCGCGTCGGGGCGACATAGCCGATCCCCAGCGCCAGGACCACGAGCGCGACGGCCCCCGCCGCCCACGCCACCCGCCCGCGCAGCCCGGTCACGGCGTCGCCCCCCGGTACCGCGCCTCGGCGCGCACCGGCCCGCGCAGGTACAGCCGCAACCGGTCCGCCGCCGCCCGCCCGCGCTCCCCCGGCAGGACCACCGACCGGACGCCCGCGCCCACCACCTGCCCCGCCCGCGCGACCTGCCAGCCCGCGGCACCGAAGTGTTTGCGCACGTAGCGCTCCTGAGAGCCGTGGAAGTGGGCCTCGCGCCGCTCATCGTCCGCGCTGGTCGCCGCGCCCAGATGGGACGCCGCGACCTCCGGCACCACCCGGTGCCGCCACCCCAGCCGGGACGCCCGGCGCGCCCAGTCGGTCTCCTCCGCGTACAGGAAGAACCGCTCGTCGAACCCGCCCACCTGGTCCAGGGCCTCCGCGCGCAGCAGCAGCACCGAGCCGATCACGAAGTCGACCCGGCGGCGGAGGCGTCCGAGCCCGACCGCCTCCAGCCACGTGCCGGCCGGCGACGGGAACGGCCAGCCCACCCGGGCGGCCGCACCGGCGGCGTCCACCTGGGCGGGCGCGACGCTCGCGAGGTCCGCCTCGGCGAGCAGCGCCCCCTGCAACGCCCGGACGCCCTCGGGCGCGATCACCGCGTCCGGGTTGAGGAGCAGCACATCGCCGCCCGGGACGAGCCGGTCGCGCAACGCCACGTTCACGCCGAAAGCGAAGCCGCCGTTGCGGCCCGGATCGACGTAGCGGCAGCCCAGTTCGGCACAGAGGGCGGCGATCTCGGGCAGCGAGGAGTTGTCGACGACCGTCACCGGCAGCGACGCGACCGGCTCCAGCGCCCGCCGCACCAGGCCGGGTGAGCCGTACGCCACCAGCACCACCTCGAGCGGCCGCTCGGACGACCCCGCCGGGCGCCGCACCATCGAGCGGAACAGGGCCTGATAGTCGTCCGCCACCGCGTCCCAGTCGCAGGACGCCGCCCGCGCGGCCCCCGCCGCCCGCAACGCGGCGGCCCGGCCCGGTTCGAGCGCGGCGAGCAGGGCCGCACCGAGGGCGTCCACGTCGCCGGGAGGCACCAGGAGCCCGGCGCCGGCGACGACGTCCGGCAGGGCGCCGCTGTCGCTGGCGACCACGGGCGTCCCGCAGGCCATGGCCTCGACGGCGACCCGGCCGAACTGCTCGAGCCAGCCCGGGGTCGGCAGCGACGGCACAGCGAGCACGTCGAGCGAGCGGTAGAAGCCGGGCAGGTCTTCCTGGGACAGCGATCCGACGAACTCCACCCGCCCGGCCAGGGCCGGCTCGGCTGCGCGGGCGCGCAGCCTCGCGCCGTCGGGCCCCGCGCCGGCCACCCGCAGGCGTAGCTCCGGGGCGGCGGCGACGGCGTCCAGCAGCACGTCGACGCCCTTGTGGGACGCCAACCGGCCCGCGTAGCCGACGACCCCGCGCGCGGGGCGGGCAGCGGCGTCCGGCGTGAAGAAGGTGCGGTCCAGGCCCAACGGGATGACCCGCGGCACCCCGGGGAAACCCTTGTCGACACAGATCGCCCCGGCGGCGGCGTTGCACACGCTCAGCCCGGCCGCGTGCCGCAGCGCCCACCCCTCGACCCAGCGGAAGGGCACCGGGTAGCGCTTGCGGAGGTTCTGCGCCGAGTACAGCGAGTACGGCGCGCGCTGCCGGCGCAGGGCCCGCAGCGTCAGGATCTCGGCCGTGGCCAGCGCGAACGGCTCCTCGTGGACCTCCAGCACGTCCCACGGCTCGCCCAGGGCGGCCCAGAGCGGTCGCGGATCGTAGAGGAACAGGGCGGGATGGGTGCCGATGGTCCGGACGCCGCGCACCGGCTCCCCGGGCTGCGCCCGCAGGGGCACCTCGGAACCCCCCTCGTTCCACCGGACGGCGCTGACCACCGTGACGTCGTCTCCGCGGGCCCGCTGGCGGCGCTCCCGCTCGCGCCACGCGCCGACGACGGCGCTGTGGGACAGACGCAGGACGCGCACGCGGACTCCTCGGGGCGACGGAACAGCGGCCAGCCTACCGGCGGGTTCCGACAGCCCCGGTCCCCCGCCGGGGGTCTGGAATCGCTGTGAGAGGATGGGCGCCAGACCATCGCCTCTGATCCCGGAGTTTCCCGTGCAACTGCGTGACGTCCTCGGTATCCTCCGCGCCCGCTGGAAGACCCTGCTGGTGAGCCTGCTGCTCGTGCTCGGGGCCACGGCCGCGGTGACCGTCAACACCACCCCCGACTACCACGCGCGGTCGCGGGTCTTCTTCACCTCCGACGTCAAGGGCTACATGCTCACCCAGGGCGACCTGGGCACGTTCACCGAGTTGCTGGGGACGCCGCTCATCCTGGACCCCGTCCGGGAACAGCTGAAGCTCGCCCCCGGCACGAGCCTGGGGCTCTCGGGCAGCGTCTCGACCAACGGGGGCTTCGTCGACATCGTGGCCGTGTCGAACGACCCGACGGTGGCGGCGGGCGCTGCCAACGCCGCCGGGCCGGCGGTGGCCCAGGTGGGCAGCAAGTTCGCGAAGACCCTGGGGGGTGGCACCGTGTCCGTCACGCCGGTCGTGCCGGCGTCGCCGCCCGCCCTGCCCACCAACCCGAACATCCCGCGCAACGCGCTCGTCGGCGTCCTCGCCGGCCTCGGCCTGGGCGTCGGCGTCGTGCTGCTGCGGCACTTCCTCGACTCGAAGGTGCGTACGGACGCCGACCTGCGGGCCCTGTCGGAGCGCCCCATCCTGGCCCACCTGCGCAGGATCCGGGACATGGAGGCCGACCGGCTCATCGTCGAAACCGACCCGCACAGCCTGGCGTCGGAGGAATTCCGGCGGCTGCGCACGAACCTGCAGTTCGTGGACGTCACGACCGGTGGCAAGCATTCCTTCGTCGTCACGTCGCCGATGGCGGGCGAGGGCAAGACCACGGTCGCGGCCAACCTGGCGCTCGCCGTCGCCAGCACCGGCACGCGGGTGCTCCTCGTCGACGGCGACCTGCGCAATCCGTCGGTCGCGCCGACCTTCGGCCTGGAGGGGGGCGTCGGCCTCACCACGATCCTGCTGGGGAGGGCCGCCCCGGCCGACGTGATCCAGCAGTGGCGCGACACCACGCTCTTCGTGCTGCCCGCGGGCGAGATCCCGCCCAACCCGAGCGAACTGCTGGCGTCGGACGCGATGAAACGCCTCGTCGGCTCACTGGTGGATGCCTACGACTTCGTCATCATCGACAGCCCGCCGGTGGGCCCGGTCATCGACCCGGTGCTCCTCAACCGCCTCGTCGGCGGCATGCTGCTCGTCGTGACCGCGGGGCAGACCACCAAGCGCGACCTCACCTCCGCCCTGCGCGCCCTGCAGACGGTGGGCAGCGACATCGCCGGGTTCGCCCTGAACCAGGTCGAGGGGGGCAGCACCTACTACGCCTACGGCGTCCGCGAGGGGTACGGCCAGAACAAGGCCTACGCCAAGAGGCAGCGCTCACGCCTGGTGCGCGGAGCCCGCCGGGCGGCCGGCCAGGCCGCCCCCAGCGAGACGCCGACAGGCCACTGATGGTGCCAGCCGCGCCACCCGGTCGCGTCCGGATCCTCACCGTGTGCAGCGGCAACATCTGCCGCTCGCCCGCCGCCGAACTCCTCCTCACGGAGGCCCTGGGCGACGCGGTGAGCGTGGCCAGCGCCGGGACGATCGCCCGGCCGGGGCTCATGGTGTCGCCGGAGATGGCCCAACTGCTCGCCGAGGACCAGGTGCCCTCGTACCTGTTCCGCTCCCGGCGACTCGACGAGGCGTCCATCGTGAACGCCGACCTGGTGCTCGCCCTCACCCGCGAGCACCGCAGCCGGGTCGTCAGTCTGGTCCCGACCGCGCTCCGCCGCACCTACACGCTGAAGGAGTTCGCGCGGCTCGCCGCCGCCGTCCCCGCCGAGGCGTTCGTCGACACGCCCCGCACGGCGGCGGAACGGCTGCGCACGCTCACCGCGGAGGCCGCCCGGCACCGCCGGCCCGTCCCGGCCCACGAGGACGACATCGCCGACCCCTACGGCCTCGGCCTGCCGGAGTACCAGGCGTCCTACGACCAGATCAAGGACGCCGTCGGACGCCTCCGCGCGCTCGTCAGCCCGTGACGTCGGCGGGGGCCGCCTCGAGCAGCCCCAGCGCCACCAACTCCGCCAGGAACCCCTCGACGTCGGGTCGCACCGCCGCGGACGCCACGCCGGCGACCTCCGCGACCCGCCGCACGGACCCCTCGAGGTCCTGCCCCAGAGCGGCCTGCCAGATGACGGCGGCGGAGCCGGTCAGCACCCGGATCGGGCCCGCCGGCAGGGTGGCCAGGTACACCACGTCCTCCTCGACGACGGCCGCCACCCCTCGCGGCGTGAAAAAGCTCACGACGCCCCCCTCCGGCGCGCCCACTCCTCGCCCAGGACGCGCCGCCACCGCGTGAAGAACTCGCGCACGACCTCGGCCGGTGTGGGCTCGCGGTTCAGCACGGCCGCGAGATGGTCGGTGTTGACGAAGGGGGCCCGCAGCACGAGCCGGAGCCGCGCCCGCCAGGAGCGCGCCGCCCGGACTCGGGCGCGCCACTCCTCGACCCTCGTCCCGCCGCGGGTCGACACCCGCCACAGGTCGTAGTCGGGGCGGTCGCGAAAGGCGTCCAGGTCACCCACCGCGGCCGCGAACCCCAAGTGCGCCCCCAACCGGTCGACGAGCCGCCGCACCGACTCCCGTCGCTCGGCGTCCGCCGCCCCCCACACGTGCGCGATGTCCGCCCGGGTGCGGGCGGAGGAGAGCGACCGGCCCGCGTGCAGCAGGACCATGAGCGCCTGGGCGTCGACGCTCGGGACGGGGCAGGGGCGGCCGCCGAGGAGTTCCTCGCCACGGTCGGCCCAGACCACCTCGAAGGACCGGGCGGCGTCGTCCCCCAGCCCGGGGTAGAACCGGTGCACGTCGACGTAGCCGAAGTCGTCGTGCACCCAGGTCGCGGCGTGTTCGAAGGCGGACCCGGTCGCGAAGTCGGTCTGCCGGCGCCAGCCCGCGCGCGCCAACCCGTCCAGGACGGCGGGCACGTCCGCGGGATGCACCAGCAGGTCGACGTCGGAGCCGACCCGCCCCTCCCAGCGCAGGCTCTCGTGCAGGGCGTAGCCCTTGACGTGCAGGGCGCGGGCGCCCGCGGCGTCCACGACGCTCTGCACGGCCGCGTGGCCCAGCAGCACGCGGACGCCGTAGGGCACGGCCGGCGGCTGGGTGGTCACGCGGGGATGCTACCGCCCGGCCCGCGGCCGGAACCGGCTGCGTCCGGGGTGGGCTAGCCTCAGCAGGGAAGGAGGCCCGATGACGACCCGGCCGCGGGTGGCGATCGCCCACGACTACTTGACGCAGCGCGGCGGCGCCGAGCGCGTGGTGCTGGCACTAAGCCGGGCGTTTCCCGACGCTCCGATCTACACGACGCTCTACGCGCCGGACACCACGTTCCCCGAGTTCCGGGACGCCCGCATCGTCACGTCCTGGCTGAACAGGGTGCCGCTGTTCCGACGGGACCACCGGGCAGCGCTGCCCCTGCTGCCCCTCGCGGCGAACTCGCTCCGGATCGACGCCGACGTCGTCGTGGCCTCGAGCACCGGCTGGGCCCACGGTTTCCCGACGACCGGCCGGACGCTGGTCTACTGCCACTCGCCCGCCCGCTACCTCTACCTGGCCGACGAATACCTGGGCGCCCCGGCGCACACCTCGGCGAAAGGACTGGCGCTGCTCGCCCTGCGTCCCGCCCTGGTGCGCTGGGACCAACGGCGCGCCCACCGCGCCACCGCCTACCTGGCCAACTCGACGGTCGTGCGCGACCGCATCCGCCGCGTCTACGGCATCGAGGCCGAGGTGCTCGCCCCGCCCGCGGGCGTCGATCCCGACGGCGCGCAGACGCCGGTGCCCGAACTGCTCGACTGGGAAGCCGGCTACCACCTCGTGGTATCGCGCCTGCTGCCCTACAAGAACGTGCGGCAGGTCGTCGACGCCTTCCGCGGCCTCGGCGAGCGACTCGTCGTCGTCGGCCGTGGTCCGCTGCGCGACGAACTGGTCGCCGCCCTGCCCCCCAACGCCCGCCTGCTCAGCGGCCTGGACGACGCGCAACTCCGGTGGGTCTACGCGCACGCGACGGCGCTGATCGCGCCCAGCTTCGAGGACTTCGGGCTGACCCCTCTGGAAGCCGGCGCCTACGGCAAGCCCACGCTCGCGCTCCGCGGCGGCGGGTACCTCGACACGGTGACGCCGGGCCGAAACGGTTCATATTTTGAGACGCCGGACGCCGCTGCGATCGCCGCCGCGGTGCGCGCCAACCGGGCGGTCGCGTGGGATCCGGACGTGATCCGGGCCTGCGCCGACGCCTTCGGCGAGGAGCGATTCGCGGCGCGACTGCGGGAGATCGTCGAGCGCCTGGCCCATTAGCACACACGGGCAAAAGTGCCCCAGGGTACGCGTCCCCCCGGCGTCGCGTTGAAAAACTGACGAAATTCGAGGCTGTTCGCCGCGCCGACCCCGAGGCATACTGACAAGTCCAGTGTCATCGCCGTCTGCCCAGTGGACCAGCACCCGCGGCGATGACCCTGACCTGGGGGATGTTGGCTCGTGACGATCGTGGAGGAAGCGGGGACGCGCGTGGCCCGACTGCGCGCCCGTTGGTCGGTGCGCAACAACCGGGATCGCCTGCTCGCGGCGGGCCTGGTCTTCGCGGACACCGTGATCATCGTCGTGGCCGCGGCCGTCGCCGCGTCGCTGCGTGACGGGTTGCCGGTCTTCCGGCCGACCGAGGACGTGGTCGAGAACGTGCTGCCCTGGGCGGCAGCCCTCGTCGGCGTGTGGATGCTCAGCCTGTTCATCGGCGGCGCCTACCGCACCCGCTCGACCGGGGTCGGCACCCGCGAATACACCACCGTGCTGGTCTGGTCGTTGATCGCGGCCGGGGCGACGGCGAGCGCGCTCTACCTCACGGCCTACAGCCTCTCCCGCGGGTTCTACCTGCTCCTCTTCGCCGTGGGCATCCCGCTGCTCATCGCCGAGCGCTTCGTGATCCGGCGGGCCGTCAACGCCGCACGCTCCCGGGGCCACTTCCAGGCCCTGCTGCTGATCGCCGGCACGACGGCCCGGATCGACGGCATCGCGAAGGTGCTCCACCGGGAACGCTGGCTCGGCTACCGGATCGTCGGCGCGCTGCCCAGCGACAGCGGCGGCGCGATCGAGACGCCGTCCGGCATTCCCGTGGTGGGCGCGCCCGACGGCGCCCTGGACGCCGTGCAGCACACCGGGGCCCACGCCGTCCTCTTCGCCGAGGGGTCCTTCCGGCGCCCGACCGACTTCAACGAGATGGCCCGGATCCTCGAGGATCACAACGCCCAGATGATCGTGGTGCCGACGCTGACCGACATCGCGGCCGAGCGGGTCGCCGTGCGCCCCGTCGCCGGCATGCCGCTGGTGTTCGTCGAGGAGCCGCGCGCCCGGCGGGCGGTCAGCTGGGCCAAGCGGGCCTTCGACCTGGCGGGATCCTCGGTGCTCATCCTGCTGTCCGCCCCGGTCATGGCGGCCATCGCGTGGGCGATCACCCTCGAAGACGGCGGGCCGGTGCTCTTCCGCCAACGCCGCACCGGGCTCAAGGGCGAGGACTTCGACTGCTACAAGTTCCGTTCGATGGCGGTGGACGCCGAGCAGCGCCTCGAGTCGTTGCGGCAGGCGAACGAGGGCGCCGGCGTCCTGTTCAAACTCAAGGACGACCCGCGCGTCACCCGGGTGGGCGCGTTCATCCGGCGCTTCTCCCTCGACGAACTCCCCCAATTCTTCAACGTGTGGACCGGCCGGATGAGCCTGGTCGGGCCGCGCCCGGCCCTGCCCAGCGAGGTCGCCCAGTACGAGAAGCACGTGTTGCGCCGCCTCGACGTCCGGCCGGGCATGACCGGCCTGTGGCAGGTGTCGGGGCGCTCCGACCTCTCGTGGGACGAGACCGTGCGCCTCGACCTCTACTACGTCGACAACTGGTCGATGCTGCAGGACCTGAACATCCTGTTCCGGACGTTCGGCGCCGTGCTGCGCTCCCGCGGCGCCTACTGATCGGCGGACGCCGCCCGGCCGATAGGATGCCCCCGTGGGTCACTATCTGGTCACCGGCGGCGCCGGGTTCATCGGCAGCAACTACGTCCGCCACCTCGTCGACAGCACCGAGCACCGGGTCACCGTGCTCGACAAGCTCACCTACGCGGGCAACGAGGCGTCCCTGGCGGGCCTCCCCGCCGACCGGGTGCGGCTCGTCGTCGGCGACGTGTGCGACGCCCCACTGGTCGAGGCCCTCGTCGCGGACGCCGACGTGGTCGTCCACTTCGCGGCCGAGTCCCACAACGACAACTCGCTCAACGACCCGTCGCCGTTCGTGCAGACCAACCTGGTCGGCACCTTCACGCTGCTGCAGGCCGTCCGCCGTGGCGACAAGCGCTATCACCACATCTCGACCGACGAGGTGTACGGCGACCTCGAACTCGACGACCCCGACCGGTTCCACGAGACCACCCCGTACAACCCCAGCTCGCCGTACTCGGCGACGAAGGCCGGCTCCGACCTGCTCGTGCGCGCCTGGGTCCGCAGCTTCGGCGTCCGGGCGACGATCAGCAACTGCTCCAACAACTACGGGCCCTACCAGCACGTCGAGAAGTTCATCCCGCGGCAGATCACCAACCTGATCGACGGCGTCCACCCCAAGCTGTACGGCGCCGGGCTGAACGTCCGCGACTGGATCCACGTCGACGACCACAACGCGGCCGTGCAGACCATCGTCGAGCGGGGCGCGATCGGCGAGACCTACCTCATCGGCGCCGACGGCGAGAAGAACAACAAAGAGGTCGTCGAACTGATCCTGACCCTGATGGGCCACCCGCGCGACGCCTACGACCACGTCAACGACCGCCCCGGCCACGACCTGCGCTACGCCATCGACTCCAGCAAGCTGCGCGCCGAGTTGGGCTGGACGCCGCGGTACACCTCGTTCGCGGACGGCCTCGCCGCCACCATCGACTGGTACCGCAGCCACGGCGACTGGTGGCGTCCGATGAAGGAGGCCACCGAGGCCAAGTACGCCAAGACGGGGCAGTGACCGTGGCCGACCTCGCCGTCCACACCACGGCGATCCCGGGGCTGCTGGTCTTCGACCTGCCCGTCCACGGCGACGCGCGCGGGTGGTTCAAGGAGAACTGGCAGCGCGCGAAGATGCTCGCCCTGGGCCTGCCCGACCTCGAGCCGGTGCAGAACAACATGTCGTTCAACGCCGAGAAGGGGGCCACGCGGGGCCTGCACGCCGAGCCGTGGGACAAGCTCATCGGCCTCGCCGCCGGGCGCATCCTCGGCGCCTGGGTCGACCTCCGCGAAGGACCCAGCTTCGGCGCCGTGTTCGTCCTCGAGATGGGCGTCGACCAGGCCGTCTACGTCCCGCGCGGGGTGGCGAACGGCTACCAGGCGCTCGAGGACGACACCGTCTACAGCTACCTCGTCAACGACCACTGGTCGCCCGAGGCCCGCGGCGAGTACACCTACCTCAACCTCGCCGACGAGACCGTCGCCATCCCGTGGCCCATCCCGCTGGCCGAGGCGACGCTCTCGGACGCCGACGCCGCCCACCCGCGCCTGGCCGACGTGGTCCCCATGAAGCCGCGCCGCACCCTGATCGTCGGCGCGCAGGGCCAACTCGGGCGGGCGCTGCAGGCGCTCCTTCCGGACGCCGACGCCGTCGACGTCGCCGAACTCGACCTGACGGACGCCGACGCGGTGGCCGCCTTCCCCTGGGCCCGCTACGGCACGATCATCAACGCGGCCGCCTACACGGCGGTGGACGCGGCCGAGACGCCCGAGGGCCGGGTGGCCTGCTGGGCCGTCAACGTGACCGCGGTGGGGCGCCTGGTCGAGGCCGCGCGCGCCCACCGGGCGACCCTCGTGCACGTCTCGTCCGACTACGTCTTCGACGGCAGCGCCGAGGTGCACGACGAGGACGAACCCTTCTCCCCGCTGGGCGTGTACGGCCAGACGAAGGCGGCCGGCGACGCGCTCGTGGCCCTGCTTCCCCGTCACTTCGTGGTCCGCACCAGTTGGGTGATCGGCGAGGGCAAGAACTTCGTGCGCACGATGGCCGGGCTGGCCCAGCGCGGCGTCTCGCCGACGGTCGTCGCCGACCAGTACGGACGCCTCACGTTCACCTCCGACCTGGCCGCGGCCATCGCCCACCTGCTCGGCACCGGCGCGCCCTACGGCACCTACAACGTGACCTGCGACGGGCCGGTGCTGTCCTGGCACGCGATCGCCCAGCGCGTCTACGAACTGACCGGGCGGGCGGCGTCCGACGTGGCGCCGACGACGACCGAGTTGTACGGCGCCGGCCAGGCGCTGGCCCCGCGACCCCGGCACTCCGCCCTGCGGCTCGATCGCATCAAGGCGACCGGGTTCGTCCCGCCCACGACGGAGGACGCCCTCGTCGCCTACCTGGCGGCCGAGCGCGCCTCGGCCGCGCAGCCCTAGTCGCGCCGTGTCCCTGCTCCACCTGACCGGCCTGTCGACGCGCACGCCCGTGCGGTTGACCGGCGAGCGCGCCGCCGACCTGGACGCCGCGGCGCGCGTCGCCTGGACCCGCTGCCTCGTCGACGGTCCGGACGCCGCGGGCGCCGACCCCGAGACCGAGTCGGTCGAGGCGCGCCTGGACGCCGGGGACGAGGCCGCCGCGGTGCTGCAGCAGCTCACCCAGCAGGTCACCTACGCGAAGATCGCCGCACAGACGGGGCGGCTGTTCATGATGCACGCGGGCGCCGTCGCCCACGCCGACGGCGCCACGGTCGCGTTCGTGGCGCCCGGGGGCACGGGCAAGACCACGCTGGTCCGCCGCCTGGGCGCCCGGTACGGGTACCTCACGGACGAGACGGTGGCCGTGGACGCCGCGGCGCGCGTCCACCCGTACCCGAAACCGCTGTCGATCCGCGGGGACGCCCGCCGACCCAAGTCCGAGACCTCCCCCGACGACCTCGGCCTGGTCCGGCCGCCGGCGCGCTGCACGTTGCGGCGCATCGTGCTGCTCGAGCGCCGCGACGACCACCCGCCGGCGCCCCGGGTCGAGCCGCTGAGCCGCTTCGCCGCGATCGCCGCGATCGCGCCGGAGACCTCGGCCCTGAGCGCGCTCCCCCGGCCGCTGCACTGGCTGGACGACCTGTTGTCGGGGCTGGAGCCGGTGGTGCGCCTGTCGTACGGCGAGGTGGACACCGTGCTCGCCCTCGTCGCCGATTGGCTGGAGCGCCCATGAGCGACCTCGTCCGCCTGGTGCCGCCGGTCGACCGGCTCGACCTCGACGAGGGCACCCTGCTGCTCTACGAGCGCCGCCTGATCAGCCTGAGCGTCCTCGGCGGCGCGGTGGCCGACCACACCGTCGAGCCCGTCTCGGTGGCGGCTCTGGCCGGACTGCTGCGCACGGAGTTCGGCGACCCGGCCGACCACTCGGCGTCCGACGCCACCGCGTCGGTGGTGGCGGACCTGCTCGACCTCGGCGTGCTGGAGCGCGTGGCCGGCCCGGGGACGTCCGCCTGACCGGCGGCCAACCCTGCGCCTTGTTGGCCCAACCTTCTGCAAGGTATTCGTCTCGCGCCGTAAACTGTCTCCAGATTCGACCTCACAGGAGAGGCTCCGCAATGCCCCAGAACCAGATCGGCGTCGCCGTCCCGACCGTGCTGCTGCCGAAGGCGTCCCTCGACCCCGCCACGTGGGCCGTCATCGCCTGCGACCAGTTCACCTCCGAGCCCGAGTACTGGCAGCAGGTCGAGCGCATCACCGAGGGCGTGCCCACGACCTACCGGATGATCCTCCCCGAGTTGTACCTCACCGCGCCCGACGTCGAGCAGCGCATCGCCGCTTGCCAGGCGGCCATGAAGCAGTACCTGGACGCCGACGTGTTCGAGCCGCACGACGCCTTCGTGTACGTCGAGCGCCAGGTCGGCTCCGGCACGCAGCAGGGCCTCATCGTCGCGCTCGACCTGGAGACCTACGACTACCACCAGGGCTCGCAGACGCTGGTGCGGGCCACCGAGGGCACCGTGCTCGACCGGCTCCCCCCGCGCATGAAGGTGCGCCGCGGCGCCGACCTCGAGTCCCCGCACATCCTCGTGCTCTACGACGACCCCGAGGGCACCGTCCTGAAGGACGTCCACGCCCAACTCGACCGGCTGCCCGTGGCCTACGACTTCGACACGATGCTCGATTCGGGCCACCTCACCGGGCGCCTCATCGAGGATCCCGCGTTGCAGGCCGCCATCCAGGACGCCCTCGCCGGGCTGATCTCCGCGGACGCCTACCGCGCCAAGTACGACCTGCCCAACGACGCCCCCCTGCTGTTCGCCATGGGCGACGGCAACCACTCGCTGGCGACCGCCAAGGCCATCTGGGAGGAGTTGAAGCAGCAGGGGGCCCCCGCGGACCACCCGGCCCGCCACGCCCTGGTCGAACTCGTCAACCTCCACGACGAGTCGCTCATCTTCGAGCCGATCCACCGGGTGATCTTCGAGTGCGGCGACCTCGTCACCGAACTCAAGGCGGCCTTCCCCGACGCGACGTACGCGTCGGCGTCCGACATCAACGAGTTGGACGCCGAGGTGCGGACCCCGGTCGCCCCGCGGCAGCGCTTCGGCCTGGTGACCCCGGAGGGGTACACGCTGGTCGAACTCCACCACCCGACGCACGAGTTGGCGGTGGGTTCGCTGCAGGACTTCCTCGACCGGTTCCTGGCCGACCACCCGGCCGCCGAGATCGACTACGTGCACGGTGAGGAGCCCGTCGACCGCCTGGCGCGCCGGGCGGGCAACTGCGGCTTCATCCTGCCGGCGATCGGCAAGGACACCTTCTTCAAGTCGATCGCCGTCGACGGCTCGTTCCCGCGCAAGACCTTCTCGATGGGACATGCGAAGGACAAGCGCTTCTACCTGGAGTGCCGCCGGATCTCGCAGTAGGGGGACCGCCCAGATTGCCCCCCTGGGTGATTCCGTCCGTGCCGGGCACTAGGGTGACGGCGTAGAAGCGAAGTCCGTCGCGCGGGGCACCGCCGTCGACGACGAAAACCCAGAGAGGGGTATTCATGACTTACGAGGAGACCATCAACCCACTTCGGGGCATCGAGGCCCACCCGGGGTCGGGACACTACGGCATCTACGACCACGGCGCCCACGCGTGGGCCTATCAGCCGGACGGCCAGCAGCCGGTCCTGTGGATGAGCGCCAAGTCGAACTTCGCCACGGGGCAGCCCATCCGCGGCGGCGTCCCCATCGTGTTCCCCTGGTTCGGAGCCGGCCCCGAGGGCACACTCTCCCCCGTCCACGGGTTCGCCCGCCTCGGCGTCTGGCACCGCAGCGACCTCAAGGACACGCTGGAGCAGGACGGCCGCCTGCTGGTCGAGTACCGGCTCGACGACGCGATGACCGCCGACAACGGCGAATTCACGGGCCGCTACACGGCCTACCTGCTGGCCAAGTTCACCCCCGAGTACCTGCAGCTCGGCATGAAGGTGACGAACGTGGGCGAGGAGCCCTTCACCTTCGAGTCGGCGTTCCACACCTACCTCACGGTCGGCGACGTGCGCCAGATCACGATCGACGGTCTGGACGGCTGCGACTACCTCGATCGGGCCGCCGGGGCGCCGAAGCTCGAGTGCCGCCAGGAGGGCCCGGTCACCATCACCGCCGAGACCGACCGCCTCTACCTGCACAAGGACACCGTGGTGCTGAACGACCCGGTCCTCGGCCGCAAGCTCGAGATCAGCAAGCTGGGCTCCGCCAACACCGTGGTCTGGAACCCGTGGGTGGCCAAGTCCGCCGCCATGGGCGACTTCGGCGACGACGAGTGGACGGGCATGATCTGCATCGAGGCCGCCAACGCCCTCGACAACGCGATCCAACTGCTGCCGGGCCAGACCCACACGCTGCGTCAGCGCATCTCGCTGGTCTGAGCACCGCGCGCCGGACGGCCGTCACCCCTCCCGGTGGCGGCCGTTCGCCGTCCCGGCTGGTGGGGCCGGGCCCGGCGATCAGCCGACCGGGCCCGGCGGCCAAAGGCGCGCGACCACCCGGCCGGACACCTGGCGGACGTCGACGAACCGGGCGCAGGCGGCCAGGTCGGCGTCCGCCCGTCGGCAGCCGATGACCGAGTCGGCCGAGTTGGACCGATGGTCGCCGAGCACCAGCAACCGGCCCGCCGGCACCTCGATCGGCCCGAAGCAGCGGGACGAGCGGGGCGTGGTGGCGCAGTCCAGGGCGCCCGGCCGGAAGGGCAGGTCGCGGTAGACGTAGGGTTCGGCCAGCGGCGCGCCGTCGACCCGGACCCGGCCCTCGGCGTCGCAGCAGTCCACGCGTTCGCCCCCCACCCCGAGCACGCGCTTCACGGTGAAACTCTGGTTGGACGGCCCGATGCCCGTGATGTCGCCGACCAGCCGTAGGGCCTGCACGAGGGGGTTCGGATCCGGGGTCCGCCGCTCGGTCTCCCAGGTGTCGCCGTGGCCGAAGATGACGATGTCGCCGCGGGCGGGGGCGGAGGTGACGTAGGCCAACTTGAACGTCAGCACCCGGTCGGTCACCCCCAGGGTCTCTTGCATGGAGCCGGACGCCACGTTGTGCACCCGGACGACGAAGGCCTGCAGCAGGGACACCGCGGCCAGGGCGACGACCAGGTTCACCAGCACCGACCGCCACAGCGGACGCGGGGCGCGGGGGCGCCCCGCGGCGTCCACCGGTTCGTTCGTCTCACTGCTCATGCCCACTCCTTGTGGCGCTGGGGTTCTGCTGGGCGGAACGGGTGGGCGCTGCCCCGAAGTTCCCGGATTTTGTAGGAGCGGCCGTCTCCGGCGTCCCGCTACCCTACGACTAACCGTAAAGCTTCCAAGGGAGGAACCGATGTCGCGCATCTTGAGCGAGAAGTACCGCAGCAAGGTGACCAGCGCCGAAGAGGCGGCCAAACTCATCAAGAACGGTGACACTCTGGGCTTCGCCGGCTTCACCGGCTCCGGCTACCCCAAGGCGCTCCCGGGGGCCCTGGCCGCCGAGATCAAGGCCGCCCACGCCCGCGGCGAGGAGTTCAAGGTCAACGTCCTCACGGGCGCGTCCACGGCGCCCGAGTTGGACGGCGCGCTGGCCGAGGCCGGCGGCGTCAACATGCGCATGCCGTACCAGTCCGACCCGTACATGCGCAACGCGATCAACGCGGGCACCTCGCAGTACCACGACGTGCACCTGTCGCACTCCGGCCCTCAGGTCCGGGCGGGTTACTGGGGCCGCCTCGACTTCGCGGTCGTCGAGGTCACGAAGATCAAGGCGGACGGCTCGATCGTGCCGTCGTCGTCGGTCGGCAACAACAACGTGTACCTCGAGAAGGCCGAGAAGATCATCCTCGAGGTGAACTCCTGGCAGTCCGAAGACCTCGAGGGCATGCACGACATCTACTCGATGCACCTGCCGCCGCACAACAACCCCATCCCGATCCTCAACGCCGGTGACCGCATCGGCGACACCTGCTACCACATCGACGCCGACAAGGTCGTCGCGGTCATCGAGACCGACTCCCCCGACCGCAACACCCCGTTCAAGGACCTGGACGCGGACAGCCTGGCGATCGCCCAGCACCTGCTCGACTTCCTCGGCAACGAGGTCAAGGCGGGCCGGATCCCGAAGAACCTGCTGCCGCTGCAGTCGGGCGTGGGCAACATCGCCAACGCGGTGCTGGCCGGCCTGCTGCAGGGCCCGTTCGACCAGCTGGTGTCGTACACCGAGGTCATTCAGGACGGCATGGTCGACCTGATCGACTCCGGCAAGCTGCTGGTGGCCTCCGCGACCGCGTTCTCGCTGTCGCCGACGGCGGCCGAGAAGATGAACGAGCGGGCGTCCTTCTACCGCAACAAGATCGTGATGCGTCCGCAGGAGATCTCGAACAACCCCGAGGTCATCCGCCGGCTCGGGGTCATCTCCTGCAACGGCCTGCTGGAAGCCGACATCTACGGCAACGTCAACTCGACCAACGTCATGGGCACCAAGATGCAGAACGGCATCGGCGGCTCGGGCGACTTCACGCGCAACGCCTTCATCTCGACGTTCGTCACCCCGTCGACGGCGAAGAACGGCGACATCTCCTGCATCGTGCCGATGGTGTCGCACCACGACCACACCGAGCACGACGTCATGGTGATCATCACCGAGCAGGGGCTCGCCGACCTGCGGGGCCTGTCGCCCAAGCAGCGGGCCAAGGCCGTCATCGAGAACTGCGCGCACCCGGACTTCAAGCCGATGCTGCAGGACTACTACGACCGGGCCCTCGCCGGCGCGAAGGGCATCCACACCCCGCACCTGCTCACCGAGGCGCTCAGCTGGCACCAGCGGATCCTCGACTCGGGCACCATGCGGGTCTAACCCCGAACGGGTCCGTGGGGGCGTCGGCTGCGGCCGGCGCCCCCACGCGCGTCTCAGCCCAGCAGCAGGTCGCGCAGCGCGTCGACCGTGTCCACCACCGCCACCGGGTTCTCGGCGGCCAGTTCGTCGGGCTGCCCGGCGCCCCAGGTGACGGCCACGGCGTCCGCCCCCGCCGCCGAGGCGCTGCGGACGTCGAAGACGGCGTCGCCCACGTACACACATTCGTCCGGACGCCGCTGCAGCAGCCCGAGAGCGTGCAGCAACGGGTCCGCGGCCGGCTTGTGCCGGGCGGTGTCCTCCATCGCGGTCAGGACGCGGACCTGACCGCCCAGCCCGACGCCGCTGAGCGTCGCCTCGGCAGGATTTCTCCGTTTCGACGTCACGATGCCGGTCGTCAGGCCCGCCCCCTGCAGGTCGGCCAACAGCTCGGCCATGCCTTCGTAACGCCGGATGAGGCGTTCCAGGTTCGCCTCGTTCCAGCTGCGGTAGGCGGCCAGCAATTCATCGGCCGCGTGCGGGTAGCGGGCGTCGAACGTGTCGCGCAACGTTTGACCGATCCAATTGCGGGTTTCCTCGGCGGGCGCCGGACGCCCCAGGACCGTCCGCGTAGCATGTGCGTACGACTCCAGGATCAGAGGGATGGTGTTCGCCACCGTCCCGTCGAGGTCGAAGAGCACCACCGGCCACCGTACGAGCGTCACGCGCTCAGGCTAAGGCACCGCCAGCACGAAGGACGAAACGCATGACGACGCAGAGCGTGCGCCCACGCGGTCGGCGTCCCGGCCACGACGACACCCGCGGCACCATCGCCGACGCCGCCCTCGCCCTGTTCGACCGGCTCGGCTACGACGCCACCTCGCTGCGCGCCATCGCCCGGGACGCCGACGTCGACCCGGCCCTCGTGCACCACTACTTCACCTCGAAGGCTCACCTGTTCACCAGCATCGTGTTCGACTCCGACCTCGACCTGGTCGAGCCGTTCGAGCGGGCGTGCGCGGACGGCGAGCACGCGACGCTCGGGCCCCGGCTGGCGCGGGCGTTCTTCGACCTGTGGGAGCACCCCCGTCACCGGCAGCCGCTCACGACGCTGCTGCATTCGGGCACGGTCGCGCGCCGTCGTCTGCTGGCCGAGTTCCTGGGCCGCGAGGTGTTCGGGCGGGTGGCCGCGAGCCTGGGCCACGGCAACGCCGTCCTCCGCGGCCAACTCGCCGCCAGCAGCCTGATCGGCCTGATGTCGGGCCGGCACGTCCTGGAGATGGGCGCCCTCTCGACGGCCAGCGCGCGCAGCCTCGTCGACCCGGTCGGCGGGGTGCTGCAGCACTACCTGGTCGAGGCCTGGTAGGCGACCCCCGCCGGGCGGCTCCGGCCCGGCCGCCTAGACTGGGCGCCAACCCAGCAGGAGGTCCCGATGCCCGACGCCGATCGCGTCCCGGTGGACGCCGCGGGCGCGGGTTCGCCGGGGTGGCCGGTCGACCCCCGCAGCGGCGAGCCGCGGCGTCCGGCGTTGGCGTGGCTGGCCGCCGGACTGCACGTCGCGGCCGCCGCCGTCGTCACCGTCGCGCTGCTGGTGGTCATGTGGGACAGCGTCCGGCGCTTCCCCGAGGCGAGCTGGCTCCACCGGACGACGGCGACCAACCTGGGCGACCCGGTGCGCATCCTGCTCGTGGTCGGCGACTTCGCGATCGCGCTGGCGATCGGCGCGGCGGCGTCCGTCGCGGGGTTCTACGGCTGGGCGGGCCACCGCTGGGCCCGCTGGGCCGGGCTGGTGGCGCTCGCCCTGGCGGGCGGCACGTTCGCCCTCAACTGGCTCGCGCCGTGGGCGCTGCTCCCGCTCGCCGCCGGGGCCCTGCTCTGGTGGCTGCCGCCCCTGCGCGGCTTCTTCACCGCCTGGGACGCCGTCCGGCACCCGCGGCCCCGGCCAGCGGCCGAGCCGGGCCGCGTCCTCTACGGCCCGCTGCCGCGCTACCGCTGACGGACACGGGACGGGCGGCCCGGCCGGAGCCGGGCCGCCCGTGTTCACGTCGGACGGGTTGTTCCCCGCGCTACGGGCTGGTCACCGTGCCGCCGTTGCTGACGGTCAGGGTCGACGTCTCGTGGCAACTGGCGCCGATGTCGCGCTGGGCCCCGTTGGTGCTGTCGTAGCTCACCTTCCAGGAGTAGCTACCGGCCGGAACCGCCGAGGTGTTCGCGGTGCCCACGGTCTGCGGGGAGGCCCCGGCAACCGTCTTGTCCACCGTGTAGAGCGCGGTTCCGGTGCAGGTGGCGCCCGCGTACAGGCCGAACGAGACGGTGCCCGCCAGGTTCCCGCCCGCCGTGGCGGTGACCGTCACGGAGTCGTTCGGCACCCAGGTCTGGGCGCTGGTCAGCGACGAGGGCACCGTCTTGACGACGACGTCCTCGTTGGTGTCGGTGCACAGGTCGTTGTGGGTGACGCTGCTGGTGTTCGGCGAGGAGCCGCTGTACGCCGCGACCCAGTGGTAGGTCCCGGCCGCCGTGGGCGTGTACTGAGCGGTGTAGTCGGCGTTGCCGGAGACGGTGACCGGGCTGGAGGTGTACACCAGCGGACCGCAAGCGGTGTCGCCGGGGCCGTACAGCTTGAAGGTGAGGGTGCCGCCGGCCTTCGCACCCGTGGCGCCGGTGAGGTTGATCGCCGGGGACGTGGGCTGGTTGGCGGTGCCGCCGAGGGTGGCGGTGTCCGTCACCGGCTGCCCGACGAGGACGTCCGCGCCGGCCGTGGTGGACAGCGTGGGGGTGACCGGGTTGACGACGAAGCACTCGGAGGCCGTGGCGTCCGTGGAGGCGGGGATGCCGTTCGCGGCGTCCCCGCTGAACTCCGCCCGCCAGCAGTACCGGCCGGCCGCGGTCACGTAGGCCGTCCCGGACGTCAGGGTCACCGGGTAGGCGGTGCCGGTGAGGTCGACCGATCCGACGCTCGTCCCGCCGGTGGCGCACAGACCAGGGGCGTCGACCTTGCAGAGGGAGAAGGCGACCGAGCCGGTCGGGGTCGCGGTGCCGCCGACGAGGTCGACGACCGCGGAGTCCTTGACCGCGACCACGTCCGTCCCGATCGACAGCCCGCCGGACGGGATGTCAGCCCCCGCACCGGTCTTCGGCGTGGTGACGGTGGTCGAGGTGCAGTTGGTGATGGGCGGGGCCTGCTTGAGGATCGTGTCCTTGTAGTCGGCGGAGTCCGAGTTGCCGGTGACCGTGCTGGGGATGGTGTTGGCGAACATCCGGCACAGTTGCTGCCCGCCGAAGACGACCTGCGTCAGGTTGACCGCGGCCTCGCCCCGCTTGTTGTCGGCACTCAGCGCCGCCGCCCCGTACTGGTTCGGGATCGCCACGGGGGCCCCGAGCGTCAGGTTCGGCGCCGTTCCCGACCAGGTGCGCAGCCAGAGCTTGATATCGCTGCCCTGCTGGTCCCAGACGATGAGGAAGTCGCCGGCCTTGCGGTTGGCCCACGGGTTGCAGCTGGCGATGAGTTGGGCGTCGGTGGCCGTGTCGTAGGCGCAGGCGGCGGGCGCCTTCGCCTGCATGAACTCGTAGGCGATGTAGCCGCTGCCGGTGTTGGACTCGCGCTGCCAGGCGAAGTAGAGCCACGTGTCGGCGGCGGGGCTTGTCTTGCCCGTGCCCAGCCAGGCGCCACTCAGGTCCACCTGGTTGTTCGGGTTCGTCAAGTCGAGCATCGGCACCGGGGCGGAATGGATGACGCCGATCTTCGTCGGGTTGCCGTTCGCGGGGCCCAACTCCTTGACGTTGCCGGTCGGGTCGGCCAAAGCGGTGGTGCCGGGGTCTGCTATCGTCCCGTCGATCGACCAGGGTCCGGTCACGGCGGCGGCTGCGTTGGGGGTGACGGCCGCGAGGCCGCCGAGGGCGAGCAGGACGGCTGCCAGAACGGCGCCGAGCCTGCGTGATGGTGTGTGCATGAGAGTGTCCTCCCTTGTCGCGCGCGGATCGCGCTGGTGGCACCGTCGGTGGGGAACCCCCCGTCGGCGCCATCGTCGACGGGTGCTGGGAATCAGGACACATCAGCCGCGCAACGCTGCACGGGAGGGCGGCCTGCGGTCAGGGGAGACCGCGGCGACTGCTGAAGGATCGGCCGGGGGATGACCCCGCGCCGGGGACGCCTCAGCGCCCCTGACGGCATCTGCCCATGAGTCGGCTCCGAATGCTGGATGCCAATGCGACGACGCCAGCCCCCTGTGGCGTGTGAGGGGCATCCCGTCGGCCGGGATGCTCTTGCCCACGATACCGAGGCAAGGACGCACGCCCGGCCGGCGGCCCCCTGCCGAACGCGTTCCGATGGACGGCCGTCCGCTGCTGGTGGTCCCGGACGGCGTCACCGACCACGCTTGGTCAATTGTGTAGACCCGCCGGTGCGTCCTGGCAAGATCCGAGAAGAACACCTGCATGCGTCGAACCGCTGACCGAGGGTCTCGCGTTGGAGCGGGCGACGGGAATCGAACCCGCACTGTCAGCTTGGGAAGCTGATGTTCTACCATTGAACTACGCCCGCACGGGGTGGCCCCAGTGTAGCGGTCACCGCCGCCCGGGCCGCAATTCGGTCCGCCTCGCCGGTCGCCTAGCCTGGAGCCATGTCGGACGCCCCCCTCCCCCACGATCCGCTGTTCGCACCGCCCGGCGGCACCTGGCGGCGCCTCTCGCCGCGGTACGTGCGGGTGCGACAGTGGGCGGCCCTGGGGGCGTCCGTCGCGGTGTTCGGGCCGGCGGCCGCGGCGTCCTGGTTCGTCTGGAACCTGCCCTGGGTGCCGGCGGCCATCGCCGCCGTGGGGCTGCTGTGGACGACCTGGCGCGTGCTCCGGGCGCGCCGCTGGGTGGCGTCGTGGGGCTGGGCCGAGCGCGACCAGGACCTGTGCATCACCCACGGGCTGTGGACTCGGCACCTCATCATCGTGCCGTTCGGCCGGATGCAGGTGGTCAACGTCACCTCCGGACCGCTCCTGCGCTCGCAGGGCCTCGCCGAGGTGCACCTGGTCACCGCCGCGGCGTTGTCGGACGCCCGGATCCCCGGGCTGGACCAGGCGGACGCCATCGCCCTGCGGGACCGGATGATCGAACGCTCGGACGCCCGGGGCGCCGGCCTGTGAGCGTCGATCCGCAGGAGGTCGCGGAGGCGTCCGTCGTGAGCGAAGAGCGGCCGCACCCGCTCACCCCCCTCGTGCAGGCGTGGATCTGGCTCGTCGGGACGGCCCTGTTCCTCGGCCGCCAGGTGCTGGAGTCCGCGCGGGACCTGGCCGAACTGCGATTCGCCGACCTGCCGCCCTGGCTGCTCGGCTTCGTGGCGATCATGGTGGTGTCGCTCGGCGTCAACCTGTGGAACTGGTGGACCACCCGGTTCATCGTGACCGACCGCGAGTTGCGCGTCGACCACCGCGGGCTGCGGCACGAGTCGAAGCGGGTCGCCTACACCCGCATCCAGAGCGTCGACGTCACCCAGCCGTTCGCGGCGCGCCTGCTCGGGATGGCGCAACTGACCATCGACGTCGGCGCCGACGCCCCGATCAGGCTGCAGTACCTGGCCCGCGGCCGCGCCACCGAACTGCGGGACGCCCTGCTGCACCGCGCCCACGGCCACGCGGCACCGGGCGAGGCCGTGTCGACGAGCGCCTGGGACGACACCGGCGCCGGCGACCGCGTCCTGCTCCGCGTGCCTCCCGGCGAGCTGGTGCTGGGCGCCCTGCTGTCCCACGAACTCCTGCTGCTCATCGCGGCGACCGGGGCCCCGCTGGTGGCCGGCCTGGTCGCCGGGGGCGAGGTGCTGCTCGTCGCCGGGGCGCTCATCCCGCTGCTGCTGGCGATCGGGGGGTTCCTGTCGCGGCGCGTCCTCGGCCAGTTCCGCTACACGCTGGCCGAGACCCCCGCAGGCCTGCGCATCACCCGCGGGCTGACGTCGCTGTCGTCCGGCACCGTCCCCGTCCAGCGCATCCAGGCCGTCCGGATCGCCGAGCCCGTGCTGTGGCGCCGGATCGGGCGGGCGCGGGTCGACCTCGCCGTCCTCGGCCTCGGCGGCCTCACGACCGACGAGGACCAGGCCGGGTCGTCGTCCATCATGCTGCCGATCGGCCGCCGGGAGGACGTCCGGGTCGCGTTGGACGCCGTCTGGCCCGGCCTCGACCTGGACGCCGTCCCGCTCCGGCCCGCGCCGCGCCGGGCCCGGCCGGTGGCGCCGCTGACGCTGCGGACGGTGGCCCACGGCTGGAACGCCCAGGTGGTCGTCCTGCGCCGCGGCTGGTGGACCCGGACGACGTGGGTCATCCCGCACGCTCGCGTCCAGTCGGCGCGCATCGAGCAGGGCCCGGTGAGCCGCCGCCTCGACGTGGTCCACGTCGCCCTGCACACCGGCGAGTTGGTCGGCCGGGCCACCACCCTGATGGACGCCGCCGAGGCCCGGGCCTTCGTGTTCGCCGAGCTCGACCGGGCGCGCACCGCCCGGACCGACGAACTGCTCGTCCGACCGCCCGTGGACCCTGTGCGCACTCCGCCCGGATCGCTAGGCTTTCCGACATGAGCGAACGACACGTCCTCGGCATCGACATCGGCGGCTCGGGCATCAAGGGGGCCCTCGTCGACCTGAAGAAGGGCGAGTTCGCCTCCGACCGGCTGCGCATCCCGACGCCGGCGGCCTCGACCCCGCAGAACGTGGCGGCCGTCGTGGCGCAGATCGTCGAGCACTTCGCCGACGAACTCGGCGACGGTCCCGTCGGCATCACGATCCCGGCCGTCGTCACCCACGGCCGCACCCGCTCCGCCGCGAACATCGACAAGTCGTGGATCGACGCCCCGGCCGAGCAGATCTTCGAGGGGGTCCTCGGCCGGGACATCCTGCTGGTCAACGACGCGGACGCCGCGGGCGTCGCCGAGGTCGTGTACGGCGCCGCCAAGGGCCACCCCGGCCTGGTCGTCGTCACCACGCTGGGCACCGGCATCGGCACCGCGATCATCAACCGTGGCGTGCTGGTGCCCAACAGCGAGTTGGGACACATCGAGATCGACGGGGTGGACGCCGAGCCGTCGACCGCGGCGTCCGCCCGGGAACGCGAGGGGCTGACGTTCGAACAGTGGGCCCCGCGGCTGCAGAAGTACTACAGCAAGCTCGAGGCGCTGCTGTGGCCCGACCTGATCGTCGTCGGCGGCGGCGTCAGCAAGAACGCCCACAAGTTCCTGCCGCTGCTGCGGCTGAAGACGCCGATCGTGCCCGCCCACCTGCGCAACGCGGCCGGCATCGTCGGCGCTGCGTGGCTGGCCCAGGACCGCCTCGAGCACCCGGATCTGCTGCGCGAGGCGTAGCCCCTACATGTGGTCGGGGGCCTCGATGCCCAGCAGGTCGAGGCCCCGGGCCAGCACCTTCCGGGTCGCCGCGCACAGCGCCAGCCGGGACTCCCGGACCTCACCCTCGGACTTCAGCACCGGGCACTGCTCGTAGAACACGCTGAGCGCCGTCGCCAGGTCGTACAGGTAGGTGCACAGCTTGTGGGGCTGCAGGTTCGTGGCCACCTCCGACACCGTCTCCCCGAAGCGGGAGAGCACCAGCGCCAGCGCCTGCTCCTCCGGGGCCGCCAGCACCGTGACCCGCTCGCCGACGGCGACCCCCTGCTCGGTCGCGTTGCGCAGGATGCGCGTCAGCCGCGCGTGCGCGTACTGCAGGTAGGGGCCCGTGTTGCCGATCGTGGCGGTCATCCGCTCGGCGTCGAACGCGTAGTCCTTCTGCAGTTGGCTCGACAGGTCGGCGTACTTGAGCGCCGCCAGGGCGATCGGACGCGCCGCGTGCTGCTCCGCCTCGTCCAGCAGGTCGTCGAGGTGGACGGCCGTGCCCTCGCGGGTCGAGAACTTCTTGCCGTCGGCGCCCAGCACCTGACCGAAGCCGATGTGCACCGCCTCGACGTCGTCGGGCAGGTACCCCGCCCGGCGGGCCACGGCGAAGATCAACTGGAAGTGCAGCGCCTGCGGCGTCCCGACGACGTAGATGATGCGGTCCGCGCCCAGGGTGTCGACCCGGTGGCGGATCGCGGCGACATCGGTCGTGTCGTAGCCGTAGCCGCCGTTCTTGTTGCGCAGGATCGCCGGGACGTCGAGCCCGTCGACGAAGACCACCAGGGCCCCGTCGTCGTGGACTGCGATCCCCCGCTCCTCCAGGTCGTCGCACACCGGCGCGAGCAGGTCGTTGTACATCGACTCGCCGGCCACGTCGCCGTCCGTCAGCAGGACGCCGAGGCGCGCGTAGGTCGCGTTGAAGCCCTCTTCGCTGAGGGCGATGAGGCGCCGCCAGATCGCGAGGGTCTCGGGGTCGCCGGCCTGCAGCAGCACCACCCGCTCGCGGGCCCGGTCGGCGAACGCGTCGTCGGCGGCCAGCCGCTTGTTGGCGCGCAGGTAGAGCTCCTCCGCGCCGGCCAGGTCGAGCGTCGACAGGTCGAGGTTCTCGTCGAGGACCTGCTCGACCAGCATGCCGAACTGCCGCCCCCAGTCGCCGATGTGGTTCTGGGCGATGACCCGGTGGCCCTGGGCCGACAGCACCCGGTTGAAGCAGTCGCCGATGATGGTCGAGCGCAGGTGACCCACGTGCATCTGCTTGGCCACGTTGGGCGCCGAATAGTCGATGACGACGGTCTGCGGCTCCGCCGCCCGGTCGACGCCCACGTGCGGGTCGTCGAGCAACTCGGTCGCCACGCGGGCCAGCACGTCGGTGCGCACCCGGAAGTTGATGAAGCCCGGCCCCGCGATCTCGAGGGGCTCGCAGACGTCGTCCACTTGGATCTGCTGCACCAGTCGCTGCGCCACGGTGCGCGGTGGGACGCCCTCGCTCTTGGCCAGCCGCAGCGCCACGTTCGACTGGAAGTGGCCGAACTGCGGCTTGGTCGCGGGCCGCATCTCGGGATCGATCCCGGCGGCGGCCTCGACCCGCGTGCTGAGGAGGGAATTCAGGGAGAGCATGGGGTGCATTCTTCCACGCGCCGCCGACGCCCCGCCGCGACGCCCGTCAGGGGCGGAGGGCGTCCACGACCGCGGTGCTCGGCGGGGAGACGACGGCGGGCGGGCGTCCCGTGAGCGTCTCGGCGGCCGCCTTGACGTTGGCGGGGAACTCGCGGGCCACCCCGACCGGCCAGAAGTCGCGGTCGGCCACCGAGTCGTCGCCGACGCCGACGGCGTCCAACCCGAGGGCCCGGCAGGTCGCGAGGGCGCGGGGCAGGTGGTAGGTCTGCGTCACGAGGAGCGGGTCGCGGACGCCGAACACGTCCCGCAGTCGGAGGCAGGTGTCGTAGGTGTCCTCGCCGGCGACGTCCTCGACGATGTGGGCTCCCGGCACGCCGCGGCGTTCCAGGTAGCGCCGCATGGCCGCCGTCTCCTCGTGGTGCGCCGGGGCGTTGTTGCCGCTGACCAGCAGCACGCGCGCCCTGCCCGAGCGGTAGAGCCGCTCCCCCAGGTCGAGCCGGGCGGCCGTGAACGGCGCGGGCGTGCCGTCGGCGTAGACCTGGGCGCCGAAGATCACCGCCACGTCGCGGGCGGGCACGGCGTCCTCGTCGAACACCCGACCGGACGCCGAGGCCGCGGCCCAGGCGCTCGTGCCGGCGACGAGCAGGCCGCAGGCGAGGACGCCGACGGCCGCGACGCGCAGGGCGGTGACGAGGGGCGTGGGCACGCCGCCAGGCTACCCCGGACACGGCGGACGCCCCGGCCGACGGGGGCCGGGGCGTCCGCGAAGGGGTCAGACGGTGCGCTGCGCCCGGTAGTACTCGATCAGGGCCTTGGTCGAGGCGTCCTGCGCCTCGAGGGCCGCGGCGTCCCCGGCGATGGCCGGGGTGATCTGCTTGGCGAGCACCTTGCCGAGCTCGACGCCCCACTGGTCGAAGGAGTCGATGCCCCACACGACGCCCTGGGTGAACGTGATGTGCTCGTAGAGCGCGATGAGCTGGCCGACCACCGACGGCGTCAGCGACGGCGCCATGATCGACGTCGTGGGCCGGTTGCCGGAGAAGACCTTGGCGGTGACGAGTGCCTCGGGGACGCCCTCGGCGCGCACCTCCTCCGCGGTCTTGCCGAACGCCAGCGCCTTGGTCTGGGCGAGGAAGTTGGCGAGGAACAGCTCGTGGACGTCCTGCCCGCCCTCCTTGATCGGCCGCGCCGGGTTGGCGACGGCGATGAAGTCGGCCGGGATCAGCTTCGTGCCCTGGTGGATCAGCTGGTAGAAGGCGTGCTGACCGTTGGTGCCCGGCTCGCCCCAGAAGATCTCACCGGTGCCGGTGGTGACCGGGGTGCCGTCGGCCTTCACGCCCTTGCCGTTGCTCTCCATGGTGAGCTGCTGCAGGTAGGCGGCGAAGCGGTGCAGGTACTGCGCGTAGGGCAGCACGGCGTGGCTCTCGGCGCCGAAGAAGTTCGTGTACCAGACATTGAGCAGGCCCATGAGGGCGGGCACGTTCTGCGCCCACGGCGTCTCGGCGAAGTGGCGGTCGATCGTGTGGAACCCCGCGAGGAAGTCGGCGAAGTTCTCGGGGCCGATCGCGACGCAGACGGCGGTGCCGACGGCCGAGTCGACCGAGTAGCGGCCGCCGACCCAGTCCCAGAACCCGAACGCGTTCGCGGGGTCGATGCCGAAGTCGGCGACCTTGTCGAGCGCGGTCGAGACGGCCACGAAGTGCTTCGCGATGGCGTCGGCCTGGGCGGCGTCCGAGCCGTCGATGGCGCCGGCCTTCTTGAGCGCGTCGAGCAGCCACCAGCGCGCCATCTTGGCGTTGGTGATGGTCTCCAGGGTCGTGAACGTCTTGGACGCCACGATGAACAGCGTGGTCTCGGGGTCGAGGTCGACGGTCTTCTCGTACACGTCGGTCGGGTCGATGTTGGAGATGAAGCGGCACCGCAGCCCCGGCTGCTTGTAGGGGATCAGCGCCTCGTACACCATGACCGGCCCCAGGTCGGAGCCGCCGATGCCGATATTGACGACCGTCTCGATGCGCTTGCCGGTGACGCCGACCCACGCGCCGGAGCGCACCTTGTCGGCGAACGCGTACATCTGGTCGAGCACCTCGTGCACGTCGGCCACCACGTCGGTGCCGTCGACGACGAGGCTGTCGCCGCGCGGGCGCCGCAGCGCCGTGTGCAGCACGGCGCGGTCCTCGGTCACGTTGATGTGGTCGCCCCGGAACATCGCCTCGCGACGCTCGGCCAGGCCCACCTCGTCGGCCAGCGCGACCAGCGCGTCGAGCACCTCGTCGGTGAGGAAGTTCTTCGACAGGTCCACATGCAGGTCGCCGGCCGTCCTGGTGAAGCGGTCGGCGCGGTCGGAGTCGGCGGCGAACCAGCCGCGCAGGTCGGGGGTGAAGGCGTCGTACAGTGCGGCGAGCTTGGCCCACGCGGCGCCCTTGGTCACGTCAGCAGTCATGCCCGCAGCCTAACGACCGCCGCGCGAGGCGCGAGTCCGGATGCCGTGATCGCCATCCCCGCGGTGGGGCCCCGGGGGCGGGCGGCTCAGCCGATGGCGCCGTACTCCTGGGCGCGCCGGCGGAGGGCGTCCAGATTGACGGACGCCGCTGGTGCGGCCGCGTCGGGGAACAGGACGCCGGACTGCAGCCCGACCACGCGGGCGCACGAGTCGAGCGACATGTCGCACTGGAACCGCTCGAGCCGCCCGGTGGCGATCAGCTCGACGTCCGCGAACAGGGCGCCGAGCGCCCGCCCGTACGCCATGCCGAGCACCTCGGTCGGGATCAGCTGGACGCACTCCGCGCCGACCCCGAGCGCGTAGTGGATCTCGTTGGGGGTGAGCGCGCCCGGCGCGAAGGGCACCAGGCCGCCGGCCGCCGCGACCAGTTCGGGAGTCGTGATGGGCGAGGTGACGAAGTGGACGCCGCGGGCGGCGGCCTCGCGAAGCTCGTCCGGCGTGCGGACGCCGTACACGCCGATGCGGGCCCGCCGCCCGTACAGCCGCAGCGCCTCGTCGATGCGACCACCGTCGCCGGCCGGGAACGCCCACGCGCGGATGCCCTCCTGGATCAGGACCTCGGCGGCCGCCACCCAGCTCGGCAGCCGGTCCGCGGGCGGGAACTCCGTGAACAACCGCCTGCCCCGCAGGGCTTCCACCAGTCCGGCCATGCGCCCCATCATGCCCGAAGGCGCCGCAGCCACGCGGTCAGCCCCTGGTGGGCGCACCGGTCGCTGGCGAGGCGGGACGCCGCGGCGAGCGCGTCCACGAAGGAGAGTCCGCGGTCGGCGTGGAAGCAGAACGCGCCGTGCAGGACGTCGCCCGCCCCCAGGGTGTCCACCGCGGTGACGCGGGTCGGATCGAGCCGGCCGGCGGCGCCGGCCGCGGCGTCCCACCAGCGGATCGGGCCCGGGCCCGCGGTGATCGCGACCCGGGACACCCCGGCCGTGTGCAGGGCGGCTGCGGTCGGCTCCCCCGCCGCGGCGTCCCCGAACCGGAACTCGGCGGAGCAGATCGCGACGTCCGCCAAGGGGAGCAGTCGGGCCCAGACGGGCTTCGGCCGGCCGGCGTCGACGACGACCGGGAGCCCGGCGGCCCGGGCGTCCGTGGCCGCGGCGAGGGCGAGGGGCGGATGGTGCCCGTCGACGAGCAGGGACGCCGCCCCGGCCAGCCAGCGGCCGACCGGGGGGACGGCGAGCAGGCTGAGCCCCTCGCGGTTGACGACGGCTCGGTCGCCGGTGCCCTCGGTCACCAGCACGGCGGCGACGGGCGGGACGGCGTCCAGGTCGGGCGCGACGTCGATGACCTCGACGCCGCAGGATTCGAGATCCTGCCGGAGGAGCGCCGCGACCGGGGAGGCGCCGAGGGCGGTGAGCAGGCGCGCGGTCCCGCCCAGCGCCGCATACGTCTTGGCGGCGTTGGCCGCCGGGCCGCCGGCGGCCACGTCGAGCGCGGACGACGTGACCTTCTCGTTGGGTCCGGGCAGCCGGGCCACCCGGTGGACCACGTCGAGGGTCGCGAGGCCCGCGAACACGGCGACCGGAGTCGCGGCGTCCGATGGTGCTGACCGGGACACGCACACCCCTTCTGTTCGACGTTCTGGAGAGCCGGCGGCTCGTCGCCACGCTACGCCTCCACGGGGACCGCAGGGGTGGCCGGTCGACTGGGGATGGCCGCCCCCGCCGAGCGCCCGAGCGGGATCTCCCTGGTGTGGGGTTTGGTCCGATCACGCTGACAAAACCACACGCAACTGCACCGCGCACATAAAAAGGAGTGAAACCGGGCCTCTCGTGTGGAACGCGCCTTGACAGGGGTGTCGAATGGAGGGGTGCCGAACATTCCAGCCGCCGAACTGCCCGTCACCGCTGACCTGACGCGGAGTCTCATCGCCGAGCAGTGCCCCGACCTCGCCGAACTCGACCTGACCCCCTTCGCTCACGGCTGGGACAACGAGATGTTCCGGCTCGGCGACGGGCTGGTGCTACGCCTGCCGCGGCGGGCGGCGTCCGCGAAGCTCATCGAGAACGAGGCACGCTGGCTGCCGACCATTGCCAAGCATCTCCCCGCCTGGACACCGACGCCGGTCTTCGTGGGCCATTCCACCCCGGACTACCCGTGGACGTGGACGATGGCCCCCTTCCTGCCGGCCCGCACCGCCGCCGAGGTGCCGGTGGCCGAGCGATCCGCGGCCGCCGAGGCACTGGCGGACTTCTTCTCATGCCTGCACATCCCGGCCCCGGTGGGGGTGCCCGAGAACCCGTATCGCGGCATGTCGCTCGATCAGCCGCGGTTCCACGACCGGGCGCTGAGCCGCATCGAACGCGAGGGTGAGCGCGCGGCGCCGTTGGCGGAGCGTTGGCGGGCCTGGAGCGGTGCGCCGGAGTGGGAGGGCGCAGACCTCTGGCTGCACGGGGACGCCCACGCGCTCAACATCCTCCTCGACGACGGGGGCCGCCTGGCCGGCGTGATCGACTGGGGCGACATCACCTCGGGTGACCCTGCCTGCGACCTGGCGGCCGGGTGGCTGATCTTCGACGCCGAGGGACTCCGCCTGTTCGTCGACCGCTGCTCGTTGAACTCCGCCTACGACCGGCACATCTGGTCGCGCGCCAAGGCCTGGGCGCTCTATCTGGGGCTGATCCTCGCCCAGGGCGCCGACGACCACCCGCTGCTGCGAAGCGTCGGAGAGTTGGCGTTGACCAACCTGCTGGCCGAACGATTGGACGCCGCGGCCGCCTGACGCGCCGCGACGTGCCGAGGTTTGCGATGGAGTGTCGCAAACTTTCGCCTTCGACGCTCGGGTACCGTTCGACGTTGAGGGGGGGTGGAGATGGGACGAGCAACCGCGCGCACGCTCGGCTGTGCGGCGCTCTTGGTGATCGCGATCACGGGTTGTGCCGCGCCCGGGGGCACGACCAGCGCCGGCCCGCCGGCCACCGCATCGCGGACGCCCACGCCCGTCGCCCCCACCGATCTGCCCGCCTCGGTGGCGGCCAGCCCGGGGGCGACCCTCGCCGTGTTGCCCGATGACCGCGCCGGGACGGCGCTCGACCGGCCGTTCACCTACCGCGGGGTCGTCCTGATCAACAAGGACCACCCCGTCTCAAAGGGGTACGCCCCCAAGGTGGGTGAGAGCTACCAGCTCGTCCCCGAGGCCGACCGGGCCTTCGGCCGCATGCTGGCGGCCGCCAAGAAGGACGGCGTCGCGATCATCTGGCGGGTCGGGTACCGCAGCTACGCGATCCAGCAGCAGTTGGCCGAGAACCCCCCCACCCAGTACGGCGCCGACGCCGAGTTCTACGTGGCCCAGCCCGGCCGCAGCGAGCATCAGGCGGGGCTGGCCGTGGACGTGGCGTCCAAGGCGGGCTTCGGCACCCGGTTCCCGGAGACCAAGGAGTTCGCCTGGCTGCGGGCCCACGCCCACGAGTACGGCTTCATCCTGCGGTACCCCGAGGGCAAGACCGCCATCACCGGCCTGAACTACGAGCCGTGGCACTACCGGTACATCGGCCCGGCGGCGGCCGCCGCCTTCGGGCCGTCCTCCACCCTGACGCTGGAGGAGTACCTGGGCGGCCGCTGAGGCGTCCGACCTCGCGGCCCCGGCTGCCCGGCCCGCGCCGCCAGGAGGATACTGCCGGGGTGACGACCGCCAGCGCCCCCGCCCCCTTCGACTTCGCGAAGATCCGCTGGATCTACCTGGGGCTGTTGATCGGCATGTTCACCGCCTCGATCTCCCAGACGATCGTGAGCCCCGCGATCCCCCGGATCGTGGCCGACCTGGGCGGCGTCCAGTTCTACTCCTGGCTGTCGACGATCGTCATGCTGGTCAGCGCGGTGGTCACGCCCATCAGCGGGAAGCTCTCCGACATGTTCGGACGGCGCCGCTTCTACATCCTCGGCCTGATCGTCTTCATGACCGGCTCGGTGCTGTCGGGGCTCGCGATGAACTTCGCGTGGCTCGTCGCCGCCCGCGCCATCCAGGGCGTCGGCATGGGCATCCTGATGCCGCTGTCGCAGACCATCCTGGGCGACATCATCCCGCCCCGGCAGCGCGGCAAGTACCAGGGCTACATGGGCGCCGTCATGGGCGCCTCCCAGGTGGCCGGCCCGCTGATCGGCGGGTGGCTGACGGACGCCGTGAGCTGGCGGCTGCTCTTCTACGTGAACCTGCCCGTCGGGCTGCTGGCGCTGTACATGATCGTGCGGTTCCTGCACGTGCCCGAACTCAGCATTCCGGCGACCGTCGACCGGGCCGGCATCGCCACCATGACCGTCGGCGTGAGCGCCACCCTGCTCGGCATCAGCCTCGGCGGCACCGAGGGCTGGTGGCACGCCGAGGTGATCGCCCTGCTCGCCGTGGGCGTGGTGTTCCTGGTGGCCTTCGTCTTCGTCGAGCTCCGCGCCGCGGAGCCGATCGTCCCGATGCACCTGTTCCGCAACAGCATCTTCACCTGGTCCACCATCGCCGGCTTCGCCCTGAACGTAGCGTTCATGTCGATGATCGTCTACACGCCGGTCTTCGCCCAGGGCGTCCTCGGGGTCAGCGCCACCGAGTCCGGCCTGGTGCTCATCCCGATGAACGTCGCCGTGTTCGGCATGGGCATCGTGGTCGGCAACCTGACCACCCGCACCGGCCACTACAAGGAATTCGCCGTGGCCGGCCTCGTCATCATGCTCGGGGCGGCCCTGCTGATGCTGCGCCTCGGCACGGCGTCCACGATCCCCGAACTGACCGCCTACTCGCTGACGTTCGGCATCGGACTCGGCATGGCCTTCCAGGTGTACACGCTGGCCGTCCAGAACGCCGTCCGACGGCGTGACCTGGGGGTGGCGACCTCGTCGCTGCAGTTCTTCCGCAACATCGGCAACACGCTGGGCACCGCCGTGGCCGGCACGCTGATGACCTCGTACCTGCTCGCGGGCCTGCAGGCCCGCGTCACCCCGGAACTGCTCGCCCAGGTGCCCGGGGGCCGGATCGACCCCAACGCCGTGCTCAGCCCCGCGGCCCTCGCCCAACTGCCGGACGCCGTCGCGGTGGTCCTGCGGGCGTCCCTGGCCGAGGCCATGCACGTCGTCTACTTCGTGCCCCCGATCTTCAGCGCCGTCGCCCTCGCGGCGACGCTGTTCATCCGGCCGTTGCCGCTGCGCGACACCCTGGCGTCGAACGAGGATCGCGGCCGCGAGGCCCTGGACACCCTCGTCCTGGCCAACCCCGAGGAGGACCGCGCCCTGGTCAGCGCCGAGGACCGGCACGTCCGCAGCAAGGAGCGCATGATGGGCGCCCACCTGATCCTGCTGGCCGAGCAGGCGTCGACCGGCAACCCGATCCTCAGGGCCGCCGTGACCGAGTTCGGCGGCGGCGACGTCGAGCGGGGCCTGCAGTTGCTGCGGTCCGCCGGCACGATGCTCGTGTCCGAGGACCCCGGCGTCATCGACGAGCACGAGGCGTTCGCGGTCGAACTCTCCCAGCGCGGCAAACGGCGCCACATGCTGAGCGCCGAGTTGACCACCCGACTCGAGGAGGTCGCCGCCAAGGTCGCCAGCGTGCCGCCCACCCACCCGACGAAACCCCGGGCCGACTCGGTGGAGGGCATCGACGGCGACGGGCTCATGCGCGCGGTGTCGATGCTGAACTCGGCGCTCGTGGCCGACATCGCCGACCGGCGGTGGGGCGGGTGACCAACCAGTCGGATCGCAGCCAGGGCCTCGCCGCGGGCATCGGCGCCTACGCCCTGTGGGGTCTCTTCCCCCTGTTCTGGCCGTTGCTCAAGCCGGCCGGAGCGTTCGAGATCCTCGCCCAGCGGATCGTCTGGTCGTTCCTGTTCGTCCTGCTCCTGTTGGTGCTGCTGCGGACCCCGTGGCGGTGGGTGTCGATGGTCTTCGACCGGCGGGTGGCGCCGCGCCTGCTGGCGATGTCGGTGCTCATCGCCATCAACTGGGTGACCTACATCCTGGCCGTCAACAGCGGGCACGTCGTCGAGGCGTCCGTCGGGTACTTCATCAACCCGCTCGTGAACGTCGCCCTCGGGGTGCTGCTGTTCCACGAGCCGCTGAGCCGTGGCGGCAAGGCCGGCGTTCTGCTGGCGTTCGCCGGCGTGGCGGTGCTGGCGGCCGGCAGCCTGCCGACCCTGTGGATCTCATTGACCCTGGCGTTCTCGTTCGGGCTCTACGGTGTCGCGAAGAAGCGGGCGCACCTGCCGGCCCTGCCGGGGCTGCTGGTCGAGTCGACGGTGCTGCTGATCCCATCGTTGGCGTTCGTGGTCTACCTGGGCGTCACCGGCGGGGCGCAGTTCGGTCGGTCGCTGCCGTACGACGCGCTCATGGCTGCCAGCGGACCGGCCACCGTGCTGCCGCTGTGGCTGTTCGCCCTGGCCACCGCCCGGTTGCCGCTCGGGGTGGTGGGCATCCTGCAGTACCTGGCCCCGACGATCCAGTTCATCCTGGGCATCACGCTGTTCGGCCAGCGGGTGACCCCGGCCTATTGGGCGGGCCTGGTGCTGGTGTGGCTGGGCTCGGCGGTGTACCTGGCCTCGCTGCGCCGCCAGTGGACCAGGGGGGCCGTGGCGCAGCAGTCGTAAGCTGGCGCGGTGGATCGCGACCAGGCCGAGACGCTGGCCAAGGCACACGACGCCCCCGAGACCGACGACCCGCGCAAACCGGCCCACCTGTGGCAGTTGACACCGAGGTCGTGGTGGTACGCGCTCCGGCGCGCCGCCCACAACTTCCTGGTCAACATCGACACCGACGTGGCCGGCACCCTGACCTACTTCGCCGTCGTGTCGATGTTCCCCGGCCTCCTGGCCCTGCTGACGCTGCTGAGCCTGCTCGGGCAGGGCGAGGCGACGGCCGCCTGGATCATCCAGTTCCTCGCCCGCCACGTGGACGCCGGCGTGGTCGACCTGATGCGGGACCCGGTGCTGCGGCTGACGCACGCCCCGAGCGCCGGCTGGGTGCTGCTGGCCAGCCTGGCCCTCGCGCTGTGGGGCGCCGCGGGGTATGTGGGCGCGTTCGGACGGGCCCTCAACCGGGTCTACGACGTGGCCGAGGGGCGTCCGTTCTGGGTGACGATCCCCTACAACCTGGCGCTGACCGCGCTCACCCTGCTGGTGGGCACCATCGGCATGCTCGCGATCCTGCTGTCGACCACGGTGGTGCGCCAACTCGGCGACTACGTGGGCCTGGCCGAGGAGACGGTGCGCTTCTGGAGCGTGGCGCGCTGGCCGATCCTCGTCTTCGCGGCGCTGGCCTACGTGGCGGCCCTGTACTTCGCCACCCCGAACGTGCGGCTGAGGTTCCGGCTGGTCACCCCCGGCACGATCGTCGCCCTGGCGGGCGCCCTCGCCGCCACCTACGGTTTCAACGCCTTCGTCACCGACTGGGGCACCTGGAACGAGACGTACGGCCTGGTCGGCTCGGTCATCGTCCTGCTGCTCGGGCTGTGGCTCACCAACTGCGTCCTGCTGTTCGGCGGCGAACTGGACGCCGAACTGGAACGGGTGCGCGAACTGCAGGGCGGGTTCCACGCCGAGGTGAGCATCCAGTTGCAGCCCCGCGACGACCGGATCATCCGCGAGATCATCGCCCGGGAGGACCGCTTCGTCGCCGAGGGCCGCGCCCTGCGGCAGCGGCACTCCGGCCCGGACGACGCCTGACCTGGCCGGTTGGGCCGCGCCGCCCCCGCCGGACGACTAGCGTCGAACCCATGCGCAAACCGGCGATCTTCGACAGCTTGTACCCCCCGTCCGAACGCACGTTCCGGGGTGCGATCTCGATGCGGCTCGCCTCCGGTGGCGCCGACGTCGACGACCTGGTGGCCGTGTTCACCGAAGCGGCGGCCGACTTCGACGCGTTGTTCCCCGACGACGCCCCCGTCGCCCCGGACGAGGTGCCCGCCATCGTCGACGAGGTGCTCGCCGAATACCAGCGGGTCGTCACGACCATGTCCCCGGACGCCGACGGGCTGCTCGCGGCGCTCGACGACCTCTTCCGCGCCGGCATCCTGTACAGCTTCGGCGACGGCGAGGAGCCGTCCGAGGCCATGGAGTACCTGGAGGACGCCCTGGAGGCCATCGCGGCGGAGGGCGGCCAACTGCGCGGCTTCCTCTATTCGCTCGTGGGCGACCTCGACCGCATGGTGTTGACGCAGCGGCTCCAGGTGTCGTTCGGCACCTTCGACGCCGACAGCACGGCGGTGGACGACCTGGCCCGCAAGGCCGTCGAGGTCTTCCGCAGTCACGGACTGGCGGCGTCCTGGTCGGGCGAGCAGGAGGATCCCCTCGTCATCGAGCCGATCGTGATCGACGCCCCACTCGTCGAGGACGACGACGACGCATGCGACTGCGGCCACGACCACGGCCCGGACGCCCACCGGCACTGACCCTCCCCCGCCGGGGCCGGGCCCGTTTTCGGACCCCTTCCCGCCGGGGCCGTCCGTCCGACTACCCTCGACGGCGTTCGATGACGAAAGGGCCGAAGTCGTGCGGAAGATGCTGAGCGGCAACGAGGCGATCGCCCTCGGCGCCTGGGAGGCCGGTGTCGCGGTGGGCTGCGGCTACCCGGGGACGCCGTCCACCGAGATCCTCGAGGCGTTGATCGACTACCCCGGCGTCTACACCGAATGGTCGGTCAACGAGAAGGTGGCCCTGGAGGTCGGACTCGGGGCGTCCGTCGCCGGCGGCCGGGCTCTGGTCACGATGAAGCACGTGGGCGTCAACGTCGCGGCCGACCCGCTGTTCACCAGCGTGTACACGGGCGTCAACGCCGGCCTCGTCGTCGTGACGGCGGACGACCCGTCGATGCATTCCTCCCAGAACGAGCAGGACAACCGCCACTACGCGGTGGCGGCCAAGATGCCGATGTTCGAGCCGTCCACGCCCGCCGAGGCGCGCCGGTTCACCCGCTGGGCGTTCGAGTTGAGCGAGCAGCACGACACCCCGGTGTTCCTGCGGTCGACGACCCGGCTCTCCCACTCCAAGGGCATCGTGGACGACGTCGACCTCACGATCAGCCCGGCGAAGCATCCGGTCGGCGTCGACCAGAACCCGCAGAAGTATGTGATGATCCCGGGGCACGCCCGCGTCCGGCGGGTCGAACTCGAGGGGCGCCTGGCCGAGCTGCGCCGGGTCGTCGAGACCCACCCGGCCAACGTGGTCGAACGGCGGGGTGGCGTGGGCGTCATCACGTCCGGCGTCGCCCACAGCTACGTCCGCGAGGTCATGCCGGACGCCTCGGTGCTCAAGCTGGGCATCGTCCACCCGCTGCCCGAGCAGCTGGTCCGCGACTTCGCAGCGTCCGTCGAAACCCTGTACGTGATCGAGGAACTCGACCCCGTCATCGAGACGCAGGTGCGGGCCTGGGGGCTCACCTGCCACGGCAAGGACACCTTCCCGGCCATCGGCGAGTTCTCCCCCGAGGTGCTGCGGGCGTCCCTGGGGCTGCCCCTGCCCGCGACCGTCGGGCCGGGCGCGATCGAGGTGCCGGCCCGGCTGCCCGGGCTGTGCGCGGGCTGCCCGCACGGGCACGTGTTCAACGTGCTGCGCGAGCGCGGGCTGTTCGTGTCGGGCGACATCGGGTGCTACAGCCTCGGCGTCCTGCCCCCCTACCGGATCATGGACACCCTGGTCGACATGGGGGCGTCCATCACGATGGCGCACGGCATGGACGTGGTGCTGGCGCAGGCGGGTCAGACCCACGGCCAGCGCGCCCACGTGTCGGCGGTCATCGGCGACTCGACCTTCGCGCACTCGGGCATCACCGGCCTGCTCAACGCGATCTGGAACAAGCGGGACGGGCTGTACGTCGTCCTCGACAACGGCACCACCGCGATGACCGGCTCGCAGGAGAACCCGTTGTCGGGCGAGCGGATGGGGCACGAGAACTCGACCCACGTCGACTACGTGCTGCTCTGCCGGGCCCTGGGTATGCCGGAGCAGAACGTGCGGGTGGTCGACGGCAACGACGTCCGCGCGCTCTCGGCGGCGATCGACGACCTGGCCGCCCTGCCGGGCGTGAAGCTGCTCGCGGCCGTCGGGCTGTGCGTCATGGAGGCCAAGGAGCTGAGCAAGACCGGCAAGCTCGCCGAGAAGAAGGCCTGGCGGGCGCTGGAGCTCACCCCGGTCTGCAAGGCGGTGGCCGAATGAGCGAGCCGATCGCGGCGGTGTCCGCTCTCGGCCTGGAGGCCGACCGGGTGTTCAACGTGCTGATGGTGGGGGTCGGCGGGCAGGGCATCATCCTGGCCTCCGACATCCTGGCCGAGGCGGCGATGCTGGCCGGGCTGGACGCCAAGAAGTCCGAGGTCCACGGCATGAGCCAGCGCGGCGGGCCGGTGTTCAGCCACGTACGGTTCGGGCGCGCGGTGCACTCGCCCGTCATCGGGCGCGGCGAGGCGGACGTGCTCTACTCGCTGGAGCGCATCGAGTTGCTGCGCTGGGCCTCCTGGGGGCGTCCGGGGGCCACGGCGATCTACGCCGACACGGATCTGCCGCCGGGCGGGCTGACCGCCTACCCGGAGGGCGTCGACGACGAGATCGCGGCCCGGTTCGGGCACGTCGTCCGGTTCGACATGCGCGACCTGCGCGCCCGCATCAATCCCAAGGCGAAGAACACCGTGCTGCTCGGGGCGCTGTCGGTGCTGACGCCGCTGCCCCTGGACGCCTACGTGCAGGCCATCACGGCGCTGGTGCCGGCGGGCACGGCGGACGCCAACCTGGCGGGCTTCGAGGTGGGCCGCGCGGTCGCGACGGCCGCCCTGGCCGCGGACGGACAGGAGTAACCCCATGTGGAACGAAGAAGCCCAGACGATGCCCGTCGGCGCCCTGCGGGCGCTGCAGCTGGACCGGCTGCGCGCCCAGGTGGCCCGCCTGTACGCGCGGGTGCCCTTCTACCGTGATCGCCTGGACGCCGCGGGCGTCACCCCCGCGGACATGCGGTCCCTGGCCGACCTGCGGCTCGTGCCCTTCACGTCGAAGTACGACATGCGGGACGTGTTCCCCTACGGGCTGCTGGCGGTGGACCGCGACGAGATCGTCGAGATGCACATGTCCTCGGGCACCACGGGCAAGCCCGTCGTGGACGCCTACACCCGCGGCGACCTGGACCTCTGGTCCGACGTCATGGCGCGCACCCTGGACATGGGGGGCGTCGGGCCCGCCGACATCGTCCAGAACGCCTACGGCTACGGGCTGTTCACCGGCGGCTTCGGCGTCCATTACGGCGCGGAGCGCCTGGGGGCCCTGGTGCTGCCGGTGTCGTCGGGCAACACGCACCGGCAGCTGGGGCTCATCCAGGACTTCGGGACCACGGTGCTGACCTGCACCCCGTCGTACGCGCTCTACATCGCCGAGTACGCGGCCCGGCAGGGCCTCGACCCGACGGCGCTGCCGCTGAAGGCCGGGTTCTTCGGCGCCGAGCCCTGGAGCCTGGAGATGCGCGAGGAGATCGAGCGCCGCCTGGGCATCAAGGCGTACGACATCTACGGCCTCACCGAGATCATCGGCCCCGGGGTCGGGTCGGAGTGTGCCTGCCAGGACGGGCTGCACCTGTTCGAGGATCACTTCTACCCCGAGATCGTCGACCCGGACACCGGCGAGCCGCTGCCGGACGGGCAGACCGGCGAGCTCGTGCTCACGACGCTGACCCGGGAGGGTTCGCCGATCCTGCGCTACCGCACCCGCGACATCACCTATCTGATGCCCGAGCCGTGCGCCTGCGGCCGCACGTCGCGGCGCATCCACCGGCTCATGGGGCGCACCGACGACATGCTCATCATCCGCGGCGTCAACGTGTTCCCGCAGCAGATCGAGGAGGTGCTGCTGCGCGTCCAGGGCGTCGAGCCGCACTACCGCATCACCGTCGACCGCGACGGCAGCATGGACACCCTCACGGTCGAGGTGGAGATGTCGGAGTCGCTGTTCAGCGACGACCTGGGCGACGTCATCGCGCTCGAACGGTCGCTCGAGCGCGAACTGCACGCCGAGACGGGGATCCAGGCGAAGTGCGTGCTGGTGAACCCGCAGACCATCGAGCGTTCGGAAGGCAAAGCCAAGCGGGTTTTCGACCTCAGGAAGGTGACCACCCATGTATGACGCCGACGAGCACATCTTCCAGCTCAAGCAGATCTCGGTGTTCCTCGAGAATCGGCCCGGCACGTTGGCCCGGACCACCCGGGTGCTGGCGGACGCCGGCGCGAACCTGCGCGCCCTGATGATCGCCGAGACGGAACGGTTCGGCATCCTGCGGGTCATCACCGACGAGCCGGACGCCGCCGTCGCCGCCCTCGACGCGGACGGCTTCCGGACGCGGCTGACCGACGTGGTGGGCGTCGAGGTGCCCGACCGGGCCGGCGGCCTGGCCGACCTGCTCGGGGTGTTCGCCGGGTCGGCGGTGAGCGTGGAGTACATGTACGCCGAACTCGCCGGCCGCGCCGGGCGGGCGCTGCTGATCATGAAGGTCGAGCCCCGCGAGGACGCCCTCGAACTGCTCTACGACGCGGCGCTGTACTGAGCCACCCGCCGGGGTCGGCGCGTCAGCGGCGCTCGGGGAGCCCCGTGATCACCACGCCGCCGACGGAGTTGAGCAACGGCGTCATGGCGACCCCCGAGGCGTTGTCGTGCACCAGGTAGCACACGCCCGTCTCGCGGTCGCGCAGGATCTTGGTGGTCACCATCATCTTCGACTCGGTGTGGATCACCTCGAAGCGGAGCGGTTCCTTGGCCATGCACTCACGCTAGAGGCGTGCGTGGCGGTGCGGTAGCGGCTGGCCCGCGCCGACGCCCACCTTGGTGGCGCGACCGTCGACGATGTGGATCAACTCGTCACAACTGGACGCCACTGCCGCGTCATGCGTGGCCAGGATGATGGTGGTGCCGTAGCGGGCGTGCAGTTCACCCAGCAACGTCAGGATGTCGGCCGCCGTCTCCGAGTCGAGGTTGCCGGTCGGTTCGTCGGCGAGGAGCAGTCTGGGCCGCACCACCAGGGCGCGAGCGATCGCGACCCGCTGCTGTTGCCCCCCGGAGAGTTGCGAAGGGAAAGCGTTCGCCCGATCTGCAAGCCCGACTGCCTTCAGCACCTCGCGACCACGTTCGCGCTTGTCGGTTACCGAACTGCGGCCAAGGAGCGGCACACAGACGTTGTCCAGGAGCGAGACGGCGGGCAGCAGATGGAATCGCTGGAAGACGATGCCGATGGTGGAGCGGTAATCAGCCAGTTGCCGCCGCGACAGCCCGGTGATGACCTGCCCGCCCACCGTGATGGTGCCGCTATCGGGCGTCTCGATCGCCGCGATCAGGTGCAGCAAGGTGGACTTCCCTGAACCAGACGCACCCATGAGTGCCGTCCTGTGTCCCGGCGTGATGTCCAGCGTGACGTCGTGCGCCGCCTCGATCGAGGAACCATCCCCCAGCAGGTACGTCTTGCTGACATGGTCGAGTGTCGCCCCCATACTCATGGCTTTCCTTACGCTCCGTGATCTCGCGACTCCGAGGCCCAAGTTACTGAGATCCCTGCACAGCACGAAACGTCGACCGCGGGGGCGAACACCACCTTGACAGCATGACGGGTATCTTGTGCAGTGAGTGGTGCAGGATAGTTGACCGAGGGTGTTTGCCAGCGCACTACATCTCCAACTAGACGAGATGAGTCACCTCCACCCCTCGCGGCTCGTCTAAGTTGGGAGTTGGTCATGAGTCACCCTGAGGTCAGGGCCACCAGTCTCGCGACTATCGCGGTTCTTGGTCTAGTCACCGCAGCTACGATCCCGATGTCCACGGCGGTTGCATCGTCCACTGCAGGCGGCGACGACGGAGGGTATCTGAACTGCCCATCGCAGTACATTGTCGCCGCCAAAGTAACTGGCGCAGGCCACCTTTACGTGAACGCTGCTGGGTACTCGAACTCGACTTACAGCGAACCCGATCAAACCACCATCTATACCTTCAGCGTGTCGCGATCGGGGTACTGGCAAGCCTCAGCCGATGTGTACTACAACGGCTTCCAGAGTGGGGGCTTCTGCGAGCACGTTTAGGCCCAACGTTCGGCCCCTACGCTGCCGAGTTCCTCACCAGCACGTTCATCGGTGTCCCGGAGGTCAAGTGTTCGAACTCATCCGCTTCGCTTGGTCGTGCATCCGTGGAGATTGGAAGCGCTCGCTTGCGACGTGCGTGACCGTCCTGATTGCGGTGACGAGCTTCGCGGTCTTGACCAGTTCGGTGCAGACACAACGGCTGGAGGTCACCCAGACCGCGGAGGTCAACTTCCGGAATGTCTACGACGTGCTCGTCCGCCCGGCGGGCAGCTTGACAAGTCTGGAGAGGACGGACGCGCTGGTGAGATCCAGCTATCTCTCAGGTATCCACGGAGGGATTTCGCTGGCGCAACTCGAGCAGATCAAGGGGATGGGCGGCGTGGAAATCGCCGCACCCACGGCGACCATCGGCATCGCGATGCAGTACATGAAAGCCTCCTTCGATGTCACCGAGATGGTCGGCTCGGACAGGCGATCACTGCTGCGCTATCAACTCACGGCGTCCAGTCGAGCGGGACACGTCACATCTCCGTCTGGACACGGTTTCGTCTATGCCACGAACGCGCCCTTCGTGGACGGAGTCCAGAAGCATGAGGGCGGCACTCTGAGGAGTTCGGGCGCGGAACTCATCGACGGCGTCACCCGATTCCCCTGCATGGGCGAACGCTACGAGCTGGAGAAGAACCTACCGTTCACCGAACTGCTCGACCCATTCTGGGCCGAGTGCGGCTCGCTGGCCACCCCCGAGCGCAGTGCTCGGACTTACCGCGATGGCCGCTTCTTCATCGACCTCGCCGTGAGCTACCCGATGCTCGTCATGGCGATCGATCCGGACGCCGAGGCGGCACTGGTGGGCCTCGATGCCGCCACCGTCACGGGACGCTCGCTGTCGTCGGCCGATGGCTGGTTGCCCGCGACCTACGAACGGCCCTCAACCCCCCCGAGCGCCGCCGGTGATGCGGGACAGCCCACGGGACACCCGCCAGCGGTGCCAGCCCTGATCGCGGCCACCCAATCCAGCGACTACACGCTCCAGTTGGCGGTGCAGGAAATGGATCCGGCACTGGCCGAGCAATTCGCCCGCCTTCCGCTCACCGACTCCGGACGAACCCTCATTGAGGCCGCCACCCCGATTCGAGCCACCACGAAGACCCTGACGATGAGCGAGGTCTACTCAGACCACCTGGCGGCCAATCCCCCGAACGAGGACCTGGGTGCCACCTTCGACTGGGGTGCCGCGCGCAGCTACTTCAGCTCGGGCGACGTCCTCCAGCCCGGCGAGGTGACACTGAGCCAGGGCACGCCCATGGCCGCCCTTGCCGTCCCGAACGACGCCGAGTCCTGGTTGCGGCACTCGTGGACCCGGCTCCCCCGCACTGCGCTCGACACCGGCTTCCGGCCAGTGGAACTGCGCACGACGGACGTCGTCGGATGCTCCAGCGGCGCCGACCCCAACAGCTGCTACCCGTTCGTGCGGCTGAACCCGGTCGGCAGCTTCGACCCCGAGAAACTGAGGGCCTTCTCCCACCTGTCGCAACTACCGTTGGAGACCTACCGGTCGGCGGAGTTGATGGCCGCTGACGACGCCACGGAGGCCGCCCTGGGGGCGAAGACCATGGTGACCGACCTCAACCCCGCCGGCTACGTGCAGGCCCCACCGGCCATGCTGGTATCCCTCAAGTCATTGGACGCCTTCGCCGCCGGACGAACCTCCCCGCTCGCGATCCACCCGATCAGCGCCGTCCGGGTCCGGGTCGCCGGAGTCACCGGCATGGACGCGGTCTCCCGCGAGCGGATCCGTCTGGTGGCGGACCAGATCCAGACGGCCACCGGCCTTGCCGTCGACATCACGGCCGGCGCCTCGTTGAGCCCTCAGAGCATCGCCCTCCCCGCGACCAAGCTGGGTGTCCCCCCACTCAACCTTCGTGAGCTGTGGTCGAAGAAGGGCGTCGCTCTGGCGATCGTGGCCGCCATCGACGGCAAGTCGTTGCTGCTCTTCTCCTTGATCCTGCTTTCGTCAGCGATGACGGTTGCGATCTCGGCCAACGCCGCCGTCAGCGCTCGGCGTGGTCAGATCGCCGTCCTCGCGTGCGTGGGGTGGCGGCCAGGCCTGGCCCGCCAGGCAGTCCTCCTCGAACTGGGCCTGCTCGGGGCCGCCGCGGGCGTTGCGGGCGCGCTGGCGTCCTGGGGATTGACCAGCGCTTTGGGCATCGACTTCACCTGGCAGCAGGCCCTGGTGGCGATTCCGGCCGCGGTCGGACTGACGGTGCTCGCCGGGCTGGCATCCGCGGTCGCCGCCGCACGAACCTCTCCGCTCAACGCCCTGCGGCCCCCCGTCCGGGCGGCCCGCGGCGCCGGGCTCCCGGTCAACGGGCCCGTCTCCCTCGGCCTCAATCAACTCGGACGCCGTCCTGGCCGACTCCTGCTCGGCGCGCTGGCCGTCGCCCTGCCGGTGGCCGCCGGCACCCTGCTCGGCTCCATCGTCTTCGCCTTCCAAGGAGCGATCGTCGGCTCCCTGCTCGGCGACGCCGTCGCCCTGCAGGCTCGCACCGCCGACGTCATCGCCGCCGGGTTCCTCGCTCTCCTCGGCCTGGCTGCGGTGGCGCTCACGACGTTCGTGAGCGTGCAGGAAGACGCGCACAGCTACGCCGCCCTGTCGGCCATGGGGTGGCGCGACGGCCTCCTCGGCGCCGCCGTCCTCGCGCAGGCCACCGGGGTCGGGTTGGCCGGAGCGCTGCTCGGCGCCGCGACCGGCCTGGCTCTCCTGGTCCTTCTGACGGGCGGCGTAACCGGCCCCGTCCTCGGCGTGGCCACCGTGTCAGCCCTCGCCGCCGTCCTGCTGTCGGCCGTCGCCGCCCTCGCCCCCGCGGCAGCCCTGCGACGATTCGCCGCAGCCCGGATCCTCGCGGACGAGTGACGCGAGCGATCAGCGCGACTGCAGGTCGGCGAGCACCTCGGGATCCTGGGCGTCGAGCCAGTCGCACAGCCAGCGGTGGCTGACCAGTTGCACCTCGGGCCGGGAGCCGAACTCGACGATCAGGTCGCGCAGGTTGTCCTGGTAGATGCCGCCCAGCCACGGGCTCAGGTGGTTGCCGATGATCAGGGGCGCCCGGTTGGTCGTCAGGCTGCGCTCGAGGCCCGCCTCGAGGGACTCGCGGTGTTCGGCCTTCCACGTCGCCCGCTGGCCGGCGGTGCCTTTGCTGGCGGCCTGGGCCTGGCTGACGTAGTAGTTGTAGTCCATCGGCAGGATCTCGCCGTTCTTCCGGAACGGCACCTGGAACATCGACATGTCGTACAGGCCGTACGTGTCCTTCTTCGGCCAGGCCGCGGAGGCCCGCACCCCGGAGGTGTCGTAGCGCCAGCCGTACTCCTTCGCCACCGGCAGCAGCGTCTCGCGGCCGGCGAGCAGCGGCGTCCGGGCCCCCACGCACTCCTTCGTGTAGTCGAACGGGAACGGCTCCACGTCGTCCCAGCCGGTGAACGTGCGCCACTGGGTGACCAGCTTGTACACCTGGCTGAGTTCCTGCCGCCAGTCCTTGCTCGTCCAGGACGGCACGCCGTTCGGATCCTGGAAGTGGCCGCACATGTGGGTGCCGATCTCGTTGCCGTACTTCCAGGCGATCGAGATGTCCTCGATCGTGCGACGGACCGTCTTGTCGGACATGTACGGGATCGCCGAGTCGCCCGCCGGACGCCGCGGCGGCTGGTACTCCTTCTTCCGCGACTCGGGCAGCACGTACAGCGCCGTCAGGAACATCGTCATCGTGCCGTTCACGGACGCCGCGGCCTCGATCATGTCGAGGATGTAGTGCTCGTTGCCGGACGCCCCGTCCCAGCTGAACAGCACGAACTGCGGCGGCGTCTCGCCCTTCGCCAGCTTCGTGATGGGGCGCTGGTTGGGCTGCGGGTCCGGCGACGGCGCCTGCGACCCGTCCCCGATCGGGGTGCCCAGCCGCACGTTCGGCGTCCCGCCGGGGGTGCCGGACGCCGACGGTGCGGCACCCGGGGTGCCCGGCTGCCCGCTCGCGGAGGGCGCGGCCGGGATCGAGGACGCCGAGGGCATCGGCTGGCCGCCCTGCGCGGCGCAGCCCGCGAGCCCCGCGGCGCCGGCCGCGAGGCCCAGGCTGAGCAGCGAGCGTCGAGGTAAGGTCATGGTCGGCCCTTCGTGTGCGGCCCCGGGCAGGGGCGTCCGGATATTTTACCCGGCGGCGTCCGGGCCGGAACCAGGGGGAGACGACGTGTCCGAGAAGACGCTGGCGGGCGACGATCCGGGCGCCTACCAGGCGGCCGAGGCGGGCGCGGGCTCGCACGCGGTGCGGCTCAACGCCCTTCGGGCGGCGGTGCTGGGCGCCAACGACGGCATCGTGTCGACGGCGGGCATCCTGACCGGCGTGGCGGGCGCCACCATGGCGTTCGGGCCACTGCTGACCGCGGGGGTCGCCGGGGTGACCGCGGGCGCGCTGTCGATGGCGGTCGGCGAGTACGTGTCGGTGAGCGCCCAGCGCGACTCGGAGGCGGCGCTGCTGCACAAGGAGCGCCAGGAGTTGGCCGAGATGCCGGACGAGGAGCTGGCCGAACTGACCGAGTTGTACGTCGACAAGGGGCTGACGCCGGCCCTGGCCCGGGAGGTGGCCGAGCAACTGCACGCCCACGACGCGCTGGCCGCGCACGCCGAGGCCGAGTTGGGCATCAACCCGGAGGAACTCACGAACCCGGTCCACGCGGCGGTGTCGTCGGCGCTGGCGTTCGTGGCCGGGTCGCTGCTGCCGCTGGCGGCCATGCTGCTCAGCCCCGAGCCCGTCCGGATCTGGGTGACCATCGTGGCGGTGGTGCTCGCCCTGACCCTGACCGGTTTCCTGAGCGCCACCTGGGGTGGGACGCCGACGGTGCGGTCCATGGCCCGCAACGTCGTCGGCGGCCTGATCGCGATGGGCGTCACCTACTGGATCGGCCGGCTCGTGGGCCTGGGGCTGGGCTGACCCAGGGCCCACCCGGGCCGACCCGGCGTCAGCGACGCAGCAGCCCGAGCACCCAACTGGAGAAGAACGCCCAGAACAACTGCACGATCACGGCGGTGATGAAGCCGGCCAGGATGATGAAGGCCTTCCAGGCCTCGGTGCGGGGGGCGCGGACGATCCAGAGGTTGAAGGCGACGCCCAACAGGGCGAACCCGAGGCCGACGACGCTGCCCGTGAACACGAAGAGCACGGGCAGAAACGCGATGACCAGGAGGAACGGGGAGGTCAGCCCGCCGGTGGGGTAGGCGCGGCCGTCGACGACCAGCACCGGGTGCTCGGACAGGAAGCGGCCCTTCAACGTGGCCCGCACGGGGTCGCCGTCGACGCCGGGCAGCAGGTAGTCGGCCTTCTCGCGCTTCACGGGGGCGCCGTCGACGGTGAGGACGTGGCCCAGCAGCGGGTCGTTGACCAGCCCGAGGACACCGGCCACGCCGGGAAGGGTCGCGTTCGCAGTCACAACGGTCCAGGGTACCGGGCCCTCAGTCGACCGGCCACGCCCAGTCGTCGAGGCGATCCAGGAAGCTGTCGGACGCCGTTCCGTGGACGCCGGGGGTGAACGGCGCCACCCGGGCGGCCTCCAGCACCTGGAGCGCGTTGTACACGCCGGACGCGAACTCCTCGGCGAGGAGCCCGGCCAGGACGGCCCGCTGGTCGGGGCTGAGCGCCGTCAGCAGGACGTTCATCGCGTGCTGGTCGGGGGCGGCGTCGGCCACCGCCTCGGCGTTCTCGTTCCACACCCCGGCCACGACGCGGCGCGCGGACACCTGCCCCTGGCCCTCGCGGCACTGGACGACGAGGGCATCGATCACGGCACGGTAGAGATTGCGGTCCTCGGTCATGGGTCCATCTTCCCCCACCGGCGCGGCCGGGGGCTGGCGTCCCCCGAAGGCCGGTGGTTGGATGGCCCGCGTGACCCCGGCCGACCTGACCCAGACCCCCATCGTCGACGCCCCCGCGGACCCCGAGATCACGCTGGTGATCTTCGGCGCCTCGGGCGACCTGACGCATCGCCTGCTCCTGCCCGGGCTGGGCACGCTGCTCAACCGTTCGGGCCACTCCCGGCTCACCTTGATCGGCGCCGCGGTCGAGGACCTGAGCGACGATGCGTGGCGCGAGCGGGTGCGGGACGCGCTGGCGTCCGCCCAGACGCGTCCGGCGCGGATCGACGACGTTACGAGCCGGACGCGGTACGTCCGCCTCGACGTCACGGACCCCGCCTCCATCGGTCCGTTCGTCGCCGCCCTGCCCGCGGACTCGGTGCTGTACTTCGCCCTGCCGCCGGCGGTCACGCTGCGCGCGTGCGAGGCGCTGGTGGGGGTCGCCCTGCCCCCGGGCCTCAAGTTGGCCCTGGAGAAGCCCTTCGGCACCAGCCGCGCGACGGCGCACGCCGCGAACGAGTTGTTGGCCAGGCTCGTGCCGGAGCGGCAGTTGTTCCGGGTCGACCACTACCTGGGCAAGGCGACGGTGCTCAACGTGCTGGGCCTGCGGTTCACGAACCGGATGCTGCAGCCGGTGTGGAACGCCGAGCACATCGAGAGCGTGCAGATCGTCGTGGACGAGGTGCTGGCCCTCGAGGGCCGGGCTGGCTATTACGACAAGAACGGCGCCCTGAAGGACATGATCCAGAGCCACCTGCTGCAGGTGATGGCGATGATCGCGATGGAGGAGGTGTCGTCGCTCGACGAGGTGGAGGTGCGCGACCTCGTCGTGCACGCGCTGCGGGCCACCCGGCTGTGGACCGGCGACCCCGCGACCAGTTCGCGGCGGGCCCGTTATGTCGCCGGTCGGGTCGGCGACCGGGACATCCCGCGCTACGTCGACGAGGCCGGGGTCGACCCGGCGCGGAACACCGAGACGCTGGCCGAGATCGACCTGCGGATCGACAACAGCCGCTGGTCCGGGGTGAAGTTCACCCTGCGGTCCGGCAAGGCCCTGGGTGACGAACGCAACGCGGTCACGGTGGTGTTCAAGCCGGTCGCGCACGTGCCCACCGGGTTCGCCGGGACGCCGCCGCGGGACGTGCTGTTGATCGGCATGAAGCCGCAGACGATCGCCCTGCAGTGGTCGACGAACGGGGCCGGCGACAAGTTCACGCTGGAGGAGACGGTGCTGGCCGCCGAGTTGGGCGACAGCGAATTGCGCCCCTACGGCGAAATCCTGGAGTTCCTGTTCGCGGGCGACCCGCTGTTGAGCGTGCGGGGCGACGTCGCCGAGGAGTGCTGGAGGGTCGTCGAGCCCGTGCTGACCGCGTGGGCGGAGAACCGGGTGCCCCTGGAGGAGTACCACGCCGGTTCCGCCGGCCCGCAGGCCTGGGCCTGACGGGCGCCTCCGGCCGCCGGACGCCTCAGGGCAGGAGCCGCAGGAGGGCGTCCGGCTTCTTGCGGAACGTCTCCACGGACTCCCGGCCGGCGACGAGCGCCTCGAGAGTGTCGGTGAGCACCCGGTTCACCGGGGTCGGGACGCCGCGGCTCGCGCCGTGCCGCACGACGGCGCCGTTGAGCCAGGCGACCTCGGTGCGCCCCCGCCCGCCGTGCAGGTCGATGTGGAAGCTGGGCATCTTGTCGCCCCGGCTGGACCCCAGGGCCTTGCCCAGCACCGGTTGCGCCAGGAACCGCGGCAGTCGGGTGGCGGCGAACGCCAACGCGCGCACGGGCGTCCGCGGCAGGTCGACGGGGGCGAACCCGAGGGCGTCCATGACGGCGAGGCATTCGCGCAGGACGGCGACCTCCACCTCGTAGAGGCGCCGGTCGGCGAAGAGGTCGGCGATCGGCAGGTCGAGGATCGCCGAGGTGGCGTTGCCGGTCAGGTTGGTCAGCAGCTTCGACCACTTCATCGGCCCGGCGTCCGGGTAGGCGCGCGTGCGGAGTCCGGCGGCGTTGAGGGTGTCGACGAGGGGGCGGCTCAGCGGATGCCCCAGGGCGACGCCGAGCCCGCGGTGGGTCTCCTCGATCACTTCGCCGACGCCGGGCTTCGCGATGGCCGTGGTGAGGGTGCCGGCGATGACCCGGTCGGCGCCGAGGCGGGCCGCGATGGCCGGCTCGTTGTCGACCCCGTTCTGCAGCGACAGCACCGGCGGCACCGGCAGCCCGGTGGCCACCAGGCCGTCGAGGGCGGACTCCGTGTCGAACGACTTGAGCGCGAACACGCACACGTCGTGCTCGGCCGCGCCGAGGGCGTCCGCGGACGAACTGAAGAACTGGAGGTTGCGCTGGACGACCGTCCGGCCGCCGCGGTGGACGATGAGCCCCTGAGCGGCGAGCCGCTCCGCGACCGCCGGCTGCTCGATGATGGCCACGTCCTCGCCGTGGGCGGCGAGCGATCCGGCGATGTAGGTGCCGATCGCGCCGGCCCCGAGGAACAAGAATTTCATCTGCGCTGATGCCTCCTCGCGCAGCCTAGCGGCCGCCGGGCCCCCTTGCCCCGGACGCGGTCAGCGCGCGCCGATCACCTCGAGGTGCATGTAGTCGTGTGGGCTCAGCCAGTCCCAGCCGTTGGCCAGCGCGTAGCGGACGACCGGCGAGTCGGCGGTCAGCATGCCCGGCCGGACGTTCGACCGATCGAGGTAGGGCCGGCCGGCCGCGGGCAGGATCTGCCCGTCGCTGTACGGGTTCTCGACCGGATTGATGTCGATGGCCACGCCGAAAGCGTGATCGGACCAACGGGTGCCGCCGGTGGTGAGGCGGCAGTTGAAGGCCGAGGTGTTGTCGGCGTCTCCGCTGGCGTTGTCGTCGCCCTCGAACGCCTCGGCGGAGCGCATCGTGCGAATCGGGAACCGGTGGTCGATCGTGGTCTGGATCAGGGCGACGAACCGGTCGACGACCTTGGCCTGGACGACCAGTTGGCCGCGGTGCAGGCGGCCGTCGAAGCCGTAGTGGTTGATGTCGAGGACGCGCAATTGCGTGTGGTGCACGGGGCAGCCCTCGCGCCAGGTGTACCGGATGTCCGCCGCCTTCACCGCCCGCACCTCGGGCCGGGCGACCGCCAGGCGGGTCACGGACACCTCGGCCGAGGCGACGCCGTCGGCGACCAGCCGCCACCGGTCGGTGCGGGGCTCGCCGTGGCCGTGGGCGAGGGTGAGGGCGAAGGCGCCGTCGGCGCCCGCGACGACGGCCCCCTGCTCCACCCAGGCGTCCTCGGTCAGCACCTGGGCGGCCACCCGGACGCCGCCGGCGCCGGTCACGCGCCCGGTCACCACGGGATCGAGCAGGGCGTCCTGGGAGAAGGACAACACCGCCGGCGTCACCGCCGTGACGGTGCTGGTCGCGGCCGGGCTCGGCTCGGGGGCGGGCACCGCGGTCAGCGAGGGCGGGGCGGAGGGCGCGGCGTCCGTCACGAGGACGGGAGCGCCAGGGCCGGCCCCGGGGGGGCCGATCAACGGCAGAGCCTGCAGCGCGACCACCAGCCCGACGACCACCAGGGCCAGGGCCGGCAGCCGCCGCCCCCGCCCGTCCGGTGGTGCCATGCCGGCCAGGATACTGGCGGCCGGAAGCGCCCGCCCGCCCACTCGGTCAGGACTCGGTCAGGACTCGGTCAGGGGAGCCTCGACTTGGTGACCTTGGCGGCGGCGAGGTCGACGAGCCGTTCGGCCTCGGCCGCCTCGTCGGTCAGGTCGGACTCCGGCGAGTCGAACCTGAAGTCGGTCACCGTGACGGACACGAGCGTGTCGCCGACCAGCCGCGACGCGATGGCCTGCAGGCCGAGGGTCGCCTCGAACGTCGTGTCGGTGGCCTCGGTGACCACGAGGACCGGGGCCCCCGGGAAGCCTGCGAGGCGACAGTAGCCGGTGTCGTGCTGCAGGTCGGCGAGGGCGGCGGCGCCGTCGTCCCACACGGTCACGACCTGGTCGACCCCGAGGTTCTCGGTGGCGGCGTCCCACCAGAACCAGGCCCGGCCCGCGAGCGGGCGGGCCTCGTCGCCGTCCGCCCCGTTGTCCCAGGTGTCGCAGTACTGACCGGAGGCGGCGGGCTGGTTAGGGTACTGGCCGCTGTCGTAGCCGCGGACCATACGCTGCCCGAAGTCCTTGGTCTTGAGCACGACCCGGGTGGGGACCGCGATCGTGCCGGCCGGGGCGGCCTGAGCCGGGGTGACGGCCAGGATGCCGCCGGCGAGCGCCACCGCGAGCGCTCCCACGGCGCCCCGGCGAAGGATCGGATTCGTGGTGGTGTTCATGGCGTCCTCCTTGGACTCGTCTGACACCCCAGACGCTACGCACTCCTCGGCTCGCGTCGCGGACTCGCGGGAGATCCCCCGCGCCCGCTGCGCGGCCCGACGGAGGTTCCTGGGACCGCTGGTCCGCCTCGCCCGGCTCTACCGATTCAGGTCCGCGTCGTGCACCTTGAGGGCCACCTGGGTGCGGTTGTCGACGCCGAGCTTGGCGAGGATGCGGGTGACGTAGGCCTTCACTGTCGCCACGGACATGTACAACTCCGCGGCGATCTCCGCGTTGGTCAGGCCACGGGCGATCGCGAGGGCCACCTCGAGTTCGCGCTCGGCGAGGACGTCCAGTTCGGCGCGGGCGGCGTTGCGGCGGCCGTCGCCGGCGCCGCGGGTCGCCGCGGCGATCACCTGGGCGGTGACCGTGGGCGACAGGGTCGGTTCGCCGGCGGCCACCTGCCGGATCGCGGCGACCATCCGGTCGGGCGGGGTGTCCTTGAGCAAGAAGCCGGACGCCCCCGCCGCCAGTGCCTGCAGCACGAGGTCGTCCGCGTCGAAGGTGGTCAGGACGATGACCGCCGGCGGGTCGGGCTGGGCCAGCAGTTGCCGGGTCGCCCACAGGCCGTCGCGCCGCGGCATCCGGATGTCCATGAGCACCACGTCGGGCCGGGTCTCGGCGACGAGCGCGGGGGCGTCCGCGCCGTCCGCCGCTTCGCCGACCAGAGCCAGGTCCTGGGCGCCGCCCAGGATCAGGCCCAGTCCCGTGCGGACCAGCGCGTCGTCGTCGACGACCGCCACCCGGATCACCCCTGCCATGGCAACCACGCCCTCACGATGAACCGTCCTTCCTCGGGGCCGGCGGTGCACCAACCCCCGGCGATGTGGGCCCGCTCGGCCAACCCCACGAGGCCCAGCCCGGACCCGGGCAGGCCCGCGCCGGTCGTCAGCGGGTTGGCGACCACGAGATCGAGGCCGGACCCGGGGCGTCCGGACAGCGACACCCGCACCGGCGACCCGACCGCATGCTTGCGGGCGTTGGTGAGAGCCTCCTGGACGATGCGGTAGGCGTGCCGGCCGATGGTCGGCGGCAGCGGGGTCGACCGGTCGACGGCGTCCGTCAGTTCGACGTGGGTGCCGGCGGCCCGGGCGTCCTCGACGAGGGCGGGCACGTCGGCGAGCGTGGGCTGGGGTTTCGCGGGCGCGGCGCCGGGCTCGCGCAACGCGCCCAGCACGGCGCGCAGTTCGGTGAGCGACTCGGCCGCGTTCTCCTGGATGATGGCGGCCACCTGTCGGGTCTGCTCGGGCGGCAGGTCGTCGCGGAAGGCGAGGATGCCGGCGTGCATGCTGACCAGCGAGATGCGATGGGCCAGCACATCGTGCATCTCGCGGGCGATGCGGGCGCGCTCATCCGCGTGGATCTGCGCCGCCCGCAGCGCCTGCTCGCGCTCGGCGTTCTCGGCGCGCTCCGTCAGGGACGCCACCAGGTCGCGTCGGGCGCCGATGTAGAACCCCCACGCCACCAGGGCCAGGTAGACCATGGCCGTGGTGCCCAGCGCGAGGCCGAGCACGATCGCCCCGTCGGTCACCGGGACCTCGACTCCGTCCGGGCCGGAGACAGCGAGACCGTCGAGGGGCCCGCTGAGCATCAGCGTGACCAGGACCGCGCCCGCCGTCACGGCTCCCACGGCCGCGACCCAGCGCCACCGCCGCCGGGTCGCCATCGAGACGACGCCCCACGCCCAGACGCCCAAGGACAGGCTCGACAACGACGTGATGGCGGCGAGCGCCAGCGCGACGGCGAGCGGGTGGCTGCGGCGCCACCGGATGACGATGAAGGAGACCGGCACCAGCGCGAGGTCGAGGAGGCTCTGCAGCCGCAACACGGTATCGAGGCCGTCCAGGGCCGGCATCGCCACCACGCCGATCACCGGCGGCACGGCCGCCAGGGCGTAGCGCCAGGCCAGGGCACGACGGCGCAGCGGCAGCGGCGGGTAGCCCCGCACAGGCTCCGCCCAGGAGAGCGGGCGCACGGCAGCCGGGGACATGGAGCCCACCCTAAGTCGACAGGATCCCCGCCCGGCACCGCCCAAGGTCGACGAGATGCTCGACCAAGGTCGAGGACCCGGTCGCCGCTCGGCCGCTGTCGGCGTCCGGGTGGCTGGGGTGGGGTGGACCCCATGATCACCATCGCCCACCTCACCAAGCGTTTCGGCCGGGTCACCGCGGTCGACGACGTGTCCTTCACCGTCGCGACGGGCAGCGTCACCGGGTTCCTCGGACCCAACGGCGCCGGCAAGTCGACGACGCTGCGATGCCTCATCGGTCTGGCTCACGCCGACTCCGGCACCGCCACCCTCCTCGGTCGGCGCTACGCCGACCTCGCCAATCCCGGCGCGAGCGTCGGCGTCCTGCTGGACGCCTCGGCCCAGCACGCCGGCCGCACCGGCCGCGAGATCCTCACCCTGGGGGCCCGCACCATCGGCGTCCCGGACGCCCGCGTGGCCGAGGCCCTCGACCTCGTCCAGTTGACCGCCGGAGAGGCCCGGCGCCGGGTCGGCACGTACTCGCTCGGCATGCGTCAGCGGCTGGGCATCGCCCACGCGCTGCTCGGGTCGCCGGAGGTGCTGATCCTCGACGAGCCCGCCAACGGGCTGGACCCCCAGGGCATCGTGTGGCTGCGAGCCCTACTGCGCCGGTTCGCGGACGCCGGCGGCACCGTCCTGCTGTCGTCCCATCTGCTGCACGAGGTGGAGCAGGTCGCCGATGACCTCGTGATGATCGGCAACGGACGCGTCGTCGCCCACGGGTCGGCGTCCGACCTGCTCTCGGCCGGCCGCAGCCTCGAGGACCTCTACCTCGAACTCACCGCCCCCACCGCCCGCACCAGCCAGATCGGAGCCGTCGCATGACCGCCCTCGCCGGCGCCACGCCCGCCGTCCTCTCGACGCGGCACACCGCCGCCCCCCGTTCGTCGTTCGCCCGCCAGGTCGGCGTGGAAGCCCGCAAGCTCGTCGATACGCGCGCCGGATTCTGGCTGCTGATCGCCGGGGCGCTGCTCACGATCGGGGTCGCCGCCCTCAACGCCTGGATCGCCACCGAGATCGTGAGGCAGGGCGCGGCCGAGGTGCAGTTCAACTGGATGTTCGCCACCAGTTCGGTGGGCAGCGCCCTCAACATCTTCCTGGCCCTGCTCGGGATCCTCACGATCACCACCGAGTGGTCCCAGCGCACCGTGCTCACCACCTTCGCCCTGGAGCCCCGCCGCGGCCGGGTTCTGCTCGCCAAGGGCGTCGTGCTGGGCGCCGCGACCCTGCTGTCGGTCGCCTTGGCCGCGGCCATCGGTGCGGCGGTGGTGGCGATCGTCCAGGGGATGGGCCTGACCGCGTCCTGGGACCTGCCCCTGCCCGAACTCGCCGGCTTCACCGCGCTGGCGTTGTACAACACGGCCCAGGGAGCGGCGTTCGGCCTGCTGCTGCTGAACACCCCGGCCGCGATCGTGGCGTTCTTCGCCCTGCCCGCCGTCGCCTCGATCGTGTCGGCCCTCGGCGTCGTGTGGGAACCGCTGAGCAAGGTCACCCCCTGGGTCATCCCGGACCAGGCCACCGGCGCCCTCGCGGCCGGAACGATCGCCGGCCAGACCTGGTGGCAGCTGCTCACGGTCACGCTGATCTGGATCGTGGCCCCCGCCGCCGTCGGCACGTGGCGCTGGCTCCACCGCCAAGCCGTCTGATCCCAACCGGACGCCCACCCCCCGGCTGCGCCCTTCCCCTTCACCCCGAAGGGGAGGGGCGCGGCGGCGTCCGAACGTCGTGGCCCGACGGGCCCCACATTCCTCCGGCCCCGTCGCGCGGGCTGGTCCCGCGTCAGCCGGCCGGTCCCCTCAGGACGCCGCCGGGCCGGTCCGCACGCGCGCCAGGAAGCCGGCGACCTCCGCCAGATACTCGTCGTAGTTGTCCCACAGGATCGAGTTGTGGTCGCCGTGGTCGAAGACGCACAGCGTCCGCTCCCCACCGGCCCACCGGGCGAGGCGTTGGGCATGGCTCACGTCGACCAGGCCGTCGAACCGGGTGTGCAGCAGCAGCGTCGGACCGGTGTAGCCGCCGATCTTCGCCCGATGGTCGAGGCGCTCCTCCAGAGCCCGCCAATCGTCGGCGGACGCCCCCAGTTCGGCCCGTGTCACTCGCAGCAGCAGCCGCTCGAGCGGGTCGGCGATCGCGCTTTCGAGGATCAGGCCCGCGATCGTCGGGAACCGGTTCACCGCCTCCAGGGCGAAGAACGAACCGACCGAGCGGCCCATCACCACCAGCTTCTCCGGCGGCCCGGCGGCCTCGATCACCGCCGCCACGTCGTCCAGCAGCTGCCCCAGCAGCGGATGTCCGGTGGAGCCGCCGTAGCCCCGGTACTCGGCGATGAACAGGTCCCAGCCCAGACCGTTGATGGCGCGATCCAGGACGCCCTGCCAGTCGGCGACCACCTCGCCGTTGCCGTGGAAGTGGACCACCGTGAACCCGTCCGGATCCACCCGGTGCACCCCGCACGACAACACCGCACCGGCCACCGGCACCCGCAACTCGGACGCCGGCGTCCGACCCCCCGGGAAGAAGTACCGCTCGCCGATCAGGGGATGGTTCAACAGGTCGACCACCCCCGCGAGTCTAGAAGCCGACCCGGACGACAGGGCGGCGTCCGATGCGTACCGCGAGACCCAGGCCACTCCGCCCCAAGCCCGGGTACCGATCACCCGACAACCCGAGCCGCAGGGACCTCTGGCGACCCGACGTGCCTGTCGGCCATCCCGGGCTGTCGCACGAGCGGCGGGATGGCCGACACTGGCGGCATGAGCATCGAGGCGTGGTGGCCCAAGCTGTCGCAGGAGTCGCGCGACTACCTGATCGCGAACAACGGCGACGTGGTGCCCGCCCACCTCGTCGAAGAGATCGCCCGGGCGGGCGGCACGGTCACCCCGGACGCCTGGTGGGTCGGCCAGACCGGCCCGGCCGGGCTTTACCTCTCGGACGAAGCGATCGACTGGATCGACGAGGTCGCCAACGGCGAGACCCCCCTCCCCCACGACGAACCCGGCACGCGGGTTGGGCGCACGGCGTCCAAGGAGGAGTCCACGGCCAGGGCGAAAGTCATCTCCACGCTGTTCGTCTCCGCCGACGGGGTCGCCGAGATCGACCCAGCCTGGCACTTCCCCTACTTCGACGAGAACATGGGCCGCGCCGTTGGCGAGGACTACGACACCTGCGACGTCCTCCTCCTCGGCCGCGTCACCTACGACAGCTTCGCCGGCGCCTGGCCCGACCGGGAAGCCGCCGGCGGCGACGACGCGGGCTTCGCCACCCAACTCGGCGACCTCCGCAAAGTCGTCGTCACCCGGCAACCCCTCACCTTCACGTGGCGAAACTCCGAAGGGCTCGACGGGGGCCTGGTCGAGGCCGTCACCCGGCTCAAGGCCGACCCCGGCGTCCGCGGCTTCCTCATCCCGGGGTCGATCTCGGTCGTCCAACAGTTGCTCGCGGCCGGGCTCGTCGACGAATTGCGCCTGCTGATCCACCCGGTCGCCGCCCGCACCGGACGCCGCCTCTTCGACGACGGCGACACGCCCTACCACCTGAAGCTGGTCGCCACCGAGGTGTTCCCGACCGGCGTGATCCGGGTGATCTACGCCCCCACGGACGCCCCCGCCCCCGTCGCCTACGACGCCGTCACCGACCACGTCCCCGACGGCCCGTAGCTCCGAGGGAGGCGGTTGCGCGTGCCGAGGAATGCTTGTGGCGCGGCGTCGGCGGCCCCGGTCTTCATGACCAGTTGCGACGAGTCTCAGGAAGGGTCAACGCACCGTGGTGCGACCCTTCCGCGAGTCAGGGGTGCAGTGGAACCCTGCTGATACCTGGATCTCCATCGCCACAAAGTTGTGGTGGCAGCGGATCGGCGCCTCGAACCCCATGCCGTCGATCCGCGCCCCAGCTCGTCGCAGACCGCGGCCAGGATCACGTCCCGGTTCAGCAGCGCGTACGCCTGCGCCCACCACAGGTCGTGCAGGTAGGCGTCCATCTCCGGGGAACCGGCCAGGAACACCGCCAGATCCCGATCCACCAGGCCCGCGTTGTGCGCCAGCGACTGCGCCACCGCCATGTGCAGCTGCGCCAACTGGTTCCCCGTCCCCCGGCTTGTAGCATCGGCTCGTGCGCGCGAACCCTGACCATCCGGGCGACCAACCCTGCCCTCCGGGGCGGGTGTTGTCCTGGGAAGAGTCACCGTGCCGCTTCGCCGCTTCTACCGTCGCCGTTTCCTGAACCTCCGCGGACACCACGCCGGCGCCTACGTGCTCGCCGACATCACCCTCGAGACACTCCCAGCCAACGGCGAGCCCACCCACGAGGTCGCCGCCCACCTGACCATCGCCGACTGCGGGCGCGTCGTCACCCTGGACTTCGACGTGCGCGACGCCGCCACCGCCCGAAACGCGCTCCACAAGATCGCCGCGCTCGCCGAGATTCTCGACGCCTTTCAGACCGCGCTCGAAGCCGCCGTCGCAGAGCGGGACACGCTCGCGAAGCGGACAGCCGCGGTGAAGGCCGGCGGCCCCGGCCGGTAGCACGGTCAGCCGGCAGCAGGCAGAACGCCGGGCAGCATCAACGCGGTGCCGGACACCAACGCCCCGACCGTGACGCCGAGCCACAGGAGGATCCACACGAGGCGCGGCACGCGGGTAAGCCGGGCGAGCTGGGCGGCGTCCGACCCCGGGGTCGTCCTGCCTCTGCGCAGCGCCAACTCGAGCACCGGACGCGGACCCGCGAGCAGCAGCAGCCACGCCAACCCGTGCGCCAGCCACACCAGAGCCTGCGTGGGCGCGAACCAGGCCGCGAGGCCCAGGCCGGCCCCGAGTCCCAGGACGACCAGCGCGCCGTGCACGTTGCGGATCTTCAGCAGCAACAACGCCAGCAGCACGACCAACAGGCCCAGCATCGCCACCGCATACCCGGCGCCCGCCACGAAGGCGGCCAGCAGACCGACCACGGACGCCGCCGGGTACCCGGCGAACAGGGTCATCACCATGCCGACGCCGTTCGGTCTGCCCCGCGTGACCGTCAGACCGGACGTATCCGAGTGCAACCGGATCCCCTGGAGCGAGCGACCCGTGACCGTCGCCGCCATGGCATGCCCGGCCTCGTGGCACACCGTCACCAGCATCCGAACCGCCGGCCACGCCAGCACCACCACAGCCAATGCGGCGACCCCGATTGCGGCGAGCGCCGAGGCGTCCGGAACCGGAGTCGTCACCGACGCACGACGCCACAGCTCCTCCCACACGGACATGGGGCCAGTGTCCCTGGCACACCAAAGGCGGAGCAGCGACCGACGGCGTTGCCGGCGTTCCGCTCACACCCCTCGGGCCCTGATCCAGCAGCGGGGTCAGGACGGCTCGCCGACGCAGCGGTAGTAGAAGCCTTTGCCGCGCCGGGAGGCCCGCGAGGTCGCAAGCAGGCCGTCCTCCTCCAACCGCTTGAGCACCAAGCCCACGTTGCTGGCGTAGGCGCCCACCAGGCTGGCCGGGCGCGATCAGGACTCGTGGGAAGGCGGGAGGGCGAGGTAGCCCACGCCGGCCAGCCAGGCGCGCGCTCGCCCACGCCGGCGTTCTAACTCACAGCGCGTCGGCGGTTGCCCGGCCCGAGGTGCCCAGATTGCGAACCCAGGGTTCGACAGCACTCGGATACAGCGGCAACTCCTCACCCTCACCGCTGAGCGAGCGCCACACCACCGGGACCATCGTCCCGTCGCTCTCGACCAGAGTCGCCCCGATGGCCGCCGGCGAGGGATCCAGCCGTCCGGAATACAAGAAGACGATCTCATGGCCGAGCCTGTCGTTCATCGTGAAGATGTTCTCGACGACCGTGAGCAGGCTCAGGTCCCGCACCACCGCACCCAACTCCTCGGCCACCTCCCGCCGGATCGTGTCGACATGCGGCTCGCCCCACTCCACCGTGCCGCCGATCAGGCGATGGAAGCCCTGCGGGTCCTCCAGCGTCGGGGCATTGAGGCTCACCGCATGCGCCGTGCGGTCAGCGTTCGCCGCGATCAGCATCGCCTTCACCCGGATGACGGAACCCCCACCACTCACAACCGGCGAGCCTAAACGATGACCGCGATCTGTCACTCACTGGCATCCGCGGACGGCCCGGGACGCACGATCGACCGCCCGACCCTCGGCAGAAGCGCGCCTTCCGTCACCTCATCTGCCAGGGGATCTACCGGGATGCAGCGCGGAAATCCCTGCCTCGCAGCGGCCTGCCGAACAGCGGCGCCAGAAGACAAACGTCCAGAAGGCCTACCGCAACGAACACCACACCCAGCACCCCCAGGACCCAACCCCACGTGCCGCCGACCAGAAAAGCGAGCACCAACAGGACGACGCCGACCGCGGCACGGACCCAGCGGCCCGTGGTGGAACCAAGGAAATCGAGCAAGACCATCGGAAATCCCTCCTCTGTGGTGACGCCATCATAATACCCGTGGGGGTATATGGGTAGGGTTCGCGATCGCAGCGTCCCTATCGGAGGCTTCGAACTGGGTCGGACTCGGTGACCGCGGCTCTTGGTGGGTCCACGCGGGCCCGAGCCTGTCCAGGCAGACACTGTCACTCGCGCGCGCCGGTGTCCAAGGTGTGTTGAGAGCAGGCTGGTCGGGTGAGCGCCGACATGCTGTCTGTCCGGGTGGTCGATGCTGCGTCCTGGTGCCGATCCGGCGGTGATGGCGATCGTGGCCGCATGGATGGGGCCGCGTTCTTGGCGGTCGTTATGGTCGGCTTGGGGTCCTCGACTCCTCTGGATCCGGGGAGGTCATTGCCTGATTCCGGTGAAGGCGATCATCAGGTTAGCCCAGGGGTGCGGCACTCCCGGGGCCCGCCAAGACGGACCGTCAGGCAAAGAAACGCGCGTTGCCGCCCGGGTTCCGCGTAATTGGGTGGGGCTAGGTACGCGGGTGTGGGGTGTGACTTGGGTGGATGCGTCGAAAGGCTGGTGGCCGTCGTGTTACTAGGCGGTCCCTGGTTGGTGGTGTGGGGGGTGTCAGGCGGTCTTGGCGG
>WBZS01000341.1_pt1 | contig 67631 bp, 49 predicted proteins | sample 5204201 | NCBI WGS metagenome assembly WBZS01 (sample SAMN12344357, study PRJNA552823) | activated sludge metagenome | biome: Activated sludge suspended growth; feature: Nitrification reactor; material: Wastewater; isolation source: activated sludge from nitrification reactor of wastewater...
GAGCTGGGGGTCGGAGGCGATCAGCGGGTCGATCCTCGGGATCGCGTTGCCTCAGCACTTCGATTTCGTGGATCTGAGGCTGACGCCGGCCCAAGTCCGTGAGCGACTGAGCGCACTGGGCAATGCTCGCGTTGTGGCGTTTCAAACCAGAAATCCAATCCATCGCGCTCACGAGGAGTTGACGAAGCGTGCGGCAGCTCAGGCCGATGCCACGCTGCTGATCCATCCGGTCGTTGGGATGACTAAGCCGGGGGACATCGACGCCCACACACGCGTGCGCTGCTACCGCGCGATGGTCAGCCACCATTATTCGTCCAAGCACACTGTGCTCAGCGTGCTCCCGTTGGCCATGCGTATGGCCGGCCCAAAATCTGCGGTCTGGCACGCCATCATCCGGCGCAACTTCGGTGCCAGCCATTTCATTGTTGGGCGCGACCATGCGGGGCCGGGCCGAGACTCGGCGGGCCGGCCATTCTACTCACCCGACGCCGCCCAGGTGCTGGTCAACGCTCACGCCGACGAACTAGGGGTGAAGATACTGCCGTTCGAAGAACTGGTATACCTCGAGAATGCCGACACGTTTGTCCCTGCCAGTCAGGCCCAAGGACCGCAGGTCCGCCGGATTTCTGGGACTGAAGTTCGCGAGGGTTATCTCGAGACCGGCCGCCAGCTTCCCGAGTGGTTTACCCGGCCTGCGGTCCGAAAGATCCTCGAAGAAATGCACGTGCCGCGGTATCGTAAAGGCGTCTGCGTCTGGTTCACCGGGCTGAGCGGCGCCGGTAAATCCACCATCGCAGAGGTTCTGATCGAAGTATTGCTCGCCCACGGTCGAGAAGCCACTCTTCTGGATGGCGACACGGTCCGCACTCATCTCTCGAAGGGGCTGGGCTTCTCTCGCGCCGATCGCGACGCCAACGTTCTTCGGATCGGTTTTGTGGCGTCGGAGATCACGCGTCATAACGGGATTGCCGTGTGCGCGGCAATCAGCCCGTACGAGACCACGCGTAATCAGGTGCGGGAATTGGTCGGGGCAGATCGGTTCTTGCTGGTCCACGTCAATACGTCCCTTGAGGTGTGTGAAACCAGGGATGTCAAGGGTCTCTACGCCAAGGCGCGTCGCGGCGAGGTCAGTGGAGTGACGGGGATTGACGACCCCTATGAGCTACCCGGGAAAGCCGACCTGGTATTGGACGGAGCCAGTGACGATGCCCTAACCTACGCGCACCGGATCACTGCCCTTCTGCAACAGCGCGGTTATCTGCGACAGGATGTCGTGTCGGCGGAATAGTTGTGCGAAGAAAAACCATGGAGGCAAGGTGACATCCCCAATCAACGAAGCCGTCAAAAGCTATTTCATCGCCTTCAGCGTGCGTTCTGGGAGCAATTTCCTTTGCGATTGCCTCGCCGAAAACGGGCTGGGATTCCCCAATGAGTTTTTCCAATATCCTCACGGAGTGGCCAATCGGATGTGGCATGACCTCCTTGGCGTGCCGACTGATGATTTTCAGGGCTATCTCAGGGCGATAACCTCCCAGCGATCACAAAATGGCTGGTTTGGAGTGAAATTCTCCTGGGATCATATGAACGCGCTACTTGCATCCATCCGAAAGGCATGGACAGAAGAAACCGAGTTGCATGACTTGTTTCCCGATGCTAAGTGGATTCACCTGGATCGACGTGACAAGATCGGTCAGGCCATCTCGCTCGCCAGAGCGATCCAAACCGGCATTTGGACTTCAGGCGACGAAACCAGGGCAACCGAATTTGAGTACGACTATTACCGTTTTCTCTCTCATTTCGAGACGATCCTCGCGGAGGGGTATTTATGGCAACTCTTCTTCGAATCCAAAGGCCTGCCTGTCCTGCGCCTGACCTACGAGGATTTCGTTGCACGTCCTCGCGAGACTGTGCTTGAGGTCCGTCAATTCCTCGATCCGTCAGGGCCTCCGCCGCTGATCGACGACGTCAGAATACCCGCTCAGTTTCAAAAACAACATGACCCGCGGTCTGCTGAGATCCGAAAACGGTTTATTGGCGACCTCAATCACATCGGCGACATCGATTATTGGCGAGATCGGGCTTCACAAGTGCGCATATGGTCAGATTTCTTTGGTCAGCGACGCTGGTTACGACAAGACAACCCCTAAGCCAGCCTAGATGTATCATAATCTGCAGTGAACGACCCTCAGCCTCCCACAACAGCCCACACAGGTCCGGATCTTAGCGAGCGAGACTTCCTGGTCGCCGAGAACGTGCGATTGGCGGCCTTGCTCGCCGAGCAACGGCAGTTGCGTGGGTCAAGGCTGATCCGTGCACTATCCTCTCTCCTCCAAAGCCAGCCGGTGCGCTGGCTCAACGGTGTATTCTCGGGTTGGGGTACCGCAAAGGGAGGGCCTGTCGGTTGGTCTTGGGCGTCCATGTCAGGGCCAGACCTGGTCGGCACCTGTGAGCCCAGTGGCGATTCCACGTTTTTTGCCATGGTGACGGCCCAACGGCCGGAAGCGGTCACCGTGATCCCTCCTGCCTGGCGCGGCGTGCGCAGCAGCGCCGAGAACCTGTTCGATGCTCGTCTGTACATCGATAGAATCAGCGAGTCGGACGCGGCAGGGCTGGCTCGAAAGCTGGCCGACGCGAATTGTTCGCGCGTGGTTCTGCACGGCTTGCCCCTAACTTATGAGCGCATCGTCGAAGCGTTGCGTCGACACAGCCCCAAGACAAGGTTGTACGTGATCTGGCACGGTAATCTCATGCAACTGGGCGAGTCAGCCGAATGGCTTGGCCTGCAAAGTGTGTTGGCCTGGGCGCGGGACGGTGTCGTCGAGCGGGTGGGTTTTGTCAAACAAGGCATGGCGGAGGTATTCGCGCAAAGGGGGATAGCAACCGGGTTCATCAAGAACTTCGTGAAGCAAATCCCGGATGGGCCTTCGTTAGCCATGGATAATGGCCCGCATCTTGGCTTGTGGGCCGTCGAGCCCATCTGGCGCAAACTCCCGTACACCATGATTGCCGCGGCTTCTCTTGTACCCAATGCCCAACTATGGGCCGCAGGGCAGAATCGGCGGGCAGAGGCAGTAGCGAAACTGGTCGGTGTGCCGTATCACCCCCTGGCGCGGGGCCCGGTGCCGCAGGCCGAAATGCCAAAGCAACTGGCGCGCTTGCACCTCAATCTCTACGTCACCCTAAGCGAGTGCGCGCCAATGTTGCCCCTCGAAAGCCTTGCTGTCGGTGTTCCCTGTTTGACGGGGCCAACCTCTCATCTCTTCGAGGATAACGCGTTTCTTCATCAACACCTGGTGGTTGCTTACCCGGATCAACCCCGGAAACTGGCGAATTCGATCGCACTCGCTCTTGAACAGCGCGAAACAATCGTTGAAGCGTATCGCTCCTATGCCCCGATGTATGCGGAGCAGGCAAAACGAGCACTGATCGAGTTTTTGAGCTGACCGGTGCTCTCGTCGCATACCACGTCATTTTCTCCTTTTTTGGGGCCACGGAAGTAGCTTCAGCGCATCAAGGCTTGACGCGGTTCGGATGACCCCAGTATCATTGCTTAGACATCCAAAAATCGCAGAATACTGGTAGGCACTCACCGAGATGCTTCGCACACAATCCGATACATGGCGCCAGCAGCTTAACCCTGTGTTTGTCGTTCGACACCTCTGGCACCATCGAGACCTCATCGTTCAAATGACCTTGCGAGAAGTTGGACAGCGCTATCGGGGCTCCTTCCTGGGCGCAGCATGGTCGGTTATAACGCCGGTGTTGATGCTGGCCGTCTACACGTTTGTGTTTTCAATGGTGTTCCGATCCAGATGGCAATCGGAGATTGAGACGCCGCCCAGCCAGTACGCGCTCATTTTGTTCTCTGGCCTCGCGGCCTTCAACCTATTCTCGGAGGTTGTGGGTCGAGCGCCCACGTTGATCATGAATCACCCCAATTACGTGAAGAAGGTGGTATTCCCCCTAGAAGTGCTGCCGGTCGTCGTGACCGGTTCAGCACTTGTCAACTCTGCGGTTGTGGCTGGGTTGGTGATACTGGGCAACCTGTTAGTTGTCGGGAAAGTCCCCGCGTCAGTGATCTTTCTTCCCTTGGCTTACGTGCCCTTGGTGCTGCTCACCCTGGGGATAGCGTGGTTTCTGGCATCGCTAGGTGTCTACATTCGGGACATTGGCCAGGGCATTGCGGTGGTACTTCAGATGCTTTTTTTCCTCAGTCCGATCTTGTTTCCGGTGAGTGCCGTGCCCGAGCGATTGCAGGCCCTCATGTACGTCAATCCGTTGACGTCCATCGTCGAGTCGTTCCGGCAGTTGCTTGTTTTTGACGGGCTCATCTCGTGGCCTACCTGGGTCGCCTGGGTGCTGGTAACAGGCGTGGTGGCATCAGCCGGGTATTTCTGGTTCATCCGCAGCAAGCACGGCTTTGCGGATGTGTTATAGGTTACTGCGTGTTGAACTCCACGGACTCAGGGCCAGGACCGCAGCCGGACGGTCTGCCCGCCAATGTAGCGATCCGCGTCCGCAACCTGAGCAAGATGTACAGGTTGTACGACAAACCCCAAGATCGTCTCAAACAATCGCTGTTTTGGAGACTCGGTCGATCCTATGGCCGCGAATTCTGGGCACTGAAGGATGTCTCCTTTGACATCGAGTATGGAGACTCCGTCGGCATCATCGGCCGAAACGGCAGCGGTAAAAGCACGTTGCTTCAGATCATCGCCGGCACGCTTCAGCCCACCGCTGGTTACGTTCAGCGCCAGGGCAGATTATCGGCATTGTTGGAGCTCGGAAGTGGTTTCAACCCCGAGTACACCGGTAGGGAAAACGTTTTTTTGAGTGGTGCCATTGCCGGGATCTCTAGATCCGAGATGGAGAACCGATTTGACGCCGTTGCCAGTTTTGCCGATATCGGCGAGTTCCTAGATCAGCCTGTCAAGAGTTACTCCAGCGGTATGTTTGCGAGATTGGCGTTTTCGGTCGCGATCTCGGTGGAACCAGACATATTGATCGTCGACGAGATCCTGGCCGTCGGAGATTACGGCTTTCAGCAGAAGTGCATCGGCCGCTTACGGCAAATGCGAGACCGAGGACTGACGCTGCTCTTCGTCAGTCATTCTCCTGATACGGTCAAGAGCGTTTGCTCCAAAGGGCTTTTCCTGATCGATGGACAACAGGTCTTTTGGGGGGGCGTCGAACCCGCTGTCAATCGTTACTTCGAATACATCCGTAAGAAGACCAATGAGGTCGCCCTGGAACATCAAAGTGATCTAGGCTCATCGGTTCGATTCGAACGACAGTTACCAGGTGAAATGCGATATGGTACTGGGCATGTTCAGGTCGCCAAGGTCCAGATCCTCGACGCCGATGGATTACCCTGTAAAGCATTCGCATTAGGGGACTTGGTCAGTGTCTCCATTGAACTCGAGGCCCGAATCTCAACGGAGCATTTGAGCCTGTCTTTCCTGGTCCGGGACCTGGCGGGTATCGATTTGCTGGGCACGACCACTTTTGACGAAAACATTGAGCTGCCCGCATTGACGAAAGGGCAACGTGGAAGAGTGTCGTTTCGGTTCCAAAATCTGCTTCGTCCCGGAAATTACGGAGTTTCCATCGCCGTCAACCGGGTGTCCCATAAGGATTATTCTGACAGCGTCCTGTTCGATCAGATCGACGCGGCCACGACATTCGTGGTTCTCGCCAATCCCGCGCGTCCCGTTCACTACAAGATCCATTGTCCGGTGGAGGTCCGGGTCGATTTCGACGGCTCCGGCTCTTCGCCCCACTCAACCGACCTATGAGCCTCCTCAACCGTTTCGCCGATAACTACGAATACTGGAGGCGCCATGGCTCGGAATGGGGAGCTGAATACAAGATGCGCAAGCGCCGAAAAATATACTTCCACATACAGGAATTGATGCTCACAGAGTACATCGAGGATTCCCATCCAGCGAAAGTCCTGGAATTCGGGTGCGGTGTCGGCAGGCATCTTCGCAACCTGGTCGAACTGCAAGGCATCGAAGTACACGGCTACGATCAGAGCCAGGCGATGGTAGATGAGATGCGTGAGTGGGCTTCTCCGGATTGGATGGGTACGCATATCACCGTCGGTGAGCCGGTGGGCCGCTTGCCGTACCCCGATGGCGCCTTCGACATCGTCTACTCGTCGGAGGTTCTCATCCATGTCCGGCCCGAGGATCTCCCCGGAATATTGAGCGAGCTGGTCCGGATATCTCGCTGGCAGGTTCTACACTTTGAGCCCCCGATCGGCGCGGAAGTCGTCAGCGATGCCCATGCTGGGTGCTGGTCGCATAACTTGCCGGCCACTTACGCATCGTTTGACCTTCAATGCGAGGTGATGGAGCCCGGGTTCGCCGCCCAGATCCCTTACCGCGTGGTGTTAGATCCCACCCGTCCAACAGCTGAATGGTCGCAGGCGCGTCTCAAGGCCTATCGTCAACTCGAGATCGACGTCCAGCCCGGGCTTGACACCGCTGAACACGCCAACCAATTCGCCACCAACCTAGATGTCATGATCGCCGACAGAGATCGGCTATGGAACGAAGTTCAACTACACGCCAGAGAAGCAGCTACCCTTAGGCAGCATCTTGCGACCATGACCCAGGACCGCGACAGGCTGTGGGAAGAAGCCAAGTCCTGGCATGCTGCTACCCTTGACGCGAAAGAAGCTCTTGGGGCCGGCAAGGCCGAAATAGCCAGATTATCCGGGGATTTGCTGGCGGTCCGCGACGATCGGGCGAAGCTTACCCAAGCAAATGCCGAATCGGCTGGCCTATTGCGAGAGTATGAAGAGCGCCTGACTGAGTCACAGCGAAACCTCGACGACATCACAAGGTCGATTGGCTGGCGGATCCTGCAGCGAGTTCGTCGAAGCGCAAGCTTTCGGGCGTTCTGGCGAGTTGGAAAGCGACTTGCGGGTCGCGATCCCCTGCCGTCCGTCGCGCCTGCGGTGTCACAGCCGACAAGCCCCGCTTTTACTTCGCCAGGGCGGACCGTTGTCGAAAACTGGAACTCGGCGGAATCGGAATGGCTGATTGAGACAACAACGAAACTTCCCGTCGCTATCGCGGTTTGCCACCCCGATTGGCGGGGAATTCGCAGCAGCGCCGAAAACCTCTTCACGAGCAGGTTGCTTGTCAACGACACCCTCGACACATCACAAATAGAGCGCACTGCCAGACTCTTTGCGGCCACGGGTTGTCGCAAGCTCGTCTTCAACGGATTCCCATCCTCTTATGAGGCCCTCCTTCACGAAGTGAAGCGTCTCTCGCCTCAAACACAGGTTTATGCCATCTGGTACAGCAGCTTCCTGCAACTCGGTGAGGATGCCAATTGGGCTGGCCTGGGAACGCTCGATCGGCTGAATCGCTCTGGCTTGATCGAAAAAGTAGGTTTCGCTAAACATGGCATGGCTGAGATCCTGGCCCCAACCGGGCTGCGAGCCGAATTTGTCATGAGCTGCGTGCGCAGAATCCCTGCATCAGCGTCGGCCGCCTCCGCTGGAGGCCCACATCTGGGGATTTGGGCGATTGAACCAATCTGGCGAAAGCTGCCCTATGCCATGCTGGCAGCGTGCGCCACGGTGCCCGGAGCGACCGTTCATGCAACCGGACACAATGAGCGATCGCAAGATCTGGCGAAATACCTCGGTATCCAAGTCGAGTTACAAACGCAACCTTTGCCCCAGGAACTCATGCCGCAAGCTCTGTCCAGAATGCATCTGAACCTGTACGTGACCCTGAGCGAGTGTGCGCCCATGTTGCCGTTGGAAAGCCTGGCCGCCGGAACGCCCTGCTTGATCGGACCGACCTCGCACTATTTTGAGGACGATGAGTATCTGCGGTCGCGCCTGGTGGTCCCCTATCCAGACCGTGCTTGGGTGATCGGACGAATGATCCGACAGGCGTTGACAGAGCGAGAGGCGATTATCGACGCCTATCGCGCCTATGCGCCTCACTACAATGAACGCGCCGGACGGCGCCTGCGCGATTTCCTGGATGCGGAGGCTGATGCCCACGTATGAAGCATGTCTGCTTTGTGACGGACGAAATCTATCCGGGCACGCCTGGCGGTATTGGCCGGCTGATCAGCGCGACGGCGCGGGAGTTACACGCAAGCGGACGTGCTGTGTCTCTACTCCTGACGGTCGATCAGATGCGCGCGGGAGCTTTTCGCGAGTACGCAGCCCGGGAAATGCCGGGTGTTTCGGTTTACACGCTTGAAGAACTGTTGAATGATTTAGTGCCTGACGAGCGCATCCCCCTCTGGGCATTCCACTTCGAGTCATATCATCGCTCCTATCGGGTGGCACTCGCGTTACGGCGCTTGATCGCCATCACGGATATCGATGGGGTGGAATTCAACGACTACCAGGGCCTGGGTTATGTAACCTTGAAATGGCGAAGGCTGTGGGGAGATCCGTTCGCTCACATCGATATGTGGGTGCGCCTCCACGGCTCACTGAAAATGTGCCTTTCGGTGGACGACGCAAGGCGTTACACGCCCGAAGAAACACAGGTTTTCGCCATGGAGACGTATAGCCTCCGCCATGCCGACGCCTGGATCAGCCCATCGAAGGATGTTGCGAATTGGTATGCTCAGATGTACGAAATTCCGGCCAAGAGGGTCATTGTAGGCACCCCGGAGTTTGAGCACCATGGAACCGGCCACACTCACCATCGGACGTCCCATGAGGTGTTCAAGGTTCTGTTCTACGGGAAGCTGCAGCATCTCAAAGGCCCAGACCTGTTGATCGACGCGGCTCTGAGCCTCATTCGACAGAGCAAAAGAAACGTCGAATTCGTGTTTGCAGGTCCTGATGTCGAGCACCCGTGGCTCGGCTCAACCCAAGCCGAACTCGAAAGGCGCATACCCCCCTCGATTCGTTCGAGGTTTTCATTCCTGGGCCGGATTGATCCTAGCGAGCTTCAAGGGCTCGCCGAGACGTGCGATGTCGCTGTGGTGCCGAGCCGGGCTGAGACATTTTGCCTGGCGGCCCACGAACTCAACTGGATCGGAATACCTTTGGTTCTCAATCGAATCCCGGCATTCCAGGCGTATTTCGAGGATGGAAAAGACTGCCTGTTTTTTGATGGAAGCGCCGCGAAGCTGGCGAGTGCGCTCATGAGCCTTATTGACGGCTCCGTCGACTCGAACCATTGGCGCTGGAATGCGGCGAGTGTTGTGAGCCAACAGCGCACAAGCGCCGCCTATGCCGATCTAGATGCAGGACATAAGCACGGGTTGGAACCTACCGGCGCATCACACGACGAGATGCCGCTTGTCAGCGTCATCGTGCCCTACTTCGAGATGCACGACTACATAGACAATACGCTCACGTCTATCCTTTCCAGTGACCACAGCCGCTTACAGATCATCGTTGTCGACGATGGCTCCCGATCCGTGTACGCACGGCAGAAGTTCGACGCACTTGCCCAACACTTTTCCAAAGACGAGCGCTTCATGTTCATCCGTAAAGACAACGGCGGGTTGGGAAGCGCTCGAAATCTCGGCATCCGAAGCGCAAAGGGCGAATACATCCTGCCTCTCGACAGCGACGACGTAATCGAACCCGACTACATCACAGCGGCGGTCCAGGCTTTAACAAACTGCCCGGATCTGGAGGCCGTCAGTAGCTATGTGAGTTACTTCCAGGATGGAACGGCGCCTCAAGATGCTGTTGATTACGTGATCCCTTACGACTTGCATCCGGTCCTGATCGCGGTTGAGAATCGGGCGGGTGTTGCTTGCAGCGTCTTTCGTCGACGGCTGTTTGACCGGTTTTTCTACGACGAACGGCTCACAGCTTACGAGGATTGGGATCTCTGGTGGTCGATTGCCGAAAATGATCTGACCGCCGAGGTCATGCCACGCATCCTTTACCGATATCGTCGTCGAACCAGCAGCATGTTTCACTCCACCGGCATGTCGCGCCATCGTCATCTGCTGCAGACGATATCCGAAAAGCACGACCGTCTCTTCGTCAAATATGGCGGCCAAGTTTTTCGCCATTTGCAGGCGGCCGAGAACGATGCAGGACCGACGTCCGCGGTCTCCCGTCAGAGCCGCATCGCATCGGCGCGCGACTTGTACCGTGAAGCGCGCGACCTCCGAGACACCACGACCTATCGTCTGGGCCGCTGGCTTCGCAATCTCAAAGTTGACCTGCAGAACCGCCTATCCGCACGAACAGATCCTCACGAAGTGCCACATCGCGTGGCCATCCGTGCCCTCGAAAGCGGGCGCCGCGAAGCCAAAGGGCGCGAGGTATGGTTCGTCGGATTGCGTACGGACGAAAGTGGGGTCTTTCAGCTGCGCGCGCTGCGCTCATCTGGCGCCTGGGTTAGGCGAGCGATAAGCCACCCGATCCTGGATCAGTGTCTGCTGGCCGCTGGCGGGGAGGCCGCACTCGAGGGTCACGCCCGGGGAGAGGCGCTGCACTTCGCCTTTTTGCACCACCCCTGGAGCGGGCAGGTGGCGATCACGATTGACGGGAAGACCACGACCTTTGACCTCTTTGCCTCAGAGGGGGACACGGCCTTCAAGGAGTATCGTTGGGCCGCTGGAAGTTGGTCTGGACCGAGCATGATACAGTAGGTTCAACGGCCGTTACTCAGCGTCGAGACAAAGGCGTATTTGTGCGACTACAGTCCAGAATAAGCGCAGCATCAACCGCGCAGATCTGCCCTGATGACGCAAACGACCTCGCGAACGATACCTGGGTGTTACTGATCCCTGTAAAACCATTGTCGCTTAGGTGACAATGGGAGGTATGCGAACGATTGGGACCAACCGGCAAGTCGATGAGCGCAAGCAGCGCGGGCTAGAACTGCTGAAGAACGGGTTGTCTCCGGCTGAAGTGGCGTCTCGGCTGGGCACGACGGTTCGAACGGTGCAGCGCTGGCGCAAAGATGAGCAGGACGGCGTGAACCGCGTCCGCAAGAAGACCGGGCGGCCGTCCAAACTGACGGAAACCCAACTCCGCCGCCTGGCTCGCCAGTTGAAACGTGGGGCTCGGGTGCATGGCTACCATGACGAGCATTGGACGCTGGATCGGATCGCGCACCTGATCTGGGAGTTGTTTCGGGTGCGCTATCACCCCAGCAGTCTGTGGTACGTGATGGATCGGATGGGCTGGAGCAGTCAGAAGCCCAGGCGGCAAGCGGTCCAGCGCGACGATGAGCTCGTGGCGGTCTGGATTGAGAGCGAGTTCCCGCGGATAAAAAAAGCGCCGGCGACTCGGCGCCAGTCTGGCGCTGGAGGATGAGAGCGGGTTTTCGCTGGTTTCGCCGCTCAAAGGGACGTGGTCCCCACGCGGCGAGACCCCGGTGTTCCGGACCTTGATCACCCACCATCAGCGCCTGAATGCGCTGAGCGTCTTGGTGGTCACGCCGGGCGGGAGATAGCTGCGGCTGATCAGCCGGCTGATGCGCCAGAATGTCAGCGGCGAGCAGATCATCAGTCTGCTCAAGCGCTTGTTGCGGCTGGTGCCTGGCGAGATCGTCCTGGTTTGGGACAACCATCCGATCCCTCGCCGGCGGATGGTTCAGGCATTCATCGCCCAACACAAACGATTGCATGTCTTCCATTTCCCAGCCTATGCGCCCGAACTCAACCCAGCGGAGGGGCTTTGGGTCCAAGCGAAGAAATACACCGCAGGTAAGGCGCCCATGCACATCCGGGCCCTGTATCGCTTGGTCTACGCCGCGCTCAAGCGCACTACCACGTCACAGCGCCGCCTCCGGGCATGCATCAAGGGAACAAGGCTCCCATGGCTCTAAAGCGCGGCGACAATACTTCAGCAAAGATCAGTAGCTACGTGAGACCCTTTCAATGCTTCTTAGCAAGGTCATGGCGATATTCACCGATCGCAAGCGCTTGGCGGCGGTCTTGTTTGCGACAGCCGTCGGATTCGCTGCGATGTTGGACTATTTGGCGCGCTGGATTCTGCGACGGCCGGAAGTCGGATCTATCGAAGCTATGTTTCTGGCCTCTTATCTGTGGCTGGTCTTTGGTGGACTAGGATTTTCCTGGTTCGGCTTCGCCATTTTCCCTTTTTGGAAAGATCTAAGAAGGGTGCGCGCGGGACTTTTAGCGGCGATTTGCCTGGCCGGCGGCTTTGCACTCACCTACGTGATCCCGTCAAATCCGCCACGCGCCCTACCGTCGTATCACACCATCACGGTCGATGCCACAGGCGAGCGTAACCCCTCATCGCAAAGCTCCGAAGTCTGGGTCTTGGGCCTGCCCGACAACACGCCGCCTGAACACATCGGCCAACACGTGACAACCACTGGAACGTGGGAACAACGCGATACGGCGTTCCTCTCCTACCAAAACCAGCCTGCATCCTTGACCTGGTCGGGGTGGGCTACGCCCGGAGGTGCGTTCACCCTGCTTCGCCATCCATGGTCGGGCATCGTGATCGTGACAGTCGATGGGAAGCAGGAGCGTGTCGATCTATTCACCACCGATTCGGGATCGTACGTGGTCGATCCCGCACAACAAACTGGGTTCGTGGGCCTTGCGTTTGCCATGCGCCTGATCGAATCCATCATCTTTGCCGGCGTCCTGGCGGGATTGGGCCGTTGGCCCGCTCTAGGCAAGCGCGAAATGGTCTGGCGCGCCGAAGGTGATGTCCGCGTGGGATGGATGGGTGGATTGATATGCGCCGCCGGTTGGTTGGCGTATTGGCTGCTGTTCTGGCCGGGCCTTTTCAGCAGCGACTCCAGCGATCAGTGGCTCCAGATCGCGCTCGGTCGATTTTCGGATGCCCATCCGGCGTTCCACAGCATGGTCAACTGGCTGATCACACGCCTGTGGTTCTCGCCAGCAGCGGTCACCCTGGCGCAGATCCTCGCAATGAGCGCAGTGGCCGGCTGGGCGTTCACCCTGGCATACCGCTGGGGGGCGAGCAAGCGCCTCATCCTCGTGGCAGCCGTCCTCTGCGCCGGGGCGCCGATGAACGGACTGATCGTGAACACCCTGTGGAAGGACGTCGACTACTCCATCGCCTTGACGGCGCTCGCGCTCGCGGCCCTGGACATCGCGTTGACCGATGGCCGGTGGCTTCGATCGAATGGGCACATCACCCTTCTCATCGGACTGGGTGTGTGCGTGGCGCTTTTCAGACACAACGGCATATCAGCGGCTTTCGCAACGCCGGTCGTGTTGCTGGTGTTCGTCAAACGCGCCTATTGGCCCCGGCTTATTGCGACCCTGGCAGCCACATTGGGCCTGTGGTGGTTCATCCGTGGCCCTGTCTACGATTGGGTCGGAGTCATCCGGCTCGCAGATGCCCGCTACAGCATCGCGCCGCTGATGTCGCAGCTCGCAGCCCACATGAAAGCAAGGACGCCTCTCACCGACGAGGAGCAGGCTTACATCGCGACGTTTGGTCCGCTCGATCGGGCGTGGCCGTATTCGTGCTACACCATCGACCCACTCTTCTATGGCACCGACCTGAATTGGGGAACGGCTGCCAGTGAACCCATCAAACTGGCCGAGTTGGTGGCGGCTCTCGATGTGCGCAACCCGGCGGCAGCTCTCGAAGAGCGCACATGTCGGCTCTCAATCGTGTGGGAAGTCAACAATCCGGTCCCGTACCCCACTTATTACGTCCCGATAGACGTCGATGGAGCAGGTCATTGGGTCTACAACCATCCAGAGTGGGTCATCACGATCATGAACGAGCAGTTGCCGGGGATGACCATGCCGATCGCCAGCCCGCCGTTTCCGGAACTGACAGCGGTCTTCACTCGCTTTTACCTGTCGGCGATCGCTGGACCCTTCGCTTTCCTCTGGCGCCCCGCTTTCTTCACCTATCTGCTTTTCGCCGGCGCACTGCTTTGGTCTTGGCGGGCGAAAAGCCTTAAGCCCGTGGCGCTGATCGTCCCGCTGGCGTTGCACACTGCACTGTTGGGGGCCCTGCTTCCGGCGCAGGATCCGCGCTACATGTATCCCGCGGTGCTGTTGATGTTTATCGTCTGGCCGGCGTTGTTGCGCTCGCCGCACCTCCCCGCATCCGATCCCACGGCGCCGATCAAGGACGAGCGATCGCTGGCAGCATCAACCACTGGCTCGGGATCGGCGGCACGCTGATGGCATACAGCGCGCCCATCTGATCAGCTGCAACGGCCAAGAAACGGTGGAGGCGGTTTGTCGGCGACATGGGATCTCGGACACGACGTACCATCGCTGGAAGCAGCTGTATGAAGGCCAGGATACGGCCGAGGTGCGGCGCGCTCGCGAGTTGGCGGTGGAGAACGCGCGCCTGAAGCGGTTGCTGGCCGAGCGCGATCTCGAGATCGATGCGCTCAAGTCCGTGTTGAAAAAAAAACGGTGAACGAGCGACGCCAGGTGGTGGCCGAGTTGCGAGCGGCTGGGCTGTCGGAGCGCCGTAGTTGTGCGCTGGCCGGGATCAGTCGCTCGTGCCTGCGCTATCAGCCGCGGAGCCACGGTGGTGGCCGACTTGCAAGCCTTTGCGCAGCAGCATCGCCGCTGGGGCTATCGACAAGCCGCAGCCACGTTGCGGCGCCGCGGGCAGCGGGTCAACGTCAAACGCGTGCATCGCGTGTGGAAGCAGGCGGGGCTGCAAGTGCCTGCCCGGCGGCGACGTCGGACACGGGTCGGGTCGCACACCGCGGCTCAATACCCGCATCGTGCTGAGTATCCGGGGCACGTGATCACCTACGACTTCCTGCAGGACGCGACGACCGACGGGCGAGCGGCGCGGATCCTGACGGTGACCGACGAGTTCACGCGGGAGAGTTGGGCCATCGCGGTGGCGCGTTCGTTTCCGGCCAGCCGGGTGATCCAGGTCCTGGCGAAGGCCTTTGCGGAGTGGGGCACGCCGCGCTTCGTGCGCAGCGACAACGGTCCCGAGTTCATCGCGCAGGCGGTGGTGGCGTGGCTGTATCGCCAGGGTATTGACACGCATCACATCGATCCGGCGGATCGACACGATCCGGGCTCGCCCTGGCAGAACCCGTTTGCTGAGGCGTTCCACAGCCGGTTCCGTGACGAATGTCTGGACCAGGAAAGCTTCGCCGGCCTCCTGGAGGCCCAGGTGATCTGCGAGCACTATCGCCAACATCACAATCGCAGCCGGCTGCACAGCAGTCTCGGCTATCTCACACCGGTGGAGTTCCATGAGCAGTGGCGCTCGGCTCATCCAAGTGAACCCATCGCAGAGCGTGCCTCACTGGCCCTGAGCCGGCCTGAAAGGAGCCAAGGATCGACCGACCCTGCGACGATGACACGATCGATACCTGATTCAATTCGATGAGTCTCCCATTTCACGTGGTCCTAAAGATGGGGGCTGCCCAAACTCGGCGACGGGACAACAGTCAATCGCTTTTTGTCCATCGCGGTGAGAGGACTGCCTGCCGACGTCGCAACACTCGCTGCCAATGCCGGCAACACCTGCGCATTGACCTCGGCGGGCGGAGTCACGTGTTGGGGACGAATTGGGGGCCTGATCGATGGAAGCAGCGCCACCTCTTTCAGCACCACGCCAATCGCCGTAACCGGACTGAACGGAAACGCAACGGCAATTGCCATCGGATCTGACCACGGTTGTGCCTTGCTTGAGACAAAGACGGTCAAGTGTTGGGAGTTTAACAGCTATGGGCAACTGGGTGACGGTACTCAGAATGACGCCGCCACGCCCGTCGACGTGATCGGTCTGACGGGTAATGCGGTGGCCATTACAGCGGGGTATTGGCACACCTGCGTTGTATTGGACACTGGCGGCGTCATGTGTTGGGGAATGAACGTGTCCGGCCAACTTGGAAATGGGTCTGTAACGTGGCTTCCCAATTCACCCGGCGACGTGATCGGCCTAACGAGTAACGTCGTCGACATTGCGGCTGGGATTTCCCACACGTGTGCACTCATGGACGATGGCCGCATCAGGTGCTGGGGAGATAACTCTCTGGGCCAGCTCGGTGACGGGACAGCCTATCAAGAGTCCACTGTTCCCGTTGAGTTGAGCAGGATAACAAATGATGTCGTCGCGATCTCCGCGGGTGGGTGGCACACCTGTGCGCAGATGCAGACCGGCATCGCCAAGTGCTGGGGGGCTAACCATACGGGCCAACTCGGCGACGGGACGCCATCGTCGGAGCCGTCAGTTCCGGTTGATGTGAACGAGCCCGGGGTCAGCTGGGTTACTCTCTCTGCTGGAGGCTATCATAGTTGCGGATTGACGTCGACCGCCGAGGTCAAGTGCTGGGGCTCGAATGGCAATGGACAGTTGGGTGTTGGAGCGACCAACGTTATTGAGCCTCCCATCGACGTGGTGGGTTTGAGCGGCCCAGTGAGCGCGATTTCGACGGGTGACGGACATGCCTGCGCGTTGACGGCACAGGGTGGCGTGCAGTGTTGGGGCGCAAACAGCAACGGCCAACTCGGAGATGGCACTCTGGTGTCCCATTTCACGCCGGCTGACGTGGATGGACTGACGACCGGCGTGGTTGCAATCAACGCGGGCGGGAAGCACACCTGTGCACTGATGAATACCGGAACCGTCAAATGTTGGGGACACAACCAATTTGGCCAACTTGGCGATCAAACCACGTGGGATCGGTTGACGCCAGTCGATGTCGCCGCTTTGCCAAAGGATGTCATCTCGATCACTGCAGGGAGCGAACACTCCTGTGCCTTTACCATGACGGGCGGCGCCTGGTGCTGGGGGTCCAACCTCCACGGGCAGCTCGGCGTCACAACCGCGGGATATGGCTCGTCCACTGCAAGAGAGGTGTGGGGATTACCAGGTGGCGTTGTCGCTCTAGAGGCAGGCGACGATCGAACCTGCGCTTTGACTTCCGTAGGAGGGGCCAAATGTTGGGGCGATTTGGCCTACGGCCGGCCCACCGTCACTTCCGAAGGGGCGCCGCCCATTTCCTATGACAGTCAATCGCCTACCGACGAGCAGGGCTGGATCAGCGGAGGTACCCTGATAGCGGTTGGCGAGAGTCACAATTGCGCGTTCACTGTAGCCCCTGTCCTGGTGTGTTGGGGGGAAAACGTCATCGGCAGAGTGGGGTGGGGCTCCTATCCTGGTTACCTATTGCAAAACAGCCTGGCTCCTGTTCCGGTGCCCCTTCTGGATGGAATGGATATCAAAGCCATTTCTTCGGCCTATCAACACGACTGTGTAGTAACAACCCGAGAACGGGCCCTTTTTTGCTGGGGACACAACGAATATGGCCAGGGAGGGCTTCAGATGAACAGGACGCCCCTCAAAGTTGAAGGGCTTGCTGATGAAATGATCGGCGTCTCAGCCAGCTCCACGTACACCTGCGCGGTCACGGCCAGCGGCGGTGCCAAGTGTTGGGGCCTCAATATGACAGGCAATCTGGGAGTCGATCCGGGGTGGAACCCCGTCGACGTCATACAGCTCAGCGGTGGTCCGGACACTTCGTCTTTGAGCGGTTACGTTCTTGACCTGGATGGACAACCGGTTTCCGGTGCGATGGTCACCACGAACTACGGGCAGACTGCCACGACGGACGCCGATGGGCAATACGTGTTGAATGACCTCACCAGGGGTTTCCACTCGTTTGTTGTGCAAAAAGCTGGTTATGGCTTCACTCAGGCCGCCCTATCCGTCAAGGTACCTGCACCAGAGCGGAGCCGACGTTTACGGGCTATGCCATCAAGTTCCTTCGACTTCCAGCCCTCCTGCGCTGACCGGCAAACTCGAACCCGATCCTCCGATGCGCCTGTAGGCGGGTTTCGAGGACTCTGCTCTATGTGCAACGTGTCCCATGGGCCTCACGCTGGTTGCTACGCTTTCACGGTCAGCGAAAAGCGATCGATCGGTCGCCAGGTTGAGTGTGGTCGCACCAACCAGGTTTACCTTCCGATAATCGGAAGATGGATGGCGCCGGGCGCGACCCAGACCTCCAAGACATCGGGAGTCGGATCAGATACTCCCGCCGCATTGGTCACTGTCAACTTGAAGATCAGCCGCCCGCCCTGAGCCGGGGCGATAAAAGTCGGCGTCATCGAGGCCGGATCGTTAAGCATGGCTTGTGGCCCGGCGATCTGGGCCCATTGAAACGTCAATGGCAGATGTGCTCCTGTGTCGACGCTGGCCTCACCGGAGAGCGAGACGAGTTCGCCGGCCTTCACAACGAGATCGTCCCCGGCGTCAGAGATCGGTGGCCACGCCACAACTCGATACAACGTCACGATGTTCTCGCGATATCGACTGACGACGAACTGGCCGTTCACGTCATCATAGACGGAGATGAGTGTACCAATCGGGGTTTGTCCGAGCACACTGTTGTCTTGAGTCACCGCGCCCGTCGTTGTGGCGGCGTCGGCATTGAAAATCGTCACGGCGCCGGCGTTTGCGAGAGCACCATTGTCCCAGAGGCAGGACGTGATGGCCACAAAGCCGTCGACTGCGATTGGGCCGAAACACAATTCGCTCAGTCGGTCGTTGGCGCTGGTGCCAATCAGGCTGTTCGATGGATCCACAGGTCCTATGATCCCGGACGCGCCGTTGCCGAAGGTTACTGCTCCTGCATCGACGACAGAGCCGTTATCCCAAGCAGGTGAGCTCACCAGGTAGTTGGCGCCGTCTGCGGTTAACGTGATCTGGGCGCCGACCCTATCGTAGGCCGTTGTTCCCACCAAACTGTTGGTGGCATTCACGGTTCCACGTACGCCAACGCGTCCATCGCCCCATGTCACTGCGCCGACGTCGGTTGCTGAACCATCGTCCCAGTTCGGTGCGGCAACAACGTAATTACCGTCAGCAAGTTCGAGGGCCCAGTACGAGCTTTGTGGGATCGCTGGAAGACCCGTCAGGCTGTTAAGACTGGAGATGGTGCCAGTCAATCCGGTAGCTCCGTCCATCCAGGTAAGAACGCTGAAAGCGTAGCTCCATATCAACACATTGTCTGTGTGATTCATACGTTGGACGCTTGAGCTCCGACCTTCGAGGTGGGCAAAGGTTCCGATGCGCCCTTCTGGGATATCGCCCACCAGACTGTTAGAGACGCTGACCTCGCCGGTCAGGCCGGTGGCTCCATTGATCCAGGTAATCGCTCCAGCATTGGGCGCACCCGGAGCATCCCATTCCGAGTTGGAAATCAAGGCATTGCCGTTTCGAAGCGGGATGATAACTTGGCCTCCGAAGTCCCACGCGCTAGTGCCAACAAGGCTATTGCTTGGGCCAACCACGCCCACGAGGCCGACTGAGTCGTTCACCCAGGAAACTGCGCCGACGTTCGCTGTGACGCCATTGTCCCAATATGGACTGGACACGAGGAAATCCCCGGCTGACAAACAGGTGACTTCATCACCGACCGAATCATCAGGGAGCCAACCGATCAGGCTGTTGCCAGCTGTCACAGGGCCGACAGGCGGATTAGTCTCATCGATCCACGTGACGGCGCCTACGTCTGGAACCAGTCCATTATCCCAATCCGGAGTCATCGTCAGACGGTGATGACGAGCAGCGCAACTCAAAGTTCCAACGTGGTCTTCTGCGCTGGTGCCAACCAGCCTGTTGGACGTCGTCACGGGGCCGGTGACGCCTGTGGCGGCATCGCCCCAGGTGATTGCGCCAGCATCCACGATTCCGCTTCGATCCCACGTCGGAGTTTGGACCGCATAATCGCCATTAGTCAGTACAACAGCGACAGGGCGTTGGTTGACACCCCCTCCCACCCGGTCGCCCGACGTGGACCCAACCAGACTGTTGGCTGACGAGACCGCGCCTGCTGTGACGGTGTTCGCTGCCAGCCAGGTCACGGCACCGGCGTCGATGATCGCACCATTGTCCCAATCCGGGCTACCGGCCACGTAATTGCCGTTCGGCAATTCAACGATTGGCAAGGCACCTACGCGATCGCCAGCCGAGGAACCGACCAGGCTGTTCGCAGGTCCTACAGCGCCCGTCAGGCCGTTCATGCCATCGATCCAGGTGAGGGCGCCTGCGTCGCCCGCGGAGCCATTGCTCCAATTGGGGCTATGCACCACATAATCGCCAGATTCCAACGGTATTCCGGCGGCGCGTACTCCGTACAGGCCGTCGCGTCTTCCGATCTGGTCATCAGTGGTGGAGCCGACCAGGCTGTTCACTGCGTTGATGGGGCCCGAAATTCCCAGAGTGCTGTCGCCCCAGGTGACGGCGCCGGCGTTCACCGCGCCGCCATTGTCCCATTCAGGGTTGATGACAATGAAGTTGCCATTGGCAAGCACAATGGTCTGGGCCCAATAGAAGTCGCCCTCATGACTTCCCACAAGGCTGTTGCCAGGTCCAATCGGGCCCACGATGCCGGTCGCGCCATTGATCCATGTCGCAGCACCCCCATCGGGCGTCATTCCGTTATCCCATTCTCGGCTAATGATCACTGCGTTTCCGTTGGGTAACAACGCCACGTTGAAAGAACGCTCGCCAACGTGATCTCCTGTTGTGGAACCCACCAGGCTGTTGCCAGGGCCTACAGCCCCTGCAATTCCTGCATCGCTGGCAATCCACGTGATGGCCCCAGCATCGACGGCCGAACCGTTGTCCCAGTCACCGTTGAACACAAGGACGTTTCCATTCGTCAAGGTCAAGCCATCGTCTTGGATCCAACTCGTTCCGATGTGATCCAGCGCCGTGGAACCGACAAGGCTGTTGGAAGCGCTCACTACACCATCGAGGCCGGTTTGCCCATTGATCCAGGTCAGGGCGCCGGCGTCAACGACGTTTGCACGGTCCCAGAACGGGCTGGCGACCAGGGCATTTCCACCCGGCAGCGCCAACACGCCGCCACTGCCCACCTGATCGCCTGCCGAGCTTCCAACCAGTTGGCTAAGGATGGCCCCCGTTGCCCCGGACACCACATAGGCTGCGCCCACATCAGCGGCATCACTGGCGTCATAGCCGGGATCGACCACGACAAAATTGCCGTTGCCCAACAGAGTCAGATTCCGACCGAACTGATCGCTCCCATTCGGGCCGATTACGTCAATGTGCAGACTGGAGCCGCTCTGCGCCCGAGCGCCAGCCCTCGGCGCCAGGAGCAGCAAGCACATAACGACGGATGGAAAGATTGTCGTCGGTAGCCTTTTTGACATGGTGACCTCCCACTCACGGACTACGAAGGCCATACTGACTGAACGGACCAGTGAAAGGGACTAGCTCGCATCCTCGACCAATCAATAAGCTTCAACTGCTTCGCTCGTCAAGGATGAGCCACCATCGGCAAGGTCAACCACTCTGTCGGGATCGGCAGCACGCCGACGGCGTACAGCGCGCCCATCTGATCAGCTGCAACGGCCTCGACCCGGTAAACCACCGTGGCTTTGTTCGAGGTCAGGTCGTACGCAGCCACCCGGGTCTGTCCGGCGACGTTCGCCGCCAGCAGGTGTGCTGCCCGAGGCTCGCCAGGCAACGATCCATGCCAAAGGCCGATCTCGTCAATGATGAAGTACGCGCTGGAGGAAGTATTCAAGCGCAGGCTATCGATCGCCGAGGCGTGGGAAACGCCCTGCAATACTGCCGACTCAGCGGATATACCCTGGTCGAGGTCCAATGCGTTCAACGCCTTTTCGAGGGGATCCACGTAAAGAATCCAGGTATTGTTATAAAATACACCGTAGTAGTCCGAACAACAGGGATGAGGTTGAATTGCAGACGGAGGCAGTTGAGCAATAAGCTGCCCTGGAACAGACAAGATGGCATAGCGATGGGCTGCCGCGAACTCGGCACCTGTCACGGACCCAAAAGGGGAAGACCAACTCCACAGAATTTGGACATCGTCCAAAGTGGCAGCACGACCCAGATCCTCGATATAAAGCAAGTGCCGGGGTGCCGTATCGAATAGAGAACGATGAGCGAACAGGAACGCTGACCCATCCCGTGCTATATCGTACAGGATCGTAATGGCCTCTGATCCCGCCGGAACTACCACCGTGGGACTGGTGCTGCCTTCGATCGGAACGGACAGAATGTCGCGGTAACGTTCGAACACCACATGTTGGCCGTCGCCAGTAATCAAGAACCAGCCCGGCCAAGCAGTGCCAAGCAGCGTGCCCCCGAACGTTGGGCCGGCCAGGGCCACGCTGTACAACGACTTGGGATCCGTGGAGATCGAGTCAGGCTGCCCAAACGCGTACACGGCATAGGCTTGATCCGAACTGATCGCATAGTCGAGCACATAATGGCCGCTGGGCGTCAACGGTGACACGCGCTCGGCGGTGTCGCTATCCCCGGGCACACGGTACAGTTGCGGCTGGCCCAGGACTTCCTGATCGGCCAGGTAGATCACGGTCCCGTCGTCGAGCACGTCGTATGCGCGCACCTCCGCCCCGGCCGGCATCGGCGGCGTGAGCGGCGCAGCACCGCCACCACCCATCATCACGTACGACAGCCCCGCCACGCCCGAGCGGAACACCACAGCCGAGCCATCAACCGTCAGTCGGAAGCTCGGCCGACGTGGGTCGCTATCGGCGTCGTCGACAAAGGTTTCGGCCAGCTTAACCGGAGCAGGCGCCGGATCGATGTGCGCCAGATCTCGGTCGGTTGGCCTGCGATGCTGACGCTGTAGACCACCGTGTGGTCGTCCGGGCCAATCACGAACCGTAAGATCCGGCTGTCGGGTGCCAGGGCATGGCTCAAGCGCCCAGGCGCCGCCCACGCCGGTCGTGGCGCCGGCGCAGTCATCAATGACGCCAGGATCAGGCCCACACTCAAGAGGCGCCCAATGGGATCCATGCTTCCTCAATTGAAAAGTACCGTTCCACAGCCCTGACACCGGATCGAGCGTCCAGGTGAAACCAGGTGCCCCAAACCCGCACAAGGCCTTGGGACCTAGCACTGCAAAAGCATTGACAGGAACGTCCCCGCGCTTGCAATGACGCCTGCTGGGCACACCACCGTTTTGACACTCAGTCTCTGAACGTTCGTCCGCATGTATCGAGCGGCCATCCTGAAAGCACGTTTACATGAAGTCATCATACGGCGATTTGCTCTAGATCACCATCGGAAGATTTATGTAAACTCTCGAACTTCACCTGCCCATCGCGAAAGGGGCTTCATTCATCGTGATTAATTGGTGACAGTCGAGGGCTCCATCGATAAGTCGACCGTGGTAGAGTTCTGGGCTGTCAACCAGGTCTATTGTGGAACGCGGCGATGTCCGAGTAGGACATCGCACTGTGATGGCGGCCTGCGGTCGTCGCCACAATGAATGCGTTTGTAAACGATTGCGTTACCCGCCCTGGGTAAAGAGACCCTGTATAGATATGGCCTCTCGGGCGTGTCCCGAGAGTTTGATCGCGCCCGGCGCTGGTATTTGGCGCTATCGCCGGTCCACACGCTGTGTTGAGGAGAACGCCGATGATCCCGATCGCTAAACCCCACGTTGGAGACGACGAAATCCAGCAAGTACTGGCCGTGTTGCAGAGCGGCATGCTCGTGCAGGGCAGCCGCGTCAAAGGACTTGAAGAACGTTTCGCGGCCGTGAGCGGCACCCAGCATGCCGTTGCCACGAGCAATGGCACGACCGCCCTGCACCTTTCATTGCTTGCGCATGGCATCGGAACCGGCGACGAAGTCATCACCGTCGCCTTCACGTTCATCGCCACCGTCAACGCCATCTTGATGACCGGGGCAAAACCCGTCTTCATCGACGTCAGGCCAGATACGTTCAACCTCGATCCTGAGCTAATCGAGGCGGCCATCACGCCGCGCACAAAGGCCATTTTGCTCGTTCATCTCTACGGCCAAATGTGCGACATGGACCCGATCATGGCGATTGCGGTCAAACACAACCTGGCCGTCATCGAAGACGCCTGTCAGGCCGTCGGCGCGACTTATAAGGGACGAATCGCCGGAAGCCTGGGCACCGGCACGTTCAGCCTCTATGCGACCAAGAACGTCATGAGCGCCGAGGGCGGCATGATCACGACCCAGGACGCCGCGTTCGCCGAGCACTGTCGGCTACTGCGAAACCACGGCATGAAGGTGCGATACCATTACGAGATGCTCGGCTACAACTATCGCATGTCGGACCTCCATGCCGCGATCGGCCTGGCGCAGATGGAGCGATTGACGGAGTGGACCGGCGCCCGCCGGGTCAACGCCGAGTATTTCAATGCCCACATCACAAGCGTGGTCACGCCAAGAGTGGCGCCCGAGTACGGACATGTCTGGCATCAGTACACCATCCGCGTGCCTGACGGGAAGCGCGACGCCGCATTGGAGCAATTGACGGCCAACGGCGTCGGCACCAGCATTTTCTATCCATTCCCCGCCCATAAACAGGCCTACGTGCGTGACATCGTCGGCGACGTTCAGCTGCCGGTCACTGAACAACTCGGCCACGAAGTGATCTCGCTCCCGGTCCACCCAGGCCTCTCCCAGGCCGATCGGGAAAAGATCGTGTACGAAGTCAATCGCTTGTAGCGAACGGCGCACCCAATTCATGAAAGCACACTTATGACTCGCGTCGCTGTTGTTGGCACTGGCAGCATGGGCAAGAACCACGTCCGTGTGCTGCGGGAAATCCCGAGCGTCGAGCTGGTCGGGCTTTCTGACCCAAATGTCTCAGCCGCCCGCCCCCTGGCTGATCGCTATGGCCTTTCGTTGTACCCAACCGTCGAGGCCTTGATTGCCGAAGGTCGGCCCGAGGCCGTGGTCGTCGCCACACCGACGGTTCACCATTGCGCGGTGGCCACGCTTCTGATGGAGCACCATATTCACGTGTTGGTGGAAAAACCCATCGCCTCGACCCGGGCCGAAGGCCAGTCGATGATCGAAAAGGCGGCAAGAAATAATGTGGTGCTTTCGGTCGGCCACATCGAACGCTTCAACCCGGCGGTGGTAGCCGTCCGGCAGCATCTAAACGAGGGCCGCCTGGGGCGGTTGTTCCAGATCGACGCGCGCCGACAGGGGCCCTACCCCGAGCGCATTGGCGACGTCGGCGTCGGCGTCGACCTGGCCGTGCATGAGCTCGACATCATCCGCAATCTGAGTGGATCGGAAGTGGTGTCGGTCTTTGCCGAGGCCGCTTACACGATCAACAGCCAACGCGAAGATCTGCTCGTGTCGGTCTTGCGACTGGCGAACGGCACCATCGGCACCTTGACCATCAGCTGGCTTTCGCCCACGAAGACGCGCGAACTCTGCCTGACCGGCGCACGCGGCATGTACCGCTTGAATTACCTGACGCAGGACCTCGAGTTCTTCGAGAACGCGTCGATCGACGGCCATGCCGATTGGGAAACCATGCAGATCCTGCGAGGTGTGAGCGAAGGCCAGATGATCCGACATGCCATCCGAAAGAAAGAACCTCTGCGCGCCGAGCTAGAAGCGTTTCTTGCGGCAGTGCGCGATGACGGCCCGGTTGTGGTCTCCGGCACTGATGGCCTTCGTGCCCTGGAACTGGCCGAGGCCTTGCTGACATCGGCAAGCGAACGGCGACCGGTGCTCCTCGACCCTCAATAGCGCATTCAGTTCACGTCTGAGGTACACGGCGATGTACAAGGGTTTGCGCGTCGGGGTCGTTGTCCCGGCCTACAACGAAGAGAAGCTGATCGGCACGACCATTGAGAGCATTCCGCCGTTTGTGGATAGGATCATCGTGATCGATGACTGCAGTCAGGACCGGACGTCCGAGGTCGCGCAGCAGTACGTCGAGCGCGACCCGCGTGTCGTGTTGCTGCGCCACGAGCGCAACCAGGGTGTCGGCGGCGCAATCATGACGGGCCACGCGCAGGCCCTCCGCGACGAAGTCGATGCCGTTGCGATCATGGCCGGAGACGCTCAGATGGATCCTGCGGATCTCCCCGGCCTGCTCGACCCCATCGCGGAAGGAAAAGCCGATTACACCAAGGGCAACCGGTTTGCGTTTCGCGAAACCTGGGAGGTCATGCCGCGGATCCGGTACTTCGCCAACGCCGGCCTTTCGATGCTCAACAAGATTGCCAGCGGTTACTGGCACATCAGTGATCCCCAGATGGGCTACACCGTTATCTCGCGCCGGGCCCTGCAGACCCTGGATCTGAAGAACATCACAAAGGGCTACCAGTTCGAGAACTCGATGCTTTTGCATCTCAACGTTCACGACCTCAGGGTCGTCGACGTTCCGGTGAAAGCGATCTACGGCATCGGAGAGAAATCCGGGATCAGCCATTGGTGGGCGTTGTGGGCCTTTTCGATCTATTTGCTCAAGGCCTTCTTGTGGCGGCTGAAAGAGAAGTACATCATTCGGGACTTTCACCCCTTGGTGTTCTTCTATGCCTTTGGCATGTTGCTGTTCCCGGTAGGGCTTATTTTCGGACTTTACCTCGTGCTATATCGGTTCTTCGCGGGGTTGGTCAGCGGAACGAGCGCCATGTTCGCGGTATTCCTGTTCACCACTGGTTTGCAGTTCTTGCTCTTCGCCATGTGGTTCGATAAGGACTACACGGATCGGAAACGATAGGCCAAACCGATGGGTCATGCGCTCCGATCGCCGCGTGTCTGGCTCGGGCTGATCATCAGCCTCGTCACCCTTGGCATTGCGGTCTACAGCATCCCATTCAGCGAACTACTCAACATCGGGTTCAGTGGGAATTGGTCCTGGCTCATCGCAGCCGTGTGCCTGCAGATCCTGTCCGTGTCGGCACGCGCACAGCGTTGGCTCCACCTCCTCGGCACAAAGGACTGGCGCAACTCCTTCTGGTCGGCGAACATCGGCTTCCTCTTCAACAACGTCCTTCCGCTTCGCCTCGGCGAAGTGGCTCGCGTGCTCGTCATGGCCGATCGGTCTCGATTGTCTGTCGCGCAGGTGGGGGTCACCGTCGTCATTGAACGCGTCCTCGACGTTGTCACAGTGGTGGTTGTGCTGGCTGTATCGTTGCCGTTCATGCATGTGCCAGCCCCCGTCGCCAACGCCGGTTGGGCACTCGGCAGCCTGGCCTTGCTCGCGCTATGTGCCGCGCCATTGATCGGGCGGTGGGGCGACCGCCTTGCCGCCTGGGTGCTATGGCCGAAGCGCTTCTTGTCGTTCTGGCCCGCCGAGTGGTTGGGCTCGCGTTGGCACGAAATCACGGCCGGCTTTCGACCGTTGAGCGAGCTCCGGCCCGCGTTGTGGGTAGCGGTTTGGTCCAGCCTCGCCTGGGCAGCTTCGATCGGCGTTTACATCTGCTCAATTCGGGTTTTCCAGCCGGAAGGTTCACTCCTGGAAGCCGCCTTTATGGTGGTCAGCCTGTCGTTTGCCGTGTCGGTCCCCTCCAGCCCGGGTTTTGTTGGGGTATTTCAGCTGGCCGGCCAGCAAGCGCTGGCGGTGCCGTTCCCGGAAAAGTACAGTCTGGGACTGGCATTTGCCTGCACCATGGCAGCCTATCTCGTCTACTACCTAACCACGAGTGCGCTGGGGGCCTACGGGTTAGGTCGGTTGGGTCTTTCGTTCACGGCCCTGTCAAAACGCATCTCATCACCGGAAAATCCGCAATCTTGATTGCGAGCGCCAGATCCGGCCGCCGACTTCGACCATCAATCGGCCGGCGGGAAGGGATCACACGGGGGCCCGGGTACGATCTTAAGATGATCAGGACCCGTTTCCCACGAGACTGATTTGCGAGGAGCCTAAAGGACCATGACGACCAGACGTATCGACGTTCGCATCCATCCCACCGCCGAGGTCTCCGATGCCGCCGAGCTCGGCCCGGGCGTGCGCGTCTGGAACCATTGCCAGGTGCGCGAGGGCGCTCGCATCGGGACCGGCACCATCCTGAGCAAGGACGTATACGTCGATGCCGGCGTCATCGTCGGCGAGCACTGCAAGATCCAGAACGGCATCTCGGTCTACCACGGCGTCATCCTGGAGGATGGGGTCTTCCTGGGCCCGCACATGGTCTTCACCAACGACCTGCGACCGCGCGCGATCAACGCCGATGGCAGCCTCAAGAGCGCCGCAGACTGGGTCATCTCCGAAACGCGTATCTGCCGCGGCGCCAGCGTCGGAGCGGGGGCCGTGCTCGTCTGCGGAGTCACTGTCGGGCCGTGGGCTATGGTCGGCGCGGGCGCTGTCGTGACGCGGGATGTGCCCGCGTATGGCCTGGTCTACGGAAACCCCGCCCGGCTGCGGGGCTTTGTCAGCCCGGCGGGACACAAACTGGTGCTCGCCGCCGACGATCAAGATGGCGTATTGCTCCGAAGTCCCGACGGCGGCTTCGAACTCCGGGTCGCGCGCGACGATTACGCCAAAGTCATTTCCGAACGCTGATACGCTCGAGACGTTGACGATGCTCGTGTTACGGCGTCGACAGCGTGACCGATAGCACCCGGCAACTCAGCGATAGGCACAGAGTAGTGGCCAAACACCGCGCCGTCACCGTCGCCATCCCCTGCTACAACGCCGAGCCCGTCCACCTGGCCGAGGCGATCGGGTCGGTCGCGAGGTCGACGTTGCAACCGGCCGAGGTGCTGATCATCGACGACGGCAGCACCCGACCGGAGACGCTCGACGCGCTGACGTTGTACGCTCGAGCGCCGGGTCATCGCCTTGTGCGCCACCCCGAGAACCGCGGCCTGGCAGCCGCCCGCAACACCGGGATGGCTGAGGCGCGCACGCCCCTCGTCCTGCAACTCGACGCCGATGATCTGATCGATCCCACGTTCATCGAAAAGGCCGTGTGGGCGCTCGCGGGCCATCCCGAATGGGCCTTCGTCAACGCCTGGGTGATCGCCTTCGGCGCCAAGACCTACACCTGGCAGCTCGGCTTCGAGCGGCGCGAGGACTTCCTCGCCGAGAACCAGACCGTGTCGATCGCCATGATCCGCCGTGAGGTCGACCGCGCCATCGGCGGCCACGACGAGAACATCCGGGGCGGTCTTGAAGACTGGGATTACTGGCTGAAAATGGCCGACGCCGAGCACTGGGGCGGCACGCTGCCCGAGACCTTGATCTTCTATCGACAACACGCCCAACCCGCCGACTGGCCGAACCGCAACGACGCCCAACGCCGCGCGCGCTTCCGCGACGGGCTCAAACGGCGTTATCCGCGGCTGTGGCGCGGCGAGTTCCCCAGGCCCGTCGCACCGCCGCCCCCGACGCTCGATCTCGTAACCCCTGCGACGCCAGCGCAGCCGGAGTCTCGCCAGGACACAGCCGACCCCGAACGCGTCCTGCTCGTGCTACCTTGGCTCAATCTGGGCGGCGCCGATCGGTTCAACCTCAATCTCACGACCGAGTTGACCCGGCGCGGGCACAGCGTGGCGATCGCGACCACCATCGCCAGCGACGACCCCTGGCGCGACGCGTTCGCGGCGCACACCGCCGAGATCTTCAGTCTGCCCAAGTTCCTGACACCCGAGCAACAGCCGGCCTTTCTCAGACACCTGATCGAGACGCGACGCATCGACGTCTGCCTGATCAGCAACAGCATGCTGGGCTACGGCTGCCTGCCCTACCTGCGCGCGACTTGCCCCGACACCGCATTCGCGGACTACACCCACATGGTCGCCACCGCCTGGATCAACGGCGGCTTTGCGCGCATCGCCAGCGAGCATCAGGCCCAACTCGACCTCAATCTGGTCAGCTCGCAACAAGTCAAGGACTGGATGACGGCGCAGGGCAGCGACCCCGAGCGGATCGTCGTCGCCCACACCGGGCAGGACACCCGCGCCCTCGACCCCGCCCGCTTCGATCGCGCCGCCGCCCGGCACGCCCTGGGGCTCCAGCCCGATCAGGTGGCTCTTTTGTTCCCGGCCCGGCTCGATCCGCAGAAACGCCCGACCTTCCTGCTCGAGATCCTCCGCCGCCTCAAACGCCGCGCGGCGAACTGGGTGTGCCTGATCGCCGGCGACGGGCCGCAACGGCGTCTGGTCGAAGGGTTGATCCGCTGGCACGGGTTGGGCCGGCACGTTCGTCTGTTGGGCGCCATCCCGCCGACCGAGATGCCCGGCCTCTATGCCGCCTGTGACGTGCTCGTGCTGCCGACGCAAGACGAGGGCATCTCGCTCGCGATCTTCGAGGCGCTGAGCCTTGGGCTGCCCGTCGTGGCCGCTGACGTCGGTGGACAACGCGAGCTCGTCACGCCCGAGGTCGGGGTGCTGATCCCACGCGACGCCGCGGAGACGACGGCCTACGTCGCCGCCATCGCGGGTCTGATCGCGGAGCCGGACCGCCGCCGCCGAATGGGCGCTGCCGGGCGGGAACGGGTCAACGACCATTTCGAGCTGACCGCCACCACGGATGTGCTCGTCGACGCCCTCCGGCGCGCCATCCACCTCAACCAGGTCGCGCCGCGCCCCCGGTTATCGTCGACGGCCGCTGTAGCCGCGACCCTGAGCGTGATCGCCGACGTGCGCGAGGAACGGCTGCAGGAACGTCTGCGCGGCGCGCCTGCGGCGACACCGACGGCCGAGGCCCGGCGAGGACCTTTGCAGCACATCGTCGGAGGGGTCAAGCGCGGGGTTATGCGCCCCATCTATTATTGGGCGCTGCGCAACGGCCTCGACTTCGTGGTGCCCCTGGCCAGCTGGATGTTCCGGCGGCTGGGTTGGCTGTTGCGCTAGGGCGTGTGCCCGGTCAGGCAGCACCCCTAAGCTAGAATACCGGGGTGGCCATCACCATCTCGGTCGTCATCCCATGCTACAACGAGGCTCGCTTCCTCCCGGATACGCTGGCCGCCCTGGCCTGCCAGACCCTGGCGCCCGTCGAGGTTCTGCTGGTCGACGGCGGTTCGCAGGACGGAACCGTCGAGGTCGCCCTGGCGCTGGCTGATGAACTCGACCTGCCCTTGCGCGTCCTGACCAATCCCGATCGCCATATCCCGCATGCGTTGAACATCGGTATCGCCGCCGCCCTGGGCACCCACATCGCGCGGCTCGATGGACATTCGCAGCCGGATCCCGATTACCTGGCGGCCTGCGTCACCGTCTGGCAGGAGAGCGGCGCTGCCCTGGTCGGCGGAGCCTGGCAGATCGCGCCCGGTGCGCTCACCCTCACCGCCGAGGCGATCGCCACCGCCGCGCGCACGCCGCTCGGCTCCGGTGGGGCGGCCTATCGTGACGACTCGGCCACCGCCCACGACGCCGACACGGTGCCGTTTGGCTTCTTCGAGAAACGCCTGTGGGTATCGCTCGGCGGATACAACGAGGCGCTGCTGACCAACGAGGATTACGAGTTCGCGGCCCGCGTGCGCAAGGCCGGCGGCCGGGTCCGGTTTGACCCGCGCATCCGGTGCGTGTATTTCGCCCGACCCGACTTTCGGGCCCTGGCACAGCAGTACTGGCGCTACGGCTGGTGGAAGAGCCAGATGTTGCGCCAACACCCGGATTCGCTCAAGTTGCGTCAGGCCGTGCCGGCCTTATGGGCGGGGAGCAGCCTGATCCTGCTGGTCGGGTCGCTGCTCAGCCAGCGCTGGCGGCGCTGGGCCCTGGGCGTTGTGGCTCTTTACGGCGGCGTGCTGGCCGCCGAAGCCGCATTTCGATCGTATGGTCGCCGCGCGCTCTGGCCGCGGCTTGGATTGGCCTACACCGTGATCCACTATGCCTGGGGCCTGGGCGCCCTGGCCGGCCTCCTCCTCGGCACTCAGGATCCTGATTCCCAGGCGCATCGGCCCGGACCCCGATCGACGCAAAAGTGACGTTTTGGGGCGCGCGGACCCAGCACTTTGGGTCCAATACACCTGACAAAAACGCCCACAGCTGTCTTGGCCATTTCGCTTCCCCTTCTTTTGCGGAGGCGCGTATAATGGCTCTTGACTGTTTCCATGTCCCTATAGAGCAATCTCAGCGCCCCTATATGTTGACTCGTTGGCAACGCGTGTTCTTGGGTTCGCCATCGTCCGACCCTGTCGCGGTGCGCTCAGGTAAATGGACTCTGCTATGACTGCGCCCGCAACAACTCAGGCCCTTCGAATCACGTCCGGGCTTCGCCTGCACCAGCGTCGCTGGTTGATCTGGCTGGGGGATGGCCTGATCGCGTTCCTATGTGCAGCGTTAGCCCTGTGGCTCTGGTCTTTAGCCAACCCGAACGAGCCTTTGCAGGAGTTTGTTGCCAGCCGCTTGTCGTGGCTGTTGGTGCTGCCCGGTCTGTGGCTCTCGATCAGCTTCGCGTTCTTCAATCTGCATCGGATCCCTCACCCGCAATCAGCTGGGCGGGATGTGCTCGGCGCGGCATTGATCAGCATGCTGCTCTATGTCGGGTTTTATTTTGTCGCGCAGCCATTCCCGCTGCCGCGTTCGGTCGTCGTGTATTTTCTGGTGATGGTGATGCTGGCCACGCTGGCCTGGCGTGCGGCGTATGTCAGCCTGTTCTCGTTGCCCTTCCTCCAGCGTCGTCTGCTGGTGGTCGGCGCCGGGAAGGCCGGCCGCGCGATCGTCGAGGCCCTGCAAGAAGAGAACAACTCGATGTACGGGGTCGTCGGCGTGATGGATGACGACGAAACCAAGCATGGGCAGACGATCAAGAGTATCCGCGTGATGGGCGGCCACGGCCATCTTGAGAAGGCCATCCAAGGCCTGGACGTCTCCGATGTCGTTTTAGCGATCTCCGGCGACCTGCAGCCGCGCACGTTCCAGGCGCTGCTCGATTGCCAGACACGCGGCCTGACCTTGATCCGCATGAGCACGCTCTATGAAGAGATCACGGGGCGCGTGCCGCTGGAGCATCTGGATGCCGGCTGGTTGGATGGGCCCGCCGCCAGCGGCTTGAACCGGAGCCTGTATTTCGCGAGCAAGCGGCTCATGGACGTGCTTGGCGCGTTGATCGGCCTGGTGGGTGTGCTGATGATCATGCCGTTTGTGGCGCTCGCCATCAAACTCGAGGACGGCGGCGACGTTTTTTATCGGCAGGTGCGCCTCGGCCAAAACGGCCGCCCGTTTACGATCATCAAGTTCCGGACCATGGTCGCGGACGCCGAAAACGGCGGGGCACAGTGGGCGCGCGAGAACGACGCGCGCGTGACCCGCGTCGGCCGCTTCCTGCGTCGCACCCGGCTGGACGAGACGCCGCAGTTCTGGAACGTATTGAGCGGCGAGATGAGCCTGGTCGGCCCGCGGCCGGAACGGCCCGAGTTTTTTATCGACCTTGAACGTCAGATGCCGCTCTTCCGGGCCCGCCTTCTGGTCAAGCCCGGCATCTCGGGTTGGGCCCAGGTCAACTATGGCTACGCCAACACGCTGCAGGATAACATCCGCAAACTGCAATGGGATCTGTTCTACGTCAAACACTTCTCACCGTGGCTTGACTCGGCGATCCTCCTGCGCACGATCGGCGTGGTGCTGCGGCTGAAAGGCACCTAGCCGCCCGCGCACCCTACCCGGCCAGGACCCGTTCGATGGCGGCTGCGACGTCGGGCAGAACCAGCACGTCGGTCAGACCCAGCGCCGTGAGGCGGCGCTCCTCGGTCGCGCCGCGGCCCGTGCGGACCAGCATCGGCCGTACCCCGGCCGCCAACCCGGCCTGAACATCCGTCAACGCATCACCGATCATCACCGACCGGGCCAGATCGATCGGCCACTCACGGGCAGCCTGCAACAGCATGCCGGGCGCGGGCTTACGACAGTCGCTGGGCTCGTCGTTACGATGCGGGCACGTATAGAAGGCGTCGATCGAAGCGCCTGCAGCGCGCGCCCACGCCGATACATGCGCATGGATCGCGGCCACAGTCGCCTGGGTTATAATGCCTTTTCCGATTCCGGCCTGATTGGTGACGACGATAACAAGGTGCGCGGGAGATCGGCGCTGCAGCTGGGCCAACGCCTCGAAGGCGCCGGACAGCGGTATTGCCTCGCCGACCGAGCGGACATAATCCGCCTTGTTCTCGATCAATACGCCGTCGCGATCCAGAAAGACCGCGGGCCGGCGTGAATCGTGTCTGTCTTGAGCCATTGGGCCGCATTATATCGAAGTCCTTCATGAAGATCCTCATCACCGGCGGCGCCGGCTTCATCGGGTCGCACACATCGGACCTGTTGCTCGCGCGCGGTCACTCCGTGCGCGTGCTTGACGCCCTCGAACCCCCGGTTCATCGCGATCACCAGAAGCCCGATTACATCCCGCCCGACGTCGACTTCCAGGTCGGCGATGTCCGCGACCGCGGGGCCTGGGAACGCGCCCTCGACGGCATCGACGCGGTGTTCCATCTGGCCGCGTATCAGGATTACCTGCCCGACTTCTCGAAGTTCTTTCACGTCAACGCGGTCAGCACAGCGTTGCTCTACGAGATCATCGTCGAACGCAAGCTCCCGATCCAAAAAGTCGTCGTCGCCAGCTCGCAGGCCGTCTACGGTGAAGGCAAATACCTGCGCGCCGATGGGCAGGCCTATTACCCGGGCCAGCGCCCGGCCGAGCAACTCAAGCAACACGTCTGGGAGACCCTGGATCCGGAGACCGGAGTCGCCCTGCGGCCCGATTTCACCGACGAGAGCGGCGTCCGACCGCATAACTCGTACGCGATCAGCAAGTACACCAAGGAACAGATCGCGCTGAATCTCGGGCGCCGATACGGGATTCCATCGGTCGGCATGCGCTACTCGATCGTGCAGGGGCCGCGCCAATCGTTCCGAAACGCCTACTCGGGCGCGTTACGCATCTTCGCCATGCAGACGCTCGGCGGCGAACGCCCCGTGATCTACGAAGACGGGCTGCAATTGCGCGATTACGTCTACGTCGGCGATGTGGCGTCCGCCAACGCCCTTGTTCTCGAGGATGCGCGCGCCGATTATCAGGCCTTCAACGTCGGCGCCGGCCGGACGTGGACGGTGCTCGACTTCGCCCGCACGATGGCTGCGGCGGCCGGGCGAACGGCCCTCGAGCCCGTGATCCCGGGCGAGTACCGCTTTGGCGACACCCGCCATATCTTCTCGGCCACCGACAAACTCCAGGCCCTGGGTTGGAGGCCGGTCGGCGACCCGCAGCGCAGCTGTCGAGAGTACATCGAATGGGCCACCCAGCAGCCCGATTTCGGCAATTACAGCCGGGCGGCGCGCGAACACATGAAAAAGCTGGGAGCTGTCAGGTAGTCAATTGGTCAGGTAGTCCGGTAGTCAGGTAGTCAGGCTGTCGGCTTGTCTGCTAGTCTGCTGGTCGCGACTATTTGACTATTGGACTACAGGACTACGAGACTAAAGTATGGACTCCATCGACCTTTACCTGACCGAACTCGAAACCGTCATCCGGCAGATCTCCCGCGACGAAGTGCGGGCCGCCGCCGACGCCCTGATGGCGGCGCGCGCCGCCGGGCGCACGATCTTCATCATCGGCAACGGCGGCTCGGCAGCCACCGCTTCGCACATGATGAACGACATCAACAAGTTCACGATCGTGGCCGGCAAGCCGCGCTTCAAGGCGATCGCGCTCACCGACAACGTGCCGTTCATGACCGCGGTCGGCAACGACGCCTCATACCACGACATCTTCGTCGAGCCCCTGATCAACCTGATGTCCGACGGCGACGCCCTCGTGGCGATCTCGGCCTCGGGCAACTCGCCCAACGTGATCAAGGCCGTGGAATACGCCAAGAGCCGCGGCGCCACGATCGTCGGTTTCTGCGGCCGACCGGGCGGCAAGCTGGCTCAGATCGCCGATGTCAAAGTGATCGCGCCAAGCGACCGCATCGGGCAGCAGGAAGACGTGCACATGATCCTCGATCACTGCCTGTCGTTCGCGCTGCTCGAGCGCATCAAGCAAGAACCTTGATTGCTGAATGTTGATTGCCGATTTCTGATGGGCGACAGCGGCGCTGCGCGAGTCGGCCGAGCCAGTCAGCAACCAGCAATCAGAAATCAGCCATCAGCCAACAACCATGCTCTCCGTGGTCATCCCGGCCTACAACGAAGAAGAACGACTCGGCGGCGGGTTGGCTGAGGTGTTGAACTATCTCGGGCAGCACACGCCGGAGTACGAGTTGATCATCGTCGACGACGGCAGCCGGGACGGCACAACCGGCCTGGTCGAGGCCGCCGTGGCGAACGAACCACGCGCGCGCCTGATCGCCTATCAGCCCAATCGCGGCAAGGGCCACGCCGTGCGCACCGGCGTGCTGGCCTCGCACGGCGACCCCGTGATCTTCATGGACGCCGATCTGTCCACGCCGCTGACCGAAATCCCGCGCATCCTCGAAGTCATGCGCGCCCGCGACGCCGACATCGTCATCGGCTCGCGCGGCCTGCCCGAGGCCAACATCCGTCAGAAGCCGCCGCTCGGCCGCCGGATCGCCTCTCGCATCTTCGACGGGATCAAACATCAACTCGTCGGCCTGCGCGGTCTGCGCGACACGCAGTGCGGGTTCAAGGCCTTTCGCGGCGGCGTCGCGCGCCAGTTGTTCGACCTCTCGCGCGTCGAGCGCTTCATGTTTGACGTCGAAGTGCTTTACCTCGCCGAGCGCGCCGGTCTCTCGATCGTCGAGTACCCGGTCGCCTGGGCAGACATGCCCGGAAGCAAGGTCCGCTTCATCGAGGGCGTGATCAACATGTTCCGTGACCTCGGACGGATCCGCCGCATGCATCCGGGCAAGATCAGGATCGACAAGGACGAACGGCGCGAGGCGTCAGAGACACGGCCCGCCGGCATAGGATGATTCGCTATGGCTATCGCTCAATCCGCACCGAGGCCTGACACCCGACGTCTGACGCCCCTGCGCGCCCTCATCACGGGCGGGGCCGGGTTCATCGGCAGCCATCTGGCTGAGGCCCTGCTGGCCGATGGCGCGACGGTCGTTGCCGTCGACAACCTGGCCACCGGCAGCTACGACAACATCGCACATCTGGCCGGCCGACCCGGCTTTCAATTCGTGCTCGAGTCGGCCACAAACGAGATGGTGATGGACCGGCTGGTGAGCGAGTGCGACGTGATCTTCCACCTCGCCGCGGCGGTCGGCGTCGAGTTGATCGTGCGCGACCCGGTCTGGACGATCGAGACCAACCTGCAGGCCACGGACGTCGCGTTGCGTCTGGCGCGCCGCTATCGGCGCAAGCTGGTGTTGGCCTCAACATCGGAGGTGTACGGCAAGAGCGCCCACGTCCCTTATCGTGAGGACGACGATCGCGTGCTCGGCCCGACGACCAAGAGCCGGTGGAGTTACGCGGAGTCGAAGGCCATCGACGAGTTCCTGGCGCTGGCCTATCACAAGCAATTCGGCGTGCCCGTGGTGATCTGTCGCTTCTTCAACACGGTCGGGCCGCGGCAGTCGGGCAGTTACGGCATGGTCATCCCGCGGTTGGTCGCGCAGGCATTGCGCGGCGAGCCGTTGACGGTATACGGCGACGGCCTGCAGTCGCGCTGCTTCTGCAACGTCCGCGACGTCGTGCGCGCGGTGGTGGCCCTGGCCGCCGAGCCGCGAGCCGAAGGCGAAATCTTCAACATCGGGTCTCAGGAAGAGATCACGATCGCGGAACTGGCGGCCCGGATTGCGGTCCGCGCCGGCCTCGCCGACCCCGAGGTGCGTCTGATCCCTTACGACCAGGCCTACGAAAAGGGCTTCGAAGATATGGTGCGGCGGGTGCCCTCCACCGACAAGATCCACGGCGCCATCGGCTGGGCGCCGACCATCGGCCTCGATGAGACGCTGGATGAAGTGATCGCGCACTTCCGCGCGAAGCCCGCGGGCCGGTGACGTCGGGCGGCCGTAGGCGAGCCCGGCCGCGCGCGCAACGGCCAGAGTTCGATATGACCCGCAGAGCGGCCACAAGCGCCGGAGCGGCCACAAGGGCCGCCCCTCCGGTGCATCGGTTGGGCGCGGCCCAAAAGATATAATCCCTCCTGCATGTCTGTCTCCGATCATCTCCGCGCCCAACTGGATACGCTGCCGACCAAGCCGGGGTGCTACCTGTACCACGATGCGAACGGCCGCATCATCTACGTCGGCAAAGCCATCAACCTGAGAAGCCGCGTCCGCTCGTATTTCCACGAGAGCGTCGACTCGGCCAAGACCCGCGAGTTGGTGCGCCACATCGTCGACCTGGAGTACATCGTCGTCGGTTCCGAGCTCGAGGCCCTGATCCTCGAGATGAACCTGATCAAGAAGCACCGGCCGAAGTACAACATCCGGCTCAAGGACGACAAGCGCTATCCGTACATCAAGATCCACGCGGCCGACCCGTTCCCGAAGGTGACCGTCACCCGGCGGATGGACGACGACGGCTCGCGCTATTTCGGCCCCTACACCAGCGCCTGGGCGGTGTATCAGACGCTCGACGTCGTGCGCCGGATCTTCCCGTATCTCACCTGCGACCGCGTGATCACGGGCCGCGATCCGCGCGCCTGTCTGTTCTACGACATCAAGCTGTGCCAGGGTCCGTGCGTCGGCGCCGTCGACCAGGCACAATACCGGGCCATGATCGACGACCTCGGCCGCTTTCTGCGCGGGCATACCGAGCCCGTCGTCGCGCGGTTGCGGACCGAGATGGTCAAGGCCTCGGAGGAGCTGGCCTTCGAGCGCGCCGCCACGTTGCGCGACCAGCTGCTGGCCATCGAGCGCGTGGTCGAGAAGCAGAAGGTCGTCACCACCGATCAGATGGACAGCGACGTCATCGCCTTCGCGCGCGACGAGCGCACCGCCTGCGTCCAGGTCTTCTTCGTTCGCGCGGGCAAGCTGATCGGCCGCGAATACTTCGTGCTCGAAGGCACTGAGGAGGCCCTGGATGTCGACGTGATGACGCAGTTCGTCGAGCAGTTCTACAGCGAGGCCGCCTACGTACCCTCCGAGGTGGTGCTGCCCGAGGACATGCCCGAGGCCGAGATCGTCACCCAGTGGCTGCGCAGCCGGCGCGGCGAGAAGGTGCTGCTGACCGTGCCGCGCCGCGGCGTCAAGGCCGACCTGGTCAAGATGGCGGCCGAGAACGCGGCCGACACGCTCATCACGCTCAAAGCCGAGTGGGACGCCGACACGGTGCGCCAGGAGGCGTCGCTGGCCGAGTTGCAGCAGGCCCTGAGCCTGCCCAAGCCCCCGAACCGCATCGAGTGTTTCGATATCTCGAACACGCAGGGCGTGGCCACGGTGGCGGCCATGGTCGTGTTCGAGCAGGGCGTGCCGCGCAAACAGCACTACCGCTCGTTCAACATCCAGACCGTCGAGGGCCCCAACGACTTCGCCTCGATGCGCGAGGCGCTCACCCGGCGCTTCAACCGCTACCTCGACGCGACACGGCCCGAGGGCGAGGTGCCGAACCTGCCCACCCGCCCCGGCAAGAAGGCCGACGAGAGCTTTGCGCGGCTGCCCGACCTGCTGATCATCGACGGCGGCAAGGGCCAGCTCGGCGTGGCGGTCGAGGTGCTGCAGACGCTGGGCTTGTTCGACGCCGTCCCGGTCTGCAGCCTGGCCAAACAGCAGGAGGAGATCTTCCAGCCCGGTCGCCCGGGCAGCGTGCTGCTCCCGCGGCGTTCGCCGGCGCTGTACCTGGTGCAGCGCGTGCGCGACGAGGCCCACCGGTTCGGCATCGGCGCGCATCGCAGCCGACGCAACAAGATCGGCCTGGCCTCGCAGCTCGACGCGATCCCGGGCATCGGCCCGACCCGGCGCCGCGCGCTGCTTCGGCGTTTCGGGTCGCTCGAGGGCATCCGCGCGGCCAGCATCGAGGACCTGCTCACCGTCACGGGCATGACCCAAAAGGCCGCAGCCGCGATCAAAGATCAGTTGTAGTCGAGTGCTCGGAGCGAAAGTCGAACCGCGAAGACGCGAAGCGCGCCAGGTTTTTTGACCTGGCGCGCTTCGCGTCTTCGCGGCTGATTGACCCCAGCCAGGGCTCAGGGCGTCTGGATCTCGACGAAGGTCACGAGCGTGGTGTTGCAGCCCGCGTCCTGCCAGTAGCTCGTCGGCTGACCGTCGGCGTCGAGGCGCGTGATGCGCAGGATCTCGGGCCCCGAGATGCGCACGACCTGCCAATCCTCCAGCTCCAGCAACTGATCATAGATCGCGGCGCTGTACGGCAGGATGTGCAACAGGTTGATCGTGCCCGACGGCTGGTGCGCGGCCACCCACGTGAAGTGGTGATCGACGACATGCGTGGTCACGAGCTGCGAGTCGGCGTAATCGCCGGTCGTGACAAGCACGTCGTGAGTCATGAACGGCATCGACCCGTCGTGCCAGTGCTCGACGAAGCGGACCGTGCCGATGAAGACCGTCGGCGGGCGCTGCTCGTATTCGATCGTCCAGGCTGCGTCGTCGCTGAGCCGGGTCAGGTGCCTGTAATCGGCCGACAATGAGAAATCGGCGAAGTCCGGCCGGGTGCCGCCCAACGCCGTCGGCCCGCCCGCAAGTTGCCAGCCCAGGACCCCGAGGCCGATCACGAGCACGACCCCGGCGACGAGCCAGAGCTGAATCGGAAGGGCATAGAGGACGCCCAGCGGGGTCAGCAGACCGAGGTCGGTTTGGGGCTCGGCCGGTTCATCGACAGGCAGAGGCGGGGCTGAAAGACGCATGTCCTGACGATAGCGTCAGGGGTGCGCTACGACGGGATGAAAGGGGCGTGGGCTGGATGGCGCGGGTTGTGGGCTGTTACAATCGCCGGACGGTCAGCAGGATCCACCGCCCCGCTCCGTAATTATGGAAACCCCCAGCGAGCCCGTCGAACCAAGAGCCGAAACCGTCGGCGACATCGCCCGTGGCGCGTCGTGGATCGCGCTGGGCAACGTCGCCAGCCGCGTGCTTGGCTATGTACGCGAGGCGGTCAAGGCCGGTCTGTTCGGCACGGGCGCACACGTCGATGCCCTGCAGCTGGCGTTGACGGTGCCCAACCAGGTGTACGACCTGGTGACCGGCGGCCTGATCAACGCGGCGCTCGTGCCGGTGTTCAGCGATTACGCCGCGGAGGGCCGCGATCGGCGCGAGCTCTGGCGCCTGGCGGGCGCGGTGATGAGCCTGGCGGTCGCCGGCGTGAGCGCGCTGGTCGCGATCCTGATCCTGGCGGCGCCGTACCTGGTGGCCCTGCTCGGCCGCGAGCACAACGCCGCCGCTCAGGCCCAGGCGTCGGATCTTCTGCGGCTGATGTTGCCGGCGGTCGTGTTGATGAGCCTGGCCGGCGTCCTCACCAGCCTGCTCTACGCGCTCAAACGCTTCTCCCTGCCGGCCTTCAGCACGGCGGTGTTCAACGCCGGAATCGTGCTGGCTACCCTGCTCCTGGCCGGCCGGCTGGGTGTGACGGCCATGGCCGTCGGCCTGTTGCTGGGCGCCGGGCTGCAGGTGCTGCTGCAACTGCCCGGCCTGCGCGACGGTTTCTCGGCGCTGCGCTTTGGCGTGGACCTGAATCATCCCGGCGTCCGGCGGGTGTTGCGCATGTACGCGCCGATCGTGGTCAGCACGATCATCTCGCAGCTGGCGATCTACTTCGCGTTGGGCGTGGCCTGGGAGTTCACGGGCGCGATCGGGTGGATGAATTACGCGACGACGTTGTACCAGCTGCCACTGGGCCTGGTCGGTGTCGCGGTCTCATCGGCGGTGCTGCCGACGCTCGCGCGCCAGGCCACGGGCGGCCAGGACATTCGTCCGACGCTGGTGCAGGGCCTGAACCTGGTGCTGGCCTTGATCGTGCCGGCGACGATCGCGCTCTTCGTGCTGGCCGGTCCGGTGGTGGGCACGGCCTTCGAGCACGGCAGGTTCACGCCAGAGGACACGCGCGTAACGGCCGACGTCTTGCGCGTCTTCCTTTCAGGGCTGACCTTCGCGGCCGTCGATCTGCTTCTGATCAACGCCTTCTACGCACAGCAAAACACCTGGGTGCCGTCGCTGATCGGCGTGTTGACCGTCGTGGTCTACATCAGTGCCGCCCTGATCTTTCGCGGACCGTTCGGCTTCTTCAGCCTGATGATCGCGGACGCCCTGAAGCAGATCACGCACGCCTGCGTCACCGGCTGGTTGCTCTCGCGCCGCATCGGCGGTTTCCGCGGAAGCGGGCTGTGGCCGACTTTGGCGCGCATCCTGCTCGCCGGCGGGGTCATGGCCGTGACGATGCAAGCGGCGCTCTCCGCCCTGAACTTCGTCGCGCTGCCGTCCGGCCTGCTGGGCCATGTGCTGAGCCTATTGATCCCGGGCGCGCTTGGCGCGTTGGCGTATCTTGCGTTGGTGCGCCGGCTGGGCGTGGCTGAAGTGGCGCTGCTGGAGGCGCAGGTGCGCGCGCGGCTCCGACTATAATTTGGTCGGGTAGTCGGGCAGTCAAGTAGTCAAGTAGTCGGTGGATCTGAGAGCCGACGCGGTCCACGACCAGCCGACCACCTGACCAGCCGACCGCCCAACTACCGGACGACCCGACGACATGACCGACAAACGATCGCTTCCCCCCGAGTTGTATACCGAGGAATACTTCCTCAACGCCTGCGAAGGGTACACGGAATTCACCGAGAGCCAGGGTCAACGCCTCTCACGGCGCCTGAACGCGGCCTTCACGATCGCGGCGGTGCGACCCGGGATGCGCGTGCTCGACCTGGGCTGCGGCCGAGGCGAGATCGTGCGCCACTGCGCCGAACTGGGCGCTGCGGCTTACGGCGTCGATTACTCGCCGGTGGCGCTCGACCTGGCGCGCAAGATGCTGGCCGGCGAGCAGGGGCTGAGCGCGCCCACCGGTCTGGCGCGCTCCGACGCCAAGCTGATGCCCTTTCCGGACGGCGGCTTCGACCGCGTCCTGATCTTCGACGTGGTCGAGCACCTTTTCCCGTGGGAGTTGGACCTGTGCCTGAAAGAGGCGCGACGGGTGCTGAATCCCGGCGGCATGATCGTGGTGCACACGGCGCCGAACGTGTGGTACGACCGCTACGCCTATCCGGTCGTGCGCGCCGTACGCGTGTTGATGGGCCAGGGCAACCGCTATCCGCGTGACCCGCGGCTGCTCAACGTCGCCGCCAACGCCGATGTGCACGTCAACGAGCAGAGCCAGTTCAGCCTGGCCGCCAATCTGCGTCGGGCCGGCTTCGCGGCGGTTCGGGCCTGGCTCGAGTCGCCGCCGCAGAACCGGCAGGAAAACGGCGTCTTCCGCGTCGCCCGCCGGATGCTGTTTGGGATGCCGCCCTTCCGCTATTTCTTCGAACGCGAAGTCTTCGCAGTCGGGACGAAGTAAGCGAAACAAAGAGTCAGCCGGTTGGCGTTGGCCAGCCGGCTGACTCTTTGTTTCGCTTCAGACTTGCGATGCCGCGTCGCCTTTTCGACACGGTCGCGCGGGCTCTGGCCTTGATCAAGGCGAACGCGCCTCTCCGCCCTCAGATGCACGCTACCGCGATGCGCAAGTGCGCGGTAAGACGGGCCGGCTGTCAGGACCGGCCTGGGCGACGCGTACGTCGCCCGTACGCGTGGTGCGCGCGTCCATGAGATCCTCCCTCGGCCACCGATATAATCCCCGCATGCAGTCCCTGCGCACGCTGCGCTCCTCCTGGCGCTGGGCCGTGGCCCTGCTGGTGGTGGGCTTCGGTCTCCGCGTCGCTCGCCTGGGTGACGAGAACGTCTGGTACGACGAAGGGTTCTCGGTGTTCATGGCCCGCCAGGATTTCGCCGATCTCCCGCGCGAGACGGCCCTGGATGTCCACCCGCCGGTGTATTTCGCCCTGCTCCACGGCTGGCGACAGCTGACCGGAGAGAGCGAGTACGCCCTGCGCTACCTGTCGGTGTTGTTCAGCGTCCTCACCCTGGCCCTGGGCTTCCGCCTGACGCGCAGCCTGGCCGGCGACCGCGCCGCGGTGTTGGCGACGGCCTTGCTGGCGATCCATCGCGCCTCGGTCTGGTACAGCCAGGAGATCCGCATGTACGCGCTCACGATGCTGTGCGCGCTCCTGGCCCTGAGCTGCGTCCTTGCCTGGGTTCGGCGCGGCGGCTGGCGGCCGCTGGCCGGCTACGTCATCGCCGTCGCCGCCGGTCTGCACACGCTGTATCTGTTCGCGCTGACGCCGGTCGCGCTCAACCTCGCCGTCCTTGGGCTCCTGTTGCGCCGTGGCAGGCGGACTCATCGGCGCGACGTGATCGCCTGGGTCGTCGCTCAGGCGTTGGCCGGTCTATCGCTCGTGCCCTGGCTGATCTTCGCCATCCCGCTCAAGCCCGAGCGGTTCACGGACGGAGCCCCGGTGGGCCTGCTCGACGTCGTCGGTCTGTGGCTCAACACCTGGCTGGTCGGCACCGCGCTTGACGTCTGGAGCTACGCCGCGATCTACGTCATTGGCGCAGGGGTCGTCGCGCTGGCTTTGACGGCGACGTGGGGGAACCGCAAAACGATCTCGGACGCGTGCTGGTTCTTCGTCGTCGCCACGGCCGGAGGCGCCGTCGCGACGGTCGGGTTGATCTGGGCCCTGAATCTACCCTGGCGCTTCCAGCTGACCTTCTCGCCCACGCCGCGCTACCTGATCACGTTGGTGCCCTGGGCGGTGCTCGCCCTGGGCCTGGCGCTCGACGCCGTCATCGCCCGTTGGCGCCGGATCGGCCTGGGCCTCAGCGCCGTGACCCTGGCGACCTTGGCTGGGGTGTTGCCCGGCTATTACACCGACCGCGTCCTCGCCGACACGTTCCGGTCTGCGGCCCTGACCTTGAAAGCGTATCAGCAACCCGGCGACGGTCTCCTGCTGCACAACAGCCGCGAATGGCCGATCGTGGACTATTATCTGGGCGGTCAGGCGCATGGCAACGTGCCCCACACCAGTTACATCGGCGACGACACGATCGCCGCGAGGCAAACGCAGCCGCTCTGGGAGGATCACCAGGCGATCTGGCTGCTGTTGACCCGTGAGTCGCTGCTCAACGATTACGACCATCGCATCCAACGTTGGTTTTCCGAGCGAGCCGTCGCCAGTCGAACGTGGGATTACGGCCCGAACGCTCAACTCTGGGTGTTCGCGCGCACCCCCGAGCGCGCCGCGACCCTGGGGCAAATGGCCGGCGACCTCACCGGGTCGAGCGCGATACCGATCGCCCCCGGGCTCGAGCTCCTGCGCGTGGAGCGGGCCTTGACCGAAGCTCAGGTGGGGGAAACGCTCCGCATCTTCTTTTATTGGCGCATCAACGCTGAGCCAGCGTCCCGGACGTTCGGGTTGCGATTGAGCGGCCTGTTCGGCGGCACGGCGGACGAGATCCCGCTCAGTGTCGACGCAACCACCGGGCTCGTGCGCCAGCAGGTGGACTTCCCGATCCGGCCGTACGTGGGCGCCGGTCCTTACCGGCTGCAGCTGACGACAGGCCTGGGCGGTGACGTGCTGGTACCCGATCTGTTGAGCCTGAACGTCGCGGCGGCCGCGGCGCTGCCTGCCTACACAAGCGCGCTTTCCACGCCTGCCGAGGTCTACTTCCAAAACGGCGCGTCCATCCGCGGCTGGCAGGCCGATCCCGACCCACTGCGTCTGCAAGTCACGATCGAGTGGGAGGTGACTCGCCTGATCGACCGACGCCTCAAACAGTTCTGGCATCTCGTCGGCCCTGAGCCCTCCGGCGAGCGCCGGGCGCAGGTGGACGCAGAGCCGCTGGGCGGCGTCCCGGCGATGACGGCCTGGCCGCTCGGCGCCCGCGCCCGTGACCGGGTCACGCTGGATCTACCTGCCGAACTTGCGCCGGGCCGATATACTATCCTGACGGGTTTGTACGACCCGATCACCGGCGAACGCGTCCCGGTGATCACGTCCACCGGCGCCGTGCTCGGCGACACGGTGACACTCGGAACACTGGATCTACCGTGACGATGAACGCGCTTGCACAACAACTGGGTGACCTGCTCAAGGCCCGCGGCCAGACCGTGGCCACGGCCGAATCGTGCACGGGCGGCCTGATCGGCGACCTGATCACGGACGTGCCCGGCAGTTCCGTGTACTTCGTCGGCGGCGCGATCGTGTACGCCAACGGCGCCAAACAGCGTCTGCTCGGCGTCTCGCAGGCGACGCTGCAACAACACGGCGCGGTAAGCGAGGTCGTGGCGATCGAGATGGCCGCCGGCGCGCGCCGGCTGTTCGACGCCGACTACGCCCTTTCGGCCACGGGTGTCGCCGGGCCGGATGGCGGTACGCCGGAGAAACCGGTGGGGTTGGTATACGTCGGGCTGGCCATGCGTGAGGGAGCCTGGGCGCGGCGGCACACCTGGACCGGGGACCGGCGCGATAACAAACTGCAGACCGCCGAAGCCGCGCTTGCCTGGCTGGTCGAGCATCTGAACGAATCGACCTCGGCGCCGGCGGTGGCGCCCGTGGTGCCGGCGCCGCGCGCCACGCCCAAGCACAACGTCATCCGCGAGCCCAGCGAGGTCGAGGCCATGTTCGCGCACAACGGCAGGGTGCGCGTCCTGCGCTTCACATGGAAGGGGCGTTCGTGGCCGGTCGTCAGCCAGGGCCGGCAACGCGACACCGGCGGCGAGCTGCGCACGCTGGTCATGACCACGCGCGACCGCGTCTACGAACTGCTCTACGAACGCAGCACCGAGCGGTGGTACGTCACGCTCGCGTCGGAAGATCGCTTGGTGGCGTAGCGCGTCTTCCAGCTTGGAAGGATAGCCGCGAAGCGATGGAGGCCGGGCAAAGCCCGGCCTCCATCGCTTCGCGGGCATCCCTCCACAGACTCTACGTCAGGTTCGGCACCACCACGCGATACAGCGCCCAGGCCGCGAAGAACGCGAGGGCGGCCACGCCGGAAAGCGTCAGCGCGGGCTCGAGCCAGGTCGGCAGCTTCAAGAGACGACGCACGACGGCCAGCGCCCAACGGGCCCACTCACGCAGACCGGCGGCGCCGAGCAGACCAAGCGGGATCAGGGCCGAATACAAATAGCGGCCCTGGAATTGCTGGAAGCCCAGGTTGTAATAGACGAAGACGCCGGCTGTGCTCAGACCGAGCAAGGCCGGGATCGCCAGCGCCCACCGCTGATCGGTCGTCAGCGCTCGCGCCGCACGCCAGAACGCCACGATCCCGGCGAGCAGGGCCGCGGCCGTCGCGACGAGCAGGATCTTGACCGTGCGCGGGTCGAGCGGCACGCCCATCCAGCCGAACTGCCCCCAGAAGCTTGTGAACGTGGTCTGCAGGCCGGCGCTCAGATAGGGCGCCAGGCCGCCGGCTTTCTCGACGCCGAGCGCGGTCGTCGGCTGCCCGGTGACGATCTGGTTGTGATGCGCACCGCAGACGAAGTCGGCCGGTCCGCAAACCACGCTGTTGCGTCCCCAATAGAACGCGCCGAGCACCAGGGCGGGCACGACGATGAGCACGCCGCGTTGCGCGGCCGACGCGAACCCATCGCGCCGCCAGAGCCAGAGCAGCAGCACGCCGACCGCCGGGACGAGCACGTAGGCCCAGACCTTGGTCAGGAAGGCCAGGCCCAGGGCAACCGGCAGCGCCCAGGCCCACCACCCGCGCAACGGCCCACCCGCTCGGGCCTCGCAGATCAACAGCCAAGCGCCGGCGCACACCCACAGTTCGGAAAGCGAATCGTTGTTCACGCTCGCCAGGATCGCGAGGTGCTGGGGGATGAAGGCCATCAGCCCGACCGCGACGACCGGGAGCCAGGACGATTGACCGGTCAACAGGCGCAGCGCCAGGTAAGCAAAGAGCAAGGCGCCCGCGCCGAACAGCACCGAGACCAGTCGTACTGCGAAGAGCGCCCCACCCCCGATCCAGAACGCCGGCACGGCCAGGACGTAGTACAACGGCGGCTGATAATCCTGATACTGCACGCGGTCGAGCGCGATTTCGGGCGGGAAGCCGTTGCCGACCACCTGCTCGAGAAAGGCCTGGTCGTAGTCGCCGGGCTCGAGCACCGGCAGCGCGCCGGTCTGCGCGATCTGGCGGACGACGTTGTAGTGCGCGGGCTCGTCGGGCGCCTGCCAATCGGGCGTCAGGGCGGCGTACTGGGCCGCGAGCACCAGGTAGACGGCCAGCACGGCAGCGAAGGCGTAGCGTTGCATAGCGGCATTATAGGAGACCTGCGGCGGCACGGCCGTCACGGCGCGGTCACGGTTTCGGCTGCGAGAGACATCGGGGCACATCGGGAGACACCGGATGTCACCCGGTGTGCCCCGATGTCTCTCGCCTTGACACTTGCGTTACAATGGCCGCATGTTCCACGACCGGTTGAGCATGCGCATGCGTCGCCTGCCGACGCGGGCCGGGTGCCGAGGCGCCTGGCTCGCTCGGGCCTGGTAGACGCGCCCCGCGCCCACTCGGTCCACGGCAGGATCTTCCCGCCAGCCAGCCTCGGCTGGCGTTTTGTTGTCTTTTCCTCGAAAGAAACGGGGTGCTCCGCGGGCCGGGGCGACGCCCCGGCCCGCGGAGCACCCCGTTTCTTTCGTAGCCAGTACAATCGCACAACGCGACGCGCCCGTTCCGTCGCAGGAGACATCGCAATGGCTGAGAACATCCTGGTTTGCATCGCCTGGCCCTACGCCAACGCCGAGATCCACGTCGGCAACATCGTGGGGTCACACCTGCCGGCCGACATCGTCGCCCGGTACTATCGCCTCAAGGGCGCCAACGTGTTGGTGGTGTCGGGCTCCGACTCGCACGGCACGCCCGTGACGGTGCGCGCCGACGCCGAGGGCAAGACGCCGCTCGAGGTGTACGAGCGCTTCCACAAACACTTCATCGACCTGTTCGTGGCTTGCGGGATCACGTACGACCTGTACACGAGCACGCACACCGAAAACCACTTCAAGGTCTCGCAGGACATCTTCCTGCGGCTGCTCGAGCGCGGCTTTCTCTACACCCAGGTCGAGAAGCAATGGTACTCGCCCGAGCAGGGCCGCTTCCTGCCCGACCGCTACGTCGAAGGCACCTGCTACATCTGCGGGTACGACAACGCCCGCGGCGACCAGTGCGACAAGTGCGGCAATCTGCTCGACGCGACGCAGTTGATCAACCCGCGCGCCAAGGGCTCGACCAGCGCGCTCGAACTGCGCGACACCGAGCATTACTTTCTGGATCTGGCTAAGTCGGCGCCGGAACTGAGCAAGTGGCTCCACACCGACAAGGAACACTGGCGCTCGCAGGTGCTCAACCCCTCGATCGCGCAGGTCGACAGCGGCGATCTGCACGGCCGCCCGATCACGCGCGACCTGGCCTGGGGCATCCCGGTGCCGGTCGAGAGCTGGGCCGAAAAGGGCAAGTGCCTGTACGTCTGGTTCGAGGCCGTCATCGGCTACCTGAGCGCCACGATCGAGTGGTCAAAGAACAACGGTCGGCCCGAAGCCTGGAAGGATTGGTGGTACGACCCGACGGCCAAGATCTTCAACTTCATCGGCAAGGACAACATCCCGTTCCATGCCGTGATCTGGCCGGCCGAGTTGCTCGGCATCGAGCGCCTGTACGAAGACGATCCGACCAAACGCATCAACCTGCCCTATGACGTCCCGGCCAATGAGTTCCTCAACCTCGAGGGTCAGAAGATCAGCGGCAGCCGCAACTGGGCGGTCTGGGGGCTCGATTTCCTCAGCCGCTTCGATCCGGATCCGCTGCGCTACTACCTGACTGCGATCATGCCCGAGAGCAAGGACGCGGATTGGGATTGGGACGAGTTCGTGCAGCACAACAACAACGAGCTGGTCGCCACCTGGGGCAACCTGTGCAACCGCGTCCTGGCCTTTACCAACAAGCATTGGGTCGGGCAGGTGCCGGAGCCCGGCGAGTTGACTGAAGCGGATCAGGCCCTGTTGGCCAAGATCGAGGCCGGCTTCGACCGCGTCGGCGGTCTGATCGAGGCCGTCAAGCTACGCGCCGCGCTCGAGGAAGTCGTGGCGCTGGCCACCGAGGTCAACAAATACCTCGACGCCAACGGCCCATGGTTCCAGGTCAAAACCGACAAAGCCGCGGCCGGACGCAGCATCTACGTGGCGTTGCGCGCGATCGACTCGCTCAAGGTGCTATTCGCGCCCTTCCTGCCGTTCACGTCGCAGCGCCTGCACGGCTTCCTGGGCTACGACGGCAGGCTCGCCGGCGAGCACAAGGTCGTCGACTTCGCCGAGACCACGCGCAACCACCTGGGTCTCACCTATGACGCGGCCGGCGTGACGGCCCAGTGGAAACCGAGCACCCTGGCTGGCGGGCAAGTGTTGCGCACGCCCGGGCCGCTGTTCAAGAAACTCGAGGAGTCCGTCGCCGCCGAAGAGCGGCAGCGGCTGGGGCAGTGAAGGAGAAGGGAGAAGGGCGATCTGGCGCGGAAGCGTTCGCCCTTCTCCCTTCGCTCTACGCTCTACGCTCCACGATACATCCGCCACTCCGGCGGCACGATCGAACGCCACTCCAGCTCATCCGACCCCGGGAAAGCGACGCCCAGATCCGGGGGCAAGTGATCGCGCAACTCAGCGGCGAAGGCGGCCTCGTCGGCGAGCAGCGTGTCCCACAGCTCGGCGGTCGGGATGCCGCACTCGTCCAGGGCCTCGGCGGGCATCTCGATCGGCGCCCCGCAGCGGAGCGCCAGGTTGACGGCGTCGACCGGCCCGATAGCCTGCGTCAGCGCGCCTTGTGGGCCTTCGAGGTCGAGCCGGGCCGCGTCATCGGGATTGGGAAGCCACACGCCCTTGAGGCTCAGGCCGACCACGCGCCAGGTCGCCACGACGGCGTCATACACTGTGGGTGTCGGCGGCGTCTGGCCCGCGATCGCCAGCGCGGCGAAATCGCCGTCATCGGCGCCGGCCCAGAGGTGCACCAGTCGGTCGCCGTCGCGCTCGCGCAGCAACACCCGCCGCTGCACCCCGGGCCCCGGATAGCGCACACCTTTGCGGATCCGCACGATCACGTCCTGGGCGTCGAGAAGTGGCATGGCGGGATTGTAACGCGGCGGCGCTACAATTCCAGCAGAGGTGTCCCATGATCCCTTCTCCATCTTCAACCCATCACGAGACTATCACGCTGGCAGGCGGTTGCTTCTGGTGCGTCGAGGCGGGCTTCGCGCAGCTGCAGGGAGTTCAGGCGGCCGTGTCGGGATACTCGGGCGGTCACATCGAGAACCCGAGCTATCGTCAGGTATGCGACGGCATCACCGGCCACGCCGAGGTCGTTCAGGTGACCTATGACCCGACCGTGATCTCCGCCCGCACCGTGCTCGAGGTCTTCTTCACCCTGCATGATCCCACCACGCTCAACCGGCAGGGCAACGACATCGGCACGCAGTATCGATCGGCGATCTTCTATCACACCGATGCGCAGCGCGACACGGCCGAGGCCCTGATCGCCGAGTTGGAAGCCTCCGGGGTCTTATCCGATCCGATCGTGACCGAGGTCAAGGCCTTCGAGACGTTCTACGCGGCCGAGGATTATCACCAGCGCTACTACGAGGGCAACGCCCGGCAGCCCTATTGCCAGGTCGTTATCGCGCCTAAGCTGGCCAAGCTGCGCAAGCGCTTCGCCGAGCGTTTAGTCGGCGCCGGAGCGAAGTAGGCGTTCGATGTGCGGGCGCGCTGCCGCGATCGCGCGCCCGCGATGACTGATGGCGTTCTTGAGCGCCTCGGGCAGTTCAGCCATCGTCGCCTGGCGCTCGGGCATGTAGAAGATCGGGTCGTAGCCGAACCCGCCCGCGCCGCGTTCCTCGAACGCGATCTCGCCCTCACACACCCCTTCGAAGGTCGTCAACGCGCCGGAAGGCTCGCGCACCGCCACCACGGCCCTGAAGCGCGCGGTGCGCGGCGCCGGGACCTCGGCCAGCGCGCCCAGGAGCTTGGCGCGACGCGTCGCGTCCGTGGCGCCGGGGCCGGCGTAGCGCGCGGCGTACACGCCCGGCGCGCTGTCGAGGGCGTCGACCTCGAGACCCGAATCATCGGCGACGGTCAGAAGGCCGCTTGACGCGCCGAAGGCCTCGGCCTTGAGCGTCGCGTTCTCGGCGTAGGTCGTCCCGGTCTCGTCGACCTCGAGTTTCAAACCCAAATCGGCCGGAGTCAGGATTTCGATCCCAAGATCCCCCAGCAGGGCCAGCAGCTCGCGCTGCTTGCCGGCGTTGTTCGATGCGAGCAGGATTGTTTTCACGTCGGCTATCCGCAATGCGATCACACCCCACATATTGGCATAGGCTATCGCTGTTGCCGATATGTGACCCATGAAAGCGCTTGTTTTACAGGGAATTTACGCGCCTTAACGATCTGAATGCTTGACTTGCGAGTCTTGCGTATGTTACGATCCTTCACGCCAATTTTACCAATTACTGTTTCATGCGCACAGGGGCCCGCCCCGACTCACCCCCCACCTGTTGGGGTGTCAGCTATGCGCAAAAAAGCTTTGGGGATACGACCCTGAACACCAGCGCTCAGCTCCTGCGGCTCAACGTCGGCTTTCTCATCAAAGAGAACGTCGGCTACAGCCGAACGATCCCGTTTTCGGAGGCGGTCGCCGAGATCGCTCCGGACCTGACGGTGTCGAACCTGCGCGGCGAGGTCACGCTGACCCGCACGCCCCAGGGTCTGTACGTGCAGGGCAAGCTGATGGCCCAGATCGAAGGCGAGTGCAGCCGCTGTCTCGACACGGCGATCGTGCCCCTCACCGGCCGGCTGGGCGAGATGTATTACTACCCGGCCAACACCACGCCGGCCGATGGCCTGCCGATCCCGGACGATCTCAATCTCGACCTGGCGCCGGAGATCCGCGACGACATGCTGCTCTCGCAGCCCATGCATGTGCTGTGCAAGCCCGATTGCCAGGGCCTGTGCCCGAAGTGCGGCGTCAACCTTAACCTCGAGCAGTGCGATTGCGTCGACGACGACATCGATCCACGGCTCGCCAAGCTGAAAGATTTGCTCAACTAATCCCGTTCGGCACCGCCGACCAGGACACGCTCAGGGCTCGTGGAGATCTCCGTCATGAAGTACACGAACACCACCGGGAAAGACGCCGAGTTGATCGGGATGCTGATGGACCGGGCCACGCGCCAGGGCTATCTGCTGACCGATGACATCATCGAGGCGTTCCCGCAGGCCGAGAGCGCGTCCGAGCAACTCGAGGAGCTGTTCGCCTTCTTGCACGGCTGCGACATCGCCGTGTACGATGAGCGACGCCAGGTGCCCTCGAAGATCCGGGCGTTGGCCGCGCATCGTCAGCACGACGAAGGCAGCTTCGACCTGAGCGGCATCTCGATCGACGACACGGTCGGTTTGTACCTCAAGGAGATGGCCCGCGTCCCCCTGCTCTCGACCGAGCAGGAGGTCGACCTGGCCAAGCGCATCGAGCGCGGCTGGAAGGCCGAAGCTCAGGTCGAGAAGATGGGCCCGAACGTCGACTTCAAGAAGCGCGCGCAGCTCCAGGGCCAGATCGAAGACGGCCGCGCCGCCCGCGAGCACATCATCAAGGCCAACACCCGTCTGGTGGTTTCGATCGCCAAGAAGTACATGGGCCGCGGCGTGCCGTTCCTTGACCTGATCCAGGAGGGCAACCTCGGCCTGATGAAGGCGGTCGAGAAGTACGAATGGCGCCGCGGCTTCCGCTTCAGCACCTACGCGACCTGGTGGATCCGCCAGACGATCACGCGCGCGATCGCGGACCAGGGCCGCACGATCCGCGTGCCCGTGCACATGAGCGACCGCATCCGCCGGCTGTACAAGGCCTCGCGCGAGCTCGAGCAACAGCTCGGCCGCAAGCCCAGCCCCGATGAGTTGGCACACGAGCTGCGCACCGACTCGCGCAAGGTGCAGTGGATGCTCAAGGTCAGCTGGCGCCCGCTCTCGCTCGAGCGCCCGGTCGGCGAAGACGAGGACGCGGAGTTCGGGTCGTTCGTCGAGGACGAGACCTCGCCCTCTCCGGCGCAGACCACGCACGAAGCCATGCTCGGCCAGAAGATGGAAGAGGTGCTCGGCACACTCACGCCACGCGAAGCCCGCATCCTGCGCCTGCGCTTCGGCCTGCAGAACGGCCGCGCCTACACGCTCGAAGAGGTCGGTCAGAAGTTCGGCCTGACCCGCGAGCGCATCCGCCAGATCGAGGGCAAGGCGCTTCGCCGTTTGCGCCACCCGCGCCGCGCCCGTCAGTTGCGCGACTACCTCAGCTGAACATCCTGAGTGGAGCAACGAAAAAGCCGGCGCACGCCGGCTTTTTCGTTGCTCCACTGGCGGTTACTTCAGGCAGAACAGTTGCCACTGAGGATAGAATTCGTGCATGAACCTCACGTTCTGCGTCACCCAGCTTGAGACACAGGGCCGATCGATCATCCAGCTCGTCGGCGGGTTGACGCCGGCGCAAGCGCGCTGGCGGCCCAGGCCGTCGCAGTGGTCGGTGCTCGAGGTGCTCAACCACCTGATCGACGAGGAGCGCGAAGACTTCCCGGCCCGGTTGAGGATCGTGCTCGCCGAGGCCGACGCGCGCTGGGCGCCGATCGCGCCGCAGGCCTGGGTCAGGCAGCGCGGCTACAACCGGCGCGAGCTGACCGACTCGATCGCGACCTTTCAGGCCGAACGCGAGCGCTCGCTGGCCTGGCTGCGCGCCCTGCCCGCGCGCACGGCGTGGCGCCGCCGTTATCGCCACGGCAAGCTCACCGCCGGCGACCTGTTGACGGCCTGGACGGCCCACGACGTCCTGCACATCCGCCAGTTGGCCGAGCTGCGCTATGCCCTGATCGCGCGCAACGGGAAGCCCTACAGCCCCGGATATGCTGGCGATTGGTGACAACGGTCTGCTACAATCCGCGCATGGCCCTCCCGGACGTGTGCCCGTTGTGCGGCCGCCCCATCGATCCCGCCATTCGACAGCTCCAAGGCCCCCCGGACGCCTTTGTCGCGCGCCGTCTTAGGGCCGAGAACCCGGGCTGGGAGCCCGAACACGGCGCCTGCCCGGATTGCGTGTACCGGGCCTCCAGCGGGGCGCGCGCCACCCAGGCGGACCTCGACGTCCAGGCCGCGCTGGGTCTGCCCTACCCGGCCGACGACCCCGACCTGGCCACCCTGATCCCGACCCCGCAGCGCGTGTCGCTCAACGCGCAATTCACCGGGCGCGGCGTCACCATCGCGTTTCTGGACTCGGGCTTCTTCCCACACCCCGACCTGATCCGGCCGACGAACCGCATCGTCGCCTATGCCGACGCCACGACGCCGACCCCGGCCGAGCGGCCGACGTTCGGCAAGATCCAGGCGACCAGCTGGCACGGTCTGATGGTCAGCACGATCGGCATCGGCAACGGGTGGATGTCGGAGGGACGCTACCGCGGCATCGCGCCGCGCGCCCGGGCCGTGTTGGTGAAGACCGGGAACCGGCGCAGCAAGTCGATCACCGAGCGCGATATCAGCCGCGCGCTCAAGTGGGTGATCGCCAACCGGGGCGTGCATGACATCCGGATCGTCAACATCTCGCTCGGCGGCGATCACGTCAGCACCGGGCGATTGAGCGAGCTCGACGAGCGCGTCGAGGAGGCCACGGCCGCCGGCCTGTTCGTAGTCGCGGCGGCCGGCAACAGCGGGAACCGCGGCGTGATGCCGCCGGCCAGCGCGCCCTCGGCGCTCACCGTGGGCGGGCTCGATGACCGCAACTCGTTTTCGCCGCGGAACCGGCGTCTGTACTGGTCGAGTTACGGTCACGGCGCGCACGGCGTCGCCAAGCCCGACGTGATTGCGCCCGCGATCTGGCTGGCGGCCCCGATGCTGCCGAAAACGACCACGCACCACGACGCCCTGTACCTGTTCAAGCTGCTCGAGTTGCCCGACGCCGAGTTGTGCGCGGCCCTCGCGACCGCGCATGCGCTCAAGCGCCTCGGCCGGCGCGTGGCCGATCTCACGCCCGACGAAGCCCGGCAGCTGATCCGGGCGCGCATGGTCGAGCACAAGTACATCCACCCGCACTATCAGCACGTCGACGGCACGTCGATGGCGGCCCCGATCGTGGCGGGCATCGCGGCCCAGATGCTGGAGGCCAACCCGGCGCTGACACCCACGCAGCTCAAGGCCCTGATCACGGCCACGGCCACGCCGCAACCCGGCGCGCCGGCCGAGCGCCAGGGCGCCGGGTTGATCAACGGCGCGCGCGCGGTCGCCGCGGCGCTACGGGTGGCGGCCCTGCACGACGACACGCCCCGGTCGCCGCAACGCTCGATCACGTTCCACTACTACGACCGCGAGGCCAAACAGGTGGCCGTGGTCGGCACGTTCAACAACTGGTTGCCGTACGGCTACGAGCTCGACCCATATGCGCCGGGCGCGTGGCGGCTGACGGTGCCGTCCTTCACGCCCGGCCGGCACGCCTACAAGTTCCTGATCGATCGCACCCGTTGGACGCCTGACCCCGAAAACCCGGAGCGTCTGCCGGACGGCACCGACGGATTTTTCTCGCTGCTCGAGATCTGAGGCCCAACGATGAATCGTGAATTCCACCGCTGGTTCAGCCCCAACCTGCAGCGCGACATGGAGCTCCTGGTCTTCGGCCACGCCGGAGCGCGTCTGCTGATCTTCCCGACGTCGAAGGGCCGCTACTACGAATGGGAAGATCGCGGGATGATGGGCGTGCTCGCCGAGCAGATCGACTCCGGGCAACTCCAGGTGTTCTGCGTCGACAGCGTCGACGAGGAGAGCTGGTACGCCTGGTGGAAGCACCCGGGCTCGCGCGCCTGGCGCCAGACCGAGTACGATCGCTACCTGTGCGACGAGGTGTTGCCGCTGACCCGGTCCAAGAACCCGGACATGACCATGATCACGCTCGGGGCCAGCTTCGGCGCCTATCACGCGCTCAACTTCGCCCTCCGTCACCCCGAGTTGGTGGGCCGCGCGATCGGCCTGAGCGGCGTGTACGATATCAGCTACTGGGCCAGCGACTACGCCGGCGGCGACGTTTACTTCCAGAACCCGGTGGCCTATATGGCCAACGAGAGCAACCCCGACCGCCTCGCGGCCCTGCAGCGCATGGACATCATCCTGGCGGTCGGTCGCGACGATCGTCTGCGCGAGCAATCCGAACGCCTATCGGGCGTGCTCTGGGGCCGCGGCATCGGCAACGCCCTGCGCCTCTGGGACGGGTGGTCCCACGATTGGCCCTACTGGATCCAGATGATCAGACAGTACATTGGGGGGCACGACTGATCGTTGCTGCGGATTCGCTCGCCAGCGGGAAGTATCGTGAAGAACGGGGTAGGCCCTGGGTCGGGGCTCTGCCCTGACCCAGGGCCTACCCCGTTCTTCACAGCCATTCAAGTCTGGAGGTCCCATGAAGAAAATCGGCGTGATCGTCGGACGTGAGTGGAGTTGGCCACCGGCGTTTATCGACGAGGTCAAGAAGCGCGGCGCGGGTGTCGAAGCCGAGTACGCCAAGCTCGGCGGCACGCGCATGAACGAGCCCTGCCCGTATGCCGTGATCGTCGACCGGATCTCGCACGAGGTGCCCTACTACCGGTCCTACCTCAAGAACGCGATGCTCCAGGGCACGCACGTCATCAACAATCCGTTCATGTGGACGGCCGATGACAAGTTCTTCGGCGCCTCGCTGGCGGATCGGATCGGTGTGGCCAGCCCGCGCACGGTCGTGCTCCCGAACAAAGAGTACGTGCCCGGCATCATCCACAACGAGAGCCTGCGCAACCTCGAGTACCCGCTCAACTGGCACTCGTTGGTCGAGAGCGTCGGCGGCTTCCCGGTCATCCTCAAAGACGCGCACGGCGGCGGCTGGAAGCAGGTGCACGTCTGCCGCTCGCTCGAGGATCTCTGGAACGCGTACAACCAGTCGGGTCAGTTGACCATGGTGCTCCAGGAGTTCATCACCTGGGACGCGTACGTGCGCTGCATGTGTCTGGGCCAGCGCGACGTGCTGGTCAAACGCTACGACCCGAACACGCGCCAGTACCTGCCGACCGACGGCCTGGCGCCCGAGTTGCTCGACCGGATCGTGGCCGACAGCCTCAAACTCGTGACCGCGCTCGGCTACGACATGAACACCATCGAATGGGCCGTCCGCGGCGGCGTGCCCTACGCCATCGACTTCATGAACCCGGCGCCCGACATGGACGTCAACTCGACCGGCTACGACTACCATCGCTGGTGCGTCGAGAAGATGGCTGACCTGTGCATCGAGTTGGCGAACCAGGACGCCGCGCCCGTCGGCGAGACGCGCTGGAACAAGCTGTTTTGAGATGGGTGATGGGGTGATCGGCGCTCGCTGAGCGCCGATCACCCCATCACCCACTGACCGGAGGTCAGCATGCTCGACACGCGCGATGCCATCGAGTTCTACCACTCGCTGCTCGATCCGCGCACGGCCGGCGAGAGCCACGACCAGCTACTTGCGCAGCAACAGCGGCGCGGTCTGTTCTTCGGCGATCGGCCGCTGTGCACGGTGCTGCGCCCCCGCTTCCTGCACCCCAAACAGTATCGGTCGATCCAGGAGTCGATCCGCGCGATCATGCCGGCTTTCGCCAAGGCTCACCAGGCCGCGCTGGCCGACGCCGACTTCCGCTATCAGTTCCGGCTGAACGAGTGGGAAGAGGAGCTGGTCCACCTCGATCCGGGCTTCTCGGCCCCCAGCCCGACGGCCCGGATGGACACGTTCTTCGACGAGAAGGAAGGCCTGTGGATCACGGAGTACAACGCCGAGACGCCGGCCGCGATCGCGTACAACGACGCATTGACCGAGGTGTTTCTGGCGCTGCCGGTGATCCGCCAGTTCGAGAAGCGCTACGACCTGCGCCCGCTCCCGGCCCGGCACAGCATGCTGCACACCTTGATCGACTGCTACCGGCCTGGGGCGGCCAGGAGAAGCCGCGGATCGCCATCCTCGACTGGCGTGAGGTGCCGACCTACAGCGAGTTCGTGCTCTTCCACGATTATTTCGAGTCGCACGGCTATGAGTGCGTGATCGCCGACCCGCGCGACGTGACCTACGACAACGGCCGGTTGTACGCCGAAGGCCGGCCCGTGCACATCATCTACAAACGCGTGCTGATCAGCGAGCTCGAGGCGCGCGGCGGGCGCGACCACCCGGTGTTCCGCGCGGTGCGCGACCGGGCGGTGTGCATGATCAACCCCTTCTCGTGCAAGATCCTGCACAAGAAGGCCAGCCTGGCCGTGCTGAGCGACGAGGCCAACGCCGGGCTGTTCAACGCCCGCGAGCGCAAAGCCATCGCCGCCCACATCCCGTGGACGCGGTTGGTGACCGAGCGCAAGACCGAGGTCGACGGCCGCCCGGTCGACCTGTTGAACCATCTGGCCAAGCACCGGAGCGACTACGTGCTCAAGCCCAACGACGAGTACGGCGGCAAGGGGATCGTGCTCGGCTGGGAGTCGGACCAGACCCAATGGGAGCGCGCCCTGCGCGCCGCGCTCAACGAGCCGAGCATCGTCCAGAAACGGGTCAACCTGCCCAAATTCCCGTACGCGAGTTGGGTCGACGGCGACGTGCACATTTACGACCGGATGCTCGACACTAACCCGTACATCTGGTATGGCCAGTACGCCGCCGGTTGTTTGACCCGGCTTTCGACGGCCTCGTTGCTCAACGTCACTGCAGGCGGCGGGAGCACGGTGCCGACGTTTGTGGTGGAGAAGAGAAGCCCATGACCACCGTCCCCTCCTTCAACATCGGCATCGAAGAAGAGTATCAGATCATCGACCCCGAGACGCGCGAGCTGCGAAGCTATATCACCGAGATGCTGGAAGCCGGCAAGATGGTGCTGGCCGAGCAGATCAAGGCCGAGCTGCACCAGTCGATCGTCGAGATCGGCACAAGCGTGTGCAACACCCCGGCCGAGGCGCGCGACGAGCTGGTGCGGCTGCGGCGCGGCGTGATGGAGCTGGCGTCGGCCAAGGGGCTCAAGATCGCGGCCGCCGGCACGCACCCGTTCTCGAACTGGCAGACGCAAGAGATCACGCCTTTCGAGCGCTACGCCGGCGTCAAGAACGACATGAAGATGCTGGCCCAGCAGCTGCTGATCTTCGGCACCCACGTGCACATCGGCATCGAGAACCGCGAGTTCATGATCGACGCGCTCAACGTCGTGCGTTACTTTATGCCGCATGTGCTGGCGCTCAGCACCAGCTCGCCGTTCTGGGTCGGTCAGGAGACCGGGCTAAAGAGCTACCGCAGCATCGTCTTCCGCAACTTCCCGCGCACCGGCACGCCGCCGCGGCTCTCGTCGTGGGCCGAGTTCGAGCGCTACCGTGACACCCTGGTGCACACCCGCTCGATCCCCGACGGCACAAAGATCTGGTGGGACGCACGCCCGAACTTCAACTACCCGACGCTCGAGTTTCGCGTCTGCGACGTGTGCACACGCGTCGACGAGGCCGTGTGCATCGCCGCGATCTTCCAGGCCCTGATCTACAAGCTGTGGAAGCTGCGCCAGCAGAACATGACCTTCCGTGTGTACTCGTCGTCGCTGATCGACGAGAACAAGTGGCGGGCGGTGCGCTACGGCATCGAGGGCAAGCTGATCGACTTCGGCAAGGGCGAAGAGATGCCGGCCCGTGACCTGATCCGCGAGATGATCGCCTGGTTCCTCGACGACGTCCTCGACGAGCTGGGCACGCGCAAGGAAGTCGAATACGCCTATCGCATCCTTGAGGAAGGCACAAGCGCCGAGCGCCAGCTACGCACCTTCCGCGAGACCAATTCCTTGCACGCGGTCGTCGATCAACTGATCCGCGAGACGGAGGAGGGCGTGCTGTAAGCGCCTGCTGAACCACGATTCGCCGAGGGAAGGGGCTGTGCTCCGGGCGCGGGGCGACGCCCCACGCCCGGAGCACAGCCCCTTCCCTCGGGACCCTTCGACCGGAGGTCGATGAACCATGAGCGAGCGACTCACCTTTTTGTGCATGGCCAGCTACTTCAAGGGCGTGGACTTCATGAAAGCCGTGAAGGCGATGGGCCATTACGTGCTGCTGCTGGTGCCCGAGAAGCACAAGGACGACCCGTGGCCCCGCGACGTCATCGACGAGATCTTCGTCCTGCCTTCGCTGCAGAAGATGCCGGACGTGCTGTACACCATCGCCTGGATGATGCGCGGGCGCAAGGTCGACACGCTTGTGGCGCTCGACGACTTCGACGTCGAGACCGCCGGGCTGCTGCGCGCCCATCTGCGTCTGCCCGGCATGGGCGAGACGGCCGCGCGCGCCTTCCGCGACAAGCTCACGATGCGCGAACTCGCCCGCGAAGCCGGGGTGCGCGTGCCCGACTATACGCGCGTGGTCAACTACGACGAGCTGCGTGACTTCATGGCGCGTGTGCCCGCGCCGTGGGTGCTCAAGCCGCGTTCGGAAGCCAGCGCCATGGGCATCCGCAAGCTGCACGAATCCGAGCAGCTCTGGCGCGCGCTCGACCAGCTCGGCGACACGCAATCGTATTACGTGCTCGAGCGCTTTGTGCCCGGCGACGTCTTCCACGTCGACTCGCTGGTCAACGACGGCGCGCCGGTCTTCTCCTACCCCAGCGCTTACGCCCGCCCGCCGATGAACGTGTATCACGAGGGCGGGGTCTTCGGCTCGCGCACGCTCGACCGTAGCTCGGCGCTGGCGCAGGGCCTGCTCGAGATCAACACACGCACGCTCAAGGCCCTGGGCATGGTCCACGGCGCCAACCACGCCGAGTTCATCCGCGGCCACGCCGATGGGGAGCTGTACTTCCTTGAGTGTGCGGCCCGCGTGGGCGGCGCCAACATCGCCGAGATGGTCGAGTACGCCAGCGGCGTCAACCTGTGGGCCGAGTGGGCCCGGATCGAAGAGGCCTTCATCACCGGCCAGGGCTACGCCGCGCCGGCCTCGCGCGACCATGCCGCCGGCGTCCTGGTCTGCCTCGCGCGCCAGCAGTGGCCGGACCTGAGCGGCTACGCCGAGGCCGAGATCGCCTGGCGCCTGCACAAGGAGCATCACGCCGGCCTGATCGTGTCGTCGCCCGACGCCGACCGGGTCGAGACCCTGCTCAACTCGTACCTCGAGCGCTTCGCCGTCGACTTCCTCGCGACTGCCCCGCCGAAGAACAGCGTGACAGAAATGTAAAACGCAAGGGATGGGTGCTCGGCGCTCGCGGAGCGCCGAGCACCCATCCCTTGCGTTTTTACCTTCCTAAAGCCTGCGCGATCGCATCCACGTACCAGCCGATGCCGGTGCCCGTCAGGTGCGTGCCGTCCGGGATGAACCATCCGTCATTGGCGTTCGAGAGGGTGAACCAATCCACCAGCTGTGCCTGCGGGTAGCGCGAAACAGCTTCAGTCATCCGCCAGTTGAGGCCTTCGACCCAGCGCGCTGGGCGGCGCACGTTGACGAAGATCACGCGCTGCACGCCGTGGGTCGTCAGCGACTCCATCACCGCGTCGAACACCGCACCTTCGTAGGGCTGATTGGATCCGAGGTGCACGACCACGGTCGGGGCCAGCCTGCCGCGCACAGCCAGGTCATCGAGCGTCGCGAACAGATCGCCCATGCGCCGACCGACGACCGCGTCGATGTGCACGTCCGCGCCAAGGCGGTTGGTCAGCGCCTTCTCGGCACCCAGCATCACCGAGTCGCCGATCAGCGTGATCGAGATCCCGGCCGGAGCGACCACCACGGGCGCCGGCTCGGTCGGCTGAGCCGCCGGCTCGGTGGGCTGAGCCGCCGGCTCGGTGGGCACCGCTGCAGGCTCGGTCGGGGCCACGGTCGGCTCGACCTTAACGATTGTGGCCTGTGCCGCAGCCGTCGGCAGCGCCACCTCGGCGCCGAGGGTCGGCGCGGCCCGGGTGGGCGACACGCTCGCCGCAAGATCGCGTTCGACGGGCATGGCCATGGTCGGGCCGGCCAAGATCGCCGGCGCACGCGTCGCAACCGGGCTCGCAGTGGCGGACGGCTCGAGCGTCGGCAGCGCGCCCGGCGTGGCCGACGCGATCACAGCCGCCTGAGCGGGCTCGACTGCGGCCGCGTGATCGAAGGCCGTCATCATCGGATAGCTCAGGGCCACCAAGGCCACGGCGCCGAACGCGATGCGCGCCTGAGCGGGCATCGTCCGCCATCCGGCGCTCAGGCCGCGCGCCCAGGCCGCGAACCCCTGCGACCGGATCGGGCCCTCGACCCAGCGATAGCTGGCCTCGGCCAGGATCACGGTCGCCAGCGCCTGCGCGGCCACGGCCAGCGCCCACGGGGCCGTCGACAGGGCCGGTCCCGAGAGCACCACCACGGGCCAGTGCCACAGGTAGACGCCGTAGCTGCGCGCGCCCAGCCACGCGAACGGCCGGCTGCTCAGGATCGTGGCGAAGCGCGTGCCGTCGACCAGGGCCAGACGGATCACGAGCGCGGTCAAAACGGCGACCGCCAGGAAACCGCCGCGGTACAGCCACGGGTTGAACTCGTCGACCCACACGAACGCGCCGACCAGCGTGGCCAGCGCGACCCAACCGGCCAGGCCCTGGCTGCGCCGCGTCGTCGCCTCGCCCGCGCCCGGCTGCCAGGCCGCGGCCAGCAGCGCGCCGACCAGGAAGCCGGCCGCGCGGGTGTCGGTGCCGAAGTACACGCGGCTCGCATCCCCCATGGGGTCGTAGGTCACGGCCATCCAGGCCGCCGAGGCCAGGGCGACCAGGGCGAAACCGGGGACCAGTCGGCGCGCATCGGGCAGTGACGCGATCTTCAGCCCGCGCACTGCGGCCGCGATCACCAACGGCCACACCACGTAAAACTGCTCTTCGACGGCCAGCGACCACAGGTGTTGCAGCAGCGGCGGCTGCGCGAACTGCTCGAAGTACGGGACCTGGCGCACGATATAGGCCCAGTTGGTGGCGTACACCAGCGCGGCAAGCGTGTCCTCGGCCAGCCGGGGCAGCGCTGCCGGCATCCAGAGCGCGGCCACCACCGGCGCCGCCAGCAGGAGCGCCCACACCGCCGGGAGCAGCCGGCGCGCCCGGCGCAGCCAGAACGCGCGCAGGTCGATCCGCCCGGCGCCCAGCCATTCGCGCAGGAGCAGCGACGTGATCAGGAAACCCGAGATGACGAAAAAACTCTCGACGCCGAGGAAGCCGCCGGACGCCCAGGGGAAGCGGGTGTGATACAGGAAGACGGCCAGCACCGAGAGGGCCCGGATCCCATCGAGGGCGGGCAGATGTGGAAGACGAAGCTGAGTGGCGATCGGGCGCATGGGAACCCCCTGAGCAGTGAGCGTGCGTCGAATTGCTCACAGCCTAGGGGGCGCCGATCACGTCAGATCCACGGGGGGGTTACCGTTCGGTTACTGAAGGTCGAAAGGCAGGGGAGTTTCCAGGGTCGGGCGAAGCTCCGACCCTGGAAACTCCCCTGCCTTTCGACTTACTTGCGGCCTTTGAGCTCGGCCGCCGACTCGATGAACTCGAGCGATTGGTGGCGGAAGTACGTGTTGTAGAGCTCGGCATAATGTCCGCCGCGCGTGAGCAGCTGGTCGTGGCTGCCCTCTTCGATGATCGCGCCCTTCTGCAACACGATGATGCGGTCGGCGGCGCGCACGGTCGAGAGCCGGTGGGCGATGACGATGGCCGTGCTGTGCTTGAGGATCAGGTCGAGCGCTTCCTGGATCTGGCTTTCGGTGAACGGATCGATGCTGGCCGTCGCCTCGTCGAGGATGAAGATCGCGGGGCGCTGCGCCAGGACACGCATCAGCGCCACCAGCTGGCGCTGGCCGAGCGAGAGCCGCCCGCCGCGCTGCCCGACATGGGTCTGGATGCCTTCGGGCAGGCCATCGAGCCATTCGCCCTGGCCGACCTGTCGACAGAGCGCCTCGATCTCGGCGTCGGTCAGTTCCGGCCGACCGTAGCGGATGTTGTTCGCCACGGTGTCCTCGAATAAGAAGGGCACCTGCGACACGATGCCGAGATGGCGCCGATACGCATGCAGATCCAGGTCGCGGATGTCGAGGCCGTCGATGACGATCCGGCCGCCCTGAAACTCATAGAAGCGCGCGATCAGCCGCCCGATCGAGCTCTTGCCCGCTCCGGTGTGGCCGACCAGGGCCAGCGTTTCCCCGGGCCGAATGTGAAGCGAGAAGTCGGGGAGCACGACCTCCTTGTCGGAATACTGGAAGCGGACGTTCTCGAAGGCCACCTCGCCGCGCAGCCGCTCGGGTTGCGTCGCGCCCGTCTGTTGCACGACGGGTTCGGTGTCGATCAGGCCAAAGACGCGCTCGGCGGCCGAGAGCCCGGCCTGCACCTGCGGCCAGAACGAGGCCAGGTCCAGGAACGGGAAGAAGAAGCGTTCGACACTCTGGATGAACAGATACCAGGTGCCGGCCGAGATCGCGCCGCCCAGGACGGCCATGCCTCCGAAATACGTCAGCAGACCGGCCGCCAGACCCGAGAGGATGTGCAGCGTCGGGAAGACCGAGGCCAACACAAGGCCGCGGCGCACGTTGATCCTGTACGACTCGCTGTTGGTCTCGCGGAACTCGTCGTAGACCAGTGCCTCCTGACGGAAGTTCTTGGCGACGCTGATGCCCGAGACCGTCTCCTGGATCGACGAGTTGACGTTGGCCATCGCGCGCGTGCCCTGGCGCGTGACGTGGCGCGCCAGCTCGCGGAACGCGGCGGCCACGAAGAACACGGGCAGGGTCGCCAGGACAAGCATGCCGGTCAGCCCCAGATCCGCGCGGATCAGCACCACGGTCAGGATCACGACGGCCAGAAGGTGGCTGAGCGTGTCGCCCACCAGCATGGTCACGTTGGCGAACTCTTGAGTGTCGAACGTGATCCGGCTGACGATGCGGCCGGTCGAGATGCGATCGTAGAACGACAGGTCGTGGCCGACCGCGGCCCGGAAGGCGTCTTCACGCAGGGCCCGGATCACGTCGCCGACCAGCCGCGTGGTCACGCGCCGACGTACGTAGTTGGTGCACCAGTAGACGACGTTGTTCAGCAACAACCCGCCGGCGATCAACAGCAGGATGGGGACGCCGGCGCCGCCCTCGGCCGCGCTGATGCCGTTCGCGATCACGAGCGACGGTACGGTGTCGAGGATCGCGGTCACGAGCAACGTGACCGCCACGATCGCGACGCCGCTGCGATGCGGTGCAAAGTAGTCGACCATCCGCCGCAGGAGTTGCGCGTCGGAATACTGGCGGTCGTAAGCTTCAGCCGAGAGGCTTCCAAAGAATCCCATGATGTCGTGTGCTTGGGTGATCGCGGGATTGGGCGAAGGAGCCGTCCCTAAATCGTTGCCGATGTCAAAGGCCCGCGGGCGGGCGCCTGATGCGGCGACAAGGAGACGCCAGGCCTTCGGCCTGGCGCGTCCGCAAACCGTCCGGATATTGTACCGAAGGAATCGGCAATGCCCCACCCGCATACGGCGGACGCCTCAAAAGAAGCCCGGCATAGGTTATGCCGCGGATTCCACGAGCTGCTGCCGCTCTTCAGCCGACAGGAGTTAGGCAAAATCGGGGTGCTGCGTGGATCGGGGCTTCGCCCCGATCCACGCAGCACCCCGATTTTGCCTTGATTATTCGGCTGGGCAGACGGTAACGGCTCAGACGCGCTGTCTGGGCCGCTCCGACCGGCGGGCGCCGACCGGCACGCGGGTGACCGTCACAGACGACGGCTGCGCCGGCTCGACGCCGGTGTTGAAGCGCGCCACGACGCCGCGCAGCGCCTGGGAGAGGTCGAGCAGGCTCTCGGCCGCGGTGGCGGTCTCGCCGGCCTGCGTGTTGACCAGCTCGGCGCTGGCGCTGACCTGCTCGATCGCGGCGCTGTTCTGCTCGCTCACCGCCGCGATGCTCTCGACCGCGTGCACGACCTCGGTCGAACCGGCCGCCATCTGCTCGGTCATGGCCGTGTTCTCCTGGATCACGGCGCTGACGTTGTCGAGGCTTTCGACCACGTTCGCGCCGTCGGCGGCCACCGCGTCGGCCGTCTGCAGGTTGCGATTCGAGACCACGCGCGCGCTCGAGATCGTGCGATCGAGATCGGCGCCCGTAGCCGCCAGGGCTTTCACGATGCCCTCGATCGAATGCACCTGAGCCAGGAGCGCCTGCGCGTCACCGGCGATCGTCTTGAAAGCTGCGCCGGCCTGCTCCACGACCTGCGTCGCGGCGCCGACGTCGCCGGCCGCCTGCTGCATCGCGGTCACCGCTTCGCCCGCGCCGCGCTGCACGAGCCGGATCATCTCGGCGATCTCCTTGGTCGCCTGCGCCGACCGTTCGGCCAGCTTACGCACCTCTTCGGCCACGACCGCGAAACCCTTGCCCTGCTCGCCGGCCCGCGCGGCTTCGATCGCGGCGTTCAGCGCCAGCAGGTTGGTCTGGGAGGCGATGTCGTCGATCGTCTCGATGATGGCGCCGATCTCGCCGGAGTGCCGGCCCAGCTCGCGCACCCGATCCGCCAGTTGCTCGGTGGCGTTCTTGACGTGCCCCATGTCGTCCATGCTTTGGGCCGCCAGGCGCACACCGGCGCCGGCCGATTGGGCCGACTCCTGCGCGGCCTGGGTGATGGTCCGGGTCGCGCTCTGCACCTCGGTCAACGACGCCTTCAGGTTCGCCTGAGCCGCCGCGGCCTGGTGCAACTCGTCGGCCTGGGTCTGGGCGCCCGCCCGAATGCTGGAGACCGCTTCGGTCAGCCGGTGCAGGCCCTGATTGGTGGCGGCCACGGCCTGCGCCTGCTCCTGCGCGCCGCGCGCGACGCCGTCGATCGCCCGCCGCATCTCGCCCATCGACGCCGCGGTGTGGGTGACCGAGGCAGCCTGCTGGGTCGCGCCCGTGGCGATCTGGTGCATCGTGGCGCTGATCTGTTCAGCGTTTTGACGGCCGCCTTCCGCCGCCGTGCTCAGACCCGACGCCGCGTTCTCGAGCCGGGTCGCGTTGTCGGCCACCTGGCCGATCGACTCGCGCAGCTGGACGGCCATCTGCCCAAAGCCCGCTCCGATTTCGTCGAGCCTCGCCACCATCTG